>ENA-UEPN01001416-UEPN01001416.1-human-gut-metagenome-genome-assembly--contig:-NODE-1416-length-12789-cov-4.646476_pt1 | contig 12789 bp, 4 predicted proteins | sample MGYA00242897_ERZ507910 | MGnify/ENA primary metagenome ERZ507910 (study PRJEB26167, sample SAMN06115525) | human gut metagenome | host: Homo sapiens | place: China:Jiangxi | collected 2015-08-20...
GACCCCTGACAGTAGTATACGGCAATCTCTTCGCCCATCAGATTCGAGTCGTCTATAGTCATATCTACGTCGTTATAATTCACCTGTTTGATGCCTTCTTTCGAACCTTCCGTATTGCCGGCGGCTTCCATTTCCTTATGAAGCTGCCCCATCATTTCGCAAAAGATAGCGGAAAAGAGATGTTGTATCACTTCTTTGTGGTAACAATGAGGCTCATCGTTTATCTTGGCTATAATTAAATCCCGGTAGAATCCGAAGACTGTTTGATCCTCCCCGTTGTCAACCGACTTCACCGGATTGTTGTGGATATGAATGGCAGTATTCCACGTTTCCTTTTCCATTTTAATAATACGTTGCAGGAAACGGGTAGAGAACCCGGCAAGCCTGACTTTATATTTAGGACTAAGCATCGTATGGCTGATAATCGTATTGGGTAGACCGAGCAGCAGCTCGCCCGCCTGCAACTTATAGGTCCGGTAGTTGACATCCAGCTGGATGCACCCTTCTATACAAACCGCGATGAGAAAACAATTCAGTTTGATTGTATCATTACTATAAGGAGTCCCCTCCAGACTGTTGACTATCGCAAAGTCATCATCTATATAATCAAGGACGTGCTGACTGTCCTTAAAATCTTCTATATCCACCGTTATAATGTTCTCTTTTTCCATGTTCTTTCCTTTTTTACTTTTTGCAAAGTTGGTGAATAATCGGGAAAACAGAATGTCCCATACTTCTTCAGATTTGTTTGATATGTCGTTTATTGCCAAATAGTTAGCTATAATAAACGTAAATGGCGAAAATAGGACATTTATGGAGGGAAATTGGTCACTCTTGCCTTGTTCTTTTCTCCTACTTTTGTCCAGGATTTAACAAAAGATCAAAAGAGAAAGTATGATTACAGTAAGCAAAAAATGGATACGGCTGATAGGGATTGTCGGTTGTACAGTGTGGATGGCATCTTGCAAGCAAGCATCGGATGCGGGAGTGAAATCTTCTTCTTATGCAGTAATGCAGATAGAAGCGGTGGATAAGGAATTTTCTTCTTCCTATTCGGCGAGCATACGTGGGCGGCAGGATATTGATATCTATCCGCAGGTGTCGGGAACGATTGAGAAACTCTGTGTGACCGAAGGACAAAAAGTGCGCCGCGGGCAATCGCTTTTCATTATCGACCAAGTGCCTTACAAGGCCGCGCTCAAAACCGCCATTGCCAATGTGGAAGCAGCACGTGCCGCGCTGGGTACTGCCGAACTGACCTACAAGAGCAACAAAGAACTGTATGCGCAGAAAGTAGTTTCGGAATTCAGCCTGAAAACGGCCGAGAATTCTTATCTCACCGCCAAAGCTCAACTGTCGCAGGCCGAAGCACAAGAGATCAGTGCCCGCAACAATCTCTCTTATACCGAGGTGAAAAGTCCCAGTGACGGAGTCGTAGGTGCGTTGCCTTATCGTGCAGGCGCATTGGTAAGTGCCAATATGCCCTATCCGCTTACTACGGTCAGCGACAACTCGGATATGTATGTCTATTTCTCCATGACCGAGAATCAGTTGCTTGCCCTCACCCGCCAGTATGGCGACATGGACGAAGCGTTGAAGAACATGCCGGAAGTGGAATTACGCCTGAATGATAATTCGGTTTATAATAAGAAAGGTGTCATCGAATCCATCAGCGGCGTCATCGACCGGCAAACGGGTACTGTGGTGGCGCGCGTGGTGTTTCCCAACGAATCGCGGTTGCTTCATAGCGGAGCATCGGGCACGGTGGTAGTGCCGAGCATTTATAAAGACTGTATCGCCATTCCGCAGACGGCCACCGTGCGGATGCAGGATAAGACGATTGTATATAAGGTAGTGGACGGGAAGGCTGTATCTACCCTGATAACAGTGGCCGCAAACAATGACGGACGCGAATATGTGGTGCTGGACGGACTGAAAGCAGGTGATGAAATCGTATCGGAAGGCGCCGGACTGGTGCGCGAAGGCATGCAAGTTAAATAAGAAGGAGACTGATTATGAAAGGAAATATATTTATAAAACGGCCGGTGATGGCTATCTCCATCTCCGTACTGATTCTGGCCATAGGGCTTATTTCGCTCTTCACGCTGCCAGTAGAGCAATATCCTGACATTGCGCCTCCAACGGTATACGTAACTGCCAGTTATACAGGCGCCGATGCCGAGGCAGTGATGAACAGTGTCATCATGCCACTGGAGGAGAGTATCAACGGTGTGGAAGACATGATGTACATCAGTTCCAGTGCTTCCAATGCAGGTTTGGCCATTATACAGGTTTATTTCAAGCAGGGCACGGACCCCGATATGGCGGCAGTCAACGTGCAGAACCGTGTGGCGAAAGCGCAGGGATTGCTTCCGGCTGAAGTAACGAAAGTCGGCGTCAGCACGATGAAGCGGCAGACCAGCTTCTTGCAGATTGGTGCTTTGGTCTGCACGGACGGTCGATACGACCAGACGTTCCTGGCCAATTATCTGGACATCAATGTCATTCCGCAGATTAAACGTATCGAAGGAGTGGGAGACGTGATGGAGCTGGGCGATACATACAGTATGCGTATCTGGCTGAAACCGGAACGGATGGCGCAATACGGACTGGTTCCGTCGGACATTACCGCCATATTGGGTGAGCAGAACATTGAAGCTCCTACCGGTTCACTGGGCGAAAGCTCGAAGAATGTTTTCCAGTTTACGATGAAATATCGCGGACGCCTCAAAAGCGTGGAAGAATTCCGGAACACGGTTGTCCGTTCGCGGGAAGACGGTTCGATACTTCGCCTGCAAGATGTGGCAGAGGTGGAACTGGGTACGATGACGTATAGTTTCCGCAGTGAGATGGACAGTCAGCCTGCCGTTCTTTATATGATATTCCAGACGGCAGGTTCCAATGCTACCGCTGTCAACAAAGAAATCACTACGCAGATAGAGCGGATGGAGAAGAATCTGCCGGAAGGAACGGAGTTCGTCACGATGATGAGTTCCAATGACTTCCTTTTCGCCTCCATACACAACGTGGTGGAGACATTAGTCATTGCCATCATTCTGGTCATCCTCGTGGTCTATTTCTTCTTGCAGGATCTGAAGAGTACGCTGATCCCGTCCATCTCTATCATTGTGTCGTTGGTGGGTACGTTTGCCTGTCTGGTGGCTGCGGGCTTCAGTCTGAACATTCTGACACTGTTTGCGCTGGTGCTTGCCATCGGTACGGTGGTGGATGATGCCATTGTGGTGGTGGAGGCCGTGCAATCCAAGTTCGATGCCGGATATAAATCTCCTTATCTTGCCACGAAAGATGCAATGGGCGACGTGACGATGGCTATTGTCTCCTGTACCTGTGTATTTATGGCCGTGTTTATTCCCGTAACCTTCATGGGAGGTACTTCGGGCGTATTCTATACACAGTTCGGTATCACGATGGCAACCGCCGTAGGTATTTCGATGGTTTCGGCTTTGACACTCTGTCCGGCTTTGTGCGCCATCATGATGCGTCCGTCGGACGGAACCAAGAGCGCCAAGAGCATCAACGGACGGGTACGTGCAGCTTACAATGCTTCGTTCAATGCCGTATTGGGTAAATATAAGAGAGGTGTGATGTTCTTCATCCGCCATCGCTGGATGGTGTGGACTTCACTGGCTGTTGCCGTTGCCTTGCTGGTTTACCTGATGAGTACCACTAAAACAGGACTTGTGCCGCAGGAAGACCAAGGTGTCATTATGGTGAATGTCAGCATTTCACCGGGAAGTACGCTCGAAGAAACCACGAAAGTGATGGACCGCTTGGAAAATATCCTGAAAGATACACCCGAAATAGAACACTACGCCCGCGTAGCAGGGTACGGACTGATATCCGGTCAGGGAACTTCGTACGGTACGATTATTATCCGCCTGAAAGACTGGAGCGAACGAAAGGGCAAGGAGCATAGCTCGGATGCTGTGGTGTCACGCCTCAACGGGCAATTCCAGTCTATAAAGGAAGCACAGGTATTCAGCTTCCAGCCTGCCATGATTCCGGGTTACGGTATGGGTAACTCCCTCGAACTGAACCTTCAGGACATGACGGGTGGAGAACTGGCTACGTTCTATGAAGCGGCTATACAGTTCCTCGGTGCTTTGAACGAGCGTCCGGAGGTAGCGATGGCTTATACATCGTATGCTATCAACTTCCCGCAGATATCGGTGGAAGTGGACGCTGCCAAATGTAAGCGTGCAGGAATTTCGCCGAGTGCGGTGCTCGATGCGGTGGGCAGTTATTGCGGTGGCGCGTATATCTCCAACTATAACCAGTATGGTAAAGTATATCGTGTGATGATGCAGGCTTCGCCTGAATATCGCCTCGACGAGCAGGCATTGAATAATATGTTTGTACGCAATGGTACGCAGATGGCTCCGGTGAGCCAGTTCGTGACGCTGAAACAAGTGCTGGGACCGGAAACGGCCAACCGTTTCAATCTTTACAGCACCATCACCGCCAATGTGAATCCTGCCGACGGTTACTCCTCCGGCGAGGTGCAGAAAGTGATTGAAGAAGTGGCTGCACAGTCTTTGCCGGCAGGCTACGGATATGAATATGGTGGTATGGCACGCGAAGAAGCAAGTAGCGGTGGTGCGCAGACGGTTTTCATTTACGCCATCTGTATCTTCCTTATCTATCTGATTCTGGCCTGTCTTTACGAAAGTTTCCTCATACCGTTTGCCGTTATCTTCTCCGTGCCGTTCGGACTGATGGGGTCGTTTCTTTTCGCCAAAATACTCGGGTTGGAGAATAATATCTATCTGCAGACAGGTGTGATTATGTTGATCGGTTTGCTGGCTAAGACGGCCATTCTGATTACGGAGTACGCCATAGAACGTCGCCGCAAGGGAATGGGTATCGTGGAGTCTGCCTACTCTGCCGCACAAGTCCGCTTGCGTCCTATCCTGATGACGGTGTTGACGATGATCTTCGGTATGCTTCCGCTGATGTTCTCCTCCGGTGCAGGTGCCAATGGCAACAGTTCGTTGGGTACGGGTGTTGTGGGCGGTATGGCTGTCGGGACACTGGCATTGCTCTTTGTCGTTCCGGTTTTCTACATCATCTTTGAGTTTTTGCAGGAGAAAATCCGCAAACCGATGGAAGAGGAACCAGATGTGCAGGTGCTTTTAGAGAAAGAAAAGAGTGAAGTTGAACGCGAACGTAAATAAATGAAAGAAAGAATGAAGAAGAATATCATCACATTAGTTGCCATCAGTCTGTCGTTGAGCGGTTGTGGCATCTATACCAAATACGAACCCGCCACTGTCGTTCCCGACGATCTGTACGGCGGGGAAGTGGTGACCGAAGACACTGCCGGTCTGGGTAATATGGACTGGCGGGAACTCTTCACCGACCCTTATCTGCAATCCCTCATTGAAGTGGGATTGCAGACCAATACCGATTATCAGTCTGCCCAGCTCCGTGTGGAAGAAGCACAGGCCGTACTGATGTCCGCCAAACTTGCTTTTCTGCCCGCTTTTGCTCTTGCTCCGCAGGGAACAGTGAGCAGTTTCGATACGCAGAAGGCTACGCAGACTTATTCGTTGCCCGTTACTGCCAGTTGGGAGTTGGACGTTTTCGGGCGTATGCGCAACTCCAAGAAACAGGCGAAAGCGCTTTATGCTCAAAGCGAGGATTACCGTCAGGCAGTCCGTACGCAGTTGATAGCAGGTATCGCCAATACCTATTACACCTTGTTGATGCTGGACGAACAACTCGACATCTCCCGTCAGACGGAGACGGCATGGAAAGAAACCGTGGCCTCCACCCGCGCTCTGATGAATGCCGGACTGGCGAACGAATCCGCTGTGTCGCAGATGGAGGCGGCCTATTATCAGGTGCAGGGTTCGGTTCTCGATTTGCAGCAGCAGATCAATCAGGTGGAGAACAGTCTTGCCTTATTATTGGCGGAGACGCCACGCAACTATGAGCGTGGTGTATTGGCAAAGCAACAGTTTCCTGCCGACTTCTCGATAGGGATTCCTGTACGGATGCTTTCTTCCCGTCCGGATGTCCGCTCGGCAGAGCGGACGTTGGAAGCGGCGTTCTATGGCACCAATGCGGCACGTTCGGCTTTCTATCCTTCCATCACTTTGAGCGGGAGTGCCGGATGGACAAACTCCGCCGGGGCGATGATTATCAATCCGGGCAAGTTTCTCGCGTCAGCGGTAGGTTCGCTTACGCAGCCGCTCTTTAACAGAGGACAGGTGGTGGCACAATACCGCATTGCCCGTGCGCAACAGGAAGAAGCGGCTCTCGGTTTTCAGCAAACGTTGCTCAATGCCGGTAGTGAGGTGAATGATGCGTTGATTGCCTATCAAACCAGTCAGGGAAAAAGAATCTTGCTGGATAAACAGATCACTTCCTTGCAAACGGCTCTGCGAAGCACTACTCTGTTGATGGAGCATGGTAATACAACCTATCTGGAAGTGCTTACCTCCCGGCAGTCGTTGCTTAGTGCGCAACTGTCGCAGACGGCCAATCATTTTACTGAAATACAAAGTTTAATTAACCTATACCGTGCTTTAGGAGGAGGTCAGGAATAAACTGTATCATACTCTCTGTTTTCTAATTTAATGAAAGAAGGGCTGCCGGAGAAGTGATTCTGTGGCAGCCCGTTTGTTAATCGGTCAATATGCGGCGAATTGGCTTGCAGCCGGAAACTTCAGCCAGCATAAAGAATAATGATGGTATTATTTATCAGCCAGACCTTTCTTTTTTCTTTCTTTATATTGACTAGGTGTTTCCCCGGTATATTGCTTGAAAGCCGTACTGAAATAACTCGGAGTGGTAAACCCGGTTTTCTCTGCAATTTCAGAGAAGGGCATATCCGTGCCGGATATCAATGTAATAGCTTTTTCTATACGGAGCTTACTGATATACTCGTTCGCTCCCATGCCTGTAAGTGCTTTCAGTTTGTTATAAAGCGAAGAACGGCCCAATCCTACTTCCTGGCAGATAAACTGGATGCCCAGGTTGGTATTATCTATATTTTCCTGGATGATACTATTCAGTTTAATCAGGAATGTTTCGTCTGTCAGGCTGATGGTGCTTTCTTCCGGTGTGGGGATTAATCCTGCATTCAGATACCTTTTCTTGGTATATTCCCGGTTTTTCAACCGGTTGCGGATAAGTTCCATTAGCATTTCCACTTCGAAAGGTTTGCTTAAATATCCGTCCGCTCCATTCTTGTAACCGCTTATTTGGCTTTGCCTGTCATCTCTGGCAGTTAGCAGAATGACTGGGATGTGGCTGATATTGATATCCTCTTTAATCGTTTTACAAAGTTTATACCCGTTCATCCGGGGCATCATTACGTCACTGACTATAATATCAGGGACATGGCTTCTGACCAGTTGAAGGGCTTCCACCCCGTCTCCGGCGATAATTATCCGTTTGAAGTATCCTTCGAACGTTCTTTTCAGAAAGTCTGTCATATCCGGATTGTCATCCACTACGAGAATAGTGTATGGAGTGGTGTCGAATACCTCTTTCGCGGACGGCTGCCCGCTGTTATCATCCATCATCAACTCGTTCAGATAAGCTTTTGGCTCGCAGATGATTTCTTCCGGTTCCTGCCTCAACGGCAACTCAAAGAAAAAGCTGGCTCCGGTTTCTTCATTATCCTGTGCGCCGATAGAGCCGCCGTGCAGTTCCACCAGAATCTTGGAGTAAGACAAGCCGATTCCTGTTCCGCTCTGTTCTCCCGTTCCCTGGTAGAAGCGGGTAAAGAGCTTGTGCGTATCCACTTGCTTCAGTCCGCATCCTTGGTCGATGACGGAGATACGCACCCGGTTTTCTTCAGGTAGCAGTTCCGAAGCAATCGTTATTTCCGTGTCCTGCGGACTGTGTTTCAAGGCATTGATAAGCAGGTTACTTAGGATAATCTCGCATTTGTCCTTATCGAAACTGACTTTCTCTATCCGTGGGTCGAGCTGATAGCGGATATGCACATTCTTTGCTTCCCCCTCACTGATAAAATCCTGCGAAACGTGTTCAATCCATTGATTGAGCGGATGAGGCTGAATTTGCAGTTTACTCTCCCCTACTTCCATTTTCCGCACGTCGAGCACCATATTAATCAAGTTCTTCATCCGTTGTGCCTGCCGGTAGATGGCTTTTAACGGCAGATATTGGCTGTCTCCGGAAGAGAGCGACTTCAAAATCTGATTGAGTGGCGCATGAATAAGCGTCAGCGGAGTCCGTAGTTCGTGGCTGATATTGATAAGAAAACGTACCTTTTCCTCGTACATCTGTTTCTCATGCTCTTTCATCGCCCATTTCAGTTTTTCCTGATTACGTTTCAATGTTCTGCGGAAAGTTTCGATGATTATGGTGGCAATGAGAATGGTGCAACCGAGAATGAACCACCACGTGCGATACCATGGCGGGAGTACGGTTAGTTCTAGTATTTTCTGGTTGGGAATCCAGCTGCCGTCTTTCGCTGTGCATGAAGCCATAATCTTGTAATTGCCCGGTGGTAACGACCGGATTACCAATTCCGGCTGGTACGATTCGATATACTGGTCGTTCAGCCCCTCTATCCGATAGCGGTAGACTTTCTTACGGAAGATATCCTCTTCTTTCGACATGATTCGGATGGTGATATTGCTGTCCCATGGGACAGAGATTGCTGCCGGATGACTATATAGTTTGTTCTGTGCAGGCTCACCATTGATGATAATATCCAACAGTTGCAGTTCCGGCATTTCCGATGTATTCAGCAGCAGCTGGCCGTCAATGCGCAGCATACCCTTTACACCGCCGATATAGACATCCCCCTCATTGTTTACCAACCGGGCGTTGGGCAGATATTCGTTTTGGATAGCTCCGTTCGACTCTCCGAAGAGAACGAACTTCTGTTCCTGTATAAGCCAGGCGAAAAGCAGATTATCCGCACCTATCCATACTTTGCCCCTCTGGTCGCATTGCACCATGTTGACTTCGGTAAACAGGTTGGTAAGGATGTGCGTCTGCTTTTGGGAAACGGGGTTGTAGTGGATAAGGCCGAAATTGCTTCCTATCCAGAAATCGCCGTGCTCGTCGTGTGACGCCGAACTGATTACGGTATCCTGATAACATTCGAAGGTTGTTTGCAGCAAGGAATCCCCATCGTGCAGTTCGTAGATATGTTTGAAATCGTTGATGTAAGTCCGGTTGTTCTCGTGCTTGAAGGGGACGAGCGTGCCGACAATACTTTTCCCTTCTTCTCCGGTGACCTTGTCGAATTTCTTTTCTTTCAGGTGATACTGGTAGACATGGTCGCCCAGTAATAACACGGTGTTGGGGGTGTTCTGATATAAGTTGACCGATTTACCCCGGTTGCAAAGTTGTGTCGTAGTTTCTTTGTCGACAATGGTAAAAGGCTGTTTCTCCCCGGTTGCGGGGTTGAATATGAATACTCCTTTGGAGAAAAGGGAAATCAGTAGTTTTCCGGGAGTGAATCCGCTGATAAACGCTATTTTATCGTTCCAGGTAGAAAGATAATGGGTGAATTTCTCGGTACGCGGGTTAAAGAGGTTGATACCGCCGCCGTCCGTACCAATCCAGATACTGTCGGTCGATTGGCGGTAAAGGCTTCGCACGGTGCTGTTGCTTAGTCCGCGGTCGTTGCCGGGGACTACGTCGGTGTAGGTTTTCATGAACACTTCCCGGATGCTGATCAATCCGTTGCAGGTGCTTCCTGCCCATATATTGTTATTGTGGTCGTTGTGCAGGCAGAGAATGGAGTTGGCGGGGAGAGAGTAGTTTTCACGTCCCGGGATATATTCCAGTTGGGAGATTTCCCCGGTTTCGGGGGTGAGGATATTGATTCCGCCGCCATCCGTTCCTATCCACAGTTGCCCTTCCCTTTCAGCGAGGCTTAGGACGATGTCGTTGCTGAGGGCGGAGTTGCGGGTGGAGTACGAAGCCAGTAGTTTGCCGTCGTATGAGTAGCAACGAAGTCCGCCGCTGTAAGGGGCAATCCATATTCTTTTCCGGCTGTCGGTCATCATGGTGGTAATTTCCGGCCCGCAGTCGAAAGGGGGGCGTCTGTGCTCTCCGGTATGCAGGTCTACGAGGTATATGCCTGTCCAACGGCTGCAACAAAGCAACGTCTTTGAATCCCACATACTGAGAGCGTTGATTTTAAAAGAGTTGGCGTTGAAATATTGCAGAAGCCGGAGAGAAGAATCGTTATAACTATATTTGTAAATCCTGTCCTTGCCGCCAAAGAGGATTCCGTCCGGGACAAGGCAGAAGGAATAGGCGGTGATATTCTTCCCGTCCTCGTCCGTGGGGAACGTGAAGTCGTTGCTCTGCTGTTGGTAACGGGCAATACCTTTTTCAGTCAGTACCCAGATGTTGTGTTGCTTGTCTTCGGCAATCTGATAAATCAGGTTGTGGAGAAGCGAGTTCGGGTCGTTTGCCTGGTGTTTGTATCTTTTCAGTTCGTGCCCGTCGAACTTTCCCAGTCCCGATTTGGTACCTATCCATACGAAACCCTGCTCATCCCGGAGAATACAGCGCACGTTGGAAGGCAGCCCTTCTTTCAGAGAGATTTGTTTAAAGTAATAGTGTTCTGCCCGTAGGGGGAGAACACTGATTAACTGTATGATAAAGAGAAGGCTCGGCAGAGTAAAATATCTTTTTTTCATTATGAGGCAGGTTAGTGAACAACTTGAAACTGACGTCTTGATAGTATAACCAAAGATAATATTTTAATTTGATTTTTGCCTGATTGATGACGATATATGCCTTATTTATAATATGACCAGCTTGTTTCCCTTTAAGGTGATGTCATACTTCTCTCCTACTACGGTCTTGAATGTGAGTGTCTTGTCTCCGTATCTTACGTTACAGGGGATTCCGGATTTGGAATGGATGATAGCTTTCTCCAGTTGTCCCTCTTTCCAGGAGATGGAAACCTCAAAATTTCCTTTGGCGCAGATTCCGCTTATTGAGCCGTTTGCCCATGCATCCGGCAAAGCGGGAAGAAGTTGGATGAATCCCATGTGGCTTTGCAATAACATTTCGGTTATTCCTGCCGTACCGCCGAAGTTTCCGTCTATCTGGAAAGGCGCATGGGTATCCCAGAGGTTGTCCAGTGTACCGTTTTTCAATAAGTTGCCGTATAGTTTATACGCATGGTTTCCGTCTTGCAGTCGTGCCCATTGGTTGAGCTTCCAACCCATGCTCCAACCGGTAGCGCCGTCTCCGCGATGTTCCAGTACCACTCTGGCTGCCTGTGCAAGTTCGGGGGTAGTCACGGGAGAGATGGTATGCCCCGGATGCAATCCGAACAGGTGGTTGACGTGGCGGTGTTCATCTTTCGGGTCGTCTATGTCGGTAGACCATTCCAACAACTGACCGTAGCGTCCTATACGGTACGGAACCAGTTTGGTCAGTACGTTTTCCCATTGTTTGCGTTCTTTGGCGTCCGTTCCGAGCACCTTGCTTGCCTGGATGGCGTCCAGTAATATTTCACGTACTACGGCATGCGCGAAAGTGACTCCCTCGTCCACCGGGCCGTGTTCGGGAGAAGTGGAAGGAGCGGCGGTGTAAGTCCCGTCGGGCTTGTGCCACAAGTGGTCTACCGCAAACTGTGCGCTGCTTTTGATAAGGTCGTAGCCGATTTCCTTTAAGAATTTCGTGTCACGGGTATAATCATAATACTCCCATATATGCGTTGCCAGCCACGGACCGACGGTAGGATTCAGGTTCCATGCCATAGATTTGCTGGATAAGGGAGCTGTGAATCCGAAGATATTGGCAGAGATGGATGCTGTCCATCCGCGGGCGTTGAAATAGGCTTGTGCTGTCTTCTCGCCGGGTTTTACCAAGCTGCGTATAAAGTCAATCAAAGGCCATGTACATTCAGAGAGATTGGTGGGGCACGCAGGCCAGTAATTCATTTGAATGTTGATGTTATTGTGGTAATCTACCCGCCACGGGCCGTCGGTATTGTTGTGCCACAATCCTTGCAGGTTGGCTGGCATGTTGCCGGGGCGCGAACTGGCTATGAGCAGATAGCGTCCGAACTGATAGTACAATTGTTCGAGCTGATAGTCCGGCACGCCTTTCTTATAGCTAGCCAGTCGTTTGTAGGTCGGCAGGTTGGGAGTGCCGATTTCCGGATTGATTTCAAAACGTACCCGATTGAACAGCGCGGTATAATCGGCTTCGTGATTACGATAAAGCTCGTCATAACCTTTTTTCAGGGCATTGTCCATCATAGCCAGAGTCGTTTGTGACGGGTCGTTGCCGACGTAGGCTTTCGGGTCTTTGAAGTCTGGGGCAAAGTTCATCTTATAATCGGTATCTGCCGTAAGCAGGAATACCACTTCGTCAGCATCCTTCACAATAATCCGGTCGTTTTCTGCTTTCAGTGTTCCCCCTTTGTGGATAGCTTTGATTCGGAAAGCGAATTTCATTCCGTTGTTATTGAGAACGCCGGTATATACTAATCCGTCGTTTCCATCTGCTTCCAGATGGCTTTTTGCTTCGTTGTTGGGACAATAGCTAAGTACAAGATTCTGTTTTCCGCCTTTGTCGGCAGTAAACTTCATGACCATAACGCTGTCTGGATAGGATATGAAGTATTTACGTTGATACCGTATCCCGTCTTTGTAAAATTGCACCACAGCCATCGCCGAATCCAACGACAGGATGCGGCGGTAATTGCTCATATTGATTTCGCTGAGTCCGGTTTCCACATAAAGTTCTCCCATCGTGGTAAAAGCAGCGAAGCGGAACGGCGCGTCGTCTTTTTCTTCATAAGCT
>ENA-UEPN01001428-UEPN01001428.1-human-gut-metagenome-genome-assembly--contig:-NODE-1428-length-12710-cov-2.917359_pt1 | contig 12710 bp, 12 predicted proteins | sample MGYA00242897_ERZ507910 | MGnify/ENA primary metagenome ERZ507910 (study PRJEB26167, sample SAMN06115525) | human gut metagenome | host: Homo sapiens | place: China:Jiangxi | collected 2015-08-20...
CCGCCGGCTGTTCACTGTAAAAGCAATGTGTCAGAACAGGCTCTGCTGGGGCTCGTCCGGCTCCGGCTGGGACAGGAGCGCTTCGATCTCGCTCTCGCCGTAGACGGCGATGCCGTTTTCCTTCAAAAGCGCCGCCGTTACGCCGTCTCCGGATGTCAGGCGGCCGGAGAACGTGCCGTCGTAAATGCGCCCGCTGCCGCAGCTCGGGCTGCGTTCCTTGAGCACGGCGGCGAGGACGCCCTCGCGCTGCGCCGTCTCCAGCGCACATTCCGCGCCGCGGCGGTATTCCGCGGTCACATCGCGCCCGTCCTTCCGCACCACGCACGCGCCGCGCCGCTCGCTCGGCGTGCGCGGCGTGGGCAGTCCCCCGAGCACCTCGGGGCAGACGGGGATCGGCGCGAACCGTTCCGCGAGAGCGCAAACGGCCTCGTTTTTCTTCGACTTGCCGTCATAGCGGCAGGGCGTGCCGAGCAGACACGCGCTCACGAGCAGCTTCGGCTTCATCGTCCTACCTCCAGCGGTGCTCCGTTAAGCTGCGCGAGTACGAGCGTGTCGCCCTCGTACTTGAGCTTGAGCGAGAAAAACGGCTCGTCCGTGTCGAGCAGCCGCAGGAAGATCTTGTCGCCCTCCCAAAGCCTGAGCTTTAAAAGCTCGCTCTTTTTGATCCATGCCAGCTCGCCCTCGTCGCACTCCTTCGGCGTGCCGGTCCAGCCGTCGGCGGTGAAGAGGTGCATATACTCCGTCTCGTAGCGATCGGAGACAAAGGTCACGAGACCGCGGTAGCGCCAGCGCGTGAGCGTCAGACCGGTCTCCTCCCGCGTTTCGCGCAGGGCGCAGTCCTCGGGCGACTCGCTGTCCTCAAATTTGCCGCCCACGCCGATCCATTTGTCGTGGTTGAGGTCATTCTCCTTTTTCGTGCGGTGCAGCATCAGATATTCGTCGCCGCGCTCGAGATAGATGAGCGTCGAGTTGACGGCGCGGAAGATGTTCGTTCCCATGGCGTGCCTCCTTGCATTTGCTTGCCCATAGTATAAAAGCGCGGCGGCGAAAATGCAAGCGCCGCGGACAGGCAAGTTTCCGCCCCCGCGCGCATACCCTTGCCTGACAGGGACAAACGCACAGGGAGGTAGCGCAATGGATATGAACGGAAAGGAATATCTGGCCCGCATGGCGGAGCTGTTCGATCTGCCCGCCGACGTGGCGGCGGGACTGAGCCACATGGAGCTGCTCGGCGACCGACAGCTCCTTTTGGAGGGGCACGAGGGCCTGCTCGCCTACGGCACGGAGCTCATCGACGTGAGCGTGGGCGGCGCGGTGCTGCGCGTGACCGGCGAGGGGCTGACGCTCAAAAGCATGACCGAGCGCGAGGTGCGCATCGGCGGACGCATCGACGGCGTTGAATTTCTGCGGTAGGGAGGAGGGAGAGGACCATGGATCGTGCGGCCCGACTGCTGCGCGGCACGCTGCGCGTGCGCGTGGAGAGCGCCTTTCCCGAGCGGGTGCTCAACCTCTGCGGCGCGCACGGCATCGCCTTTTCCGACCTCCGATGGGAGAGCGCGAGCGCGCTGTCCTTCACCGTCCGCGCCGCCGAGCGAAAAAAGCTCGAACGGCTCCTCGCGCCGCTCGACGCCGCGCTGACCATCGAGCGCGCGGCGGGCGCGCCCTTTTTCCTGCGCCGCTTCCGTCGCCGCTACACGCTGCTCGCGGGGCTGGCATTCATGCTCGCGCTGTTCTTTGCCAATTCCTTCTTCATATGGGATTTTGAGGTCAGCGGCAGCGAGACCGTCCCGGCGGAAAAGATCCTGCGCGTGCTGGAAAAGCAGGGGCTGCGCCGCGGCAGCTTTGCCTACTCCTTCCGCCCGCAGGACATCTGCAACCGCGCCCTGCCGGAGCTGCCCGAGCTTGCGTGGCTGACGGTCAACGTCCGCGGCTGCCGCGCCTACGTCAGCGTGCGCGACCGCGTGCCCAAGCCCGAGCTGGCGGATGACCGCACGCCCACGAACGTCGTCGCGAAGCGCGATGCCCTCGTCACCGAGGTGCGCGCTTACGACGGCAGGGCGATGGTGAGGAAGGGCGGCACCGTCACGGCGGGTCAGCTCCTCATTTCCGGCGCGGTGCAGACCGAGGGGCCGGAGCGCCCGAACGTTCCGAGCCGCCTGCTCGCCGGGCGCGGGCAGGTCCGGGGCCGGACGTGGTATGAGCTTTCGATCCGGGTCCCGCTGCAATATGAGGAAAAGCGGTACACCGATGACGAAAAGCACAGCTATGCGCTGCTCTTGGGCGAAAGGCGGGTAAAATTTGGCGCAAAAGGGAGTAGCAATTTGCAGGGCAGTTGTGATAAAATAATACATCAAACAAAATTGTCTCTGCCCGGCGGTATGGCGCTCCCGCTCACCTGGGAGGAAACGACGCTGCGCCCCTACGAAACGCGCACCGTCACAAGGACGCGCACAGAGGCCGAGGAGCTCGGCGCGCGGACGCTTTCGGCGTATCTTCTCACGAGGATCGACGGCACCGTGACGACGACGCGCGTCGCCTCGGCTGTGCAGGGGGATTGGCTGCTCGTCACGCTCTCGGCGGAATGCCTGGAGCAGATCGGCGAGACCGTGCCCATTTTAACGGATTGAACGCATTTTCCTGCGGCGCTGCCGCAGGAGCTTATGAAAGGACAAGCTTTTCTATGGAACAGCGCATCAGCATTGAACGTCTGGAGCAGGCGATCAACCTCTTCGGCTCGTTTGACGAGAATATCCGCCTCATCGAGTCGGAATTCCACGTCACCGTCGCCAACCGCGAGGGCGAGCTGCGCGTCAACGGCGAGCCGGAGGACACCATGCTCGCCTGCAAGGCCCTCTCCGCACTTTTGACGCTCTCCAACCGCGGCGAGGCCATCAACGAGCAGAACGTCCGCTATGTCATCGGACTGGCCCGCTCGGGACAGGAGGAGAAGATCGGCGAGCTGACGCAGGACGTCATCTGCATCAGCGCCAAGGGCCGCCCCATCAAGCCCAAGACCATCGGGCAGAAGGAGTATGTGGACTCCATTTCTCAGAATACCGTCACCATCGGCGTCGGTCCCGCTGGCACGGGCAAGACCTATCTCGCCGTCGCCGCCGCGGTCGCGGCGTTCCGCGAGCGGAAGATCAACCGCATCATTCTCACGCGCCCCGCGGTCGAGGCGGGCGAGCGGCTCGGCTTTCTGCCCGGCGACCTGCAGAGCAAGGTTGATCCCTACCTCCGCCCGCTCTACGACGCGCTCTTTGACATGCTCGGCGCGGAGACCTATCAGAAGTATCTCGAGCGCGGCAACATCGAGGTCGCGCCTCTCGCCTATATGCGCGGCCGCACGCTCGACGACAGCTTTATCATTCTCGACGAGGCGCAGAACACCTCCTGCGAGCAGATGAAAATGTTCCTTACCCGCATGGGCTTCGGCTCGAAAATGGTCATCACCGGCGACGCGACGCAGATCGACCTGCCCGCCGATAAGCTGAGCGGTCTCAAGCAGGCGGTGCGCGTGCTCAAAAATGTCGAGGGCATCGGTATCTGCGAGCTGACCGATCAGGATGTGGTGCGTCACGTCATGGTCCAGCGCATCATCAAGGCCTACGCGGACTATGAGGACGCCCGGAACGAAAAGAGGAAACGATAATGGCAAAGAGACATTACATTCCCATCACCTCGGATGTACCCGGAGCAGGCGAGAGCAAATGCGCCTTCATCCGCAAGGTGATCCGCACGGCGCTTGCCGCCGAGGGCGTGGATTTTCCCTGTGAGATCGACGTGCGGCTGACGAACGACGAGACCATCCACGCGATCAACCGTGAGATGCGGCAGGTGGACCGCGCAACGGATGTTTTGAGCTTTCCGATGTTCGAGCTTACCCCCGGTGAGCTTCCGGGCGAGGAGGACGCCGACCCCGGCACGGGCCTCGTCCCGCTCGGCGATATGGTCATCTCGCTCGAACACGTTGCCGCGCAGGCGAAGGAATACGGACACTCGAACCGCCGCGAGCTTGCCTACCTTGTGACGCACTCGGTGCTCCACCTTTTAGGCTATGATCATCTGGACGAAGGCCCCATGAAGGCGCAGATGCGCGAGCATGAGGAAGCCATCATGAAGCGGCTCGACCTCGAGCGGTAGGATACGGAAAACGCTTGTACGCCGCAGCAGCGGCGACGCATAAAACAAGAATTGTTCAACATGAAAGAAAGTTGAGGATCACCTATGCAAAAGACAAAAACCGCCATGATCACCCTCTGCGGACGTCCGAACGTCGGCAAGTCCAGCCTGACCAACGCACTCGTCGGCGAGAAGATCGCCATTGTCTCCAATAAGCCGCAGACCACGCGCAACCGCATCTACGGCGTCGTGACCGAGGGCGATACGCAGCTCGTCCTGCTCGACACTCCGGGCTTTCACAAGCCGCGCAGCCGTCTGGGCGACTACATGGTGAAGGTCGCGCGCGATTCCATCGCGGACGTGGACCTCGTCGCTCTGCTCGTCGAGCCGGTGCCGCACGTCGGCATCCCCGAGCAGGAGCTGATCGAGAAGATCCGGCAGTCGAGCCTGCCCGCCGTTTTGTGCATCAACAAGATCGACACCGTTGCGAAAAAGGACGACCTGCTCGCCGTTATCGCCGCCTACAGCGAGGCGTATGATTTCGACGGCATTTTCCCCATCTCCGCGCGCACGCGCGACGGGCTGGACGAGCTGCTGGACGAATTCAAGAAGTACGCCGTCGAAGGCCCGCAGCTTTTCCCCGACGGCATGACCACCGACCAGCCCGACCGTCAGGTCGTGGGCGAGATCGTACGCGAAAAGCTGCTGCGCAACCTCGACAAGGAGATTCCGCATGGCACGGCCGTGGAGATCACGCGCTTCATCGAGCGCGACGACGAGGTCATCGAGGTCGACGCGACCATCTACTGCGAAAAGGCCAGCCACAAGGGCATCATCATCGGCAAGCGCGGCGCGATGCTCAAAAAGATCTCCACCGAGGCGCGGCAGGACATCGAGCGCTTCATGGGCACGAAGGTCTACCTCGAGACCTGGGTCAAGGTCAAGGAAAATTGGAGAGACAACATGAACTACATCCGGAGCTTCGGCTACAACGACCAATAAGCCTGCCGGCGGTGCGGTATGACGCCGCGCCGGTTTTCCTGCGAGCGGGAGCGAGCCGCCGCGGTAAGCGGCGTGATCCGGAGCGCAGCGAAGGATCCCGTAGGGCGAATTCACTTCGCCCGTTAAACGGGTGAAAGGGCTCCCGCGCGGCGAAGCCGCGTGGGACAAACTGGAGAGACAACATGAACTACATCAGGAGCTTCGGCTACAACGACCAATAAAAATTTTCCAGCCATATTCTCCGCGCTTCTCCTCATGCTAACGCCGAGAGGTGAAGCGCATGGACAATGGCTACTATCAGCTTTTTCTGCAAACCGGGAACCCGACCTTTTATATGCTGGCAAAGCAAGCGGAGGAGTGTGAACAGCCGCCCAATGCCCGATAAACTTGTCACCCGCGGCCTCGTGCTCCGTGCAACGGAGACAAAGGAGGCCGACTACATCCTGACCGTCCTCACCGCGGAGCACGGACGGCTCGCCGTCATTGCGCGCGGCGCGCGGCGGCGCTCGAGCAAGCTCGCCGCGGCTTGCCAGCACCTTGCCTTTTCCGAGCTGGTGCTCTACCGCCGCGGGAGCTGGCACTATCTCGACGAGGCCTCGACCATCGCGCTCTTTGACGGCCTGCGCGCCGATCTGGAAAAGCTCTCCCTCGCGTCCTACTTCGCCGAAATGGCCGAGGCGGTCACGAGCGAGGACCTGCCCTCCGGCGAGGTGCTGTCCCTGCTGCTCAATTCGCTCTACGCGCTCGACACGCTGGACCGCCCGAACGAGCTGGTGCGTGCCGCCTTCGAGCTGCGCCTGCTCGCGCTCTCCGGCTATGAGCCGCTGCTCGACGACTGCGCCATGTGCGGCAGGACCGATCCCGTCGAGCCGGTGTTCGACGCGGCGCAGGGCGTGGTGCTGTGCAAAACGTGCGCGGGACCGGCAGGCGGTCTGCCGCTCGACGCGGGAGCGCTCGCCGCGATGCGCCACATCGTCGGCGCCCCGTCCAAACGATTGCTGTCGTTCACGCTTGAGCCTGCCTCGCTCGCGCGCTTGAGCGTGGCCTGCGAGACCTTTGCTGCCGTGCAGCTCGACCGGCGCTTCAGAACGCTCGACTTTTACAAATCCATAAGATCGACATAGGAAATCACCATGACAGAACTGTTTGAAAAATCCATCCGCGTGCTCGAGCTGCCGCAGCTTTTGGAGCGCCTTTCGCAAAAGGCGGTCAGCGAGGCGGCAAAGGAGCGCGCCCTGCGCCTGACGCCCTCCACCGATGCGGACGATGTGCGCCGCTTACAGGATGAAACGGACGCCGCCCGCGCCCTCATCGGCCTGCGCGGCAGTCCGTCGTTCTCCGGCGTGAAGGATGTGCGCGAGGCACTTGCCCGCGCCGAGCGCGGCGGTATGCTCAATCCCCGCGAGCTGCTGACCATCGCGGGACTGCTGACGAACTCCCGCCGCGTGCGGGAATACTACGAGGCCGACCAGGGCGAGGGCACCGTCCTCGACCGGATGTTCGACTCGCTCCACGCCAACCGCTTTTTAGAGGATAAGATCACGACCTCCATCCTCTCCGAGGACGAGATCGCCGACGCCGCCAGCCCCGAGCTGGCGGATATCCGCCGTCACAAGCGTGCGGCAAGCGCCAAGGGCAGACAGATCTTGCAGAAGATCATCTCCTCGCCCAGCTACAAGAGCACGCTGCAGGAGGCGCTTATCACCCAGCGCGACGGGCGCTTCGTCGTGCCCGTCAAGGCCGACCACCGCGGCGACCTGCCCGGTCTTGTCCACGACATTTCCGCCTCCGGCGCGACGCTCTTCGTCGAGCCGATGGGCGTGGTGCAGGCCAACAACGAGCTCAAGGAGCTGGAGGCCAAGGAAAAAAAGGAGATCGAGCGCATCCTCTTTGCCCTCTCCGCCGAGGCGGCAGGCTTTGCCGAGGCGATCTTGTGGGACTATGACATTCTCGTCCACCTCGACCTCATCTTTGCCCGCGGCGAGCTGAGCTACCAGATGGACGCCGCGCGGCCCGAGATCCGCACGGACGGCAGCGTTTCCCTCCGCCGCGCCCGCCATCCGCTGCTCGATCCCGCCAAGGCCGTGCCCATCGACATTGAGGTGGGCCGCAGCTTCGATACCCTCGTCATCACAGGCCCCAACACCGGCGGCAAGACCGTCAGTCTCAAAACGCTCGGTCTCCTCTGCCTGATGGCGCAGTGCGGACTGCACATTCCCGCGGGCGACCGCAGCGCGGTGAGCGTCTTTACCGGCATCCTCGCCGACATCGGCGACGAGCAGAGCATCGAGCAGAGCCTTTCCACCTTCTCCGCGCACATGAAGACCATTGTCAATATCCTCGACGAGGCGGACGGCGATTCCCTCGTCCTCTTCGACGAGCTGGGCGCGGGCACCGACCCGGTCGAGGGCGCGGCCCTAGGCATCGTCGTCCTCGCGCACGTCCGCGCCCGCGGCGCGAAGGTCGCCGCCACCACGCACTACGCCGAGCTCAAGACCTTTGCCATGACCACGGCGGGCGTCGAGAACGCGAGCTGCGAGTTCGACGTGGAGACGCTTTGCCCCACCTATAAGCTCCTCATCGGCATCCCCGGCAAGTCCAACGCCTTCGCCATCTCCGCGCGGCTCGGCCTCGACCCGCGCGTCATCGAGACGGCGAAGCAGCAGATGGACGCGGAGAGCATCCGCTTCGAGGACGTGCTGACGCAGCTGGAGATCAAGCGCCAGCAGCTCGAAAAGGAAAAGGAGGAGATCGACCGTCTGCACGCGAAACAGGAGGAGGACTCCCGCCGTGCCCGCGAGTTCCGCGCCCAGATGGAGCGCGCCAAGGAGAACGCCCGCAGCCGCGGCGAGGCTGAGGCCAAGCGCATCCTTGCCGACGCCAAGAGCGCGGCGGACGCCGCCTTCCGCGAGCTGGACGAGCTGCGAAAAGCGCAGAAAAAGCAGCTCGACGCGCAGGCGATGAACGAAAAGCGCGTCGAGATCGTCTCCGAGCTCAACGCCGCGCGCGAGCGCGCCGGTGTGCGCGACGAATCACGCGAGCCGATCCCCGTGCCGTCCCGTCCCATCCGCGCGGGCGACCTGGTGGAGATCCCCGGCACGAACCGCCCCGCCGAGGTCACCGCCGTCAAGGGCGACCGGCTCGTGCTCAAGGCGGGCGTTCTCTCCATGACGGTCAAGAACGACGAGGTGCGTTTGATCGAGGACGACGAGCGCGCCGCCATGAAAAAACCGTCCGTGCCCGCCTCGCCGACCCGCCGCATCCTCAACACCGCGGCAGCCGCACGCGAGCTGGACCTGCGCGGCATGGAAACGCTCGAGGCCGAAAGCGTGCTGGAGAATTATCTCGACGCCGCCCGCCGCGCCCACCTCGAGACCGTCACCATCATCCACGGCAAGGGCACCGGCGCGCTGCGCAAGGCCGTGCAGGCATACCTGCGCCGCGATAAAACGGTCAAGTCCTTCCGCCTCGGCAATTACGGCGAGGGCGAGAGCGGCGTGACCGTTGTGGAGTTCAAGTGAGCACTGTCCGCCTGCCGCGGACAAACCGGCGCTTTCGGCAGACTGCCCGAACGAAACGCCCTGTTTTTCCCGAAGTTTGTAAAAAAGTGGATTGACGAATGGGGTTTGGATGGTATAATATACTCAATATCCCGTTAGTCTGATTTGGGAGGATGAGAGAATGGTTACACAGGAAGTCACCATCAACAATGAGGTTGGTCTGCACGCGCGCCCCGCGACCTTTTTCATTCAGAAGGCCAACGAGTTCAAGAGCGGCATCTGGGTGGAGAAGGACGAGCGCCGCGTAAACGCCAAGAGCCTGCTGGGCGTGCTGTCCCTCGGCATAACGAAGGGCACCACCATCACCCTGCTTGCCGACGGCAGCGACGAAAAAGAGGCGGGCGCCGCACTCAGCGAGCTGGTTTCCGGCAACTTCGGCGAATAAACGATCATAGTTTCAAGGAAAGGCGGTTTCGCACAGGGCGGAGCCGCCTTTTTCCGCGGAAAGGAGGGAGCGCATGACCAAGGAGCAGCTGCTTGAAAAGGCCAACGACCTGCCGCTTGCTCCGGGCGTTTATCTGATGATGGACGCATCGGGCAAGGTCATCTACGTCGGCAAAGCGAAAAAACTCAAAAACCGTGTCAGCCAGTATTTCCAGCTTGGCACGGGCCACAATGAAAAGACCCGCCGCATGGTCTCGCAGGTCGACCATTTCGACACCATCTTTGTCTCCAGCGAGTTCGAGGCGCTGATCCTCGAAAACTCCCTCATCAAGCAGCATCAGCCGCACTACAACATTCTGCTCAAGGATGATAAGGGCTACCCCTTTGTCCGTCTCTCCCACGGCCCCTATCCGCGCTTTACGCTCGCCAACAAAACGGCGGACGACGGCGCGCGCTACTTCGGGCCCTTCGGCGCACGCGGCGAGACCCGCGCCGCCATCGACACGGTCTGCGCCGCCTTCCGCCTGCCGACCTGCACGCGCCGGTTCCCGCGCGATATCGGGAAGGAGCGCCCCTGCCTCAACCATCACATGGGCCGCTGCGACGGCTTCTGCCGCGGCGAGCCGGACGCGGAGGAATATCAAAAGCGCATCGAGCAGGCGTGCTCGCTCCTCTCGGGTCACTATAAGACGCTCGCACGCGAGCTGAAGACCGAGATGGAGCACGAGGCGGAGCAGCTGCACTTCGAGCAGGCCGCTGTCCTGCGCGACCGCATCGCCGCCATCGAGGTGCTCGGCAAGCGCCAGAAGGTCATCGCCGGCGTCTGCGCCGACACCGATGTCTGGGGCCTCTACACGGGCGCCGCCAAGTCCGGCTGCGCTGTTGTCCACGTCGAGGATGGCAGCGTCACCGGCCGCGAGACGAGCCTTTTCGCCGCCCCCACCGACGAGACCGAGGCAGACACGCTCTCGGCGCTCCTCTCCCAGTATTATCTCCCGCGCGGCGTGCTGCCGCGGGAGATCCTGCTGCCCTTTGCCGTGGACGAGCTTTCCGGGCTGGAAACGGTGCTCACCTCCCGCGCGGGGCATCGCGTCACGCTGCGCGTGCCGCAGCGCGGCGAAAAGGCGGAGCTGCTTGCCATGGCCGAGCGCAACGCCCGCGAGGAGGTCGAGCGCGTCACCACCGCCGCCGAGCGCGAGGACAAAACGCTCAGGAGCCTTGCTGCCATGTGCGGTCTGAGCGCCGCACCAAAACGCATGGAATCCTACGATATTTCCAACACCGGCGCGAGCGACATCGTCGCGTCGATGGTCGTCTACGCCGGCGCGAGGCCGCTCAAGCGCGACTACCGCCGCTTTAAAATGAAGTCCGTCACGGCTCACCCCGACGACTACGCCTCGATGGAGGAGGTCCTGACCCGCCGCCTGCAGCGCTACGCCGACGGCGACGAGAAATTCGCGCCGCTGCCCGACGTGTTCCTCATCGACGGCGGCATGACGCACGCCGCTGTCGCGGAGAAGGTCTGCGCGGCGTTCGGACTGCACATTCCCATTTTCGGCATGGTCAAGGACGACCGCCACCGTACACGCGCCCTCACCACCGCCGAGGGCCATGAGATCGACCTGCACGCCGACCCCGCCGTTTTTGCCCTCATCGGGCAAATTCAGGAGGAAACGCACCGCTTCGCCATCACCTACCACCACGAGAGCCACACGCGCTCGTCCGTCGCCTCCGCGCTCGACGGTATCCCCAACATCGGCGAGGTGCGCAAGCGGAAGCTGCTGGCTCGCTTCAAGAGCGTCAAGGCCATCCGCGAGGCGGAGCTGCCCGCCCTGCAATCGGAGCTGGGCCGCGCCGCGGGCCGCGCGGTGTACGACCATTTTCACCCCAAGGAGGAAACGCCATGACCGGCAAGCTCTACGGCACGCTCGGCCCCGCCTGCGCCGACACGGATACGCTCCGCGCTCTGCTGCGCGCGGGGATGCGCGGCGTGCGCTTGAACCTTTCCCACGGTCCCCTCGAAGAGCGTGCGCCGTGGCTGGAAAGCCTGCGCCGCGCCGAGACCGCGGAGGGCGTTTCCTGTGAGCTGCTCATCGACCTGCAGGGGCCCGAGCTGCGCGTCGGCGCGCTTTTCGCGCCGCTGACGCTGCGCGAGGGCGATACGCTCACGCTCGGCGAAGCCTTTCCCGTCCCGCCGATCCTGACCGGAAATCTGCAAGACGGCGACGAACTGCTGCTCGACGACGGCGCGCTCTCCCTGCGCGTTCTGGACGCGCGGGCGATGACCTGCCGCGTGGAGCGCGGCGGGGTGCTCCGATCCCGCAAGAGCCTTGCTGTCGCGGGCCGTGAGCTGCCCGCGAGCGCGCTCACGGAGATGGATATGGAAAATCTCAGCCGCGCGAGGGAGTACGGCGTCACCGCGCTCATGCAGCCCTTTGTCCGCGGCGCGGACGATCTGCGCACCGTGCGTGCCGCCCTGCGCGAGACCGGCGCAGAGGAGTTGAAAATTTTTGCCAAGATCGAGAACATGACCGGACTGCATCGGCTCGACGAGATCCTTCCGCTCGCGGACGTCGTTGTGATCGCCCGCGGCGACCTCGGCAACGCCATGCCGCTCTGGGAGCTGCCCCGCGCGCAGACGCTCATCGCAAGCAAATGCCGCGCGGCGAAGCGTCCCTTTATGGTCTCCACGCAGATGCTCCACTCGATGCACCACGCCGCCGTGCCCACGCGCGCCGAGGTCGCGGACGTCTATCAGGCGGCGAGGAGCGGCGCGGACTATCTGCTCCTCACCGGCGAGACCGCCGTGGGCGAGTATCCGGTCGAGGCCATGACCTATTTTGCGAAGATCGCCGCGAACGGCTGGGCCGACGCGGAATGAGAAGGGAGGACGGAGAGATGGACAAGGCGATGCTGCGCAATATCCCCAAGGTGGACGAGCTGCTTGCCCCCACGCACGCGCTCTGCCCGGACGCCTCCGCCGCGGCGGTGACCGCGGCGGTGCGCCGCACGCTCGACGCGCTGCGGGAGAGCGTCCTTTCCGGTGAAGCGCCGGAGATACCGGAGACCGCGGCGCTCTGCGCCCTTGCCGCCGACGCCGCCCGCCGGGCGGAAACGCCCTCGCTCCGTCCGGTCATCAACGCAACCGGCGTCGTACTCCATACGAATCTCGGCCGCGCCCGTCTGAGCGGACGCGCGGCCAAAGCCGCGGCGGACGCCGCGGAGCACTATTCTACCCTTGAATACGATGTGGAAAGCGGCGGACGCGGCTCGCGCAATGCCCATGTCGAAGAACTCCTCTGCCGATTGACCGGTGCGGAAAGCGCTTTGGTCGTCAACAACAACGCCGCCGCCGTGCTGCTGCTCCTCACGGCGCTGACCGCCGGCGGCGAGGTCGTCGTTTCGCGCGGCGAGTTGGTCGAGATCGGCGGCAGCTTTCGTGTGCCGGAGATCATGTCCGCCTGCGGCGCGACGCTGCGCGAGGTCGGCACGACCAACAAGACCCGCGCCGCGGACTATGCCGCCGCCATCGGTGAGCATACCCGCGCGCTGATGAAGGTCCACACCAGCAACTACCGCATCGTCGGCTTTACCGAGAGCGCGAGCCGCGAGGAGCTTGCCGCGCTCGCTCATTCCCGCGGC
>ENA-UEPN01001433-UEPN01001433.1-human-gut-metagenome-genome-assembly--contig:-NODE-1433-length-12672-cov-2.534736_pt1 | contig 12672 bp, 6 predicted proteins | sample MGYA00242897_ERZ507910 | MGnify/ENA primary metagenome ERZ507910 (study PRJEB26167, sample SAMN06115525) | human gut metagenome | host: Homo sapiens | place: China:Jiangxi | collected 2015-08-20...
AAAATATCCAGGATCGGACGGTGAGGAGATTGCTTTCTTTTAATGCTATAATAATCGCCGTAGAAAATACAGGGATACCCGTCTTTTCTCAATAAGATCAAGCCATAGGCCAGAGGTTTGAACCAGTCTTTGACTTGAGATTCCAGGGAACTGTTTTTCTGGGAATCGTGATTGTCTACAAAAGTGACCGCTAAGTCGGGATGGGCGTTGACCAGGGTGTCGTTGAAAAGTTCTTGTAAATCGTAGTCCCTGCCTTTTTGTGAAGCCTGGAAAAAATGATAATGTAAAGGGACATCGAATAGGTCTATCTTATATTTAACCTCGGAAAGGTATTTGTCCAACGAGTCTTTATCGTTTTTCCAATATTCCCCTACGGCATAAAATTGTTGTCCTTGTTTAGCTCTGACGGCTTCGAGGAAATGTGCGATAAATTGATCGTTGATGTGTTTGATGGCATCGAGACGCATCCCGTCGAGGTGTAATTCCTGGCTGACCCAGATTCCCCATTTCTTCATTTCTTCCACTACTTCCGGGTGATCGAAGTCGATATCGGCAAACATCAGGAAATCGTAGTTGCCGTTTTCGTCGTCTACCCCCTCACTCCAGGTTTTTCCTTCACCGACAATCTGAAAAATTCCTTTTTTACCGGTAACTACGTCGCAGTCGATGCCTGAAAAATGATACCAGTGCCATTTGAAATCCGAGTATTTATTTCCCCGGCCCGGAAAATTGAAACCGGTCCATCCTTCGATTTCATAGGGCTCACCGAGTTGTTCTGTTCTTTGGTCGGGGTTTACTTCCCGGGCCATGAATTTTTCGGTATAGTCCGCTCCGGCTTTGTGGTTCATCACGGCATCCAGATAGACACCGACCTGATTTTTGTGCAGCTCGTCGATCATTTCCTGTAGTTGCTGTTTGGTACCGTATTTTGTCCGGATGGTTTCTTTTTGATCGAATTCTCCCAGATCATAAAGATCATAAGTACCATATCCTTCATCGTCTTGTTTCAGGGCTTTGTAGGCTGGGGGAATCCAGACAGCCGTAATTCCGATCGCATGTAAATGAGAGGCATCCCGTTTCAACTGATTCCACAAATCCCCATCGTTGGGCATATTCCACTCGAAATATTGCATCATGACTCCGTTTTCCATATTTTTTTGTATTGGTTTCCTGTTTAAAACGAAATTTTATGCCATAAAGTTCTTATGATAAGATTATTTAGAAACTTCTGATCTTTTCTGACGTTAAAAGAGTATCGAACGGCGTGTCATTCGGACAGTTTCATACGGACTCCGTGATCGGCCACTCTGTGGCCGTAAAAAAGTGTTCGTAGGGTATATAACTTTATAAATTAATTTAACCCGTTCGTTTTAACCGAAACAGATATGGAACAGAATAACAGAATTTGGTGGAAAGAAGCGGTGGTTTATCAGATATATCCCCGTAGTTTTAAAGACAGTAATGGTGATGGAATCGGAGATTTATGCGGAATCATTTCCTGTTTGGATTACATCAAAAGCCTGGGAGTCGATGTGATTTGGCTGAATCCGATTTATGCTTCGCCTAATGATGATAATGGATACGATATCAGTGATTACCGGGCTATTATGAAAGAGTTCGGAACGATGGAAGATTTCGATTTGTTACTTCGGGAAGTGCATGCCCGGAATTTAAAACTGATACTGGATTTGGTCGTAAATCATACCAGTGACGAGCATCCCTGGTTTCAGGAAGCCCGCAAGTCGCGGAAGAATCCGTATTATACCTATTATCACTGGTGGCCGGTGGAACAGGAAACTCCTCCCTTGCGTCCGAGTTATTTCGAGGAGTCGGCCTGGACTTACGACCTTCATACCCGGGCCTGGTATTTACACTATTTTTCGCGGAAACAGCCCGATCTCAATTGGGAAAACCGGGAGGTGAGAGAAGCGGTGTATGATATGATGCGTTTTTGGTTCGATAAAGGAATCGATGGTTTTCGGATGGATTCTATTCCTTTGATCGCTAAAGACCCGGTTTTCCCGCCTATCGACCGGAAGAAGTATCCGGATTTGTTTTCTTCTTATGCACATGGACCTCATTTGCACGAATATTTGCACGAAATGAACCGCGAAGTATTGAGTAAATACGATATAATGACCGTTGGAGAAGGTTCGGCCGTTACTTATAAAGAAGTGGAAAAATTTGTCGGGCCCGAGCGGCAGGAATTGGATATGTTATATGGATTCGGCCCTTCGGAAGTCCGGAATTATACAACGGCCGATTGTCCCGATTCAGGTATCGGCTATAGCCTGATCGCTTTGAAAAAAATGTTCTCCGGTTGGGATAAAGCGGTCGGGAAGGGATGGCCTGCCATTTATCTGGGAAATCACGATCAGCCCCGGATGTTGAGTCGTTTTGGAGATGACCGCCCGCAATTCAGAGTATATGCCGCTAAGATGCTGGCGACTTTTTTACTGACGATGCGGGGCACTCCTTATTGGTTGGCAGGTGATGAAATCGGGATGTGTAATCCGAAGTTCGACCGGATCGGGGATTATCGGGATATTGCGACTTTGAACCAATATAAACAGATAGAAAAACGCAAAGGAGATACGCAATGGTTTCTTCAGATGCAGCAACAGACTTCCCGGGATAATGCGCGGACACCCTTTCAATGGGATAACTCGGGACAAGCCGGGTTTACAACCGGAATGCCCTGGATCGGAGTGAACCCCGACTATCGGAAAATCAATGTAGCGGCCGAGGAAAAAGATCCCTGGTCGGTATTGAACTATTTCCGGCAATTGATCGCTTTACGGAAAAATTCTCCGGATCTTGTTTATGCCGGCTATACCTTGTTGGATGCAGAAAATCCCCGGACCTATACTTATCTCCGTAAAGGAGAAAAATATCACTATCTTGTTGTACTGAATTTCTCTTCCAAACAGGCTGAGGCTTATCCGGGAATCGATATGCAGGGAGCGGAAATTTTGATGTGCAACTATGGTGATTCGCCTCAGTTAGATAAGGTATTGTCTTTACGGCCATACGAAGCGGTGGTGATGCGGTCGGAAGAATTCGGCGGTTGACGGGAGTATGGTTTGGCACATAATTTTGTATCTTTGCGCTCTCTTTTTTAAGCGATGGAGCGGATTATTTTTATCTTATCATATGAGAAGCGTTGGGATTGCTGGATGGTGTATGCCAACCGGGCAATAGATGCCGGTGATTTTTTTCAAAGTATAGGTCGGTATATCGGGGATGAAGACCTGGAAGTATGGCCTGTAGTCAGAAAGATTACGGAAACGATCCGTAAGTACGATACCCCTATGCTTTTCAAACAGTTTGGCCGGAAAAAATTTAAGGATGAACGTATGTTTCTGCAAAAAGTGGAGGAAGCGTATATCCGTGAAGATATCCGGCCTTATATCGATAAGTATGTCGCACAGGTACTGGATGAACTGACCGAAGCGGGTTGTCCTTTGTTTTTGAAAACCAGTCGTTTAGATAATTTTTATAAGAATCAGCGCCTGATGCTTAAATCCGTTCCTTTGCGGGCATTGTTGAAATTCGAAAGGACAGGGGAGTTTACCCGTTATATTTTGCGTTTGACAGATGGAGAAAAGACCTTTTATCCCAGTGATTACGCGTTGAAGGTGCTGACCCGGCGGCCTTGCCGGGTGGTTTCAGGCAGGCAGCTATTCCGTTTCCCGGAAGATTTCGACGGGCAGCGTTTGCAACCTTTTTTGCAGAAAAGGGAGATTATGATCCCCAAGGCAAACGAAGGCATCTATTTCCGGCGTTTTATACTGAAAAATGTACGGCATGAAGAGATCGAGGTACAAGGTTTCGACGTGATCGTCCGGGAAGTGGAAAAACAGGCCTTCCTGTCACTTGAACGCGATATACTCGGCATGCCGGTCCTGGTGATGGAATATAAATACGGTAATCAATATATTCCCGGCTGGTCGTCCCGGAAAGCTTTGGTGGAATTATATACGGAAGGGGACCGCTATGCTTTCTATAAGGTCAGCCGGGATCCGGAATGGGAACAGCTGCAAGCCCGGCAATTGGTTGCTTTGGGGATCAGGAACGATACGGAAGGGTATTTCCATTTGCCGGAAGTTACTGTGATGACCTGGAAGACTGAAAAAGAAACCGAAGATCGGGACAAAGTGAGCGGGGAGGTTATTGCCGATGCCTGGCAGAAGACCGTGACCTGGGTACAGACACATGGGGATGAGTTGAAAGCGATGGGGATCGGCTTCACTCAGAAAACATTGCGCCGGGCCTATTATATCGGAGCCTGGCAGATCGATAGTTCGGTATCGGAAACGATGGATTGGTTCGAATTGAAAGCAGAAGTTATTCTGGCTGATGGGCGCCGGATTCCTTTGCTTCGTTTCCGGGACCATATTCTGACGGGTAAACGTGAGTTTTTACTCGATGACGGCACCTTATTCCTGATTCCTGAAGAATGGTTCGCTACCTATACCGAGTTGCTTTTATTTGCCCAAGGAAAGGGGACTTCCTTATTTTTTCACCGCAGCCAGTATGTTTTATTAAAAAACTGGGCGGAGACGACCTGTCATTTTTCATTGCCGGAGAATTTGCAGGAAGAGGTGACTCTGCCCTTTGATTTTCAGGTGACTTTACGTCCGTACCAGCGTTTCGGTTATGAATGGATGTACCGTTTGTACCGATGTGGCTTGGGAGGTTGTCTGGCCGACGATATGGGATTGGGAAAAACACTTCAGGCCATTGCCCTGATCTTGAAATACAGGCAGGAAGGAGTAAAAAAGCCTGTTGTAAACCGATGGCCTGACAGCGGAAAACAACTGAGTTTGTTCGATGCCCCGGAAGAGGTAAGCAGGCCGGATGAGGGAGATCGTTCATTGGTATACCATACCTGTCTGGTGGTTGTACCGGCTTCTTTGATCCATAATTGGCGGAATGAACTTCGGAAATTCGCTCCTCAGCTGACTGTGACTATCTATGCCGGAACTAACCGTATCGATTTGCGTTCATACCTGCAACGTTCGGATGTCGTATTGATCACTTATCATACTTTGCGGAACGATATCGATATTTTGTCCCGCCTGACTTTCGGTATCGTCGTTGCCGACGAAGCACAAATGTTAAAGAATCCGGGGTCTCAGCTCCATCAGGCTATGATGCGTATTCAGGGAAGGTGTTTTTGGGCTTTGTCGGGTACACCGATAGAAAATTCACTGACCGATTTGTGGGCTGTGATGAATTGGGTGAACCGGGGATTACTCGGATCACAGCGTTTTTTCCGCGATCATTTTATCCGTCCTATATTGGCCGATGTAGAAGGGCGGATGAGCGAAGCTTTGCGTAAACTGATCGCTCCGTATATTTTACGCCGTACCAAAGAAGAAGTGTTGGCCGATTTGCCGGATCTCACAGCCGAGTTGGTCGTTTGTGAACCCGAAGAGGAACAGCGGAAGGTATATGAAGAGGAACAGTCCCGGGTGAGAAATTATATCTTGAGTGAGAGAGAGAATCAAGGGGAATTACGAAGTGATTTTATGGTTTTAAAAGCTCTGATCCGATTACGTCAGATCGCCAATCACCCCCGTTTGGTCGAAACTGGGTATGAAGGAAATTCCGGAAAGTTTAGTGAGGTATTCCGTATGTTGGGAGAAGTGATTGCTTCCGGACACAAGGTGTTGGTTTTTTCTTCTTTTGTAAAATATCTTAAAATGGTAGCTGAAGAAACAATGGTCCGGGGATGGAAATATGCGATGCTGACAGGCTTGACTGCCGACCGGGAACAGACTATCCGGCATTTTCAGGCCGACCCGGAATGCCGGATCTTCCTGATTTCTTTGAAAGCCGGTGGAGTAGGCTTGAATCTCACCGAGGCCGATTATGTATTTATTCTCGATCCTTGGTGGAATGTCGCTGCTGAAAATCAAGCCGTTAGCCGGGCTCACCGGATCGGGCAAAAACGGGCGGTATTCGTCTATCGTTTTATTACTGCCGGAACACTCGAGGAAAAAATTCTGGCTATCCAGGAACGTAAACAACGCCTTGCCGATTCTGTCATAACAGCAGCTACTTCCATCCCTTTGACAGATGAAGAATTATTGGAAGTGCTCTGAAGGGAACCTTGAATTTGGAGAAAAGAGTACGGGAGAATCAAAGTTGACTCTTCATTTCTATATTGTTTCTTCAAAAAAAGTTGAATTATAGGAGTTTATAAAGTTCATGAGGTTCATAAAGTCGATGGATCTCCTGCGAGCGCATTTTTGTACGGCACTGGGGCGGCCGGCCGGCACCGGAAGTTACGTTAATGAAAGTGCCCGCAGGGTTCAGGACTTTACGAACTTTAACGATTAATTATTCCTGCTTATTTGAAAGCCCCCAAGCCGAAAAGAGCGAAATCATACCGGATCGGATCGACCGGATCGAATTCACGAAGACGCCGGGTAAGCTCTTCGACAGCTTTGGCATCGTTTTGTTTACGGGTAAGCAGACCGAGTTCGCGGCTTACATGGCCCGTATGCAGATCTAAAGGGATCAATAGGGCGGAGGCCGGGATACCTTTCCATAGTCCGAAATCGATACCGCTGTGGTCGTGTCTCACCATCCAGCGAATAAACATATTCACTCTTTTGGCGGCTGAGCCTTTGTCTACACACGCGATGTGGCGGAGTACCCGGGGCTCGGCCGGAAGGGTAGTGAAAATCCGATACCAATGGCGTAATACCTCGAACATATCCCCGTGTATTTGCCAGGCGGTGGTGAAGACATTTTCCAACCCTCCTTCATGGCGGTAGATATGGGCTAAGGAACGTAAAAAATAACTACAGTCATAACCGTTGAAAGTGCGGTGTTTGAAATGTTCGAAACGGGCGAAATCGCTTTCCCGGGCATGCAGGACGAAGTCATAAGGAGCATAATCCAGGAGCTGCATGAGTTCCTTACACTTTTTTATGATGGTCGGACGTTGCCCCCAAGCCAGGGAGGCTGCCAGAAAACCGGCTATTTCGATGTCTTCTTTCTCTTCGAATAATTTAGGAATTTGAATGGGATCGGTATGGATAAAAAAATCGGAATGGCAATATTCCTGATATTTTTCATCGAGTAGTTGTTTTATTTCTAGTGATGTCATATTCGGTCGGGTTTGGTGGCTCTGAGCATTTCTCTTTTTCCGGGAGGTCCGGGCAGGCGTTTTAAGGTGAAACCGACTTCGCGTAAGGCTTGCTTGACTATCCCCTTGACACAATAAGTCACCAGGATTCCTCCCGGTTTCAATGCTTGGGCGAACCGGCTGAATACTTCCGGAGTCCAGAGATGGGGTTGCACTTCCGGGTTGAAGGCATCGAAATAGACGATATCGAATCGGGCCTGAAATTGTATAGACCGGAAATCTGCCCGGTATTTGTGTAAATGAAATAAAGGGGTAATCTCCGCAATCCCAGGGGGCGTCGTGCAACATGGCGAATGATCCGGGATCGGCAGCGGGAAGTTGATCCGGATAATGAAGACGATTTATTTCTTCGGGCGGTAACGGATATTTTTCCACACTGTGATAATCGAGCGGGAGCTGGAGTTCTTCGCTCCGCAATAAGCTTAAATAAGCATTCAGCCCGGTTCCGAAACCGGCTTCCAGAATAGACAACGGGACTTCGGTGGGCGGCCGATGTTCCGGGGAGGTCAGATAAAAATCCAGTCCGGCCCGGATAAAAATATGAATAGATTCCTGAATCGCTCCGTGTACCGAATGATAATGTTCATTCAGTTCAGGAACATATAAGGTTATACTACCGTCTTCTGTTTGAATCAATTGATGTGGCATCCTTTCAACAGATTTCTGCTCTGAGTAAATTGACGAATTCGATAATATCACTTTCTGTCGTGTCGAAGGAGCAGACCCAACGTACTTCCGAGGCATTTTCATCCCAAATGTAAAAGAAGCATTCCGACTGTAATTTGGTTATTTTATCGCGGGGGATGATAGCGAATACTTCATTGCCTTGCACCTCTTGAGTGATGCGGATTCCCGGGATTTTAGCCGCTTCGTTGGCTAACATCCGGGCCATCCGGTTGGCATGTCCGGCGGTCTTTAGCCAAAGGTTGTGTTTCAGGACTGCCGAAAATTGGGCGGCGATGAAACGGGTCTTCGAGTGAAGTTGCATCAGTTGCTTACGGATATATTGTACCTCTTTGGCGACTTCCGGGTTGAAAAAGACGACAGCTTCTCCAAACATCATCCCGTTTTTAGTACCTCCGAAACTCAATACATCGATACCGACCCGGGAGGTGATGTCGCGGGGATCACATCCCAGATAGGCGACGGCATTCGAAAGACGTGCTCCGTCCATGTGTACATACATCCGATGGGCATGGGCATAATCGCAAATTTCTTTTAATTCGGCAGGAGTATAAACCGTCCCTAATTCGGTACATTGAGTCAGGGAAATCATTTTAGGTTGTGAGTGATGTTGTTCTCCGAAACCGTGCATGTGGTTTTGGATAAGACCGGTTGTCAGTTTCCCGTCGAAAGTTGGGACGGTCAGTAGTTTACAGCCCGATTGTTTCTCGATCGCTCCGCATTCGTCCACATTGATATGGGCGGTTTCGGCACATATAACGGCGTTATAGGAATGGGTGAAGGCAGATAGGCTGAGTATGTTTGCCCCTGTACCGTTATAGACGAAAAATACACGGATATTTTCTCCAAAAACATTTTTGAAATCCTGTATGGCTTTTTCAGAATAAACATCTTCTCCATAAGAATGCTGATGCCCATAGGCTGCCTCTTCCAGTGCTTTGAATACTTCCGGTAATACGCCTGAAAAATTATCGCTTCCAAAACCTCGAATCATGATAAAAATTAGAATTAAAGATAAAACGATTCAAAGATAATGAAATTAATCCCTAATCTCCAATCTTTCCCTTCTAATCCCTTTTTTTCCGGAGTATCCATTTTAGCATAACGATGAAAATTAAAAAAGAGGATACAAAGAGTAGAAAATGGCCGTATTTCAGGTCGGGGCGTTTATCGAGTATTCCGATCGCTCCGATAAACAGGCCGACCAGAAGTATCGCATAAGCGAGCCGTGAGGCTCCGTTCCGGAGCATTTTCCGGAATTCAGGAACATCCGTGATTTGTAACTCGTGTTTGATTTCGCCTTGTTTGAGTTTGTATAATATCTCGCTGATATCTCCCGGAGCGGTTTGCAGGAGGGTGGCATATCCTTTTAAGGTTTGGAAAAGCGAGGCGGCCATCTTTCGCGGAGAAAATTGAGTCATGACAACCTCTTTGGCGTAAGGGATGATGAGCTTGGCAAAGGGGATGTCCGGGTCCAGACGTTCGGCCACTTTCTGGATTGTGGCCAACGCTTTGGCCAGCATAAAAATACCGGTAGGCAGACAAAGTCCGTATTTGGTGATCAGGTCGATACAATCCTGGATCATCTTGGCGTAATTGAATTTCTCGATCGGGAGTTGGGAGAAGCGTTTAATCATTTGTTGCAGGCTGAAAATCAAATCGTCCCGTTGGTCGAAAAAACGTTGATCACAAAGCCGGATCATGGAGTCGGCCAGGCCGATAGGATCCCGGCGGGCGAAACCGATGGAAAGGTTGGCCAGAAAATCCATTTCCCGGGGACGGAGAGCTCCGACCATCCCGAAGTCGATAAAGGCAACCCGATTGCCCGGCAGGATGAATAAATTACCCGCATGAGGGTCGGCATGGAAAAAACCTTCCTTGAAGACCATGATCAGCAAGGCTTCCGCTCCGTTGAGGGCTATTTGTACCGGATCGAGTCCGGCAGCCTTCAGCTGAAGCGGATCGTCCGGCGACATACCGAAGATCCGTTCCATAATGAGCATCCGGTGGGTCGTATGTTTCATGTCGACATGGGGAATGTAGATCCGGGGATTGTCTTTGAATATATCCCGGAAACGCAGGATGTTCGTGGCTTCGTTATAATAATTCAATTCCTTGAATATGCTTTCGCCGAACTCGTCGACGACTCCTACGATATTGATGGCAGCCATTTCGGGGTATTCCAGGGCTAATTTCTTGGCCAGATAGCGCATGAGGTATAAGTCTAGTTTGATTTTCTGGTCGATATTCGGGCGTCGGATTTTGATCACGACGTCTTTCCCGTTTTTCAGACGTCCGGTGTACACCTGGCCGATAGAAGCCGAAGCGATACAATGTGGATTGAATTCTGAAAAAACATCCTTGATTTCGGCCCCTAATTCATCTTCAATCAGGCGGATCGCCAGATGGTCGTCGAAAGGGAGGGCATTGGTCTGTAATTTCTTCAATTCTTTTCTGAACCGTTCGGAGAGTATATCCGGCCGGTCGGCCAGGATCTGACCGAATTTGATATAAGTTGGTCCCAGATCCTCTATGGTCAGCCGCAGCCGTTCCTGGGTGGTATATACTGGTTTATGTTGGCGGATACGGCGCTTTCGGATACGACGCCCCAGAAAAGTATGGGAAATCATTTCCTTAAAACCGTGTTTGACCAGAATACTACCGATTTGAATGATTCTGGTGATCTTCAGATACCCTACGTATACATCTGTAATTCTCATTGCTCTTCGGGTTTAGAAGGTTGGGGAGGAAACGAAGAATCTTCCAGTAAAGCATTCAGCTTTTCTACAGCTGTTGTGAGTTGATCGAGGGTTTGAGTAAGCTTTTTATCCCGGCGGGGAGTGAATAACTGACGCAATAATAAAGTGCTGTTCAGCCCTTCCATAGCTCCTGCTATATGATCACTGAGCCGACGGGCTGCTTCCGGATCTTTATGAGTCTGTTGTTCGATAATTTTGGATACCTTTTCGATAAAAGCATCCCGGTCACTGAGCGAGGCATTGATGGAAGCCCGTAAAAGCAAGTATAATAAGTCATTTGTCATACCGATTACTTTAAGCATTGTCGATTGCAAAATATTAAACGAAAAAAGATGTGTTTAGTTGCAAAGAAGAAATTTTGCAGATTATTTTCTATTTTTGTAGGCTCTTAGAAATTTAAGATGATTTGTATATGGAGTGGATACATACTTTATTTTTCGGATCGGGAATCGGGCATTCGATTTTATTGGTAGCTATCGTTATCTTTATCGGGATATATCTGGGAAAAGTAAAAATAGCAGGTGTTTCTTTAGGAATTACCTGGATTCTGTTCGTCGGTATTATTTTCAGCCATTGGGGAATGCGGATGGATGCGCATGCTTTGCACTTCCTGAAAGAATTCGGACTGATTTTGTTTGTTTATTCAGTTGGTTTACAGGTAGGACCCGGTTTCTTCGCTTCTTTTAAAAAAGGCGGGCTTACCCTGAATTTACTAGCGGTATTGGTGATTGTATTGGGTGTTGCAATTACCTGTGTTTTATATGTCGTTACCGGTTTGCCCGTCACTACGATGGTGGGTATTCTCTCCGGGGCGGTGACGAATACGCCGGGCCTGGGGGCTGCGCAACAGGCTTATTTCGATATGACCGGTAAGGAAGGTACCGAAATCGCTATGGGCTATGCAGTGGCTTATCCTTTGGGTGTGGTGGGGATTATCGCAGCACTCATCCTGATTCGTTATATTTTCCGGATTTCTTTCGATAAAGAGACTGAATCTGCCCAAAGTCAGCTGGAAGAAAAGGAAGCACGGGCGACCCATGTTTCCGTCCGGGTGAAAAATCCGGCTCTGTTCGGTAAAGAAGTGGAGGCCGTCGCTACGTTGATCGATAAGAAATTTGTGATTTCCAGGGTGTTGCACGAGAACAATGATTTGGAGATCGCTTATTCACGCACACATCTACAGGCCGGAGATAAATTATTTATCATTGCTGCCAAGCAAGATATGGATGCGATAATCGCTTTTATCGGTGAAAAAATAGAGATGCATCGTTCTGAGTGGGAGAAGCTGGATTCCAAATTGGTTTCGAAACGTATCATGATTACCCGTTCGGAAATCAATGGAAAAATGCTGGCTCAACTTCATTTACGCGGAGGATTCGGTGTCAATATCACCCGGGTAAACCGGGCCGGAGTGGATTTGGTGGCTAGTCCGGGGTTGGAATTGCAGATCGGTGACCGGGTTACGGTTGTCGGAACGGAAGATAGTGTGAAAAGTGTAGAGAAAATATTGGGTAATTCACTCCGGAGGTTGCGGGAACCCAATCTGGTACCTATTTTTCTGGGGATCGCTTTGGGTATTTTGTTAGGGAGTATACCTTTTACTTTTCCGGGAATTCCGCAACCGGTGAAATTGGGATTGGCAGGAGGACCTTTGATTATCGCTATTTTGATCAGTAAGTTCGGACCCCATTATAAATTGGTTACTTATACGACGATGAGTGCCAACCTGATGTTGCGCGAAATCGGTATCTCTTTGTTTCTGGCCTGTGTCGGTTTGGATGCAGGGGTCGGATTTGTGGATACGGTGGTGAACCAAGGTGGTTTTGCATGGATCGGATATGGGTTTATCATTACCTTCGTGCCTCTGATGATAGTCGGCAGTATTGCCCGTTGGTGTTATAAGATAAACTACTTCACTTTGATGGGATTGATTGCCGGGAGTACCACCGATCCGCCTGCATTGGCTTATTCGAATGGTGTTGCCGGAAATGATATGCCGGCAGTGGGATATGCTACCGTTTATCCTTTAACGATGTTTTTACGCGTTTTAACAGCCCAGTTATTGAT
>ENA-UEPN01001434-UEPN01001434.1-human-gut-metagenome-genome-assembly--contig:-NODE-1434-length-12660-cov-3.212271_pt1 | contig 12660 bp, 8 predicted proteins | sample MGYA00242897_ERZ507910 | MGnify/ENA primary metagenome ERZ507910 (study PRJEB26167, sample SAMN06115525) | human gut metagenome | host: Homo sapiens | place: China:Jiangxi | collected 2015-08-20...
CCGTGCTTCGTCTGCTACGAGCCCATCACCACCCTGTCCGGCGGTGTGCCGGTCCATGTGGCCTGCCGTCAGGAGGACGAATTCCGCCTGCGTGCCGATGCCCTGAAGGCTGCCATCACCCCCCGCACCAAGCTGCTCATCATGCCGTTCCCCAACAACCCCACCGGCGCGGTGATGGAGCGCGAGGATCTGGAAGCCGTTGCCGAGGTGCTGCGCGGCACCAACATCATGGTGCTCTCGGATGAGATCTACGCCGAGCTGAACTATGGCCTGCGGCCTCATGTTTCCATTGCCACCCTGCCCGGCATGGCCGAGCGCACCATCGTGGTGAACGGCTTCTCCAAGACTTACGCCATGACCGGTTGGCGTCTGGGCTATGCCTGCGGCCCGGCACCCATCATCCGGATCATGACCAAGATCCACCAGAGCGCCATCATGAGCGCCCCCACCACCAGCCAGTACGCCGCCATCACTGCTCTGAAGGAGTGCGACGGCGAGATCGACCGCATGCGCGACGAGTACAATATGCGCCGCCGCCTTGTGGTGAAGTCCTTTAACGATATGGGCCTGACCTGCTTTGAGCCGCGCGGTGCGTTCTACGCCTTCCCCTGCATCAAGAGCACGGGCATGAGCAGTCAGGATTTCTGCACGAAGCTGCTGGAACAGAAGCATGTGGCCATCATCCCCGGCGACGCCTTTGGCGCTTCCGGCGAAGGCTACGCCCGCATTTCCTACGCCTACAGCGTGGAGCATCTGAAGGAAGCGCTCCGGCGCATCCGGGAATTCCTGCAGGAAAACGGCATCTATCACGGAATCTGAGGAGGAACAAATGGCAAGGTTCAACTGCGTGACCGTTCTGGCCCCCGCAAAGCTCAATCTGGCGCTGGATGTGGTGGGCCTTCTGCCGGGCGGCTACCATGATCTGGACATGACCATGCAGGCTATCACCCTCTACGAGCGGGTGGTGCTGCGCCGCAGTCCCTATCTGGACCTGCGGCTGCCGGGCAGTCTGGTGGCCCCCAACGACAAAAACACTGCCATCAAGGCAGCGCTGGCCTTTTTTGACTACACCGGCCTTCTGGCGGGGGTGGACATCACCATCTATAAGAATACCCCGGTGCGGGCAGGTATGGCAGGCGGCAGCGCCGATGCCGCCGCTGTGCTGGTGGGCATGAACGAGCTGTACGGTGCGCACCTTTCCATGAGTGAGCTGTGTGCACTGGGCGCAAAGATCGGTGCGGACGTGCCCTTTGCCCTGATGGGCGGCACCTGCCGGGTGCAGGGTGTGGGCGATTTTCTCAAGGCGCTGCCGCCGGTGCCGGAGTGCTGGTTCACGGTGGTGATGCCGGACTACGGCGTTTCCACCCCGGAAGCCTTTGCAGCTTACGATAAGGTGGGCAGCAGCATCCACCCGGACTGCGGAGCGCAGGAAGCCGCTATCCGTGCCGGAGATCTGGATGCCCTTTGTGCCGCCGCCGGCAATGCGCTGGAAGAGTGCAGCGGGGCAAAGGATACCGGGGCCATCAAGACCCTGCTGCGGGAGCATGGTGCTGTCACCGCCCTGATGACCGGCAGCGGTGCGGCGGTGTTCGGCGTATTCCGGGACGAAGGGGCCGCACGGGCTGCTGCACAGGCCGCAAAGCGGCGCTGGAAGCAGGTGTACGTGGCGCAGCCTGACCGCGGCGGCGCACGGGTGAGCCGATAAAAATGCATAGACCTCCTTCCTACGGGGCATACTGCCCGCAAAGGAAGGAGGTCTTTTTTGTGCAGACCTTTTATAAAATCTGCCTGATCTTAATGATCGTGGGCGGCATCAACTGGGGCCTTGTGGGGCTGTTCCAATTCGATTTTGTGGGCTGGCTGCTGGGCGGCAGCGCATCCATCTGGTCACGCATCGTGTTCACACTGGTGGGCATCGCAGCTCTGTGCGGCATCCCGGGGCTGTTTTCGGACGATAGTTCCTCTGAAAGCTGAAAAATCATGCAAAAACAAAAGCACTTGCAAAACCAATTGCAGGTGCTTTTGCTTGTTGACTCAATTACTGCTTCCGTCAAGATCATCCCAGCCTACCAGATCCGGCAGGGTGAGCGTTTCATCGGAGCAGTGGGGGTGTGCACGCCGCTGGTCCTCGGCCATGGTGCGCACCACCTCGCGGGTGATCTCGCGGATGGCGGCGCAGTCCTCCGGCAGGTCGGTCTGGCTGCGGCCGGAGTGGGTGAACAGGATCTTACCCATGTGGCCCACCACCAGCGTCAGCGGCAGCTGCTGCGGAGCATTGCTGTTGTAGCGGTAGCCCTGCTCTTTGGCCGCTTTGTAGATGCGCTGGGCCGCAAAGCTCCAGCTCAGGATGCCGCGGGCCTGTTCTACGCCAAGGTAGCCGTACAGCACCCCCGGTGCGTCGCAGATGAGGGTGAAGGGAAACTCGGCCCCCTGTGTGGCCTTTGCCACCATGCGGGGCGAGGAACGCACCACGCAGGCCAGCCGCACGCCGCGCAGTCTGGGCAGGGTTTGCAGGTAGCGGGTCAGGTATTCCCGGGTGACAGGGTGGTCAAAGGCAGGCAGGAAGATCATGACAAGAGGGTGCTCCCCTTCGCACAGCTTGTAAAAATCATTGCCCGGTGTGGTGGGGGTATCAAAGGTGAAACGGGGGATGGAGGTGCCAACCAGATGTTCTGACTTCATGCCGCAATGCACATCCTTTCCATATTCAGGGAAATAAAAAAATCCACACACTGTCTCTGTTTTTGCAGAGGACAGCGGTGGATGGATTGCTATAAAAAGATCCCGCCCGGTCGTCTGCGGTCAATCAAACCTACCCTTACGGACAGGTGGGTACCCTGTCGCCGGATTCGCGCTTCCTCATCGAACCTCCATGGTCGACCCATGGCGGGGAGGTCTGCAATCCGCCGGAGAACTCCGGGCTCCCGTTGAATGATTAGTAGGATCATATAAACCGCAACAAATCGAGCCGGGCAGGAAGTTTTGCCGGGTAATTTGTCTGGAATTATTCTTCGATGTCGTACTCGTCGCTCAGGCGCTCTTCAAACAGCTTGCCCAGCTCCAGCAGCAGCTCGTCGTCGTCCACGACATCCAGATACTCGCCTTCATCATCCTCGCCAACGCTCAGAATGACCAGCTGAGCATTCTCAGCTTCCTCTTCGGTCTCGGCGTATTCCACAGCAGCCAGATAATGCACACCCTTGTAGTCCAGCGCATCGATCACCTCAAATGTGATCTCGTTGCCGTCCTCATCCTCCAGGGTCATCAGGTCGGGCTGATCTTCTTCGGTGTTAGGGTTCTTGCTTTCGTCAGACATAGATATCGTCTCCTGTATCGTGTCATAAAACGGGCTGTTTGTGTGCCGCCCGCTTGGCCTGCATATAGTGTAGCGTTTTTTTGCCTGCTCGTCAAGATGCTTTTTCGCACAGAAATTGTGCAGCAAATTTTCACGCATTTGCTCTCGCACTCTGCAGCAGAATATGATATACTATCCTCTGAATCTTCTGTGCACGGTGTGCCGTGCAGGTTACTATAGAGTATGGAGCGTGGGCGGAAATGATGCATAAAAAAAGATGGGCGGCGTTTGTGCTGGCAGCGGCGCTGGTGCTGACGGGCTGCAGTGCCGGGAGCTTTCTGCACTTTGGCAAAGGCAGCGGCGGCAGTACAGTCCAGAAGATCGACCGCCCGGCAGTGGGATCGGCAGAGCTGCAGTTTGCCCACCCTGCGGCGGGGGACACCATTGCGGTGTTCGATACCTCGGCAGGCGTGTTCAAGGCGGTGCTTTTCCCGGACAAGGCCCCGCAGGCCTATGATAACTTTGCGGGCCTTGTGCAGGCAGGCTACTACAACGGCCTGACCTTCTCCCGCGTGGAGAGCGGCTTTGTGGTGGAAGCCGGGCAGGGGGCCGACGGCAGGGGCAGCACCATCTGGAACGGCAGCCGCTACCCGGCTGAGACCACCGACAGCCTGCACCACTACTCTGGCGCGCTGTGTATGGGCACCGATGCTTCCGGCGAGTGCGCCAGCGTTTTTTACGTGATGCAGACGCTGCCGGGAGACCAGTCGGTGACGCAGGAGCTTGTGGACCAGATGAACAGCGCGGGTTATCGCGCGGAGGTGGTTTCGGCCTATCAGACCGCCGGCGGCGCGCCTTATCTTGACTACACCGATACCGTGCTGGGGCAGGTGTACGAGGGCATGGACGTGGTGGATGCCATCGGCCAGACCGCCGTGGACGAAAACCAGAAGCCCCGTGAGGACATCACCATCAACAGCGTGAGTATCGAGGCCTATCAGTGAATCAAAAGGCACCCGCAGCGTTCAAAACTGCGGGTGCTTTTTTATAACTCCTTCAGTCGCCTGCGGTGACAGCTCCCTCAAAGAGGGAGCCTTTGGCAGTGCGGCAAAGTTTTCCTTTTCGCCAGAGCCTCCCTCCTTGAGGGAGGTGGCATCGCGCCAGCGATGACGGAAGGAGTTGAATCAGATTTCCCCCGGGTGCTCCTTCCGCCATGCAAGATAATCGTCCAGAATGACGGTGGCGCTGACTGAATCCAGGATCTCCTTGCGCTTTGTGCCAAAGGTGCCGCTTTCGTCCAGAATGTCGGCGGCGGCGCAGGTGGTCTGGCGCTCGTCCCACATGCGTACCGGCAGGCCGCTCCAGATCTCGACCGTCTTTGCCAGCTTGCGGCTCTTGATGGCGCGTTCGCCCTCGGTACCATCCATGTTCAGCGGCAGGCCGATCACGATCAGCTCGGCTCCGATCTCCTTGGCCACTTCGCACACCCGTGCCGCCACCTTGTTGCGGGCTTTCAGGGTGATCTGCGGGGTGATGGCCGTTGTAAGGAACTCGGTGCGGTCACAGGTGGCAAGGCCGGTGCGGCTGTCGCCGTAATCAACAGCTAAAATTTTCATACAGGCTTCCTCTCTTGTGTGGAAAAGTTTGTCGGTCCAAGTGTACCACAGCTGCAGGCTAAAAGGTAGAGAATCACACTTTTTTTGAGAGGATTTTCGTGTTACAATAAACACAGATCGATTTTTTAGGAGGAAGTGCCTCATGCTCAAACTGGTTTTAGGCGGCTCCGGCAGCGGCAAGACCACTCTGCTCTATTCCCGCATCAAGGCCCGGGCCGAACAGGGCCGGCGCAGCATCCTTCTGGTGCCGGAACAGTTCACTTCCAGCACGGAGGGCCGCATCTACCGGGAGCTGGGCGATGCTCTTTCCGGCATGGTGGAAAGCTTTTCCTTTACCAGTCTGGCCGAGCGCATCCTCTCTGCCGAGGGCGGCGCGGCGGTGCAGACCCTTTCGGACGCGGGCCGCGCCGTGCTGGTGCGCCGCGCGCTGGAAGAGCTGCAGGATCATGTGCATTACTACTACCGCCACCGCCGCAGTGCGGCCTTCTGCCAGATGGCGGCCCAGACCATCGACGAGCTGAAAAGTGCCGGCCTTTCCGGCGCACAGCTGGCAGAGCTTGCGCCGGACTGCGGGCCGGAAAGCGGCAAGCTGAGCGAGCTGGCACTGATCTTTCAGGGGTACGAAACGCTGCTGGCGGGCACCGGCATGGACCCCGCCGACCGGCTGGAGCTGGCGGCTGACCGGCTGGAAGCCGCTCTTGCCCGGGGCGAACTGCCGGACTTTCTGCGGGAGCGGGAAGTGTTCATTGACGAGTTCGATACCTTCAACGCACCCAAAAAGCGGCTGATGGGCGCGATGCTGGCGGCGCTGCCCACCGTCACGGTGGCCCTGTGCGACGACGGTGCGCCCATGGTGCCGGGGGATATGGGGCTTTTCTCCGGCGCAAAGCAGGTGGCCGCACAGCTGCGGCAGCTGGCCCGCAAAAATGGTGCTGATGCGGCAGTGCCGGAGCTGCTGCGCCGCGACCTGCGCCATAAGGATGCGCCCGGCCTTGCGGCTGTGACAGAGCTTTTGGAGACTGGCACCTGTGAGGTGCCGCCCGCTGCGCCGGAGGTGCGGCTGTTTGCCGCTGCCAGCCGGGAAGAGGAAGCCCGCTGCACCGCTGCGGCCATCCGCCGCCTGATGCGGCAGGGCGTGCGCTGCGGCAAAATGGCCGTGGTCTGCCGCAATATCCCGGATTACCGTGCGGCCATCCGGTACGAGTTCCGTATGGCAGATATCCCGCTTTACTGCGATGAACCCACCACCCCGGAGTTCAGCGCCCCGGCTACGGCGGTGCGTGCACTGCTGGCACTGCTGCGCGGTGCGGATATGACCGAAAACCTGACCATTCTTGCCAAGACCGGCCTGTGCGCTCTGACCGAGCCGCAGGTCTGCGCGCTGGAAAACTATGCCTATACCTGGTCACCCAATGCGGCGGCATGGCGCACAAAATTTGAGAAAAGCCCCAAGGGCTTCGGCGAAAATGAACTGTCCGATGAGGATGCAAAAACGCTGGAGGATGCCGAGACTGCCCGCCAGCTGCTGGTAACAGCCGTGGACGAACTGCGCAGCAAGGTGCGGGGCGGCAGCGCCGAACAGATCAGCCGGGAACTGTATTTCTGCCTGAAAAAGCTGGGTGCAGAAGAGCAGCAGGCAGCGCTGGTGGAAGCCGTCCGCACTGCCCGGGGCATCCCGGCGGCAGAGGAAGCTGCCCGCGAGTGGAACGTGGTGATGCAGCTGCTCAACGAAATGGCCCACCTGCTGGGCGGGCAGGGCGTGACCTTTGCAGAATATGAGGACCTGTTCAGCCTGCTGCTGCGCTCTTCGGACCTTGGGCACATCCCGCAGACGCTGGATGCCGTGGTACTGGCAAGCGCGGGCAAAATGCGTCTGGACGCGCCGGACTATGTGTTCGTGCTGGGCCTTGCGGAGGGCGAATTTCCCTGTGCACCGTCCGAGACGGGCCTTCTGACCCACGCCGACCGCGATGTTCTGATGGCAAAGCAGATCGATCTGCCGGACTGCTTTGAGAACCGCGTGGTGCGCGAGCAGGTGTGCGTTTACAAAGCCCTCACCGCACCGGCAAAGGGGTTGTGGCTCAGCTGGCCCAAGGGGCAGGGCAAGACCCTGTGCGCAGCGCTGGAACCCATCGTGGAAGCGCTGCACCCGGCGGCACCGGAGATGGAGCTTCCCGACCTTGCAGCCACCCCCGCCGATGCACTGGATACGCTGGGCGGCTGGCCGCTGACCGACACGGAACGCGCCAGCCTGACGGAGGCGCTGCGTCTGCCGCAGACGGATGCACCCCGGGGCCTTGCGTTGCTGCAGCGCATGGAGGAGGACCCGCCCCGGCAGGTGAACGATCTGTCTGCGCTGAGCGGCCTGCTGGGGCAGCGGCTGCGCATTTCGCCCAGCCAGCTGGAAAAATACTATACCTGCCGTTACGGCTATTTTTTGCAGTATGTGCTGGGCCTGAAGCCCCGCAGACGGGCCGAGCTTTCTGCCGACCAGAGCGGCACCCTGATGCACTGGGTGCTGCAGATGGCGCTGGACCCGCACCCGGATGCGGATAATCCCTGCGCCGGGCTGGCCCCATTTCTGGAGCTGGACGACGATGCCATGGCAGGCCTTGCCAGCCTGCTGGTGGACGAATATGCAAAGCGCTATCTGCCCGAGGATACGGCCCGGGTCGCCTATCTGCTCTCGCGGCTCAAAAAAAGCATGACAAGCCTTTTGTGCTACCTGCGGGATGAACAGAAGCAGTCCTGCTTCCACCCGGCAGCCTGTGAGCTGCGCATCGGCTCCGGGGAGGACGCCGTGCCCGGGCAGGTGTATCATCTCTCGGACGGGCGCACCGTGCAGCTGGTGGGCACGGTGGATCGTGCCGACGAGTGGGTGGAGGAAAACGGCACCCGCTGGGTGCGGGTGGTGGACTATAAGACCGGCACCAAAAAACTGAACCTGAGAGAGGTATACTGCGGGCTGGACTGCCAGATGCTTTTGTATCTGTTCAGCCTGACGCGGGATAAGAGCGGCCGCTTTACCGGTGCGGAACCGGCAGGCGTGCTGTATCTGCTGGCAGACCCGGCCCCCAAGACCACCAACCGCCAGCAGGCACAGCAGGACGTGCAGTACGAGCTGGACGGCCTTGTGAGGGACGAGCAGAAGGTGTTCGATGCCATGGATGCGGATGAGACGGGCCGTTACCTGCCCTTTGGCTACCGCAACGGTGCACCCAGCCCCAGCCAGAAGGATAAGCGTGCCGATATTGCAAAGCTCAACCGCATCCAGCTGCATCTGGATGATCTTGTCACCCAGATGGGCCAGCAGCTTTACGATGGCCAGATCGCTCCAGTACCGCTGGTGGCCGGGGCGGGCAGGAACCCCTGCATCTGGTGCGACTACAGCTTTATCTGCTGCCACGAGACCGGCCTCGGCGAGCGGGCACTGGAAGCCCCGGCCAAACCCTTTGAGCCGGAAGAGACCGAGAACGAGAAGGAAGGTGAGCAGGCATGAGTGAACCTAAATGGACTCCGGCCCAGCGCGCTGCTATTGAGGACCGGGGTGGTGCGCTGCTGGTGAGCGCAGCGGCGGGCAGCGGCAAAACAGCCGTGCTGACCGAACGCGCCGTGCGGCTCATCACCGATCCGGACCACCCGGTGGATGCGGACAAACTGCTCATCGTCACCTTTACCAATGCGGCGGCGGCAGAGCTGCGGGCGCGCATCGGGCAGGCACTGCTGCGGCTCAGCCAGCAGCAGCCCCACAACACGAGCCTGCGCCGCCAGCGGATGCTTTTGCAGCGGGCACCCATCTGCACCATTGACGCGTTCTGTCTGGACCTGCTGCACAAGCACTTTCAGGCACTGGACATCCCGCCGGACTTTGCCCCGGCAGACCCCGGCAGCGTGGAGGTGCTGCGGGCTTCGGCGCTGGCCGAAACGCTGGAAAATGCCTACCGCGACCCGGATTTCTGTGCCTTTGCAGACCTTTACGGCAAGGGCCGCACCGATCAGGCCGCAGGCAATACCATCCTGCATGTGTACGATTTTCTGCGCGCTCTGCCGGACTACGACCGCAGGCTGGACGAATATCTGGCACCATGGCAGCGGGAAAACGGTTTTGCCTTTACCTGCTGGCATGACCTGCTGCTGGCGGAAGCGGCCCGCTGCGCAAAGGCCGCGCGGGAACTGCTGACGGCAGCGCTGGCAGACTGTAAGGAAGATTTTGTCCTTGCACAGGCACAGGCCGAGGAAAAAGGCAAGAACGCTGCTTCCAAGGCAAAGGCCGTGGCCGGTGTCAACGATAAATTTGCAGAGCCGCTCTCCCGGCTGGAAAGCGCCGCCGCCCTGCTGGGCGAGGTGGAACGGCTGGCTGCGGCAGGGCAGTGGACACCGCTGTACGATAAGCTGACACCCTATGTGCTGGGCATGGAGGAGATACCCGGCTTCAAGGGCATGAAAAAACGGCTGACCGGCGATCATAAGGCGGCGGTCAGGACCCGCGCAGACGAAGCCGCCAAGCTGTTTGAGCACATTACGGAGATTGTCTCCTGCAGCGAGGAGGAAGCCGAAGCGGACCGCAGAGCGGCCCTGCCCAGGCTGCGGGCGCTGTTTGCCGCCGTGCGGGATTTTGATGCCCGCTTCTCGGCAAAGAAAAAGGAGCGCAAGCTGCTGGAATTCAGCGATTTTGAGCATCAGGCCCTGCGGCTGCTGCGCACACCGGATGGCGTGTGCACCCCGCTGTGCCAGAGCATCCGGCAGAGCTATGCCGCCGTGATGGTGGACGAATATCAGGACACGAACGCTTTGCAGGATGCCATTTACCGCTGCCTTGCTTCCCCGGAGGGGGATGACCTGTTCCTTGTGGGCGACCTGAAGCAGAGCATCTACCGCTTCCGTCAGGCCGACCCCAGCATCTTCCGGGCTAAGCTGAACGCATGGGCACCGTTGCCCGGCGGCACTGCCCGCCCCCGCCCGGAGGAGGGTACGGCAGGCGGAAACGCTCTGCTGGCGCTGGATGCGAACTTCCGCTCCGCCCCGCAGGTGGTGGCAGGCATCAACTTTATCTTTGAACAGCTCATGACCCCCCAACTGGGCGATACCGCCTATGGTGACGGCCAGCGGCTGGTGTGCGGTGCACCCGGCGAATATGCCGGCAGCGTGGAAGCGCACTTCCTGCCCGACGACACCGCTGAGACCGACGCGGCGTGGATCGCCCAGCGCGTTGAAGAACTGGTGAAAAACGGCGAACCAGTGCGGGACGGCAACTCCACCCGCCCGGTGCAGTACGAGGATTGCTGCATCCTGCTGGCGGCGCGCGGCGACTTCCTCGCCTATGAGGAAGCGCTCACGGCCCGGGGCATCCCGGTGTATGCGGATGCGCGCGAAAACTTGATGGAAGCAGCGCACATCCGGCCGCTGATCTCGCTTTTGAAGGTCATCGACAACCCGGCGCAGGATATCTACCTTGCCGCCGCCATGCTGGGGCCGATGTTCGGCTTTACGGACGACGACCTTGTACGCCTGCGTGCCCAGAGCGCCGCAATGCAGAAAAAGGCGCAGGAGGAACAGGGCGCGAAGGAAACGGGCAAACGGGCTTCCCGCATGAGTCTGTACGGCGCAGTGCTGCAGGTGGTGCAGAATGGTGATGAAACTCCGTTCACCCGAAAGGTAAAAGACTTTTACGACCGACTCACCGCACTGCGGCGCATGGCCCGCAGTGCCCCGGCAGAACAGCTGCTGGAAGAGATTTTTGTCTCCACCGGCTATCTTGCTGCGCTGGGCGTACTGGAAAACGGTGCGCACCGCCGGGAAGATGCCCGGCGCTTTGCGGCTTTCTGTGCACAGACCGGTGCAAACGGCATCTCGGCGCTGGTGCGTGCCATCGACGCGGCGACGCAGGCCGGTTCTACCGGGCAGGACACTGTGCCCGGCGGTGCGCGGCCTGGCTGTGTGACCATCATGACCATCCATCGCTCCAAGGGTCTGCAGTTCCCGGTGGTGTTCGTGGGCGACACGGCCCGGCACTTCAACCTGAGCGACACTTACCAGCCGGTGCTGCTGCACCGGGAATACGGCGCGGGCCTGCGCCTGCGCCTGCGCCCGGAACAGGGCGAGAGCATGTACAAGACTGCAGCCTACGCGGCCCTTGCCAGCGTCCATGCGCAGGAAACGCGCAGCGAGCAGATGCGCCTTTTATATGTGGCGCTCACCCGTGCACAGGATAAGCTGATCCTCACGGTGCCGCTGGGCATGACCAAGACCGGCAATCCCTTTGCCAAGGCGGCAGCATTCCTTGCTGCGGGCGCGGGAGAAACGCTGAACCAGCAGGCGGGCAGCTTTGCCGACTGGCTGCGTGCAGCGCTGCTGGTGCATCCCTTCGGCGGGCCGCTGCGGCGGCTGGCAGGAGATCTGGAACTGCCCTTTGTGTTTACGGAAAGCGAGATCATGGTCACGGTGCAGGAAGCTCAGCCGGAGCCGGAAACACCGGAACAGGAACCGGAAGCGGCAGAGCCTGTCCCGGCAGACCCGGCATTGGTGGCTCAGCTGCAGGAGGGCTTTGCATGGCGGTATCCGGCGGCAAAACTGGCTGCGGTGCCCGCCAAGGTCAGCGTGACCAGCATCGTGCACAAGGCCGAGCAGACCACGCTGGAACGCCCTGCCTTTCTCTCCAAGGACGGACTGACCGCCGCCGAGATGGGTACGGCCCTGCACGCTTTTCTGGAACATGCGGACTTTGCCTCCCTTGCTGCTGCCAAAGCGGCGGGCACGCTGGAGGAAGCCATCCTTGCAGAGCGCCAGCGGCAGGTGGACACCCGGCTGGTAGCCCCGGAAATTGCGGAAAAACTCAATGCAGACCGCATCCGCCGCTTTGCCGAGAGCGAAGCCTTTGCAAAGATCTGCGGGGCAGACGAGGTGCTGCGGGAGCTGGCCTTCATCACGGCGCTGCCCGCGTCGGCCGTGCTGACGGCACAGGGCGCTTCCGCGCAGGAAGCCGCCGCCGTGCAGGATGAGCAGGTGCTGGTGCAGGGCATTGCAGACCTTGTGCTGGTGTCCCCGGATCATCTGGAACTGCTGGATTACAAGACCGACCGCCGCAAGACCGAAGCGGACTTCCTGAGCGCCTACCGCCCGCAGCTGAACCTCTATGCCCTTGCCATCGATAAGCGCTTTGCGCCGAAGAAGGTGACGTATAAGGGCATCTACTCGCTGGAGCTGGGGAGGCTGATCGAAGCGTAGGAGAACGTCGGTGCCGCCCACTCCGTCCTGCTTCCGCTCGCCAGTCCATCCAGCGTGAGAAGCCCTCGCACTTCCCGTTAAGGCTTTTTGGTCGATTTTAATTGTAGCCTACACTTTAGACCATGGCTTCGCGTCATCCTGCCGGAGTGGGCGGCACCGATGCCCGGGCAGATGCTGCTCCCTGATGGCCTGCCTTTCGGAAAAGTCATATTTTTCCCGCAAAACGCATAAAAAGTGCTTGACAGCGCTTTCTGCCTGTGGTAAAATAACCGGGTAAAGAAAGCAGCTACGGCCTGTGCCGCGCTCGCCTTGCGAGGGAAAGATCCCCCGGGCTATACCTGAAGGCAGTTCATTATGAGTGGACTGCGGCTTTGAGTGAATTTTTGCGCGGCTGTCCTGAAAATGGGCGGCCGCGTTTTCTATGCCAAATATTGCAACAAAATGGATTTTGTTTGGAGGTGCATTCATTATCGCTACCGCTGGAAAGTCGAAGGAACTGGAGATCAACGGTCAGATCCGTGACCG
>ENA-UEPN01001436-UEPN01001436.1-human-gut-metagenome-genome-assembly--contig:-NODE-1436-length-12657-cov-8.117965_pt1 | contig 12657 bp, 15 predicted proteins | sample MGYA00242897_ERZ507910 | MGnify/ENA primary metagenome ERZ507910 (study PRJEB26167, sample SAMN06115525) | human gut metagenome | host: Homo sapiens | place: China:Jiangxi | collected 2015-08-20...
TACGCATAGCGATCTCCTTCGTTGGCAGATTGATTATGCCGGATGATCTCTAAATGTGAATGGCACGATTATGCGGGCTACTTACAATCCAACTTCTGTTGGGTCATAAGAAACTGGAAAGCACAGTCCGTTATCTGGGCATTGAAGTCGATGATGCGTTAGAGATCTCTGAATCGATTGAAGTCTAAGGTTGCCAGGGCTGCAACAGCAGTCCTGTGCCAGGAGGAGACATTGCTAACAACAGTCTGAGTTGATCAACGGGGAGCAGGTCAGTATTTCTGCTCATCACTTTCGCAGACCCAACCGTATAAAATTATGAGGGAATAAAGGCGTAATCATTATCTTATCGTTAAAAATAAATAGGTTAGGTGATATGGCGATGACATCGTAGATATTATCGACAATGAGTTGTAGATGGGTTCTGAACACGGGCACATCGGCATCATCCGCTATGACAAATACAGTTTCATTGCCTAAGCCGCTCCCATTAAACATATCATGAGTGAGTTCATAATCGCTGAAATCCATTTCTGACCATATGAGATTACCGCTATGCCATGGATATTGATGAAAAATATCCATTACCATACTCAAATCATCCCCTTCCACAACATCAAAATCTGCCTTGAGCAACTCCTTACATTCCTCAAACAATGTCATGTCCACTCCCTTTGTGGCTGTATATTTTTATCATAACCTCCCTGGAGGATTGTCTAAAGGAATTATGAACTTCCGCTCCTCGCTCACAACGGACCTGATAGCCACGCAGCCTGTCGGCTGCGAGCCTAGAGCGGACATTACAAACATCATTAGATCACATTATAATTTATCTTCAGCCTCTTGGATCAGCTTTAAAAGTAGTTTCATATCTAGACAAATATGTCCGTATGTAAAGCTTGTCTCGACGACATTTTTTGTAGATTTACGCAGATCAGAATGTACATGATCAGGGCCGTAAGGTACTTTGTGATGATCGGCTGAATCGACCCTAGACAACTGTTTTCCTTCAGGGGTCATTATTATATAGGCATAATTCGACGGAGATTGGTGTCTGATTACTACAGTGACCCCCGACGGTCTTCGGGCGGTTACAGTTTCCCCTACAACTTTCATGATAGTGCACTTGAAATTTACTTTAAGTATTTCGCAGGTCTGCTCAAGCATTTCTTCAGTAGTCAGTGGACGCATATTTGAGAACATAACTATTCCACCCTAATGATTCGATAGATAGTTGAGAAGAATTGATTGCTTCTGAGATTCCTCTTCGTGTGTCAAACACAGCTGCATACCAATCATCATCCCTGACTTCCCCCAAACAGTACTGGTCGCCATGCGATCGGCTTTTTCACCACAAACCAAGCACTTTCCATCGGAGGACAGCCATATAGCTTGATCTACAGCAGTATTCTTAAGCCGCCCTCCCAGCAGACCATCGAATAATCTCGAGTCAGCTTTCCTTTTTTCGTACCACGGCTTATAGCGTTGTACATACCCCGTATCATCAATGAGCTTTGAGAAGCTGGCATCATCTACTGGAGTGAGTTTGATTCCGTGTTGTTCGAGATAAACACCAATATGGCCAAACCAGAAAAGGTCTTTTGATTTCATAAAATAAATTCTGGCTGCTGGAAAGCGGAAAGTTGGTGCATACATTGCATTTACATGAAAAGTACCTGCGCTGATATAAACATGTACATTCGTTGCTCCTTGCATCATCCAAAGCAATATTTCTTTGCTCGAAACTTCAATTGCCAAAACTGGATTTTCTTTCCTCAGTATATTGCCACCGAAGCATTGAATAACATTATCTGTTGCAGTTCCACTTAATTTAAGCTTGATGCAGTCAGTAATTACATCATTAAGTCTCAAAGTGTAATCCTTTATTATTCCAAATAGGGCTGCGCCTAAGTTTACCGGCCACTGATACACCAATACCACCTTGTTACCAGATAGTTTTTTACACCGCAAGGGAGGCATGTCCGCTTCTCGCTCATAGCAGACCGTCAACTCCTGCCAGTGTGAAGAAAGCTTAGCGTAGATTATTCTCCGTTTTCCAGGCGGCCCCTGATGTTGTCGACATCTAATACGTGATTATCGTCCGTTGGGCTTTTTTTGTTGCCCTTTGTCCCCTTCTCGTTTTGTCAAATGTACTTTGATCCGCGCTAACTCCTGTACACCAAAAGCCGTTTTAACGCCGCTGGCTCGCGATAAGCCATAAAAAAACCCGCCGGAGCGGGTTGGGTATCAGTAAAAGTAGATGTAAGGGCGGTTATCGCGGTGCCAGATAAGGCCATCCGGATCCGCTCCCTGCATCACGCGTTTAAGGTTCTGACGGTCAGACGCGCGGCGTGGGCGGGTGTGGTAAAGATTGTTCCAGGAACTGGGGTTGTGGCTGGTGTTCCAGTCCGGCCAGCGACCAGGTGCAAGATCGGCATAATGCGCCATCTTCCCATCACATCCAGGGTAACCAACATGCGCATGCGGCAGCGGCTTGCCATGGCGATCACGGTCTTTTACTCGGTGAAAAACAGACATTTTTAGACTCCTTAAAAGGTTCTAAAAATGCTCCTGTAGTAGATACATACTGCCTCCGCTCTCTCTCAATGCCCCTCGCACGCAGTTCCTGTATGCCCATACCATTAATCCGGCGCGGGTGACCGCACATGTGACAGGAGCAGCAGCAAGGGGTTCGATTGACCATTCCAATGTGTGCCAGTGTTCCAGCCCCACGGTTGTTATAGGTTGCGCGTTTGCGTTTCAGGCGAGCCGCATGGTGGCGGCGTTCGGCGCGTGTTCGTGCCATTTGGATAACTCCAGGAACTGCCTGCGGCCTTATGCCGCGCGGCTATGTACCCAGAGAGGGTGATCGTTCTCAATATTGTCCTCTTAAAGAGAAAATCCTGTTGCCCAGCCGCCGCTCTGACGGGGCATCGGATTATTTATCGGCAGTATTACGAGATCCTCCCAGAATTTACCGTCGTTCTTCCCGTAATATCTGTAGGACGCATCATCGCAGACGATGAGTATTTTTTTCGGGCTTCAACTCATCAGTTTCACAATCATCGACAACTCTGGCTCCCTGACGGGACGCCAGATACGTTTCTTCATCCACAATACGATGCGTCATCACCGGCCTGTCAGAGTGTGTTTCAGGCTTATCGTAACCGGCCATACCCCGCTGCTGTGGGTCTGTCAGCGGAAGCGGTTTTTCTCCCCCGCTGTTGAACCATGGTACGATGTTACAGGCTGCCCCGACAAATGCATTGTCTCCACTGAACTGCAGTTTCTCCCCGGATTTTTCTTCCGCAATCACCATTGCACCGGCGATATGTTGCCCGCCCTGAGCATAAGGGTCGGCAATTTCAATACGGTCACCCTTATCCTGGATTTGTACAATGCCATTCTGTTTGTACTGAATGGTTCCGTCACGATTGACTGAAGTTTCGTAACTCTGGACGTTATAGGGTTTAATATCATCGGCCACCGCACACACAATAGCATTATCCGACAGCGCAGGTGTTAAGGCCTTGCGCTTGTAACGATAAGACCACCCACGCAGACATGAGATAGCAGCCTGATCCTGTTTAAGCGCCTGCTGTGCAACCCATTCCTGCCGGGTGAGTTTCCTGTTGGCCGGATCTTTATAGAACGCATCCCGTTCCTGCTTAATCTGTACCTTTAATGACTCATATTCCTTCTGTCGTTCCGCTTCGAGCACACGGTAAACGGCTTTACGGATTAACGGATCATCAAAGACATAACGGACCTGCTCTTTCTTCCAGGCATAGCGATTAGATAACGCTTTAAATCTGATTGTGGCCTCAGTACCTTCCATCTTCGGACGTTTGAAGCCGTTGGAGTATTTTTTATAGCGGTCAAACAGTTCACGCCTCGCAGCTGCGCGTGCTTCACGTCTTGCAGCCCTCGCCCCTTCATCCCGTTTATGCAACGCCGGTTCATAGCGATACATATGGATCAGTGCATCTTCACCTGCATCATTTTCATCAAGCGTATATCGACCAACATCTTCCATTCGCTCAAACGGGCCAAGGTCATCCTCCAGGCACCTGAGTGTCAAATCAGGATGCAGGTTACTCGCTTTGATCGGTGTGACATTCCTCTCATCAAGGGAAGATACAGCTAACCCGTCACCCTTCTTGTCGAGTTTCAGTCCCTGTCTTACCAGCAGCTTATGAAGGCCAAACCAGGTTAGTTCCTCTCTAACAATCAGCTTCTCAATATCTTCCGCACACGTTCTCATGGCATAGCTGTGCAGACTTTCCTGATCCGCATAATACTCCATCGCCAACGCACCTTGCGGCACCGGAGGTTCATCCCGTTTTTTGAATACGATCTGCTGATTCTCATCCACAACATAACAGCCGTTTGTCGGTGTCCAGTCATATTTGAGCTCAAGTTCACGGCAGGCCCGCTGTAGTTTAAGGCGCGTGAAGGAATCATTTGCGGTTTCGTAAGTGACAGGATGAATCCTGTTAACCGCAATATGGCAATGAATATTATTGGTATCCGTATGAATGGCCGCGACGTACTGATGCTCATCCATGCCAAATGATTTCAGGGTGTGTCTGACGCTGTCAAAAATCTGGTCATGAGTCGGATCATCGGTGGTCGGCCATGAGAGGATATAATGAAAAACGGGATCCTTACAGCGGGTGTTTTGTAATGCAACAGCATTCATTTCAACGGCTGCTGTCGCTAAACTGAAGTTATTTGTTTCACACAGAACACTATCGAACAACACACGTTGACGCCCGTCTTCATCAATGCTCAGTGTCTGCATAACACCTTCATCACCGCTGCGAGTAATGTAGTCCGCCAGCCGGTTAAAGAGGTCATCTTTGGATTTTGGACGTCGCCAGTCAGGATGGTCCGGCTGAAGCGGCACATCAGGTTTATCTTCATCACGAATGACCACATAGGAAACCAGCTTCAGGAAGCTGCTCTTTCCATCGCGTCGTTTTGGAGGAATCCGCCCAATCATACTCAGTCCTGTCCTACACGCAGAAGTGCTTTCTGCAGTGCAACAAGCACCTGAGAGTATTCCTTACTCAGGACCCCATCACCTTCCTTAAAAAGATGTTTTTGCAGCCGCCCCAGACGACGCAGCTCCATGATCATTTCCGTATCACACTGCGCATCTATGCGGCGACCGAGCGCAGAACGACGCAGAAACTCACCGAGACTTAGCCCGGCGGCTTTCGCTTTCTCCTGAATGGCTTCCTTCTCTTCGGGAAGGCAGCGAACACTGGGAAGAAGTGCTGTTCTGTTTCGCTTCTCGCTCTTGCTCATAGGCGTCTTTCGGGCCTTATCCTGGTGTCTTTCTGGGGTTTTACTCTCTGGGGTGTCGGGGCTTCGCCCTGACCAAAGATGTTTTGTAGGAGCCGGCTGCGTGCAGGCGGTGCTACAAAACACATCTTGCCCTTCTTTCAGTGCCGATTTGTTTATTATGTCTCGCATCGTCTGGATTGTCATTACACCATGAAGAAGTGATTTTGGTAGCAGCACTTTATACATAATCGGTATACTTTCAGGCATTGAAATTGCCTTTTATGTCACGGAGATTGCCTGAATGACGGATAAAAAATGGTACAGCGTGGAAGACATTGAAATGGCTAAAGCAGCCCTCGATGAGCTTCCTGATTTGACGCCAACGCGCCTGACCAAGTCGGATGTACTTGAGCAACTTAAAGATAAGATTGTTGAACTCTCACTCAAAAAGGGATACAGCGTGGAAGATATACGCAGCGCGCTGGATACTGCCGGTATTAAGGCGAGTGCGAAGTCTGTTCGTGATGTTCTGAATTCCGCAAAGAAGCCACCTTCTCGGACGGTAAGAAATAAACATGCAGGTGCTCAGGCGACCAATAAATCTGCTCAGCAATGACAGTATTCTGCCACTTCGGTGAGCCACCGGGGGCGGACGGATGAAAGAGAAGCGTCACAATAGTGGCTGTTCTCTTTCGGCGGGGGGGGGATCGTTTTGAACCGGTTCAATACCGGTGAAAAATGACCGGACGTAAAAAAGCGGAGGTATTACCCTCCGCCGTTCTGATTATGATTTCAGTGCTTTCATTTTTTCTGCCATCTCCCACAGCGCCCGGTTGAGTTTGACATCACCATCGATGCCGTTAACGGCGCGTGTCCGTTGATGTTTCCCTTTCGCGTTCTTACCCCACAGACCACCTTTCGTCATATTTTCCTGAACGCGCTGGTAAGTTGTCCAGAGATCGCTCTTATCATCTTCATGACGGCGTACCTGCAAAATATCATCCGGCTCAAGAGGAATATGCTTCCCCTCACCTTTGTCGTCATATTTCCAGTTAAGGGCAATCTCCGCAAAAATGCGTTGTTCGTCTTTGCTGAGGCCAATTTCTTTCATCTCTCCGCGTGATTCTTTGACACCATCGAAAATGTCCAGGACTTCAAAAGCACCTTCAATGACCTGCCCGACAACATCGCCCTTGTGCGGCACGCGGATTTCACCGAAGGTCTGTCCGCAGACCATACCGTTCATGCAAACGAAACGGAACATACCTGGGATCATCTGATAGCTGCTGCTGCCATCGTGACTGTTAAGGAGAATAATTTCCGGCACTTCCTCTCCCGCAATTTCACCTTCACGGCGAAGACGCAGCATATGTTTCGTATGCTCGCGCTTTCCGGCATCGCGCGTTCTGGTCTGGCAGGCGAAAAACGGCAGGAACCCTTCTTTGCGCAGGTTATCCAGCAGAGTGATTGTCGGGATGTAGGTGTAGCGATCGCTGCGGGATTCATGTTTTTCCCCTGAAAATACGCTGGGTACACAGCGCATGAGTTCATCATTGGTCAGCGCACGTTCTTTACGGATGACATTTGCAGAACGGAAAACAGATGATAAACGGGCCATAATTGATCTCCTTGATGGTTGCGCCTTACGGCTTCTTACTGGTGTATTTCCCTCAGCCGGTTTTCTCCGGGGTGAGGGGTTTTTCGTGGGAAGTCGTTAGCGACAGGCGCGGCGGTAAAGTCCACAGGGGACGCGTTCATTTTTTTGACGTGCCCGCACGGCGAAAAAAATGAATGCGGCAGCGTTCACGCGACCTGTTGACTTTTCAGCCCCCTGACGCAGACTACCCCGCGAAAAAAACAGCACCTGGGATACGGAACAAAGGAAGAACACCAGGAGAAGCCGGTTTACCGGCTTTCATTAGCGGCCGCACGGCGGCCAGTGAGAGCCGCGTTGCCGGTACGGCAACCGAAGGCGTGTTTACCCCGCCATTATTGAGCGCTCAGGGAGTGGTAAATACAGATTGAATAAAGTGCAAAAATTGCACTTTATCGTGCATATTTTTATTCATTTTTTCAGTTAAAATAAGTGCAATATTTGCACTTTTGGATAGCTGAAATGACCGGATATGAACTTAGGTTGTGGAGGAAAGGTCTTGGCTGGAGCCGTGACAGGACTGCGGAAGAACTTGGGGTTTGCCTGCGCTCATACAAAGCATATGAGAATGCAGACCTGATCCGGCGTAACATTGCCCTGGCAACAGTATCTCTCACCATCCGGAATCTGATCCCGGAATTCGACAGGAAGCGAATGAGTGGTGAAAAAATGCGGCAGTTGCTGGATGCCATGCTCCGGGACGCAACGCACAGCACCTGAACCTGTCCGTCATACCTTCCTGACAATGGCCTCCAGTGCGCCACGGATAAAGTACACGCAGGTGTCAGTTTGGGTGAAACTGAACCCATAATGCGCATGTGCTTCCTGCGCACAGGCCACATTGTAATGTGCTCTGTCGATGATACGGGCGAGGGTTTTCCGTCCTCTTTCAGACAGTGCAGTGGCGATGGTCATGACGTTCAGTGTGCTCATCTTTCTTATTCCCGGTTATTCAGGCATACGCCCACATATGGGGAAAAAGGGATTGCCAGCGAACCGGCAATCCCTTCATAAAGGCGCTTCAGGCATGCCAGATATCATCAGCCCCAGAATGGCGGGGGTTTCCCCCCGCCGGGGTTAGCTACTTAGCGGATTCGTAAGCCATAAAAGCCGCCACCTCCCTGTTCGTGTCCCTGTACCGGATTTCGCAGAGTGACTTCCGGGTCAGGTAAGTGAATATCAACAATGTGAGACACACTATTAATACGCACCCGAGCAGGGTGTTTCGCGGTAGTTTCATGGCCTTCTTCTCCTTGCCTTGCGGCATCTAAGAGGCTATCCTGATGTTGTCTAGGCATACAGGTGGCCTCGTGGGTTAATGAAAATTAACTACGGGGCTTTCTGCTTTTTGCCACACAACCCGGCAACAAACCACCTTCACGTCATGAGGCAAAAAGCCTCAAGCGCCACCGCCATTATACCGCACACCATCGCAGTCTGACCAGGATTCCTGCACTTATCGTGCTGATTTTCCGAGAAAATACGCCGGTCGGGTTTCCAGTTCCCGCTCGATAAGTTCATCAGCAAACAGTGGCGCAATCCGGTTTACCCGGCGCACCAGATTTCGTCTGCGGGCAGCCGCTTTCCGCTCATCGCTCCAGCGCCTTACCTGCCTCTCATCCAGGAAATCCACACATACCGCATACCCGGTACCTGCCACCCAGCGGGCCATCACCGATTCAGGCGCGGGCAGCCCGGCCTCCACCACTTCCGATACCAGTTCATGCGGACCCGGACACGGTCTGTGCGGCAGCTTCCAGCGCAGCGAATAGCGCCACTTCATCCCCGGCTCCGGTCCGTCAGTTTGTTGGGCACCTGCCAGCGTTCGGCCTCGCGCACATGCGCCGGGGTCTCCCGGACGATGAACCGGATTTCATGGATAACGGCATACAGCGGCTCATTGCTGTCGCGCAGCCATTCAAGCGGCTTCAGCGAGGCAAACCGCGTCCACCACTGCCAGAACCCGTACGCCAGCTCCCGCGCGTCAAACTCGTCAGCCCAGCGCGTATACCAGGCACTGATGGTTTCCGGCGACTGAAAGTTAAGCTCTGTCACGGCCTGCCCCAGCAGGTTCTGGCGTAACAGCCAGCGATGCTCAAGCGCCCGGTCTTCCCGGCGCATTTTGCGGGTGAAGGCAATTTTCTCGCGTTGCATCCGGCGATCTGTCCGGGTATGTATCACCTCCGGGAACAGTTCGGCCTGCACATCCATGGAGAGCGGCAGCGGGCAATACTCCCCTTTGCTGGCAATCAGTCGATCCAGCGCTTCCTCCACCTGTTTGAGACTGCACAGACGGTTCTTCGGCTCCCAGTTCAGGCCAGGAATACGCTGTGCCACCGCCGTGTTAATCCGGCTGCTGCCGGTCAGCACGCGCAAAAAAGTACGCGCATGTGGCAGCGCGGGCAAACGTGCTCCACGGCGGTGGGATTCTTCCACGGTCATAATGGCCTGTAGTGCGGCCTGACGGGCGGGTTTCAGGGCAACCAGCGTGTGAGATAAAGGGATCATGCCGCGCCCTCCATCGCCAGAACGCTGATGATGCTGGCCTGACTGTAACCATCGGTAACCGCAGTAATCACAGCCCTGCTCCGCAAACCAGTGCTCCACCTCACCGCCATACCGCTGACTGAGTGCAGCCACAACATCCTCACCGACGGGAATCCAGGGGGTGTCAAAATCCACCGTCAGTGTGTTCTCTCCGGCGAAACAGATGTTCGCCTCATAACCCACAGGCCACTTGCAACCGTACCGGGTCAGGTAGTGGTCATATGACGACGGGATACCCGTCAGCAGGCCGCCGTTGAAGGCGTTCACCTCAATATCCAGGCGTGTCGGCAGCACATCACGGAAATCCATCAGTTCGGCAGCAGGTATGATGCTCTCCCCGTCGCACAGGCTGTCCCTCCATGCCTCCACCGGCGCAGGCCGGAAACTGTCCCCCCAGTCGAAAGATTTTTGCTGGTACAGCTGACGGATGACCTGCTGTTCCGGCTCACTGAGAGTCTCCCAGCGGGCATGGCAGATATGGCTGTCCTGCCAGCACAGCTCCGGCCATAAACATCGCCAGCCAGTCGCTGTATGCCTGCACTGACGGCCGGTTGTCTGCGGCCGCACCGTAAGAAACCAGTTGTGGGTATGGCGGGTAACATTGCTCAGTCAGGGGGCGCAGTATTCCGGCACAGCCCGCCAGAAACAGCTGTATCCCCTCTTTTCTGGCGCGACGATGCCGGGACGGCTGTCCTCCGGCAATCCACGTTTTGAGGACGTTATTGTCCAGGCTGATATCGCTGAACATCAGACGGTTGGCATACCAGTTCGGCATGGGAAGCTCCTTATACAGTAAGCGTGGACAGGAGGCATCACCGCGATACCGTTCCCTGCCGCACGCTGCCTGTTCGTCGCGTCCGGTAACGGGTCAACGCCGACCGTGGAATACCGCAGCCGTCAGTTTTTTCGACGGCGAGGCTATGCCGCGAAAGCGGCTTGAAGGGCACTCCTCATCATGGCGAGGGCATGGCGTAAAATCACAGCGATGCCGAGCCTGAGCGGAAAAGCCGCCCGTCCCGTGTCTGGCCGGACGCGGCATACTGGCAGCGGGTGGCAGTCAGCTGCAGGCGGCAGGACTGGCTGGGGTGAGCACAGAATCAGTGGGGCGGGAAAACACCAGAGAGGGAGCAGATGACATACCAACAGTTCTGCGCCGGTCCTCCACAGGGTTATTAACCGATTCTGTGGATAACCCTGTATCTGTTTTTCCAGGCAGAACAGTTACCTGACGGGAAACGGTAAAATTTCACTTGCAGGACAGGAAATATCTCAAATAACACTGTATATGCAAACAGGCATTTTAAGAGGTTGCCATGTTACTTTTTGTCTCCCCCAACCCGAGCCGGTGCAATCCACCGCCCCGCTGTTCACCGAACGTTGCCCTGCAGGTTTTCCGTCTCCGGCCGCCGATTACACGGAGGAGGAACTGGACCTGAATGCCTACTGTATCCGGCGTCCGGCTGCAACGTTCTTCGTCAGGGCTATCGGGGATTCAATGAGAGACATGGGCCTGCATTCCGGCGATTTGATGGTGGTCGACAAAGCAGAGAAACCTGTGCAGGGTGATATTGTCATCGCAGAAACAGACGGCGAATTCACGGTTAAACGCCTGCAGCTGACGCCCCGTGTCGCCCTGCTGCCGATGAATCCGGCCTACCCCACTCTCTATCCGGAAGACCTGCAGATTTTCGAGGTGGTGACCGCCTTCATACACAAAACACGGGGTATGGACTGATGTTTGCGCTCGCTGACGTCAACTCGTTCTATGCCAGCTGTGAAAAGGTCTTTCGCCCCGATCTGCGTGACAGGCCAGTGGTGGTCCTGAGTAATAACGATGGTTGCGTAATCGCCCGATCAAAAGAAGCGAAGCGGTTGGGTATCAAAATGGGGATACCGTGGTTTCAGCTGAAATCGTCTGAATTCCCGGAACCGGTCATCGCGTTCTCCAGCAACTACGCTCTTTATGCGAGTCTCAGCAACAGGGTGATGGTTCATTTAGAGGAAATGGCGCCACGGGTGGAGCAGTATTCCATCGACGAGATGTTTCTGGATATTCGCGGTATAGACAACTGCATCGATTTCGAGGATTTCGGCAGGCAGTTGCGTGAGCACATCCGGAACGGAACCGGCCTGACTATCGGCGTGGGTATGGGACCAACCAAAACGCTGGCAAAGGCCGCACAATGGGCTTCCAAAGAGCGGTCACAGTTTGGCGGCGTTCTAGCATTAACGCCGGACAATTCCCGCCGCACGGAAAAACTGTTGTCGCTGCAGCCGGTGGAGGAAATCTGGGGTGTTGGTCGCAGGATCTCAAAGAAGCTGAATACAATTGGGGGTCACCACGGCACTGCAGCTGGCCCGCACGAATCCGACTTTTATCCTGAAAAACTTCAGTGTGGTTCTGGAGGGAACGGTGAGGGAACTGAACGGAGAGCCCTGCATCTCGTGGGAAGAAGCCCCTCCGCCAAAACAGCAGATAGTCTGCAGCCGTTCTTTCGGAGAACGCGTCACAACTTATGTGGTTATGCGGCATACTGAGCGGACGGCTGAGAAACTGCATACTTCCACGCAGGATACCCACTATATTATTGCCACAGCCGTCAGAGCACTGTACCGGATTTGGGTGGATGGCCACCGTTATGCAAAAGCCGGTTGCATGCTCAACGATGTCTCACCAACAGGGATTTCACAGCTGAATTTGTTTGATGAAGTGCAGCCGCGTGCAGAGTTAGCTGGTGATGAAAGTCCTGGATGGCATAAACCATTCAGGACTCGGGAAAGTATGGTTTGCGGGACGCGATATAGCCCCTGAGCGGCAGATGAAGAGAGAAATGCTACCCTCTGCATATACAACCCGCTGGAGTGACTTCGCTTCAGCGAGAATACGATAATGGCTGGCCGAACGTCTTCATCCACATTTCATAGAAATAAACCAGTCTCATCACAAACACATCACTTTCTAAAGGCATTAAAATTTAATACCAGATAATAAAGAAGAGCATGCTCACATATATGGATCATTTGGCAGTGGCATAGATAAGCGGGACCACGGTCTCAGCTGACCGGCTGACAGCGGCAGAGGTGAGTGGGACCACGGTCCCAGCTGACCGGCCGACGGCGGCGGAGGTGAGTGGGACCACGGTCCCAGATGACCAGCCGACAGCGGC
>ENA-UEPN01001439-UEPN01001439.1-human-gut-metagenome-genome-assembly--contig:-NODE-1439-length-12644-cov-5.726586_pt1 | contig 12644 bp, 10 predicted proteins | sample MGYA00242897_ERZ507910 | MGnify/ENA primary metagenome ERZ507910 (study PRJEB26167, sample SAMN06115525) | human gut metagenome | host: Homo sapiens | place: China:Jiangxi | collected 2015-08-20...
TACGACGATGACAGTCTCCCATTAAATATTAACGACGCATACCAGGGGTAATCCTAATTTATAATTAGGGTGAGGTGATAAATGTTGTGATACGCAATATAATAAGTAGTTGATTTACGATTTTTATACAATCTGAATAAAGAGTTAAAAGGTTTTTACTTTTTAATGGAAGATTTAATGAATTATTAATGTTGACATTAACGATGAACAAGGATGCAGGCTTGTATATAAACAGGCCTGCACGGGGAGAGTAGTCCACAATATTAAAACTTAGCGTATTTATGGATATTGTCGTCAATACAGCTCGTCTTTACCCTTGAGTGGAGATCTGTGCGCGGTGCTGCTCGGCCTGTATCTCATGAGCAAATGAATGGCCGTTATTTACTGATTGGTGAACAACCATTGCTTTTTCATGTTCATTCATTTGTGAAAATGATTGCGCATTGGTTGGTGTTGACGATGAATTATTTGCCTGCGAGGCGTGTGTCTGCGCCATTTGTTGATGTGCAGAGGCATCACTGTTATTCATCATTTCATGAGCCATTGCGGCCTGTTGATGCATTTTAGGTGTTTCTGCCGCATTAACGCCAACTGAAATAAAAAACGCGATAGCTAAAAAAGAGGACATCTTATTCATCATATTTCTCCTGTTTGGGTTTACGGAAGAAAGTATAATTAATGGGGACTGTCAGTGGCGTGACAGGATTATGACGGTTGTGTCAGAGAATAGGTGATGACAGGTATAAGCGTCATCACCATAAATTACATCGCGTGCTTGGGAAGCGTCAGAATAAAGCGAGTGACATAAGGATCGGAAGTTACCGAGACTTTTCCGTGATGGGCAATCACAATCGATTTCACAATCGCCAGACCAATACCGCTGCCTTCGCCTTTACGCTGCCGTGAAGGGTCCACGCGATAAAAGCGGTCAAAGAGTCGCGGAAGATGTTGCGGGGGAATGGGGGGGCCGGGATTCTCAACGACTATCTGGACCAGACCATCCGCCTCTTTCACCCGCACGGTTACCGACTCACCTTTTGGCGTATAGCGCATGGCATTTGACAGCAGGTTACTCATTGCCCGGCGTAACATTAATGGGTCGCCTGAAACCCAGCATGCGCGTCCTTCAAACTGTAAACCAACCTCACGCTCCTCTGCCCAGGCTTCGAAAAAGTCGAACACTTTACCGACCTCATCAGCCAGATTGAGCGCTTTTTTTTCTGGGATCAGCTGATTGTTATCTGCCTGCGCCAGAAACAGCATATCACTCACCATTTTCGACATACGGCCAAACTCTTCGAGATTGGAATACAGCACATCTTCCAGTTCTTTTTGGGTGCGGGTCTGGCTGAGCGCAATTTCCGTTTGGGTGACGAGGTTAGTTATTGGCGTGCGGATCTCATGGGCAATATCCGCCGAGAAGTTCGACTGACGTTTAAATACGTCCTCGATGCGTTCGAGCATGTGATTAAACGAACTAACCAGTTGTTCCAGTTCAATAGGCACAGCCTGCGGATCGAGACGGACATCGAGATCTTTCGAGGTGATATTTTGGATGCGACGACTAACATTACGGATCGGTTCATGGCCTTTGTATACGGCGAACAGCACGATAAAAACAATCATGATGCTAATCAGCGAAGCCGTCATAATTAACTTGTTTTTCAGATCGTTAATATAGTGCAGGTGAAAATCGATCGATAACGCCAGATACAGCGTATACGCTGGTTTTCCATCGGCAAGCTTTCCTACTGGCAGACGAATCATTCGCCAGTTAGACGATGTTTTCTGTCCGTGGATATGTCTGGAGGTTTGCAGTGTAGGACCTGAGATAATAAAAACGTCGCTGGCATGAGCATTTTTATCCGGCCTTGCGCTGGCGATAAATTGCCGAAGATCCGGCGCATTGGGCGAATGAAAAATGGCCTTCTGGTTGCTATCTACCAGAGAAATAATGACGTTCGAGTAACCCGCCACCACATTTTTTAGCGTTTCCAGTCGGCGTGATTCTGGCTCGTTAGGTTGGTTAATAATCCGCTCCAGCGTGGTGCTAATCTCTTGTAAATCATTGATGTCCTGCTCGGCGAAGTGGACTTTCACGGAGTGGATCATTATCCATGCAAAGGCGAAAAATGAAGCAATTGTCGCCAGACTGATAAAAAAGGTTAGTCGTGTCGCCAGTGAAAAAGGGCGCCGCCATCGTTTACTGGCCATCAGGAACCTCAAGCATATATCCCACGCCGCGCACGGTCTGAATCAGTTTCGGCTCATAATCGTTATCAATTTTGGCGCGCAGACGCTTAACGGCGACGTCGATGGCATTAGTATCGCTGTCAAAATTCATATCCCAGACCTGGGAGGCGATCAGCGAGCGGGGTAAAACTTCCCCCTGATGGCGCAGGAAAAACTCAAGCAGCGTAAACTCTTTGCTGGTCAGAGTGATGCGCGTACCGCTGCGGGTAACTTTTCTGCTGACCAGATCGACCATTAAATCCGCGACCTGAAACTGGCTTTCGACAATCACCGCCGCGCCTCGACGCAACAGCGTTCTGACCCGTGCCAGCAGTTCGGCGAAGGCAAACGGTTTAACCAGGTAATCATCAGCACCCAATTCCAGACCTTTAACTCGATGTTCAATGGTACCCAGTGCGGTGAGGAGAAGAATGGGCATTCCTTTGTTGGCGGAACGCAGCATCCGCACTATATCCCAGCCGTTTACATCCGGCAGCATGATGTCGAGTATGAGCAGGTCGTAATCGCCGGTCATCGCCAGGTGATACCCGTTCAGGCCGTTATCCGCTAAATCCACGACAAAACCCGCTTCCGTCAGGCCTTTTGTCAGATATTCACCGGTTTTTTTCTCATCTTCGACTATCAAAACCTTCATCGCATTCTCCTTCACGCACGGGTTGTGCGGACTTTCAATTCTAGGGAAGCGGGATCGGATAGCAATCGGTTATTGGGAAAATGACAGTTTTGTCATTTTCCTGTCACCGGTTAAACAGAGTCACTTGGTTAAAGTACAGCACTATAAATTCCTACACATTTTAGGGACATCAGTCCGGTCAGGACGAGAAGAACTATGAGCAAATTTAAGCTTCTTACTCTCAGCGCTATATTCGTGCTCGCCGGTTGTTCATTGGCGCCGGACTATCAGCGCCCGGCTTTGCCGGTGCCGCAGCAATTTTCTTTAAAACAGAATGCCCTGGTACCGGCTCCAGGTGAATATCAGGACACGGGCTGGCGGAGCTTCTTCGTTGACTCCCAGGTAAAGGCGCTGATTGGCGAGGCATTGGTTAATAACCGCGATTTACGTATGGCTGTGCTAAAAGTTCAGGAAGCGAGAGCGCAATATGGCGTCACGGACGCCGACCGCTACCCGCAACTCACGGCAGGCTCCAGTGGTACTTACAGCGGTAAATTAAAAGGTGATAGCAGCACCGATCGTGAATTCGAAGCTGGACTCAATCTTAGTTTCGACCTGGATTTCTTTGGGCGGCTAAAAAATATGAGTGAAGCTGAGCGACAGAATTTCTTTGCCAGCGAAGAAGCGCGTCGGGCGGTGCACATCTCATTAATCTCCAACGTGTCGCAAAGTTATTTTAATCAGCGTCTGGCTTACGCGCAGTTGCAAGTTGCTGAAGAAACGCTGCAAAACTACCAGCGCTCTTACGCTTTTGTAGAGAAGCAACTGGTAACCGGTAGCACCAACGTACTGGCGTTGGAACAAGCGCGCGGTGTGATCGAAAGTACGCGTAGCGAAATTGCCAAGCGTAAAGGTGATCTGGCGCAGGCCAATAACGCGCTGCAGTTGTTGCTGGGTACATACGGGAAATTACCCGATGACCACGCGCGCAGCCGTGGGGATATTAAACCGGTAACGCTGCCGCCATCGCTCTCGTCGCAAATACTGTTGCAGCGCCCGGATATTATGGAAGCTGAGCACGGATTATTGGCGGCAAATGCCAATATCGGTGCTGCGCGGGCGGCATTTTTTCCATCTATAACGTTAACCAGTTCCGTGTCCAGTAGCAGCAGCGATCTTTCCAGTTTATTTAATGCCGCCAGCGGCATGTGGAATTTTGTCCCCAAAATAGATATTCCAATATTTAACGCCGGACGTAATCAGTCCAATCTCGACCTGGCAGAAATTCGCCAGCAACAGTCGGTAGTGAATTACGAACAAAAAATTCAGAACGCGTTTAAAGAAGTGGCGGATGCACTGGTGTTGCGCCAAAGCATTGCCGATCAAATTAGCGGGCAGCAGCGTTATCTGGATTCATTGCAAATCACACTACAACGCGCCAGAGCGCTTTATCAGAATGGTGCAGTTAGCTATATCGAAGTATTAGACGCAGAACGTTCTTTATTCGCTACGCGGCAATCGCTGCTCGATCTTAATTACGCCCAACAGGTTAATGAAATTAAGCTGTTTGCTGCCTTAGGCGGCGGTTGGGTGGAGTAATCCTTAATATTAACCTTTCAGGAGCATCAATTATGAATACGACCGCCAAAGCTGTGCTGTTTAGTCTTTTCTCTATGATCATGTTTAACGCTCAGGCCAATGAGCATCAGCATAGTGAGATGATGAATATGCAGCCAGCGGCTCAACAGGAACAACTCATTAGCGCTACCGGGGTGATTGAAGCTGTTGATATGGAAAGTAAAAAGATTACGATCAAGCATGATCCTATTCCTGCGGTGAACTGGCCAGCCATGACTATGCGTTTTACACTGGTTGCCGATACGAAGGCTGATGATATTACGCCAGGCGATAAGGTCGCGTTTACGTTTGTTCAGCAGGGAAATCTCTCTGTGTTACGCGATATTCACATTAGTAAATAACGTTCTCGTTGGTCTCTTTTATTCTTGCCCGGGTTTTTGCGAACGCGGGTGAGACTATCGCGCAATGGAAATCACTATGGCGTCTTTAAATATTAAAAATACCGCGCTCATTCTCGCTGGCATGATTGCCGGTGGGGTTATTTCTGTCGGTATTTATACTTATTATTCATCCGCAAAAGCAACGGCTGAAACCGGTCAGGCTTCGCCAAAAGAAGCCAGAAAAGTGTTGTTCTGGTACGACCCCATGTACCCAAACACGCGTTTTGATAAACCGGGTAAATCGCCATTTATGGATATGGATCTGATCCCGAAATATGCCGATGAAGAGACCGCGAACGCGTCATCACCAGGCGTGCGCATCGATCCTACACAAACCCAGAACCTGGGGCTGAAAACAGAGCCAGTGCGTCGTGGACCACTGCACTACGCGCAAACTTTCCCGGCCAACGTTAGTTATAACGAATACCAGTTTGTTATTGTCCAGGCACGCTCAGCGGGCTTTATCGAGAAGGTTTACCCACTGACCGTGGGGGACAAAATTAAGCAAGGCGCGCCGCTGATCGACCTGACTATCCCCGATTGGGTTGAGGCGCAGAGCGAATATTTATTGCTGCGAGAAACTGGCGGCAGCGCGACGCAGGTGGAAGGAATTCTGGAGAGATTACGTCTGGCTGGAATGCCTGAAGCGGATATTCAGCGTTTAAAATCGACGCGTAAAATTCAGACCCGCTTTACCCTGAAAGCGCCTATTGATGGGGTGATCACCGCATTCGATTTACGTACTGGTATGAACATTTCCAAAGACAATGTGGTCGCGAAAATTCAGGGTATGGACCCGGTATGGGTCAGCGCGTCGGTCCCGGAATCTATCGCCTGGCTGATTAAAGACGCCTCGCAATTTACCATCACCGTGCCCGCCTGGCCGGATAAGCCTTTCACCATCAGCAAGTGGAGTATCTTACCCAGCGTTGATGCTACCACGCGTACGCTCCAGCTCCGTTTACAGGTCGATAATCCTGACGAGGCGCTCAAGCCCGGGATGAATGCTTACCTGCAACTGAAAACACAAAGCGAGCCAATGCTGCTGATCCCGTCTAAAGCGCTAATTGATACGGGTACCGAGCAGCGGGTAATCACCGTTGATAACGAAGGTCGATTTGTGCCGAAACAGGTTGCGGTATTCCATGAATCTCAAGGACTGACGGCTATCCGCTCCGGCCTGACCGAAGGCGAAAAAGTGGTTTCCAGCGGTCTGTTCCTGATTGATTCCGAAGCGAATATCTCTGGCGCACTGGACCGTATGCGCGCCCAGAACAGTAAGACGCAAGACGCAGCCGCCATGCCAGCCCAGGCGACCCATTCACACTGAGGATATGATAAATGATTGAATGGATTATCCGCCGCTCGGTGGCAAACCGTTTTCTGGTGATGATGGGGGCGCTGTTTCTCAGTATTTGGGGAACCTGGACCATCATCAATACCCCGGTTGATGCGCTGCCCGATCTCTCTGATGTTCAGGTGATCGTCAAAACCAGCTATCCGGGTCAGGCGCCGCAAATTGTTGAAAATCAGGTGACCTATCCGCTGACCACCACCATGCTGTCGGTACCGGGCGCGAAAACTGTGCGTGGTTTCTCGCAGTTTGGCGATTCCTACGTGTACGTCATTTTCGAAGATGGTACCGATCCTTACTGGGCGCGCTCGCGCGTACTGGAGTACCTCAACCAGGTTCAGGGAAAATTGCCGGCTGGCGTTAGCGCGGAAATGGGACCGGACGCCACGGGTGTCGGCTGGATATTTGAGTACGCGTTGGTGGATCGCAGCGGGAAACACGATCTGGCGGAATTACGTTCTCTTCAGGACTGGTTTTTAAAGTATGAGTTAAAAACGATTCCCAACGTAGCGGAAGTCGCCTCGGTAGGCGGCGTGGTTAAACAGTATCAGGTCGTTATCGATCCGATGAAGCTGACGCAATATGGCATCAGTTTGGCGGACGTGAAATCGGCGCTGGATACGTCGAATCAGGAAGCGGGCGGCTCATCTGTTGAGATGGCTGAAGCGGAATATATGGTCCGCGCCAGTGGATATCTGCAAACGCTCGATGATTTCAATAATATAGTCCTGAAAACAGGGGCCGACGGTGTACCTGTTTACCTGCGCGATGTGGCGCGCGTACAGATTGGGCCGGAAATGCGCCGTGGGATCGCCGAACTGAATGGCGAAGGCGAAGTGGCGGGCGGGGTGGTTATTCTGCGGTCCGGTAAAAATGCGCGTGAGGTGATCTCCGCGGTTAAAGCCAAGCTTGATACGCTGAAAAGTAGCCTGCCGGAAGGCGTAGAAATAGTTACAACATACGATCGCAGTCAGCTCATTGACCGCGCCATTGATAACCTGAGCTACAAGCTGCTGGAAGAGTTTATCGTTGTTGCGCTGGTGTGTGCATTGTTCCTGTGGCATCTGCGTTCTGCGCTGGTGGCGATTATTTCCCTGCCGCTGGGGCTGTGTATCGCGTTCATCGTGATGCATTTCCAGGGGCTGAACGCCAATATCATGTCGCTGGGGGGCATTGCCATTGCCGTCGGGGCGATGGTCGATGCCGCCATCGTGATGATTGAAAACGCCCATAAGCGGCTGGAAGAGTGGGGGCATCAGCATCCGCATGAAAAGCTGGATAACGCAACGCGCTGGAAGGTCATTACTGACGCCTCGGTAGAAGTCGGCCCGGCATTGTTCATCAGCCTGCTGATTATCACATTGTCGTTTATCCCTATTTTCACGCTTGAGGGGCAAGAGGGGCGACTGTTCGGGCCGCTGGCGTTCACCAAAACGTATGCCATGGCAGGTGCGGCGTTTCTGGCCATCGTGGTTATTCCAATCCTGATGGGATTCTGGATCCGCGGAAAAATACCTGCAGAAAGCAGCAACCCGCTTAACCGTTTCCTGATCCGTATTTACCATCCGCTATTGCTGAAGGTATTGCACTGGCCCAAGACCACCATTCTGGTGGCGGTGCTTTCAATACTGACGATTATCTACCCGCTGAATAAAGTCGGTGGTGAATTCCTACCGCAGATTAACGAAGGTGACCTGCTGTATATGCCTTCGACATTGCCGGGGATCTCAGCGGCACAGGCAGCGGACATGCTGCAAAAAACCGACAAGCTGATCATGACCGTTCCGGAAGTGGCGCGCGTGTTTGGTAAAACCGGTAAGGCAGAAACCGCAACAGACTCTGCACCGCTGGAAATGGTTGAAACGACGATCCAACTGAAGCCGCAGGACCAGTGGCGTCCGGGGATGACGATGGACAAAATCATTGCCGAGCTCGATAAAACCGTACGCTTGCCGGGACTGGCGAATCTGTGGGTTCCGCCGATTCGTAACCGTATCGACATGCTCTCTACGGGGATCAAAAGCCCAATTGGCATTAAGGTGTCAGGTAACGTTCTGGCAGATATCGACGCCACGGCGGAGCAAATTGAAGAGGTGGCCAGAACCGTGCCGGGCGTCTCTTCGGCGCTGGCTGAGCGCCTGGTCGGGGGGCGCTATATCAATGTGGATATTAATCGGGAGAAAGCGGCCCGGTACGGAATGACCGTCGGCGCGGTGCAACTGTTTGTCACCTCTGCGGTCGGAGGCGCAATGGTCGGCGAAACGGTGGAAGGGATTGCACGTTATCCGATTAACCTTCGCTATGCGCAGAGCTATCGTGATAGCCCGGAAGCGCTGCGTAATCTGCCCATTCTGACGCCCATGAAACAGCAAATCACGCTGGCGGATGTCGCCGACGTGACGGTGGTTTCGGGGCCTTCGATGCTGAAAACCGAAGATGCGCGACCAACCAGCTGGATTTACATCGACGCCCGCGATCGTGACATGGTCTCAGTGGTGAACGATCTGAAAAAAGCGATCGCTGAAAACGTACAGTTAAAGCCGGGGACCAGCGTGGCGTTTTCCGGGCAGTTCGAGCTGCTTGAGCGCGCCAGTCATAAGCTCAAACTGATGGTGCCGATGACGCTGATGATAATCTTCGTTCTGCTTTATCTGGCCTTCCGTCGCTTTGGTGAAGCGCTGCTGATTATCACCAGTGTGCCTTTTGCGCTGGTGGGCGGCATCTGGTTCCTTTACTGGATGGGGTTCCATATGTCGGTTGCAACTGGAACCGGATTTATCGCCCTGGCAGGTGTTGCTGCGGAGTTTGGCGTGGTGATGCTGATGTACTTGCGCCACGCTATTGAAGCCGAACCTGCGTTGGAAAATCCGCAAACCTTTACGGCGGATAAGCTGGATGAAGCGTTATATCACGGTGCTGTGCTGCGCGTGCGCCCGAAAGCGATGACCGTGGCGGTGATTATTGCAGGTCTGTTACCTATATTGTGGGGGACGGGAGCTGGCTCAGAAGTCATGAGCCGCATAGCCGCGCCGATGATTGGCGGCATGATCACCGCACCATTGCTCTCTCTGTTCATTATTCCGGCCGCTTATAAGCTGATGTGGCTGCACAGGCATCGCCACCAAAAGTAATGCCCTGAAGCGCTCGTCTGCCTCGGTTTTACTGCCGAAGCAGGCGTTGCGTTATACCGCCAACGCTTTCACGCGTTTGCGGTACTCGCCCGGCGTGCAGCCAAATTCTCGTAAAAAGACTTTATGAAACGACGATTCGCTGGCGTAACCCACCGACTCGGCAATAACGATTAACGGCTGTGTACCGCGCGATAGCATCTGGGCTGCGAACTGCAGGCGCAGCGCGGTTAACACCGCCAGCGGCGTGGAGTTTGATACTTCACGGAATAGCTGTGCGAAACTGGCCCGCGACATATGTGCTCGTTTTGCCAGTTCTTCGACGGTCCAGGCAAAAGCCGGTGACTCCAGCATCATGAATACAACGGATCCAAGCCTGGGGTGCAGCAGTAAATTCAGCACATTTTTAGCGGGTGTCGACTGGGCGAGCCACTCGCGAACGGTTAACGCGAACAGCGTAGCGCATTGCTGGCTGCAAACGATACTGGAGCCAGGCAGGTCGTTGATGTATTCCTCCTGCATTAGCGCAATCATGGCCTTCAGCCAATGGCTGACGGGGCTGTTCTCCTCAGGCGCCAGTAATAATACTTCCGGAAGCGCGGTTAAAAAATAGCGTGAAGATGCCTGTAATCGCAGGCTCCCGCAGACAATATGCGTTTGTTCTTCCCCTGTCTGGCACAGACGATGCGCGGAGTTTTGCGGCAGAATGACTATTGTTCCAGGGCGTAATGTGGAAGATGTTCCGTCAGGCATATCCAGTTGAGCGAATCCCTGGGTTACCGTATGCCAGCGAATAACGGACAGTTCACCCGCCGCATGCGGCAGTTGCCAGTCCCTGCTCAACAGGCAGTTTTGATCAATCGAGCCCTGCGGGTCGTTAAGCATAAGTAATCGGCTAAGTGCGTCCATGAAGACTCCTGGGCAGTTTTTGCTAATGCTAATTGAGATGATAACAATGCTATTACACATAATTTTATTAATAATTTTATGGTATTAGTTTAATTGCTCAATAAGTTTAGTGGAATGGAAAGAGCGGTTTTTTAGACGATTTGACAGTAATTGGCGCGTTATGATACATTGTTCGTGCATCGCTAAACCTATAATTCAGTTCAACAAACGAACAGTGACATGGCGGAGAGACAGCATGAATCAGTATCAGGCGATTGTTATCGGATTTGGTAAAGCGGGTAAAACGCTGGCGGCAACACTGGCCAAAACGGGTTGGCGGGTAGCGATTATTGAACAGTCAAACACCATGTATGGTGGGACATGCATCAATATCGGCTGCATTCCAACCAAAACCCTGGTACACGATGCTGAACTTCAGCATGACTTTGCCGCAGCGATGCAGCGCAAGACCTCCGTTGTTAGTTTTCTGCGCGATAAAAACTTCCATAATCTTGCCGATCTGGAGAACGTGGATGTGATTGAAGGTCGTGCTGAATTCATTGATAACCATACAGTGCGGGTCGTGCAGCCAACAGGTGAGGTTGAACTGAGCGGCGAGAAAATCTTTATTAATACTGGCGCCCAGTCAACGATTCCGAACGTTGAGGGATTAACCACGACGCCTGGCGTATTTGACAGCACCGGGTTGTTGAATTTGACGCAACGTCCCGAGCGTCTGGGCATTTTGGGCGGTGGGTATATCGGCGTTGAATTCGCATCGATGTTTGCCAACTTTGGTAGCAAAGTCACTATTTATGAAGCAGCTCCGCAGTTTTTGCCTCGTGAAGACCGGGATATTGCTGACACTATCGCCAACATTTTACGCGACCAAGGCGTTGAGCTGATCCTCAATGCCAACGTGCAGTCGGTCTCCTCTCACGATAGTGCAGTACAGCTGCACATGCCGGAAGGTACCCAGACGGTGGATGTGCTGCTGGTGGCATCGGGTCGCAAACCGGCGACTGAAAATCTGCAGTTGCAGAATGCGGGTGTAGATGTAAATGACCGTGGTGCCGTTATTGTAAATAAATATCTACGTACCTCGGCAGATAACATTTGGGCAATGGGCGATGTCACTGGTGGATTACAATTTACCTATATCTCGCTGGATGACTTCCGTATTGTGCGCGACAACCTGCTAGGCGAGGGGGTGCGTAACACGGGCGATCGTCAAAATGTACCATATTCCGTCTTTATGACGCCGCCGCTTTCCCGCGTCGGAATGACTGAAGAACTGGCTCGAGCCAGCGGTGCGGCGGTGCAGGTCGTAACGTTGCCGATAGCGGCTATCCCGCGTGCGCGGGTGATGAATGATACCCGTGGCGTACTTAAAGCGGTGGTAGATAGCGAAACGAAACAAATATTAGGTGTGTCGCTGCTGTGTGTGGATTCTCATGAAATGATTAATATCATCAAGACTGTTATGGATGCGGGGTTACCTTATACCACATTGCGTGACCAAATATTTACCCATCCAAGCATGAGCGAATCACTAAACGATCTCTTTTCTCTCATTAAATAATAATAGCGTAGTCTACATATTTGCCCCACTCGTGTGGGGCTTTTTTTATATTTCCTGATACTAATTGACAGTTATTTTGGCGTTACGGATGAAATAAAATAAAGTGACATGTTTTATTATATTTCCACTGAAATAACTTGTTAATGGGAATAGAAATGAACATGTTTAAAACTACGTTACTAATGACTGCATTACTGACTGCTCCGGTGACATTTTCCGTGTTAGCGCAAACCGAGGTTGCCCACGTTAGCGTATCAGCCGTGTCTGGCACTCCTTCCGTGGTGGAAGATGCCATTGCGAAACTGGCACAGGAAAAGAAAGCGACTTCCTGGAAAATTACCTCAATGCGCATTGATAGCAGCACTCACGCAACGGCAATTTTGTACAAGTGAGGAGAGCCGGAATGGAAAAATATCTTCGTATATTGGGCAAAGGTGATAGGGTTGGATTAACCTTGATTCGCCTGAGTATCGCGATTGTTTTTATCTGGATTGGGTTATTAAAATTTGTACCTTACGAAGCCGACAGCATTACGCCGTTTGTCGCCAATAGTCCGGTAATGTCATTTTTTTATGAGCATCCAGAAGAATACAAACAACATTTAACCCACGAAGGTGAATTCAAACCGCAGGCTCGTGAATGGCAGACGGCGAATAACACGTATACGTTCTCAAATGGCTTGGGCGTAGTCGAAGTTTTTATCGCTTTGCTGGTGCTGGCTAATCCTGTTAGCCGTTGGCTGGGATTAATTGGCGGCGTTCTGGCATTTGCCACACCAATTGTAACTTTATCATTTTTAATAACCACA
>ENA-UEPN01001461-UEPN01001461.1-human-gut-metagenome-genome-assembly--contig:-NODE-1461-length-12447-cov-2.914875_pt1 | contig 12447 bp, 5 predicted proteins | sample MGYA00242897_ERZ507910 | MGnify/ENA primary metagenome ERZ507910 (study PRJEB26167, sample SAMN06115525) | human gut metagenome | host: Homo sapiens | place: China:Jiangxi | collected 2015-08-20...
GGTTCTGATAACCCGTATTATTATACCACGCTATCCCTCCTAAATGATGATTGGCATAAAACCCCTTATTCTTATTCATATAAGCAAGGCAGTACTGAACAATGTGCATAGGAATCACACTTGGTGCTTTAGGATTATCACTCATCCCATATCCCCCGGACTTAAACCCGGTGCCGTCACCAGCTTTACCCCCGTCTTTCGTATATCCATTCAAGAAAGACCAACAGTTATCAATGGTAAAAACCGCCTGGCAGTTAATCAAATCAAAACCATCATCTCCATTGTTCCAAGCCCGACAACCTCTAAATATATTTCCAGTACTAGTTTCCTTATTTGCATGCCCTCCAAATCCATCTACATTTCCAGAATCACCTTCAGAATATCCATCATAATTATCATGAGCGTCACAATTCAAAACTAAATTATTCATACCTTTTACCAAATAAAAGCCAATTGCCATACCATCATGTACATCTATATTTTCCAATATATTATTATTTCCTCCCTCAATACGAAAAACTTCAGACTGAGTATGACCTTTAATTGCTACTTGAGTGCCTACAACTTCAAAATTCTTGAATCTCCAATAGCTACCAGCAATATAGAATACGGCAACACGACGATCTGTAAGTTTGATTTGCTCCATATTAAGTACCGGACGCTCATTCTCATAGCCAATAACACAAATTGGACTTGATGGACTGCCCTTTTGTTTAATATCAAACACTTTAGCATAAGTTTTATTTCCACTTTTATCCATTATCCAATCTTCAGTAACATTATATTCTCCTCCACGCAGATATATATTATCACCAGGTTGAACCAACTTTAGAGCTTTAGACAAGGTTGCAAAAGGTTTTTCAATGCTACCTACATTCATGTCATTTCCATCAGTTGCCACATAATAATCTGTTGCATAAACAGAAACAGACATTCCACATGCACACACCAATCCGGCGCACAATTTCCTTACAAATGATTTCATACTACAAAATTTTAATTATAAAATATAAGGTTACAATCCGATTTGTTAAAGCGTATTGAATTCAAAATAATACCAATGTTGGCATTGTTCTTTCAAGCAAATTAGAAAAAAATAGTCAACAGTTTTATTAAAAATAAGCAAACAAAGTCTTATTTTTTCCGATTATATTATTAACTATTAGATTAAACAAAGAAAATATAAAAAGGCTCTTTTATAAAAGCACTACTTCGGTAAATTTTCACCTGGATGTTAAAAGTTAAACATAGAGCAGACTGAAACTAGCTCAATAAACATATAAGAGATCATTGAAAAATTGTCAAAAACAGATGGTTAGGCAATAAGAATTGTAGATAAAAAAGTAACTAAATAGCTGATAACAAAGAAGAAAAAATTACGTAATTCATTGTTTTTTTTATAATTTAACAGAACCAGATTCCAATTGGATTTTTGCTTTAAAGACAACAAACAACATGCTGGAATCACCAACTGTCAGTCAACAGACTTCAGAAAGCTGGATTTTCACTTCAATGCATCGCTCGTTGCCATCAACTTGGTCAAAGCGATATGTAAGAAACCCGAAATAACATATTCCATTCCTCTTGCAAGTCAGTTATACACAATGCTTATATACTTGAACGATTTATTTGCATATTTGAAATTAACTTAGGCACACAAGTTATTGACAAACTTTTCAAAGAACTCATTTTTTTACTGCCAAAGCTGCTTAGACTTGGCTAATTTTTAACGAACTATCACAATGAAGAATCCAATGTTTTAAGGAAGCATAAAATCTTTCAAAGCCATTTTACAATGTATTTGTTCTTGTCCGGAAACGGTTTCTGAATTCAAATATACATCGATAAGATCGTCATCATTCATACCTTTATCTTGAAATTTATAATAAATTTCTCCAGGCATTTCAAGACTTATAAACGAAGAAATTGAGTTATTACTACTTTGTATACTATTATTAAAATACAAATTTAAATTTAACTTATTATTAGAAGTATCTATATCCTTTTCGCCATCATAGTATAATAAAAAGAAAACCGGCTTATATAAATCATACTCAAAAGTTGGAACAATATTCATATAACCATTTTTTATATAGAATGCTCCGGCCGTTTTATCTAATGAATAAATACTCTTATTTTTTAGTTGGATAGAGTCTTGACCGAATATTTGATACTCTTCACTTAAAGTGTCAACATGAACTGTAAAAGTAGGAATCTGTTGGTTCATTCCATTCGTACTGTTTAATATAACATCATAAGTTTTTCCGTCCTCCAATTGAGTTGTATTTTCATTTTCATCCAATAAGTTAAAACTAACTATGGCACGTTGCACTTCTTTTAACCAAGGTATACGATTAAGACTTTCTTCTGTTGGAACTAAAATTGCACCAAAATCCGTGTATAACTTGTAGCCACGAATATTGTCTCCACCAACCGTAACATATACACCATTAAATTTAGACCATTGCGCATCATCGTCATTACTGAGACAAGAGCAAAATAGCCCGATACAAACTACAAAGAAAAAGAGGATATAAAATCTAGATTGTTTCATGACATTTCTATAAATTATAATTTAAAGGTAAAAGAGGATGCTTTATACATATTGATGCATCCTCTTATTGTACGTTTATTCTATTACCATCCTGCGTTTTGAGACAAATTAGGGTTTTTCATACGTTCCGATTGTGGAATTGGGAAAAGATACATTTTATCATCCCAAACACGATTGACAACATTTCGTTTATAAGTGATAGTACCATCCTCATTTTTTGTAAGTTTCATTTCTATGATGCTCTTTAATTTATCACCATCTTTCCATCTTCTCAGATCATAAAAACGATGTCCCTCAAAAGCCAATTCTACCATGCGCTCATTCTGATATTTATTCCAAAAGGCATCTGCCGACAAACCTGTTGGAAATTCCGGCATTTTAACATCAGTACGATTACGTATGATATTTACCGCTTCACAAGCTGTCATTCCGAATTCACCAGCATTATCAGCAGAACCCGTATATTGGAATATGGCTTCTGCATAGTTTAAGTAAAATTCTCCTAAACGATAAGTGATCCATGAATGGCGGCTGGTTTTTGTTGTACTATTAGCACTCAGATCAATGGCTGAATCCAAATATTTTTTCAAATAATATCCGGTAGGGGTTGCACCTGAAAGAGGTTCAGCATTTAAACCTCCATAAAAAGTTTCAATAGGATTGGCATTCTTTGACGGCCATTTTGTATCTCCATTCTTTACAATAGTCATATCGAAACGTGGATCACGTCCGGCATATGGATTAGAAGCGTCATAACCACTTCCTGTTTCATTCCACATTTTTCCAGTAGCTTTCATTTCATAGGCGTCAACCATATTTTGTGTTGGGCAATTACCGGAGTTTCCACCTGGCACTCCCATCGGAAAATTATATTCTTCCAATGTGCTGATGTTACCATTATATCGACGAACAAAAATCATTTCATTATTTGACCAGTTGTTAGGTCCCCACAATTCTGAATATTTACTTAATTTAAAACCATTAGCTGTACAAGTTTCAATTACCTCTTTATTAGCTTCAGCCGCTCTACGCCACAAATCTTTGTTATTTTCCGGATTAAATAATGGACTGGCAGCATATAAAGCAGCACGTGCTTTTAATGCCAAAGCTGCATAACAAGTAACACGACCGTTCTCTGCTGGGGCAATTCCGTCCAATCCAAGTTTTGTATAGTCTGCAGGTAATTCTGTAGATAATTTGTCACATTCTGCTATAATGGCGTTAAAAATTTCCTGTGCAGGGGTGCGTGTCAGACTGTTTACTTGATCTGTAGTTACCATTTCTGTAAAATATGGAACATCTCCATAAGCACGTACTAAATTAAAATAAAAATATGCACGCAAAAAACGAGCTTCCTTGAAACTGTTGGTATAACGGAACATTTGTGCACGATAGTCATCATTCAATTTTAGCTCATCAAATGTCAATCCTTGAAATTCAGCCAGATACTGATTACATATCTGAATTGCTTTATAGCTACTAGACCAGATGTTAGACATTGGATTAGCCGGGCTCCAAGATCCGTTTACAAAATCACATATATCATTGTTTGTATAAGCATATTCAGCTTCATCACAAGCAGATGCCAGCATTCCACCTTTATATGTTTGGCCAAAGTCATAGTCTAATATGGAATAAACATTGGTAATCATACCAATTACATTTTCATAACTTTCATCTATATAGTCTTTTCCGTAATTGGCATATTCGTGATAATCCAGATTACATGCAGCCAAAGTTACCATACATGCTATTCCGCTCACTATTTTTTTGATTTTCATAATCATGTTTTTAATTTAAGTTCAACAATTAAAAGCCGATAGTTAATCCAGCCACTACACTACGAGTTAAAGGATAAGTCGCTCCATAAACTTCGGGATCGGCAATATTAATCTTATCAACACCTCTCACATAAATCTTTGCACTGCTCAATATCTTGCTTTTCTTTACCCATATTTGTGGAAACTTGTAATACAACTCTATTGAACGAAGTTTCAAAAATGAGCGGTCTGCCAACCACAAAGTATTAGTTTGATAATTGTTCTCATTACTTTGAGAACTCAAACGAGGATATTTAGCATCTTGATTTTCTGGAGTCCACCGGTTATCATAATATTCCTGTGAAATCGTTGTATTATTTATTAACGGCCAGTATAAACTCTTCGTATTTAATACAGCAGAATATCTTCCTGTCCCTTGGAACATAGCATCAAAGCCTAACCCTTTCCATTCTGCTCCCAAATTGAATGAATAGTAAATTTCAGGAGCAGTAGTACTATGTCCTATAGCAACTTTATCATTCGCATCAATAATATTGTCACCATTAACATCTTTATATTTTATATCACCAGGTTTTACATCACCAAATGACTGTTTAGGACTATTCTCAATGTCAGCTTGATCCTTAAAATATCCGATAACTTCCATACCATAAGTTTGCTTCAGAGGCTTACCTGTAGTTATAAGATTATCATACATACGCGGTTCTTCCATTTGCTCGATAATCTCATTTTTGGCTAAAGCAAAATTGGCTCCTATATTTAAAGTAATGTCAGCAATTTTTTTACGATAATTAGCACCAATTTCAACTCCCCAACTATCGACAATACCACCATTCTCATAAGGAGCAGTAAATCCTAAGACACTTGAATAATGACCGCTTGAAGACACCCAAATATCTGAACGTCTTTCATAATAAGCATCAAAAGATACGTCCAACCCATTGAACATACTGGCATCTAAACCAAAATTATATTTATATGCTTTTTCATGAGTAGAATTCAAAGAAGCCAAACGACCTAATGACCAACTTTGCGTTCCTACAGAATAATTTGTATCAAATGGATAATAACCACCGCCACCATATGTTTGTTCCCAATAGTTAGTAACCTCACTGTCATCATCCAACGGAAGACGGTCGGTATTAATGACACCAAACGAAGCCCTCAGTTTCATAAAATTAATCCAAGAAAGATCTTTCATGAAATTTTCTTTTGACATAACCCAAGCTAAGCCAACAGTGGGAGATATAGACCATTGGCGTCCTGGTGCCAATTTATTAGACGCTGAAGCAACTACACTCAAATCAGCAAAATATTTATCTTTGTATCCATAATGAGTATAGAAAGAGGCATTCTGACGATACCAGGTCTGATCGGTCCCTTTGGTATTACGGTATTCATAGTCCCATTTTAATTGACTATAAATTTTATTGTCCTTATTTATCTGTTTGTCATAAAATAAAGTTGCTGCAAAATTGAATACCCGTGTAAATGCAATACATTTAGCATCACTACTCATCGAACTTTCTTTACCATCAGTATAATAAGTCGTACTTGAAGGTACACCATTTTCCCATGCAGTTACCGAATTACTACCATAAACAAAAGTTTTAGAATGATTTTCCCAATATTGGGCATAGTTATCATAAGATAACATACCGCTTGCTCCTAGTCCTGGGGTTATAGATGATAAATCCTGGGTCAGCGTCATATCAGCGAACAATGTACGTTCGTGGAACTTTGTGTAAGCCGCTGCTTGTGATACAGCTAAAGGATTTTTGGTCCCAGCCCAAGTCGCACTACCTCCCCATGTACCATTTTCCAAACGAGCGGGAAAAGCAGCGGAAGGTAAAGTATAAATCATATCCCATAAATTAGCACCTCCCTGACCATTCGCTCCCGGAGTTCTAGTTTCTGACAGGATACCTAATACATTTAATTTCAATTTTGTTTTTTCTGTCAGATCAATATCCAAATTAGTACGTAAATTGGCTCTGGAGTATTGGTCCTGTGTAGAATATCCATCATTCATATAAGGATTGGCAATAAACCCTTTATTAGTAGTCAAGTTAGCCATAGCATAATAACGGAATTTGCTTGCCCCACCTCGGAAACTTATATTATATATATTGGTAGCATCCATATCGCGATAAGTTTCTCCAAGCCAATCCACATTAGCATACAGATATGGATATTGACCACTACGAAATGCGTTCAATTCATCTTGTGTATAACGCGCTGTTAACCCGTCATTTGCCAATGCTTCATTCATGGCATTTGCATAAGAATAACTGTCTACAAACTTGGGCTTGCGTGCTTGCCAACCGAAACCATGATCATAAGTAAACTTGATTTCACGTGTATTATAAATACCACGTTTGGTAGTAATATTTACTACACCATTTATACCTTTATGCCCGTAAATTGCTACTGCAGCAGCATCTTTCAATATAGTGACAGTTTCTACCTCTTCAGGAGTGACATCTGTAATATCACGTTCAATACCGTCTACCAATATTAACGGATTATTAGTGGATAAACTTTGTAGACCACGAATAAAAAATGTAGGTTCGGCATCTGCATATCGTCCGCTACCTTGCAAAGTAGTCAACCCTGTACCATATCCAAAAAGCGAATTAGCTATATTTTTAGCACTACGCTTATTGAAATCTTCATTATATACGGTAGAAATTGATGAGGTAGATTCTTCCAGACGTTGAGCTTTATGATATCCGATTTCTACAACTTCATCGGAATATTTTGCCGGCTTACCGGAAGTTATGCTATCATTGAGTTCCTGTGCATACCCTTGCAGACTCAAAAAAGCAAGGAGTGCCGGAATAATTAATCTATTTTTTCTCATAATAATTAATTCAAATTGTAATTGAAGTATTCATTAGTTATTACCATCCGGGATTTTGAACAAGCCCGTATCCTTTATTAACTTCTGTTGACGGGAATGGAGAAAGATACCATTTAGGGTCAAATCCATTTGTCCACCAATAACGAGTTGGGTTATTCAATTCAAATTTTTCATATTCAAAATGGGTCGGATAAGCCATCTTCCCTTCATCGTTTCCACGCCAAGGCAAATCTCTTCGTACTCCGTTGTCATCCAAACGATAAATGAAAAGTCCATGCAATTGTTTTTCAAATATATCTGCTCGTTTATAGCGAATCAAGTCAAAGAAGCGTGCATCTTCCATACCTAGCTCACAAGCACGTTCACGAAGAAGTTCTTCGATAAAAGCATCCTTGTTACTTTGTAAATTTTTATCCGGATTACATTCCGCCAATCCTTTCATTCCTACACGTGCACGTACAATATCTACTTGAGCTATAGCTTTATCCATACTGCCTCGTGAACTTTGACACAATGCTTCCGCATAAATTAAATGCAGTTCAGCTATACGGATACAAGGCCAATGTACATATCTACGCAGCATATCGTTTCCCATTAAGAATTTGATAGGTGCATATCCCGTAGCAAATGAACCTGTTTGACTGGTAGGACCATTGCCGGCACTCTTTCCCCCCAACCACGATTCAAAACAATAACCTGACATATTTCCTGTGGTCCAATCCAAAGATTCTTGCTGACCGTTTACAATGATTTCTTCATACATACGCGGGTCACGGGTCAATTCTATATTTATCAGTCCGTCACTGGCTGTGCCCGTTCCTTTCAAAAACATTTCATCCAGTTTTCCTTCACTTTTGGCCTTATCCCAATCAAACGGCGTACCATCTTTCCAAGGGAACATTTCCATATATTCTTGTGTAGGACTGTAACCACGATGAATTTTCATAAGAGGATCTCCCCATTGGTGCCAATTATAATGACTTGATTTGAATGCATCAATATCAATTACACGTGTGTTTATCAATACTTCCGGGCTATCCAAATTAGCATAGCCTGCACGATATGCCAAACGATAATCTTCTGGACGAGTACCTTTCGCCTGCTGTAAACTGTATCCACCTTTAGAAGCCAGTTCATTAAAGAATTGTTCACACGCTTCCAGACAGCGATCCCATAGTTCCGGTTTATAGCCACCATACCAAATAGCAGGATTGCCTGTCGCTCCCGGGTAATAAGGCTGGTCGGAATTAAATAAAGGTGAGGCTGCAAATTGAAGAATACGACATTTATAAGCTAAAGCTGCCGCTCTAGTCCAGCGTCCGGATTCAGATGCAGGTGTTTCTACAGTCCAAGGAAGTACAGCAGCAGCTTCATCCAGCAATTGTACCATATAATTCACTGTTTCTTCCACACTGTTACGAGGCATTTCATAGCTTGTATCCGTTCCACTGAATGTACCTTTAATTAAAGGAATGCCACCATAATGACGAAATACATCAAAATAACGGGAAGCAAGAATACATTTCGCCTGTGCCACCATAGAAGCTTTTTCATCTTCCCCTAGCCCCGGTACATTATCAATATTCTCAATCAACATCCATACTCCACGTACAGCTTCCCAGACATTATTTCTTAAATAATCAAATTTATCAGAACGTTTACCATAATTGGCAGTGTGAGTACCTTTATAATATGGTCCTGAGATTCCACATGACGGATAAGTGAAAACATACAAATCTGTTAAAGCTTCAGGCTTGCCTACATATTGATTGGAACTTTCCTGATTAGCCACATTCTTATATGGAAGCCCATAATATTGCATGCCATAAAGATTAGTCAGAAATTGTCGGGTATATTCAGCATTATTAAATACTGTATCTTTTGTAACCGACCCTCCCGGAGCCTTTTCCAAAAAAGAGTTGCCAAACTTAATCTCATCGACACATGAAGTAGCGATGACAGATGTCAGAGCCAGTCCTGAAGCAACATTAAAAATCCATTTATTATATTTTTTCATTTGATTGCATTATTAAGATTAAAAACCAAGTTTCAAACTCAATGAATATGTTTTTGTCAGCGGATAAGAGGGAGAATTACTAGCCTTTGATTCCGGATCACTCCAAAAATATGGAGTAAAGGTCAATAAATTATATCCACTTAACGCTAACTGCATAGTATTCAGTTTCAGTTTTTTCATAAACGGAAGATTGAAATTATAAGCAATTTGCAGATTTTTCAAACGAAGATACTTAGCATCTTTCTCCCACAAAGTTGATTCCGCATAGTTATTGGTATCGTTGATAAATGTCGCACGCGGATATTCCGCATTTGGATTCGGATTCTCTGGAGTCCATGTATGATCTAACATATATTCCAACAAACCTCCTTGATCTGAGTTTGTACGGTCTGTAAAAGGTTGGCGGAATACACTTGATATACTGCGGCTTACATTCCATGCGGCAGTCCATTGCATTGAAACATCAAATCCCTTCCAACTGAATCCCATATTAAGACCGGCCATGTATTCCGGATCATCTGTGAAACCAAATTGACGTGACATATCGTTAGAATCTATTTTACCATCGTTATTTAAATCGACATATACACAATCACCATTTTTTAAATCACTGACTAATTGTTCTGGCATATCCGTACCATATACTTCTTTGTAATGAGCAGGGGTTGTTTCCGAATTATAATATTCAAAGAATTTATATTGACTGCGTGAACCAAGACGACGTCCTTTTTGATACATATACTCTTCATTTTGCGGAGCTTCTTTTCTCTCTACCACCCGATTTTGATTGTACATCAAATTCAATCCTACGTTATACCTGAAATTGTCACCTATTTGATCATTCCATTTTAAAGTGATTTCCCAACCCCAGCTTCTCATTTCCCCAAGATTAGCCAATGGAGGAGTAAATCCTAATACAGAAGGAGCCGTACCGTCACTCAACATAATGTCTGTACGTTTTTCATGATAATAATCAAATGAAGTGCGTAAACGGTCATTAAGGAAATTAGCATCTACACCCAAATTGGTTTTCAACGCTTTTTCCCATGTAATATCTTGGTTATTCTTTCCATTTTCATAAGCAGCAGGACTTACTGTGGAATTATTGATACCAAACAAAAAACCATGACCATCACGGTTAATTAAAGAAGAATTATTAACTACATAAGGATCAGACATATAGAGGAAACGTTGCTTGTTTCCGTCAAAACTATCATTACCAACTAGACCGATTGTATAACGAAATTTCAAGAAACTTACTACTGATTTTATAGGTTTCCAGAATTTTTCCTCACTAACAATCCAACCAAAAGAACCGGCCGGAAAAGTACCAAAACGTTTGCCGGGTGCATAATTCTCGGAACCATTATATCCAATATTGAATTCTGCCATATAGCGGTTTTTCCAATCATAAGTTGCACGTCCCACTATACCAACCATACCACGAGGAATATCAGAATATGCACTAGGATAATATATCTTAGACTGATTGTATAACAATAATGCTGAAACATGATGGTTACCGAATTCCCGGGCATAGTTTAAGGCTGCCTCCATATACCAATCACGTGATTTAGCCGGATCCTTATCTTCATATTTCAACTGAGAATTTTGTCCATATTTCTTATAAGCAATCGTACCATCTTCTTGTAATACAGGAGTATAAGTTGCAACACTAGCACTAGCCTGTGTATAAGATGTAAAACCACTATTGTATGATCCTTTAATATGGAATGACAATCCTTTAGTTATAAAATCCAGTTTTTGTTTTAATTGGACATCAGCATTTAAGGTGTTATTACTGGTTCGCATAAAACCTCCACCATAGTATCCCATGCCGCTACCACCAGTAAAAGGCATTCTCAAATCCGGATAGTCCGTACTTGCATTAACCAGTTTGCCATCGACAAGTCCCGGGCTAGAAAACGGAGTGGAATAATACATGTTTATTAACATCCCGGCACTACCCTGTCCAGTATAAGGTTTAGAAGCATTATTCACATTACCAGCAATATTCATTGATAATGTTGTCGTTTTGGTTACGTCAATATCTAGATTTGAACGGTAATTGAAACGATTATATTGATAAGACAGATTATAAGGCAAGTCAAATTCTTTAAATAAACCGCCTTGTGTATAAGCTCCTGCTGAAATAAAATAACGTACACGGTCTGTACCACCTGATATATTAACATTATGCTGTGTTTGAAGGGTCATATCTTTTAAGCAATAGTCTACCCAATCCACACTTGGAAAACGAACGGGATCTGAACCATCTTTAAATTTCTGGATTATTTCATCCGAAAACGTAGGATTCAAACCATCACCAGTATTTATTTGGTTATAAAAAGTAGCATATTGATAAGAATTAGCCATTTTAATACTTTCGGTCGGGGCAATAATACTTGAGGAAGTCGTAAATGAAATCTTAGCTTTTCCTTCCTTACCTCTTTTAGTCGTAATTAAAACAACGCCATTTGCACCTCGTACACCAAAAACAGCCGTAGCAGAAGCATCTTTTAATATAGAAATACTTTCTATTTCATTAGGATCAATATCATTCATACTACGTTCCACACCGTCTACTTGAATAAGAGGAGCAGATTGATTCCATGTAGCTTGACCACGGACAAAAATATTCGCTGCATCACTCCCCGGTTCACCGGAATACTGTACGGTAGTCAAACCTGCCATTTGCCCTGATAACATATTAGAAATGGAGCCTGTTGGAGTTTTTGTCAATTCTTCACCTTTTACACTGGAAATAGCTCCAGTCACAGAAACCTTTTTCTGAACGCCATAAGCTACAACCTCTACTTCTCCTAACATTTGAGAATCATCATCCAAAACTATTTCAATGTTAGATTGTTTTACTTCTACAGTTTTGGAACTATATCCAATGAATGAAATCAATAACTTAGCTCCTTTAGGAACATCCAGTTTAAAAACTCCATCAATGTCGGTTATAGTACCTACTGTCTGACCTTGTACAACAACATTGGCACCAATAATAGGCTCTCCTAAATTATCTACGACCTTACCGGTCACTGATATTTTTTGTTGCTGAATAATATTGTTTGCAGCTACTGCCGACTGTCCTCCAAAGGAAAGGGGCAGAGGACCTGCAAACAGACTAAAGAGAAAAAGCCACCGAAATTTTAATCGATGTCCCAACAGACTTGAATTCTTTCTGTCTTTCATACTTTAATTATTAAGTTAAACAAAAGTTAGT
>ENA-UEPN01001466-UEPN01001466.1-human-gut-metagenome-genome-assembly--contig:-NODE-1466-length-12427-cov-3.533360_pt1 | contig 12427 bp, 6 predicted proteins | sample MGYA00242897_ERZ507910 | MGnify/ENA primary metagenome ERZ507910 (study PRJEB26167, sample SAMN06115525) | human gut metagenome | host: Homo sapiens | place: China:Jiangxi | collected 2015-08-20...
ACTGAGTTCTCCCGTCACGGTGAGGCCGTATTTAAGAATCCCCGTCGAACCGGAATAAGACAAACTGGTACGCCCATAAAGCCTGTCGCTATATTTGCTCAATCCGTAAAGTTGTGCTTGATTGCGGTTAAACATACCGGGAGTGAACTTCTAATTCTCCGTATTATTATAGATATATCCGGCTGTGACATTCCACCGGATATTCCACGGCAACTGATAATTCATGTTTATATTGGCATCATACGAAACACTTGTCGTATTTTGTTCCACCATCAAGGCCCCCAAAGCTGCATTCGAAGCACTATATATGGACGGAGGAGGCAGCAAGGAAGAAGCAGAAGCTCCACTGGCCACACCGGTCTGCTGCAGCGCGTTTCCACTTCCAGATCCCGTAATACCCAACGTGGCATTGACCCCGACATACAAATTGAACTTCTCTGTCGGCGCATATCCCATATTGGTACGGATTCCGTAACGGTTGAAGTCCGTATTGGTAATGATACCTTCTTCCGAATAATAGTTTCCGTTTATCTTATAATTGAATTTCGTACTTCCACCTTTTACCGACAAGTTGTAGGTCTGGTTTACCGTGCGACGATAATAATTCCCCTGCCAGTCCGTATTGTTATTGTAATAAGGATTCAAACTGTCTGTCAAAGCCTGATTCCCGTTCACATCATAATAACCATTCCAACGCGACGTGTCGTTTTGTAGAATTTGGTCGATACGGGACATTCGTTCTGCCCGTCCCACCAACACATCCCGAAGACGCGGAGGAATATTCACTTTCATATCCATTGAAAAATCAATCTGGGGTTTGGCTGAATTTCCACGTTTGGTGCGAATCAAAATCACACCGTATGCACCACGTGAGCCATACTGTGCCGTGGCTGCCGCGTCCTTCAATACTGTTATGTCCTCTATATCCTCGAAAGGCAGACTTGACAACGGGCTGACCCCAGAACCTGACAATAATCCATTAGCATCAAAATCACCTACATCTTCTTGCGGAATTCCATCAATAACAAATAGGGGAGCGGAAGAACCCAAAATATATTGTTGGTCATCTCCTTCACCTACACCCTGAATTGAAATATCAGATATACCCCGGATGGTATAAGTTCCGATTGAACCTGGCGCGCCATTGTTCTGCTGTACGTTCAAACCGGCTACCCGCCCTTGCAGCAGCTCCATGACATTGGAAACCGGAGCCGGTGGCAAATCTTTTGTATTCACGACCGTTACGGAAGCTCCCACGTCAGCCCGACTCTGTGACTGGTAAGCCACCACCACCGTCTCGTCCATCGCATTCACGCTCTCTTCCATAAATACGTCCATGTTCTTTTTGGCTTTCGCCACTTTCATTTCCACCGTCCGGAAACCCATATAAGAAAATATGAGAGTAGCATTACGGTCTGCCTTCAACCTGAAGCTTCCGTCCATTTTGGTTAATGCACCATTTCCCTTCTCGCCCTTTTCACCACGGACCATGACCGTCACGCCGGGAATAGGTTCACTACTCTCGGCCAACCTCTCGTATACATGTCCGGAAACCTCCACGACCTGCCCGTAAACCCGGTTCACGAATAAGGAAAACAGGCAAATCAAAGCCATGATATTTAGTTTCTTCATTTTTCAACTTCATTATAAGATTAATAATTATCCCTGAACTCAGGATTACCCCCAGAAAACACAAAGATGATATCCCAATGTCCTTCTTTATAAATGGCAAAATCAAAGGCCATGGATGCCCTTACACGATAAGTTCCTCTCATCAATCGGTCATAAGCAAAAACCACATGGGCCTTGTCACCTTCTTTATTCGTATAACGAGTTGGCAATTCATTCAAAGGAATCGGATACGCCACCTTGTAACGTACATAATCGTCCGTCATTTCCATATCGAAGCCATGAAGCAAATTCGTCCAATCTGTCTTGGAGAATTTCCGGGGAGAAATCGGTTCGTAATCCTTTGTCATGAAACGAAAAGTCAACGTATTGTCCTTAGACGTATTCTCCAGATTTTCGCGAAAATAGACCTTGATGTCTTCTTCATTCATCACACCGAAGAAACCACTTGTACCCTCCTTATACATTCCTTGCACTGAAAGAGGATGTACAAAGTCCTCCGTGATGACTCCCGTCAGTTCATCCATGTTCGTCGGTTCATAATCCCGTTCACGTTTGGGTATTAAACGGAAACCCGTATATTCTTTCCAACCACCGGAATTTACCGCACGGATGTCAAATATGTAACCGGAATCCGGATCGCATTTGACGAACGACGAACGTGCATTGGCCCATAATATGACTTCTCCAGAATGCTTACGCACCTGCAACAGGCTACGATTCTCATATCCTCTTTTCGCCTCAATCTCCTCCAATGAAGTTTCGGTTCCCAAATAAGGGGATTTCCACACCCTCACAGGGAACTCATCCGTCAATTCCGGAGCCTCGCTACCATCGTGGCGTACCACCCTGGAAATCGTAAATGTAAGAGGCTGAGTGGAATTCCCTGCACTGAAATTGTCGGATGCCACATTGTCACGCCCTAATACGGGACGGTACATCGTTTGCGTAAAGGCAGCATCCTTGTCAAAAGAGTCCAGACTCTCCGGCAAGAAGTTATCCACACAAGACTGCAACACGCAGCCTCCCATAGCCACTGCCCACCAAGCGCATATATTATTTCTTTGTCTTTTCATTCCCATAATTATAAAATAATTGTTCCATTCCATTAAAACCAAACTCATGGCCGTCCGACAACACATGAACACAGCCATTATTTGCCATGATATCAAACGATTCCACTTCGGCCTTCACCCAAGTCGATGTAACTTTGGAATCCCACGTTTCCTCTTCCGCACCGGAAGCCGCTCCCCGGCCTACTTCCATACGCATCAAATGGCCATACGACATACAGGGTACTTCCGTTGCACCTACGTTCAACACATCCTCCATGGAATACCGTCCATCAAACAAGTAACAGTACAACATGGAATCCAATTGGTGGCGATAATCATAATGCCGCGTAATATAAATAGTATCGTTATCTTCAGTGGACACTTGGTGCACAATCGTATCCACCACGGTAAAAGGTTCTATCACCAAATCTTCCAACCCCAAATCCTTGCCTTTCCCATAAGCTTCACGATACCGGTTCAGACCGTCGAATGCCAATCTGAACGATTGCTCCGTTACAGCAACTAAAGTTACCTCTTTACGTTTCTGCAATGAATCTTTCAATCCAGGAAGGCGCCCTGCCAGAAAAAGCAAAGAATCATACGTTACATCAGGATGAGCCGCCTTATCCGCAAGATAATCATACAACGTTCCCTCATAACGCACCGTGGATTCTTCCAAGGGATAAGCGCCAGACTCATACTCCTGGCAAGAAACCCATCCGAGCATCAAAGCTCCAAATACCAATACATTAAAAACAAACAGTCTCATGGTACCATAAATTTAATTATTCCAATATTCATTTTGCCGAATCAAATTATTCTGCCGGATAACCTCTTCGGATACCGGCCAGTAAATGCCTCCATTCTCCATCCTTGCTAAAAAATCCGGGTCATCCTGAAGAATACGCTGCCGACGAATCAAATCATACCAACGGTGCCCTTCACCTATCAGTTCCCGACGACGTTCTGCAAAGATATTGTCTATCAGCTTGTTCACGTCCTCCCCGAAATTTTTCTTGAACGACACTTGAGAAAGCCCACGCTTTACCCGTAACAGGTTCAGTTGTTCCACAGCATCATCCACCCGGTTCAAAACCGCCAAAGCCTCCGCGCGCAACAACAGCATATCCTCCATACGGGACAAAAGGATGGAAGAACCGAATACCGCAAAATCGCCATCCTTACCGGCTCCATTCTGCACCACATTAATCTTCTTGAAAACGGGCTTTGCATAAGTCATATCAATATAAGCCGAACGGTATTTCGATCCGGCAACCGTGTCTATGCCAAAACGTAAGTCTTTCCAATCGTCATATATACGGAAAAGAGAGTCCTTCGTTACATATAAGTCAGGATGTACCTTCCGGATGTAAGGTTCGCACAAGGTCCATTGTTCCAAATGCCCGCTCTGTGTCACATCTTTATTATCCATAAAATTAAAAGCCACTAAACGGTAAGGTGCATAAGTAGTATACGAAGCGTTGAAAAGACCTTTCGTATCCACAATATTATCCACTTCCAAAATATTCTGTAACGACCCGGTCATGCCTATCGCCTCATAGTTTTCCAATACGTAAGTGGCATAAGCCTCTGTATCGGCATAGTTCCCTTCCCAAGCCGACAAATGGGCCAGAATGGCATAGACCGAAAGTTTATTGAGCAATTTGCCTCTCCAAAAGGTAGGGTCTTGCCAATAATACTTATTATTGCTCGAACCGAACTCGAACGGAAGTTCGGCAGCTGCTGCCAACAGCTCATTCTTGGCATATTGCAAGACCTTGGCAGAAGAAGAACGGCCGATTTTCGGAAAAGAGCCATTGTCGTAAGAATAAGTGACCAAAGGGACATCCCCCCAAATCCGTACCATATAAAAATAGGCCAGTCCGCGCAAGGCATGTGCTTGCGCCACATCCCACTTCAAAGTCTGTTCGGAATAGGCTTTGTCCTGTCCTAACACGTTTCCTACATTTTCTATAAATACGGAAGCCGAATTGACCACGGTATAAAACCTCCGCCAATCCGAAATTTCATCTATCATGGGAATATTACGGTTCAAATCATTATGAATGATGGCATCCAAATCAGCTCTTCCGTATGCCGTAAAATCACCGCTGCGCAACTCTCCGCAAGCCCAATGGGTGTTATTATCAGCTAATGCCGCGCGCATCAAACCATACATACCCATTAATCCGGCACGGGCATCCTCCAACGTATTCCAATTATGCTCATCGGGCAACGTGTGATGCGACTCGTTCTCAAGGAAATCCGAACATGCGGACATTCCGGAAACAACCACCAACGCACATATTCCCCATAAGAGTTCTCTCATGTATAAAACTATTTTTTTCATTTGTTTTCCTTGAATGGTTAAAAACTACAACGGACACCCAACGTCACAGAACGCGGTATGCCCATACCGTAACCTCTATAATATCCATCGAAATCCACTAACTCAGGATCGTCGCCACTGAATTTCGAGACGGTAAACAGATTGTTTCCTGACACATACACATATACATCATGTTTTGGCGTAGGAACAGAATACCCCAAGGTAACCGACCGCAACTTCAAGTAAGAAACCTTTTCCAAATACAAATCCTGATCTGCCCGGTAAGGATGCACCTCACTCAATGCATTGTAACGAGGATAATCCATCGGGACATTACCGCTTTGCCAGAAGAAGATTTCCTTCACACCTGCCAGATTATCTCCTTTGTCAAGGGTTGTGAAATCATACTGTTGATAGGCCCTGTAATTCATGGCCGACTGTCCCGCCGCAAAAAAGAACGAAGCCCCCAAATCAAAACGTTTAAACTTCAGTTGAGTCGAGAACCCTCCAGTGTATTTCGGCAAAGAATGGCCTTTCAGGACTTTGTCCTCATCCGTTATCTTATTATCACCATTCCTGTCTACCCATTTCGGGTCACCGGCTTTCATTTCCACTCCATTTACCGTCATCTTTTTCCCGTCTTTCACCGGGACTTCTGCATCGGATTGGTAAATCCCGTCATTCTGCAGGACATAAAAACGGTCTACGGCTTCTCCTACCCTCAACAACCGTCCGTCGACCTCCGTTTGCTGAAGCCCACCGGGAAGGGCTGACAATTCATTGTGGTTGAAAGCAAAATTGGCACCGACCGACCATTGCCACCCGTCACCAGGCTGTTCAATCAACTTTCCGGTAAGAGACAGTTCCACACCTCGGTTCGTAATCTCCATACCTTGTTTATATTGCCCTGTATAACCAAACTCATGAGCCACCGGCACCTTTACCAACAAGTCCTTGTCGCGATTGGAATAAAAAGCAAAATCCAACGTCAGACGGTCTTTCAACCAACTGGAACGCATCCCGACCTCTGCCTTGTCCGCATAAGGCCATTTCACGCCAAAACCGACCCATCCGAACGTATAAGGACGGGTAGCCGTGGCATATTGGTTATAAGAACTGGGAATCCAAGAACCGCTCCAACCGATGTTCTCTGATGTATATTGCGGCCCCATCCCATAACGGTCGGAAGGAAGATAACGCCCGACACGTGCCCATGAACCATATAAATCCAATCGGGACAACCAGGAAACATTTTCTAATAAAGAATGCTTGATACTCCATTGAACCTGAGCTGCCGGAGTAAAGAGCCAACGATGATTGGATTGCACGGTCGTCGCACCGTCATAACGTAATACCACACCGGCAGAAAGATAATCCTTCCATCGGTAAGCGATGTTCAAAGATGAATTCATGAAATGCACTTCCTCCTGATCCAAGAAATTAAACAGTTCAAAACCTCCTCCCTTGGTACTATGCTTGTTATCGTCATCCCCGTCATAACCTTTGGAGTAATTATAATGATAACGGTCCTGGTCCATGGAGCCGTTCACGTCGAAAGAAAGGCGATGGCCGTTTTCCATATCCCAATCATAACCCAAATAGAAGTCTCCTATAAAACGACGGTTGTATCCGGAGTAATTCGACACATAACTCATGGACTCCATCATCGTAGAAGGCCAAAACGCATTCCTGACATCCGTCTCATAGTCGAATTTTACGGACAAGCCAGCCCTTAGAGCCTTCCACACATAATTCAGAGATAGGCTTCCGTTTATCGCCATGTTGTCATTCTTGTCATCCGTACCACTCAAATAAGAGTCATAGATGCCTGCCCCTTCCGTCGTCGGAGGTACGGGCGTAGCCAAAGACGGAAAATACTCCATTTCTGCATAACGGTCACGCAAGGTTTTGTTTCGCGAACGCGATGCCTTAACGGCTTGCAAGATTGTGCTCACCGTCAGTCCTTTTACGGGCATCATGTTCAGATAGAAATCGATATTGTATTTCGAGTAATCCGTATTGTCGGCCATCCCCTCATTGGTTGCCGTACCCACAGAAAACAAATAATTGGCAATCCCTTTACCTCCCCCGACGGAAGCATTCACGTTATATTGCAACTGGGGAGTGTTATAATAATCCTCAGCCCAACCCGGCGCCCCGAAAAACATGGGGTCGGTACGGTCTTTTAAATAAGCAGGAAGATAACGGTCCAAATCCGTGCCTTCGGGGTAAAATCCGGCACGGAAATTCCGCTCGTCGTTCGCGTTAGTCATCCGTACATCCCCGTTCGAAGCCATGGATGCCGTCAGACTGGCATCCACTGTCACGTTGGGTCCTCCCTTATATCCGTCACGGGTCACGATCCAAATGGCACCGTTGGCAGCCAACGGCCCTAATTTTGCCAACTCATAAGGATCTTTTACGACTTCTATCGACTCGATATTGGCCAAATGCAATCCGGCCAAAAGGTTGGTCGCCGTACCCAATGGATTCACGTCGTTATTCTTCACACTATAAGAATAGGCCCGGTTCTCTATCACCGGTACACCATTTATATATACGGCCGGCTGAGTGGACATGGCATCCACTTTAGAAAACAAAGGGACGGATGTTCCCCGCAAGAACATGGCTTGCTGCGTTCCGGGTTCCCCACTCGGCTCCTGTACATACAGTCCGGCCACCTTTCCTTTCAGGTTTTGCTGAAGGGAAATATAGGGCGAACGGTACACCTCCATCATCGCCACGGAATCAGGCGAACCTAACGCCGCGTTCCGCTTTTGCGCCTCATACCGGGAAAACCATCCTTTCTGCCCACCGGCACTATCTTGCCGCAAAGAATCCTTTTTCAGACTTCCTCTCTTGGCTACCGACACAAGCTCCCCGGAGCCTGCTGACGACATGGGATACTTGTTTCTCATGCCATACACATTTCCTACATAAAGCATGGAAAAGCAGCATGCCGTACAAACCGGATAGATGATTAGACGTATTGTCTTTCTCCTGTTTTTCATACATAATTTTAGTTAATTTGACAAGGCACAAATTTAAAGGCTTCTTAAAAAAAAGCGGGACTATTTTCAACCAACTTCATCCAATTTTAGACCAAATTTCAAATCCGGAGGACAATAATCATTCATTCATGGATGTTTTTTATTCAAAAATAAACGATAATACATTCATAATCTGACATTTAAAAATCAGCCGAATCTTTCTATGAATCAAAGGCAAGATAAGAGGTTATACAAAGGGATGAAACCCATTTTAACCTTATTCCGAGTGGAATCCTTTTTCCATTTTCATCTTCGCCATCAATCCACAAGACCTCGCTTGCGCAGAAATTCCGTGGGAGTAATGCCGAACTGTTCCTTAAAACAGGTTGACAAGTACTTCGCACCGGAAAATCCGGTGGAATAAGCGATGGCATCCAATGAGGTTTCCCCGCCCTCCAAAAGTTCGTAAGCATGTTTCAGGCGGATGTTTTTCACAAATTCCACAGGAGAAAGATCCGTAATAAGCTTTATTTTACGGTAAAAGGAAGATTTGGACAGTCCGACTTCACGTGCAATGGTATTTATATCCACATCAATTCCTTTCTTCATATTATGTTCTATAATCGAAATCACCTTATCCAAAAACTTCTGGTCGAGGGCAGACATCTTCAGCATGGCCGTCTTCACTTCCCCCTCCTGCCTGAAGTCCCTTTGGGCACTGCGTTTATGTTCCAGAAAGTTTTCCACCCGTGCCTCAAGCACCCTTAATTCAAAAGGTTTGGCCACGTAACCGTCACACCCTGCCTTATAACATTCCACCCGGTCTTCCGGGGCATTTTTTGCCGTCAACAAGATTACCGGTATATGGCTCGTATTAATATCGGATTTCAGCCGACGGCAAAGCTCAAGGCCATCCATATTCGGCATCATCACATCACTGATAACCACATCCACGGCATGTTCTTCGATGACAGACAGGGCTTCCACCCCATCGTGTGCCAACAAGACCTTATGGCGACACATAAAGACGCGGTGCATCACGTCTAAAAGGTCGGCATTGTCATCCACCAATAACATGGTTCCATTCACCTCACCTTGACCGCCTTTTTCTTCCAGTACGGCATATCCCGTAATTCCACCCTCTTCCTGCGGCAGCTCAAGTTCTTCTGCCGCAGTTATTTCCTCGCGGGGAGCAATTTCTTCCGGTAAATAGGCTGACTTGTCCACGGGTAAGAGGATTGTAAACTCCGTTCCCTCTCCCACCTTGCTTTTTAAGGAAATCTGTGCGTGGTGGATTTCCAACAGTTCTTTCACCAAAGACAGGCCTATGCCGTTGGCTTCGGTGGCCGCATCGGTAGCGGCGGTATAGAACCGGTTGAATACAAAAGGCTGTTTCTCCACGGGAATACCCACTCCCGTGTCCTTGACCCGAATCAGCGCGGAACATACACCGTCATGCTCCATAACGGAAAGAGAAACTGAAACCTCACCGCCCTCGTGAGTATATTTATAGGCATTGAACAACAGATTATACAAGACTTTTTCCAATATGTCCCGATCGAAATATGCCGATTCAACACCTTGCTCTACCCGCACGGCAAAATACAAGTGCTTCTTGTCCATCAGCACGGAGAAATTCATCCGGCACAGTTCTTCCACAAAGGCAGAAAGATTCCCTTCGGACACCTGCAACTTCATTTTGCCGTTCTCAATCTTGCGGAAATCCAACACCTGTTGGATGAGATGTTTCAGTTGCCGCAAACTATTCCTCATCTTGTCCAGTTGGGGAATCTTGTTCTTGTACGTCATGGCCATATCATCTATCAGGCAGGATATGATGGTGATAGGCGTAAGGAAATCGTGGGATATGTTCGTGAAGTAACGCAACTTGGCTTGTGTCAGTTCCTCACTCTTCTCCTTTTCTATCTGTACGATTTTCAATTCATTGCGCAGCCTGACACGATAAACGGCCCATCGGTAACATCCCAACAAGGCCGCAGCCACAGCCAATATATATAAGGTGTAGGCCCACCACGTCTCATACCACGCAGGCTGACGTATAATAGTATAGGATACCGTGTTCGGACTCCATCGGCCTTCGCTGTCGGTAGCCCGTAGTTCGAGGACATTTTCCCCCTTGGGCAATTTATTATAGTAGGCACGGGGCAGGTCGTTTCCTGTATACACCCAGTCATTATTCACGCCCTTAATCCGGTAAGCATACAATATTTGCCGGGGAGAAGAATAATTCAACGTTGAAAAATCAATTTCAATATCATGGGCATCTGCCCCTAATATGAGTTGATGCGACAAGGCATCCATCCGGCAATTTCCCGGGAAGTCGCCGTCCAAGATTGATTTTCCGGACACCTTCACATCCGTAAGCGCCACATCCACGGAAGAGGCCGTCCCGTCTAACCTGGAAGTTCCCTTGAAACAGGTTATGCCGCCGTCACGCCCGTAATAAAACATACCGTCACGGTAGGAACAGGCATTCCGTTCAAAAGAATGCACTCCCATATTATAAAGCCCGGCATACGATTTCACCACTTCGTTGTCCGGATTGAACTCCAACACATTCTTGGCGGTGGAAATCCATATATGCCCATCCTGGCCTGCCATGATGTCGTTGACCGTTTCATTGATATAGGTATAAAACAAAGAAGAATAGTCCTTGAAGGCATTCGTTTGCGCATCCCAAGCCTGCACGTTACCCTCCATCGTGCCAATCCATACTTTCCGGTGCTTCACATCTGCACAAAGTGCCTCCACATTATTGGACAACAACCCACCGTCCCGTGCCGCGAAATGCCGGACGGCACATTCCACAACCTTTCCGTCCCGGTATGCGGGAACCACACGGTAAAGCCCATGCCCACGGGTTCCCAACCAAAGGTTCCCCCAACCGTCTATCGCCATTGACGAAATATCATGAACGTCTACACGCAATGTCGTCTGGATATCCCCTTCACCGTTGCACACAGCAAGACCATATTCGGTCACAATCCACACATTGCCGTGGGTATCCTCCTTCATCGCCAAAGGTACACCCACGCCTGCCGCCTTTAAGTCTATGACCTTTTTAAGCGTAAAGGATTTTACCCCCCCCCCGCGTTAAAAATACATAAATCTTATGAAAGAATTTCGCGCCGACCCATACCTCGTCCTCTCGTGAGGAAGGAGAAAAGAATGCCGACACATCTCCCAAATCGTTCTGGAATTCCGGTGGAACCATGTCACGATAAAAAGACAAAGAGTTATCTGCCGGATTATACCACCCAAGCCCCAACCGGTCGTAATTGATCCAGAAAAGTCCTGTATTATCCTTAAAAACACCCCGGACGATAGGGCTTATCCCTCCGGTAATACCCTGCAACGGGGGTAAGGACAAGTTAGTGATTTGCGCATCGCTGAATACCAATTGGTAAGCCCCGTTCCCCGATGCAGACAGCCAAATATTGCCGTCACGGTCTCCATAAATACGGTTGAACAGGTTATTGGTCTGGGTTGCCAACTTTTCCGAAGGAATGACGGTCAACCGGCCGTTCTCTGCCTGGGCCACCGTCAGCCCGTAATACCCCAGCATCCACAGACATCCCCAATGCTTGTCCTGATACAGGCAAAAGGCATATTTCAGGTTTTGCATGTCCTTATCCTCTGCCCCGGACAACACATCTCCCACATAACAGACATTTGCCCCGGCATCCAAGTCCATCCGGAACAAGCCTTCACCCCAAGTGGAAAGCCAATACGTCCCGGACTCGTCCTGACAAAGCCGGAAAGGATTGTCCGTCTTGCCCAAACGGGGCATACGCTCAAAGCGGTTAATCGTCCTATTGTAACGATACAGGCCTTTTTCCCAAAAGCCTACCCATATCGTACCGGCATGGTCCTTGTAGACCATGTTCACGCTCGTGACCGGAAGGCTGGAATCGAACGACTCCACTTCCTTTAAATCCGGACTGACCCGGACCAGTTTCTTATAAGAACCCACCCAGATATACCCCTCGTCATCGGTCACGATGGAACGGATTTCATAGTCTGTCAACAAAGAGTCTGTGAAAGAAATGAAGTGATTGGCCTTCTTGTCCCACGCACACATCCCTTTTTGCGTACCAATAAGGAGTTTTCCGTCCTTCGTCTCGGCAATATCCTTAATATCGTTGTGGGGCAACAATGCCGGGTACACGGGAGAAGAACGAAAGACATGAAGCCCGTAACCGTCGTAACGGCACAGTCCGTCGGTAGTGCCCAACCAAAGCACGCCTTCCCGATCCTGATGCAAGCAATAGACCTTATTGGAGGGCAACTGCCCCAACAACGGAAACGGTTTCACTGAAATCTTATCCAAAAGGCCGGCGCAAGCCCAAGCCGCAGACAATGAAAATAAAAGGGAAAAAACTATACTTCTTTTTTTCATGGTG
>ENA-UEPN01001469-UEPN01001469.1-human-gut-metagenome-genome-assembly--contig:-NODE-1469-length-12385-cov-6.862853_pt1 | contig 12385 bp, 7 predicted proteins | sample MGYA00242897_ERZ507910 | MGnify/ENA primary metagenome ERZ507910 (study PRJEB26167, sample SAMN06115525) | human gut metagenome | host: Homo sapiens | place: China:Jiangxi | collected 2015-08-20...
GTTGCAGAAACAAACGGGACAATCAGCTTGTATAAAAATCTAGCATATCTTCTGCGGTTTGTAAAGAGATTTTTGTTTTAAAAATAGAAATGAAAAACTCTGTATTTATGAATGCCGGAAACTATCTGGGCAGTCTTTCTTCACGTTCTGTAAGTCTTGCCTCAAAACCACAGGGTGAATCAAGATACCAGTATGCCACCGAACAAACATCGTCCTGTCTTTCAAACAGTCCATATGGAGAAAGACCTATTTGCTGCAATGTCACCCGGATATCCTTATCAAAGCATATCGGATCCAATATATGCCACCGGTAAAGGCCACGCATTGGAGGACAATCATCATTAAAATAAGCAGACTGATATAAAGAATCACTTTTTGAGTAAAAAGGATATCCTATAAATGGGGTACAGAAATTCTGTTCTTTAAATTTTCCATTTTCAGTGCCCGCATAACTCCAGGCACCTCCAAAATAATCCTCCGTTCCTGTACCACAGATTGTCGGGTATTCAACATCTCCGTCAAGGTAAAATTTCATTTCACCTTCTCCCCACCAATAACGTTCCAGGGCAGCAATTCCCACATAAGTTCCTATATATTGTCCTCTTCCTCTCACCTGATCAAGGATGGTATAATCTTTTTTCTTACCGGTTAGTGGCTCACGTCTCCATTGTGCGCAAAAATACCCGGCATTCTCAGGAACCGGTTTTAAGTTATAATCTATCTGATAAAAAAATCCACCAATATCTGCCGGGTGCTGGTTTTCTATTGTTATCTTTGCATGTTTCTTAAATGGCATTGGAAAATAACAATGGAATCCCCTTACAGGATTGACTACAACCGGCAGGGAATTTACCGCACAGTCTACCCCAAAACCACAACAGAAAAAATCTCCCACCGGACATTCTACGGATGGTTGTTCTTCCCCATCCCAGTAAATACGCAAAACCAGATCCCTTAAAACAAAACATCCTTTTTCTGTTTTATTTGTAACCGTGAAAAAAATATGCTGAATAATTCCCGGTCCTTCAATATCTGCCAGTACTGTCGTTTCTCCTGTCAGAAGAGATGTACACGGTGAACCTTTTCTTCCTTTTCCCAGTTCTCCTGATGCCTGCCCTCCGGCACCTTTTTTTCCTTCTTTGTTTTCTCCTGTAATTGATCTGGACTGACCACCGTCCAGAATCATAACCTGACTCATATCAAACATTATTTGTCCCTCCTATCATTGTGTCACGTTCAAAAGGGGAATTTTCCCATTTGAATTTTCCCTGAAACTTCATTGGAGATACCTCTGTTTCTTTGCGGATTCCATCATGTTTTATTCCAAGGAACTGTGTGATATACATTACTGCAAACACACCTGAAGCCCACGCACATTTTCCACATCCGTTGCTCCTGCTTACTTCCCCCCTGTGGCTTTCTACTCCATATGGCCACCACCACCAGCTTCCATCAACATCTGCCAGACGAAGTAATTCTGTCAGTCTGCCTTCTTTTCCTCTGAACTCTTCTTCGTTTTCCGCTACAGACAATGCGCTTATAAACCCCGGAAAAGTAGCTCCTGACATTGCCCCCCAGCGGATTCCTTTAATTTCCGCATCGTAAGTAGGATTTTCCGTTACTGTGAAATTCATAAAATTTCTGTACAGATCATCAAAATAATCACAATATCCATAAAATGGCATTAACGTTGTATCACTTTCTTCACCATCATGCATAAGAAGGTTAATTTTTCCATCTTCTACAACATCCTGTAAAAAGACAAGTGCCGTATCAAGAAACGGTTTTCTATAATTTTCTTCCCAAATCCACATTTTTTGTGAATTTCCCGTTCCCCCGATGCCCTCAAGGTACTGTCTCTTTCCGCCAACCGTAACCGTCATTTCTTCATCAATTGCCATTTTTAACTGTTCAGCCTTTTGGGTATAATGCGAATATTTTTTCACATCATGAAAAACCTCCCCACAGATCTCAGCCATGCTTTGAAAAGCTTTCCATACGCAAATATTACTTCCTGTATGATATTTCCCTAATGCCAGTGCATCCGAAATCCAAGTACATGGATATAAACAATCGTTATCATCCTCTGTACGCTCCACCTGATCCATAATATCCACAAGTTTTTGGAAAATTTCCGGTCTATTTTTTAAGATCTCCGCTTTTCCCGTATTTTCAAAAGTAATTCCTGCTAACAGGATTCCCGCCAACGAATTTCCCAGCGAATGTGTAACTCCGCCCCTGCACTTGTCCCCTTCAGGTCTGATCCCATAATTTATAAACCATTCCATTCCTTTCCATGCCAGATCCGGTTCCAGAATACAGAATGGAAGAAATGCATAATACATATCCTTCATCCATATCTGTCGTGTTGCAGGAAATGAACCCCAGTTTGATCCAGTCACTTCCCCCGATGCATTCATTGCAATCGCATGAAAGCACTGCATCACTGCTCTTTCAAACAAAGCACCTTCCACCGGATGATCTTCCACTACCAGTCTTCCTAACATATTTCTGAAATAGTTATGTGTCTGCTCAAACCAATAACTGCTGTTGTTTCTGATCTTTTCTGCCTCTTCATATCTTCCCGGAGCATAAATGACAGAAGGAATCCATATATGTTCCGCTGCCGGGAGTGAAAACTCTGTTGTTTCTCTCCCGCTCCCCTGTAAAATGCTTATCTCATTTTTCAGGAAATCGTCTTCTGCATCTGTTTCACCAATAATCCGGATTTCACCATTTACCGGATCCGGACCGGTATTTTCAATACACATGCCATATACAAAAGCATTGCTTCTCGTATCACCGTTTTCGCTTATAGGGGCATACAAAATAATAGAGACCTTTACATTTCCAAAGTACAAAAGTGTTCTCGGAAATATATTATCAACCAAATCCATTGTATATTCCGTGTTTTTGTCAATTTCCTGTTTTTGCCCATTTATAAAGATTTCATAAGATACTGCCACCGAAGAGAAATCTTTATGCATCCATACGCCGGGAATGTCATCTGCCGGATAACAATCCCGGTAGAAATTTGCTGCTTTGATTTTACCGGATTCTCCCATGTGGACAAGCACCTTATTGTTGGAAATATCAAAGGTGCACCTGTCATCCCGGGGAATTTTTCCGTAATAGCTTTCCTTATTTCCCGTCTCAGACCGTCCATCTTTTACTTTTATGTAAAAATATGGATTCAACTCTGAAAACAAAGCATTATATAGTTTATTTTTCATATTTATTTTATAGCTCCCGCTGTTAATCCTGATGTTATATGTTTCTGTGCCAGTATATATATGATTACAATAGGAATTAAAGACACGGTAAGACCGGCAATGAATAAATCCCATTCTGTATTTGTACTGCTCCGGAAAACATAAAGGTTCATGGTAATCGTTCTGAGTTCTTCTTTTCCAAGCATAATATTCGGGAAAACAAAATCATTCCAGCACCATAAAAAATATAGTACCCCTAAAGTAACGGTTGCAGGTTTCAGTAAAGGAAAAACAATCTGTACCATGCTTCGGAATACTCCACAGCCGTCAATCATTGCAGCTTCTTCCAATTCTGCCGGAACACTTTTAAGAAATCCCATATAAGTCATAATTCCAAATCCGCAGTTCAACCCACCATACATAAGTGCCAGACCAAACAGTGAATTATTTAAATGTGCTGTCTTCGCCATAATCGTAATGGCAATCATAACCGCATGAAACGGAATGACCTGACCTAAAATAAAAAAGATATAAAAGCCGGATGATAATTTTCCTTTCAGGTGAGAAATTCCATACGCTGCCAGATAGCTGACAATCAAAGATATAAATACCGTAAGAACCGTTAAAACTGCCGAATTCAGAAAAGAAGATGCATATCTCATTGTCTTCATTGCCTGAACAAAATTATCTAAATATAAAGATGTTGGAAAAGAAACAAAATTCGTAAGAATTTCTTTCCCCGTCTTAAAAGAATTCATCACAATCAGGAATACCGGGAGCATAAAAACAGTTCCCAATACCAGCATAATTATGCCTTTCCATATATTTCCTTTTGCTTTTGTCATGCCTGTACCTCCTTCTTTCTGGTCACATAAAGCTGTACAAGAGTTACCGCTGCTACCATAAGAAACAAAATAACCGATTTTGCGGATGCATATCCATACCGGAAAGATCCAAATGCATCATTATAAATATCAAGTGCAATTGTCTGTGTGCTTCCTCCCGGTCCGCCTCCTGTTAAAGCAAACGGTATATCAAACGCTTTAAAACTATTTGCAATGGATACAAACAAATTAACTGTAACCGTTGTCATTAATAATGGAATTTCAATATAACGAATTTTTTTTAAGCCAACACATCCATCCAATTTTGCAGCTTCCAGTACATCCTTTGGAATTGTCTGAAGGCCTGCAATATATAAAATCATCAAGAATCCTGTTCCCTGCCAGATACTTACAATAGATGTGGCAAAAAAAGCCCATCCCGGTGTTCCAAACCAGCTTATATTGGCCAGAAAATGGTTTGATAGCATTTTTCCAACATCCGGTATTGCTCTTGTAAAAATAAAATACCAGACATAGGAAACCATTACCCCACTGATGATGTTAGGTATGAAAAACATTGCTCTCGAAACACTTCCCCCAAATACTTTTTCACTAAGGAAAAACGCGGTGATAAATGCAAGTATATTAGTAAATATAATTGTAATGATTCCCAATATCAGTGTAAAAATAATTGCCTGTTGAAAATCCTTATCATGAAACAAACGCACATAATTGTCAAATGCCACAAACTCTTTTGTTCCCTTCATCAGATTCCAGTTGGTAAGAGAGTTCGGCAATGTTCCCCCCAGCAATGGAATAACCAATGTAAATGTATACAGGAGCAGTGCCGGGAGCATTAACAATAAATATCTTTTTCTATTTTTTTTATATATTGAATCGGTCATGATATCCCCCCTCATATAAGATAAAGAGGAACGCAATGTCCTCTTTATCTTTTTGGTTTACTATGGGTTAAGAAGTTCCTTATTACTTTCATCCAATTGCGTCAATGCCTGATCTTTGTTTACAGATCCCGCCATATATGCCTGAATAATATTGCCAATTTCCGTATTGCTCCCTGCTGGCAGCTGCTGATATACCCACGGTCGGTTCGTGCCATTATCCATATATGCTTTGTAATCATCCATATATTTTGCTGAATACTGTCCCTCATATGGCATACATGGAACAGCTTCTCCCATGGCATCATTTGTATTTGCGAACCAGCCGTCTTTACTTGTATCATCACTTAAATAATCCAGAACCTTTAAGCATGCCTCTTTATTTTTTGTATGACTATTAATGGCACATGCAACACCAACATCAACATCCAATTTTGCATCCGATGGGTCATCCGTGACAGGTGCAGCAAATAATCCGATTGGAAGATCCGGATCAATGGTGGATACATTCAATAATGAAAATTCTCCTGAAAACAGCATTGCCGCATCTCCATTCGCAAAAGCAGTAAATCCGGCTGTAGAATCTGAATCCATATAATTACCTCCAGAATTTTCTTTCATTAAGTCCAGAAAAGCGAATACATTATCAGACTTATCTGTTTTATAACTTCCAGATCCGTTGTTCATGGATTCTATCCAGCTTTCCATATTGTCGTTCTTATCAACTGCCGCTCCTTCCAGACAGCTGAATGCATGATTCAATGTCCAGGAATCTTTATAAGTAGCTGCAAAAGGTGTGATACCTGCATCCTGAAGCTTTTTACAGTCTTCTTTTAATTCGGAAAATGTAGTTGGTACTTCTTTGATTCCTGCTTTCGCAAACAAATCTGTATTGTAAAAGATTCCGAGGAATTCCTGTCTAAGTGGATATGCGTAAACTTTACCATCATCACTGGTAGCTTTCAACGAATAGTCATATACCTTTTTTGTGAATTCCTGATCACTCAAGTCCATAAGATACCCATTCTTTGCAAACTGTTGTACCTGTGCATATGGAGTCAGCCAAAACATATCCGGCAGATCATTGGAAGCTGCCCTTGCACCAAGATACTGATTGTAATCACCTGTTGCCGGCTGAATAGAAAGTTCTATTTCATCCTGCATTTCATTAAATTTAGCAGTAGCATTATCAAATGTATCCTGTCCGCCCCCACCAAAAATAACCATCGAAACTTTTGTCCTGTCCGAACTTCCTGTTTTTTCTGGTGATGATGCCCCACATCCTGCTAGTCCAGTTACCAGCACAGCTGCGAGTATTCCCGCCAGAATTTTTTTTGTTTTTCTCATCTTTTTTACCTCCCATGTCATTTAATTTTTGATGTAATTATGATAACATACACCATGTACGAAATGTACTGCACAATATTTTACATTTGATTCACAGATTTTGACATCATCTGGACTTTTCATTAGGGAAAATACATAATAGCCTTAACAAATATATAGACTACAGAGGAGGTCTGCAATGAAAGTTATAAAAAAGAAAGTCAGCAATTTTATAAAAATGCTCAGCATTAAACAATTATATTTTACAGCCGTACTTCCATTATCCATAATTGGATATATCCTTATTGCATTTTCCGTCCGGAATGTTTACTTTCACCAGATAAAAAACACACTTACCTCGGAAACGCAAAACGCTATTATGAATAAAACTGACAATTTTAACAGGTATTTTGATTCCCTTTATTATGCAACTGATTCCATCATTTATTCTGATGCCACACAGCAATTTCTTCGAAAGAACCTTGTGTCCCCATCGACAAATGATCAATTGCAGTTAGCAGAAATTTTAAATAACTTCATGAACCAGCCTTCAGATTCTTATATTATAAACAGTTGGACAACCTCTAATCCCATGATTACCATCTCCATTCAGAACGCAAACGAGGATCTTTTTTCAACAACCGCTGTTTATGAAACGGAACGGAAGCACACAAGCGCATTACTTAGTCTATTAAAAAATGATATTATTTCACTCCACGGACAGGGAGATCTATACTGGGATTCCCAAAGTAAAAGCTTATATTTTTTTCGCGCCATATACAACAGTCAGATATCTCAACCGAATCAATTTCTAGGTTTATTTTCGGTACGCCTAAGTAAACGGGTCTTTTCGGATGCTATAGGATATTACGCTCCATCAGCTTCGACCTCTTACTGTTTTGCCAATTTAAAGGGTGAAATTATCTCTAATTTTTCCCTTTTATCTGATTCTGACTGCCGTGAACTATTAAAAAAAAATAAACTGACCTTATATCATTACAATTACCATATAAGTTCTCCAAAATTAAAATATGGCAACTTTATACTTATGGGAATTGTAAATGATTCAAAATTATATGCCGGCTCCTATCGACTGCTACGGCACTTGCTTATCCTTACCACTATATCTCTGCTATTAATTACAGGTTCCATCACCCTGGCTTACGGAGTAATTGCAAACCGCTTTAATCAGTTTATTAAGAAATTAAATTCTACGGATTCTTTTGGAAAAGCATCTTTTATACATATGAATGTAAAGGGTGAATTTGAAGAACTTGAGGACGTGTATAACTCTATGCTTGTCAGAGTATCCCAACTTACTTCCTCCCTGCATGCTCAGGAGATTGCTACAAAGGATGCCGAATTGGCCTCTTTATATGCACAGATCAATCCTCATTTTTTGTACAATACTCTTGACTGTATTAATGGTCTTATTTCTTTGCAGAAAAAAACGGAAGCACAGGAAGCTATTATTTCTTTGAGCAAATTATTAAGGTTTGCCATAAAAGAAAGAAATATTGTTCCCCTGAAAAAGGAATTAGAATACGTGAGAAATTATTTATTCATTGAGAAAATCCGCTATCAGAATAAACTGCTTGTTCTGATTGATGTACCAGAAGAACTGCATGCATATACCATTCCGAAATTGACACTGCAGCCTTTGATCGAAAACGCAATTATACACGGTTTTCATAATTCCCTAAACGAAGTCATCATTGCCGTTACCGCAGACTCTGATGAAAAATCTATTATTCTACACATAAAAGATAACAGCGGTGTCGGTCTAGTGAATATACAAAAAAGACTCCGTCTTACATACGGAAATAATTATGGAATTACGATACAAAAAAATAACAAAGGTGGAACACATATTCTTATACAAATACCAAAAAGGAGCGATCTATGAAAATCTTAATTGTAGATGACGAAGAAATTCAACGCAGAAAACTTGCCCGGCTTATATCAGAAAGTTCTATTTCTTTTTCTGATATTTTATGTGCACCAGATGTTCCGGGAGCAATAGAAATTATTGAAAGCCAACATCCCAGTATCGTACTATCCGACATACGGATGCCAGTAAAAGACGGTCTTGAGCTGACACAATATATACAGGAATCTTATCCGGAAATACTCGTAATTTTGGTTACAGGATATTCTGAATTTGAATATGCCCAGGCCGCAATCCGTTATAATGTATTTGATTATATTTTAAAACCTATAGATCCGGAATCTACATTATCATGCATACGTCATGCTACTGCAAAACTTGAATCCATAAAACGGCGAGAAAATAATTATAAGGTATTACAAAATTATTTCAATGAAAATGTATCTTACATCAGGAATCAGTTTTTGCAAGAGTTGCTTTTCTGGCCCTCTCCACTGTCTGAGGAGCAACTGCTTGTGCAAAAAGATCTGTTGCACATAAACATCACCAATTTCAGACTTGTTGTTTTAAAATGTCATCTTCATACAGACGCTGTTTCCAATCAAATAGAAGAAAAATATTATTACTCACATCTGGCAGAACTGGCAATAAAAAAAAGAGATTCCGAGTCTCTGTTATATAATATTGGAGATATTCTATACTGGATTTATCCTTCAGATAATAATGGCATCTCAAATTATGCCATGATGAAAGATATGGAACTTCTATTAAATGAACTGGATGGAAATGATGTTATATTCCAGATCAGCATAAGCAGCCTTTCCAATAATTTTAACCAGTTAAATACTCTGAGGCGTCAGATAACCATATGCCAGTCCCATTATGAGAACCATTCCGATGATTTAATTATTTTCTATGACGATTTAAGCACACAATCATATGACCTGTTTAATGTTCACGAAAAGACGCAGTTTCTTTCAACACAAATTTTAGCCGGTAACACCAAAGAAGCCATAAAATGTCTGGATAGTTTTACATCTGATTTATCTGGGAATAAAATTATAAGTGAGGAAATCTTTTTTTTCCTGCTTTCCTCCATCTCCTTTACTTTGCGTGAAATATCGCAAAACGATGATTTAAAAGATGAAATCTATGATAAATTAAATACTCTAAAGAACTGCACGGAAAAGGATTTTTCTGTAACTAGATTTTTCCCGATTGTCACATCTATATGCAAACTGGTGAATACCCAATATAAGACAAACGGAAACACTATTGTTGAGCAGGTATTGAAATATATAAAATCCAATTACAATCAATCCATCAGTCTGACCAGTGTATCTGAATATGTACAGCGAAATCCTTCCTATGTCAGCCGTCTGATTCGTCAACACACAGGAAAAAACTTTACTATGATTTTAACAGAAAAAAGAGTGGAAGCATCCAAGCGCCTTCTGAAAGAAACCGACAAAAAAATAACAGATATTTCCGATTTAGTCGGATATCCAAATCAGCGGTATTTCAACCGGGTTTTTTCATCCTATGTGGGAATGGCTCCAAATGATTACAGAAAAATCACCCAGACATTTGACTGAAAAACCATTCGTAAAGACGATTTTTTCAAGAGTTTCCTTGATAGGAGACAACGCAACAGATTTAATAAACGTTTCCCATGATGCCATAGATGATTGTCTGGGAATATGCAAACAGCGAGGGGAAAGGAATCATGCTGTGTAGAAACCTCCCCCTTTCTTTTCCACAAAATAAGCTATAAGTAGTATAAACTATCCACAGCTTATTGAAGGGTTAACTGTTTATCCATGCATCCAATGTATTTATGAATACTTGGAAAAAAGAAAGTAACTGTTCAGAACCAATGTCACTTAGTTAGTGATACGAGTTGGGAATATTCATAGAAATATAGCATTAGTCATGTTCCTGTATCCACAAACCAGTTGAAAGCAGGAAAATTTCTTGCTGTTTATGGTACAACAAAAGGCTGATTGCGAATCTGCCTCTTAAAAAGTTATAATGATAATGATGTTTATGCAGCCTTACATATGAAATATCGTGGTTTTCCAGAAATGGGTTGCTTGAAGTCTTGAGTACTGAAGATCATTCCAGACAGGGATTAATTTCTTTGGCAATAAAGACATCACGTCATATTTGTCCTTCTCCATGTTCAGACAGAAAAAGACTCTGCAGATGCAGATATGTGCAGCTATTGTAAAATTGACTTTATACGCATGTTTTGTATCGTTTGTTTCCAACACTATATAGTTTATCACAGTTTCCATGATGTTATAAGTGATCAGTTTTGCCCATATCTCCTGTTCGATATACTGTGGTTTATAGGAATGAAAATTGCTCAGTCCAATCATGTATTTCAGCTTTCTAAAAAAGGATTCGACTCCCAACCCTGAAATGTAAGGCATTTCTATATCTAAAAAATAATTCCATATGTTTTCAGATTCTCCTTAACCACTTTCAAACATTCTTTTGCAGAAGCAAAGGTTCTAATATTTCCGTGCATTTTACAACCATCCATTAACTACTAAACATTTCCTGAATTTCCCTGTCCTATTCTCCAACCACAACCTTACAATCCTTCTTAAAGCACGCAATTCCATACTTAATAAAGTTCCTCATTCCGTCCTGTCTCAGCCTATCCACATAGTCTTTTTCCTCTATCTGCTCCAGTGCTTTGGCACATGCCGCATCCATATCTCCATTTTCTGCATATTTGAGTTCGATTACGATTCCTGTCCGGTTGTCCGGCACCTCAACCAAAATATCACTGTAGCCGGTTCCGGACTCGGCATTTGACTTTGTAAGCCAGGTTGCTTTATAGCCCAGCAGACCAAGCAGAATGCCATGATAGAAATTTTCTTTCTTTTCTTTTGCAACCGCTGTGTCTCTTATGCTGATCGTGTTCCACAGATAATCTCCAAAGATCTGCTCAATTTTTTCCGGATTTTTTTCCAAAAATGCATTGCTGAATTCTTCCAGTTTTTTACCGTCATTCCTGGACACATCGCTGAACCATTCCCTGATTTTCTTTATAAAAAGGTTTTTAATTTCCCTGTTTGGTATGGTCAGGCGGTATTTTCCGCTTTCTGTACGTCCCTGATGCGTCAGATATCCGGTGGTAAAAAGTACGCTCCACAGGTTTTCAATGCTTTTATCAAGCTCATCATACGTGAGTTCCAGCGAGATTTCTTTTTCAATACATTCTCCTGCAATCAGACGCTCGATTTCGTTTTTTGTCTGGACATCCGCTTTGTCTATAAATCTACGCACAATGGCATTGCCGCTTGAATTCGACCAGAAATCTTCTGGCATTGCGTTCGGATCTGCACACAGGCTTTTACAATACCGGATAACATCCCACGGACAGTAAATATCGGTGTTTCCGAAATGATAACCATCGTACCACTCCTTAACTTCCGGATAGTGGTCTGAAAACGTGTAATCATCCAGAAGTTTTTCAACCTCATTGTCCGTAAATCCAAAACTCTCATCATACGGAACATTTAAAACCGACAAAACCTCGAAATTGTTAAATCCTGTAAAAATACTTTCTTTGGAAATACGCAAGCATCCTGTTAAAACGGCAAACTGCAGACTATCATTGGTCTTTAAAGCCATTCCGAAAAGTCCCCTAATGAGTGAAACCATCTCCCGATAATAGCCATTCTGAAACGCTTTATCCAGTGGAACATCATATTCATCTATGAGGATTACGGTTTTTTGTCCATAATGCCTATGCAATAAATGTGACAGTATATATATGCTTGATGTCAGTATATTCTCATCCATAGAATATTTACCATTATGCAATGCGACAATTGCCTGATACTGCTCCTTTTCATTATCAGATAGTTTGTCACTCTCTGACAAAAATGAAAAACGTTGTGCCTCTCTTCCTGCCAGCTCTGTGATACGATACCTTGCATCCTCATAAGATAATCCTTCCACGCTCTTGAGTGAAAGAAATATGACCGGGTATTTTCCCATATATTGTTCGCAAATTTCCTTGTTTCTCGCAATATATAACCCGTCAAACAATGTCGTATCCGCGCCTGCCTCAAAAAAAGCCCGCAGCATACTCATATTTAATGTTTTTCCAAAGCGGCGGGGACGGGTAAAAAGAGTTACTTTGCTCCAATCTTTTCATTGTAATTCTCGACTTACATTGATTTAAGAGGCTTGTTCGGACAGGGAAATTTTAAT
>ENA-UEPN01001481-UEPN01001481.1-human-gut-metagenome-genome-assembly--contig:-NODE-1481-length-12349-cov-3.314211_pt1 | contig 12349 bp, 19 predicted proteins | sample MGYA00242897_ERZ507910 | MGnify/ENA primary metagenome ERZ507910 (study PRJEB26167, sample SAMN06115525) | human gut metagenome | host: Homo sapiens | place: China:Jiangxi | collected 2015-08-20...
TTCTGCAATTTCAACTGTTACTCCAGCAGGAACTGCGATTGGCATTCTTCCTATACGTGACATGCCCGTACCTCCTAAAATTTTTTTCGACCATAGATCTTATGACCTGCGATCGTGAATGTATAATTGCGGCTTGCGCCGTAGTTACCTGATTCTTTAAGAACCTTCTCTCCCCGGTTGCGATAACCCGGAAGAATCGGAAGTTTAAATACTTCCGAAAAAACCGAAGATTCTTTTAATTTTGTCCGTCGAATGACGGGCAAAATTTACCATACGAATGCTAATACTTCGCCGCCAACCTGAAGCTTTCTAGCCTCTTTATCAGTTACGATACCCTGGTTGGTAGAAAGGATTGCGATTCCTAAACCGCCAAGTACTCTTGGAAGCTCATCCTTGCCTGCGTATACACGAAGACCCGGTTTTGAGATTCTCTTAAGTCCTGTGATGATCTTCTCATTCTTATCTGCACCATATTTTAATGTGATGCGGATTGTTTTGAAGTTACCATCTTCAACGATATCATATTTTGCGATATATCCTTCATCTACAAGAATATCTGCGATTGCGATTTTCATTTTAGATGCCGGAACATCAACTGTATCATGTTTAGCAGTATTTGCATTACGGATTCTTGTAAGCATATCTGCGATTGGATCACTCATAGTCATAGTTAAATTTCCTCCTTCAAATTTCTCTTACCAGCTTGCCTTTTTAACGCCTGGTATCTGTCCCTTGTATGCTAATTCACGGAAGCAAATTCTGCAGATTCCGTATTTTTTTAAATAAGCATGTGGACGACCACAGATTCTACAACGGTTATAAGCCTGTGTAGAGAACTTAGCTTTTCTTTGCTGTTTAATTTTCATAGCAGTTCTAGCCATGGATCTACCTCCTAATTACTTTGCAAATGGCATATTAAATAATGTCAATAATTCACGAGCTTCTTCATCTGTGTTAGCTGTAGTAACAAAAATAATGTCCATACCTCTAACCTTATCAACCTTATCGTATTCGATTTCAGGGAAAATAATCTGTTCTTTGATACCAAGAGCATAATTTCCTCTTCCATCAAATGCATTAGGATTAACACCTCTAAAGTCTCTTACACGAGGTAAAGCAAGATTTACTAATCTGTCTAAAAATTCGTACATCTTTTCTCCTCTAAGAGTTACTTTACATCCGATTGGCTGTCCTTCTCTTAACTTGAAGTTAGCTACTGAATTTTTAGCTCTTGTAACAACTGCTTTCTGTCCTGTAATTGTTTCAAGATCCTTTACAGCTGTATCTAAAACCTTACGGTTTTCCTTAGCTTCACCAACACCCATATTTATAACAATCTTATCAAGTTTAGGGATCTGCATTTCGTTCTTGTATTCGAATTTCTTCTGCATTGCATCCTTAATCTCATTTAAATAAGTCTCTTTAAGTCTACTCACGTCTTGGACCTCCTCTCTTTAATTAATCAATAACTTCGCCAGTTTTCTTGGCAATACGAACTTTCTTTCCGTCTTCTACTTTAAATCCTACTCTAGTTGTCTGTCCTTTAACAACGAGCATTACGTTAGAAGCATTGATAGGTCCTTCCTGAGTAACGATGTCACCATTCTGGTTCTGTGCACTTGGTTTTGTGTGCTTTGTATGCATGTTGACACCTTCGACTGTTACAGTATTCTTCTTAAGATCTACTGAAGAAACCTTACCTTCTTTTCCTTTGTCCTTACCAGCGATAACTCTTACTGTATCACCTTTTTTAATTTTCATAGCTGACATTTATGCATACCTCCTATAAAACTTCAGGTGCTAAAGATACAATTCTCATAAACTGTTTGTCTCTTAATTCTCTAGCAACTGGCCCAAAAATACGAGTTCCTCTTGGGGTCTTATCATCTTTTATAATTACAGCAGCATTTTCGTCAAATCTGATGTATGAACCATCTTTACGACGAGCGCCCTTAACAGTACGTACTACTACAGCTTTTACTACGTCACCTTTTTTAACAACTCCACCTGGTGTTGCATCTTTAACAGTAGCAACGATAACATCACCGATGTTCGCATATCTTCTAGTAGATCCGCCCATTACTCTGATGCAAAGTAATTCTTTAGCGCCTGTATTATCAGCAACTTTAAGTCTACTTTCCTGTTGAATCATGCTGTATTCCTCCTTTTTCCTATAAAGACCTTATCTAGCCTTTTCAATAATTTCAACAAGTCTCCATCTTTTATCCTTTGAAAGTGGTCTTGTTTCCATAACTTTTACTGTATCACCGATACCGCACTGGTTTTCTTCGTCATGAGCTTTTAATTTGTAAGTTCTCTTAACGATTTTGTTGTATAAAGGATGCTTTACATGATCCTCTACAGCTACAACGATTGTCTTATCCATCTTGTCGCTAACAACCTTACCTGTACGTGTTTTTCTTAAATTTCTTTCCACAACAATTTCTCCTTTCATAACCTTTCCACCGGCCTGTGCCGGCTGGGGGACTAACCTCTAACTATTCAGCAGCATTTGCCTTTTCAACTATAACAGTCTGGATTCTGGCAATGTTCTTTCTTACTTCTTTAATTCTGCTTGTGTTATCTAACTGGTTTGTTGCGTTCTGGAATCTTAAATTGAAAAGTTCCTTTTTAGCAGCTACTAATTCATCGTTTAATTCTGCAGCTGATTTTGTTCTTAAATCTTCTACATATGTCTTAATTTTCACTGTTATCACCGCCTTCTAAATCTGCACGTGAAACAACCTTACACTTAATTGGAAGTTTGTGGGTTGCAAGTCTCAAAGCTTCTTTAGCTGTTTCTTCAGGTACGCCTGCGATTTCAAACATAACTCTACCTGGCTTAACTACAGCTACCCAGTATTCAAGAGCACCCTTACCTTTACCCATTCGAGTTTCAGCAGGTGTAGCTGTTACTGGTTTATCAGGGAAAATCTTAATCCAAACCTTACCACCACGCTTTACATAACGTGTCATTGCGATTCTGGCAGCTTCAATCTGATTTGATTTAATCCATCCCGGTTCCATTGCTACGATACCGTATTCACCATAAGAAATCTTATTTCCTCTTGTAGCTTTACCTCTCATAGAACCACGGAACTGTTTTCTATGTTTAACTCTTTTTGGCATTAACATTATTTATCGCTCCCTTCTCTAGTTGGAAGTATTTCGCCATTGTAAATCCAAACCTTTACACCTACTTTTCCGTAAGTTGTATCAGCTTCAGCGAAACCATAGTCGATATCAGCACGTAATGTCTGAAGTGGAATAGTTCCTTCACTATAGAACTCTGTACGAGCCATATCAGCTCCACCAAGACGTCCTGAAACAGATGTTTTAATTCCTAAAGCGCCTGTCTTCATTGTTCTTGACATGCATGACTTCATAGCTCTTCTAAATGATACACGGTTTTCTAACTGTGCAGCAATGTTTTCTGCTACTAACTGTGCATCTTTATCAGGTCTCTTAACATCCTTAACATCCATAAATAACTTCTTATCAGTCATTTTCTGAACTTCTGCTTTAACCTTTTCTATTTCAGCGCCACCTTTTCCGATTACAAGACCAGGCTTAGCTGTATAAACATTAACTCTTACTCTGTCAGATGATCTTTCGATTTCAATCTTAGAAACACCTGTGCTGTATAACTTTTGCTTAAGATATTCTCTGATTTTGTAATCTTCAACAAGATTGTCTGCAAAATCAGCTTCAGCGTACCACTTTGAGTCCCAGTCCTTAATAACTCCGACTCTTAATCCATGAGGATTAACTTTCTGTCCCATACTTTGCCTCCTATCTTATCTTTCATCGAGCACTAATGTAATGTGGCTGTTTCTCTTTAAGATTCTATAAGCTCTACCCTGTGCTCTAGGTTTAATTCTTTTCATTGTAGGAGCTGCATTAGCATAGCACTCTGCAATGTAAAGTTTACTAACATCCATATTGTTGTTGTTTTCAGCGTTAGCAACTGCTGAATTTAATAATTTCAAAATTACGCTTGATGCATATCTTGGGTTGTATGTGAGAATACCGATAGCACTCTGAACATCTTTACCTCTGATGGCATCTAATACGAAACATGCTTTCTGTACTGACACTCTAGCATATGATAACTTAGCTGATGGTCTAGTATCTTTATTAGCATTTCTTTCTCTCTTTATCTGGGATCTATGTCCTCTTGCCATAGATGAGACCTCCTTTCAAAATCTACAGGATATTATCTACCCTTCTTTTCGTCTTTTCCGTGTCCTTTATAAGTTCTAGTAGAAACAAATTCTCCAAGTTTATGTCCAACCATATCTTCTGTAACATATACTGGAACGTGCTTTCTACCATCATGGACAGCGATTGTGTGTCCAACCATCTGTGGGAAAATTGTAGAACGTCTTGACCAAGTCTTTACTACTGACTTATCGCCTGATTCGTTCATAGCGTCAATTTTCTTTAATAAGCTCTCATCCGCAAATGGGCCTTTTTTTAATGATCTAGCCATTAGTTTCTACCTCCTTATTTCATGTTCTTTCCGTCACGTCTTCTAATGATCATCTTGTTAGACTTCTTATTCTTCTTACGAGTCTTCAAACCAAGTGCCGGTTTACCCCAAGGTGTGCATGGTCCTGAACGTCCTACTGGTGCACGTCCTTCACCACCACCGTGTGGATGGTCATTAGGGTTCATAACAGAACCACGAACTGTAGGTCTGATACCCATATTACGCTTACGTCCTGCTTTACCAATGTTTACAAGACCGTGTTCTACGTTTCCAACTGTACCGATTGTTGCACGACATACGATTGGAACTAATCTCATTTCTCCTGAAGGAAGTCTTAATGTTGCATACTTACCTTCTTTAGCCATTAACTGAGCTGTATTTCCGGCAGCACGAACTAACTGTCCACCCTTACCTGGATATAACTCAATGTTGTGGATTTCTGTACCAACTGGGATAGCTGAAAGTGGTAAACAGTTACCTACTTTTACTTCAGCGTTTTCGCCATTCATAAGTACATCTCCTACCTTTAATCCGTTAGGAGCGATGATGTATGATTTTTCACCGTCAGCGTAGCAAATTAATGCGATGTTTGCTGTTCTGTTTGGATCATATTCGATACTCTTAACTGTTGCAGGTACATCAACTTTGTTTCTCTTAAAGTCGATAATTCTATATTTTCTTCTAGAACCACCACCATGGTGTCTAACTGTTATTTTACCCTGATTGTTACGACCAGCTGTTTTGTTGAGAGATACTGTTAAAGACTTCTCTGGTGTAGACTTTGTAATCTCTGCATTATCAAGCTGAGTCATAGCTCTTCTTGAAGGTGTATATGGGTTAAATGTCTTAATTCCCATTTTCTTTCTCCTTTCAAATATCTTCTTGCGTAAACATTTAAAGCGGAGCGCTTAATGCTTACATACTAAAATTCTATATTTTATAAACCAGCGAAGATTTCGATATCTGCACTGTCTGCTGTTAACTGAACGATAGCTTTCTTTCTCTTAGCTGTCTTTCCTGTAACATATCCTCTTCTACGTGTCTTGCCGTCTAAGTTCATTGTGTTAACCTTAGCAACCTTTGTTCCTTCAAACATTCTTTCAACTGCTTCTTTAACCTGAGTCTTAGTAGCATCTGTGTGTACGTAGAATGTGTATTTCTTATCTGCCATAGCGTTCATGCTCTTTTCAGTAATTACTGGAGCAAGAATAACGTCATAATATTTAAGGTCTGCCATTATGCATACACCTCCTCAATTGTTGCTACAGCTGCCTTTTCAACTACTACTGTATCATATTTAAGAATATCATATACATTGATAGTGTTTGTTAAAGCAGTCTTTACTGTAGGAATATTCTTTGCTGACTTAACTGTGTTAGCATCGTTTTCGTTTAATACTACTAATGCTTTCTTTGTATTTAAGTTTGCCATAACCTTAGCAAATTCCTTTGTCTTAGGAGCTTCAAACTTAAGTTCGTCAACTACGATTAATTTTCCTTCGTTAACTCTTGATGTCAAAGCTGACTTAAGAGCGATTCTCTTTTCTTTCTTATTCATCTTAAATGAATAATCTCTTGGTGTTGGAGCAAATACAACTCCGCCGCCTGTCCACTGTGGAGATCTTGTTGAACCCTGTCTTGCATGACCTGTTCCTTTCTGTCTCCATGGCTTTCTACCGCCACCGCTAACTTCTGAACGAGTTTTAGCTTTCTGTGTTCCCTGACGGTTATTTGCAAGCTGGCTTAAAACTGCCTGATGTACTAAGTGTTCATTAACTTCTACACCAAATACAGCATCGCTAAGTTCGATTGTACCAACTTCGCTTCCTTCCATATTTAAAACAGATACTTTTGCCATCTGTGTGTTCCTCCTTTCAAATACTACTTACCGGCTTTAACTGATTCTTTAATTGTTACTAAAGATTTCTTAGGTCCCGGTACAGCACCTTTAACTAAGAGTAAGTTCTTTTCAGCATCAACTCTAACCACTTCAAGATTCTGAGTTGTAACTTTCTTACCACCCATGTGTCCAGGCATCTTCTTGCCCTTGAATACTCTACTAGGAGTTGAACAAGAACCGTTTGAACCTGCATGTCTATGGTATTTAGAACCATGAGCCATAGGTCCTCTTGACTGTCCATGTCTCTTAATTGCGCCCTGGAATCCTTTTCCCTTTGCAATTGCAGTAGCATCAATCTTGTCTCCTGCTTCAAAGACATCAACCTTGATTTCGTCTTTTACTGAATATTCGCCTTCGAGTTTAAATTCTCTTACATATCTCTTGTAAGAAACTCCAGCCTTGTCAAACATACCTTTAACTGGCTTGTTGACCAATTTTTCTCTGATATCTTCGAAACCAACCTGTACTGCTTCATAACCATCGTTTTCAGTTGTTTTTACCTGAGTAACAACACATGGTCCTGCCTGAAGAACAGTAACTGGAACCAATTCGCCAGCTTCGTTGAATATCTGAGTCATACCAACTTTTTTAGCTAATATAGCTTTCTTCATTTTAATTACCTCCTGTTAATCTACAGCGGATCGCATTCCGCGATCATCCTAGAACAGTTTTCGTAACCCGACCAGTTATCTGGCCCTTACTTATATAAAACCTTCAAGGATAATTCACTTAATTGTTTTAGATGAATTATTTGTTTTTCATCTTGATATCGATGTAAACACCTGCTGGCATTTCTAATCTTGATAATGCATCTACAGCCTTCTGTGTAGGTGTTACAATATCGATAAGTCTCTTATGAGTTCTCTGTTCAAACTGTTCTCTTGAGTCTTTGTACTTGTGTACAGCTCTAAGAATTGTTACAACTTCCTTCTTTGTTGGAAGAGGTACAGGACCGCTAACTTCTGATCCTGAGTTCTTTGCAGTTTCAACAATTTTCTTAGCTGACTGATCTACTAATTTGTGATCGTAAGCTTTAAGTGTAATTCTCATTACTTGTGCCATAAAAAAAGCCGCCTCCTTTTCGTACTATTTAGCACGACAAGCGGTGACCGTACAACCTATCCGGGCGTGTCGCAATCTCTTGCAACCTTAACTCGGTGTTTCCACTCCTATGGTGGACTTATGTTTTGTACAGTGACTTGTCGCCAGTTTCCTAACTTGACATTCGCTCCACGGAAAACCTGCAATATTCTGCAGCAACCTCACGTTTCAACGCTATCAATGTCACAGCAAGAGTTAGTATACACCATCATTTCATAAAAAGCAAGTACTTTTTTGAAATTTATTTATACAATTTATTTGACTTTTTTTTGTACACCTTGTATCATTTTTGAAGAAGGTATACAAAAGTGTATTCAATATTGATATATACTTTTTCTCCTCTGATAATATACAGCTTAAATTTTAATTTATCAAGCTTTAATAAAAAATTTGTTTTGAACACTATATATAGGAAGGAACTAAATTATGTGGATAGCAGATAATTGGAAAGATTATGAAGTACTTGATACTTCTTCCGGGGAAAAACTTGAACGTTGGGGTGATTATTTTCTTGTAAGACCAGACCCACAGGTTATTTGGAATACTCCAAAGCATGACAAGAAATGGTTCAAACCTAATGGCCATTATCATAGAAGTAACAAGGGTGGGGGACAGTGGCAGTTTTTTAATTTGCCTGAACAGTGGACCATTAATTACAAGGATTTAACATTTAATCTTAAGCCTTTTAGCTTTAAACACACAGGACTTTTTCCTGAACAGGCTACTAATTGGGACTGGTTTTCTGAAAAAATCAGAAATGCCGGACGTCCTGTTAAAGTTTTAAATCTTTTTGCTTACACAGGCGGTGCTACTCTTGCTGCGTTAAACGCAGGTGCCCACGTTACTCATGTTGACGCTTCAAAGGGTGTTGTTGCCTGGGCAAAAGAAAACGCCACTTCATCAGGTCTTATTGACAAACCTGTAAGATGGCTTGTTGATGATTGTGTAAAATTCGTTGAGCGTGAAATAAGACGCGGCAATAAATACGATGGCATTATTATGGACCCTCCTTCATATGGAAGAGGACCAAAAGGAGAAATTTGGAAGATTGAAGAAAGTGTATTTCCTTTCATTGAACTTTGTTCAAAGATTTTAAGTGATGATCCTTTATTCTTCCTTATTAACTCATACACCACAGGACTTCAGCCTGCAGTATTAAACTATATGATTAACACTGCTATTGTAAGCAAGTTCGGCGGACATGTTGAAGCTGATGAAATAGGAGTTAATGTTTCATCAAACGGACTGGTGCTTCCTTGCGGTGCGTCAGGACGTTGGAACAAGTAATATAGGTTGTAATATAGTAAAAATAGGTTGCCCGCTAACATTTTTGTTAGTAAGCAACCTATTTTTTTATTGTTTTGGGCGTGATTACGTGTCAGATAACGTAAATGTTGTATGACACGTAATTTATTAAAAAATTCTCTATCTTCCCTATTTACTATCTTAAACTACCAGTACTTCTTCCACATCAAATATTTCATCACTTTGGTCTGCACATACTGTAACGATGTATTTTTCATCGAACTTAAGCTGAACGAACTTGTACTCTTTCTTTCCAACTATCTGAGGTGCGTCCTCGCTAAAATCTATTTCGAAAGAGTTAAGAGGTTTTCTAAGTCCTATGCCTATGTTCTTTAAGTATGCTTCCTTTATTGTCCAAATCTCGCAAAATCTCTGCTGATTGATTTTTTCGTCTTCAATTTCGTTTATGTAAGCGCATTCGCTTGGCAAAAAGTTCTTTTCAGCAATTCTATGCTTGTCGCTTTTTATCTTTTGAATATCTATTCCTATATCTTCATCAGAAACTGCTGCAATTACATAGCAACCTGAATGAGAGATGTTAAAATGAATATCCGTATCTTCAAAGTAAGGCTTTCCAAACTTGTCTACCTTAACATCTCCAGCAATATTGTACTTTTCTTTTATGAAATTAATCAAAATTCCTGCGCCGGCACTTCTAAGCTTATCTGCCGTAACCCTTAACCTGCTAATTTTTTCTGCGCGTGCATCATCTAAAGTTTTTACAACTTCTCCAAAAACATTTCTGTTTCTTAAAACAGTAATATTAAAATAGTAAATATTCATTATCGTCCTCTTCGGTTAATTACTTTCTATTCAAAATTCTTCTTTTTCTTTGCCAGTCGTCTCTTTGGAACCGTCCATAATCCCGGTGCAAACAAAATAAGCAATGGGAATATTTCAAGTCGTCCAACCAGCATGTCAAACATTAGTACTATCTTAGAGAATACACTATAATCTCCAAAATTGCTAGTAGGTCCTACCAAATTAAGACCTGGACCTATATTATTAAATGTTGCCATAACCGCTGTAAGGTTAGTTGTCATATCTTTTCCGTCCAGACTTATTAATAATATAGAAGCAAGTACTATTATAACATAAGCACCTAAATAACATAAGACTCTTCTTACTGCATCATTCGATAACGGTCTACCGTCAGCCTGAACCTTCTGTACACTTCTTGGGTGAGTAATTGACATAACCTCACTTTTTATAGCTTTTAGAAATACAACTAATCTTGAAACTTTAATACCACCACCTGTACTTCCGGCGCATGCACCTACAAACATAAGAAGTACTAATATGGTCTTGGAAAATTCAGGCCACAGGTTAAAGTCTGTTGTTGCATAACCTGTCGTACTTGAAACAGACGCCACCTGGAACAACGCTGTGTGAAATGCCATAAAGAAATTATCAAAACTTCCTTTAATGTTAATGGCTATAAGAAGTGCTGAACCAAATACGATTCCAAGATAATATCTTAATTCCTGATTCATGAAAGCTTCTTTAGTCTTTCTTATTAATAATAAGTAATAAACGTTAAAATTGATTGAACATATTATCATAAAAGTGGTAATTACAATCTGAGATGCAAGACTATAGGAAGCAATGCTGTCATTCAAAACGCCAAAACCACCCGTACCTACTGTACCAAAAGTTAATGTCATTGCCTCAAACGGAGACATACCTGTTATTAACAAAGCTATTATCTCAACAAGTGTAAACACAATGTATATTCCATATAAAATCATTGCTGTATGTCTTACTTTCGGAACAAGTTTTCCTACTGCCGGGCCCGGACTTTCCGCTCTCATAAGATGCATTATTGAGCCACCTGATAATGGAAGAACTGCCATAATAAATACCAAAACTCCCATACCACCAATCCAATGTGTAAATGAACGCCAGAACAATGAACAATGTGTTAAAGCTTCCACATTAGACAAAATACTTGAACCTGTTGTTGTAAAACCTGATATTGTTTCAAAAAGTGCATCTTCGTATGCAGGAATCTCTCCTGTAATAAAGAATGGCAATGCACCTACCAAACTCATAATAATCCAGCTTAAAGAAACTGCCGCAAAACCTTCTTTTGAATAAAATACCTTACTTTTAATCTTTCTGATTCTGCTTAAAGTCCCCACAAGAAGGCATCCTGCTGCAATAGCCAGATAAACAAGTCCCTGCTTTTCACCATATATTCCACCTACAATTGCAGGAAGCATAAGAAATATTCCCTCAAAAGTAAACACCCATGCAAGAATGTATCGTATCATTGAATAATTCATATTTCCTCCTACATTAGCGCATCTTCCAACTGGTGGAAGCCTGTAGTTGTTGTAATAAGAATAATAGTATCTCCAACGTGTATAACACTTTGACCGTTAGGAATAGTAACCTGACCTCTTCTTGTTATACAACCGATTAATACATTAGGTTTCAATCTTAACTCACTTAATGGCTTACCAACCATAGGTGAATCTTCTTTTATTAATAATTCCAAAGCCTCAACTCTGTTGTCATTAAGTCTATATAAAGTTTCTATGTTACTTCCAATAGAATTCTTCATAGCTCTTACATACTTAATAATTGATTCAGCCGTAATATATTTAGGATAAATAATACTTCCCACATCAAGGCTGTCAATAATCTCATCATAAGAAATTCTATGTACCTTTGTGATAAGCTTTGCATTAGTAAGACTCTTAGCATAAAGGGCAAGCATAATATTTTCTTCATCAAAATCCGTTGATGCAATAAATGCTTCCGTCTCCATCAATCCTTCTTCCATAAGTAGTTCCTTATCAGTTGCGTCACCGCATATAATCATTGCCTTAGGCAACATTTCTGTAAGGACCTCACATTTTTCAGGATTTTTTTCTATAATCTTAACCTTTATTCCCATCTCAATTAATTGCTTTGCAAGATAAATAGAAGTTCTTCCACCACCTACAATTAAAACCTTCCTGGCTGCTGATGTTGGGACCTTCATCTTCTTAAACAAATCAAGAGTTCTGGGCTGAGAACCTACAATGGATATAATGTCCTTAGCCTTAAGTTCAAACTCACCATCAGGAATAATAACCTGGTCGCCTCGTTCAACAATAGGAATAAGTACGTCAACTTTTAACTTACTACTTAAATCCTTTAATTTAATGTTACAAAGAATATTTCCTTCTTCAATTCTGTAATTAATTAATTCCACTCGGCTTTTTGCAAAAGAATCAACTTTCAAAGCTGATGGGAATTTTAAAAGACGGCTCATCTCTCTTGCAGCCGCCAACTGTGGATTAATAATCATAGATAATCCCAGTTCTTCTTTAATAAATGATATCTCCCTGTTGTATATTGGATTACTTACTCTGGCAATTGTATGACAGCCACCGGCTTTCCTGGCAATCAGGCAACATAACAAATTAAGTTCATCTGAACCCGTTACCGCAACTAGCAAATCTGCGTCTTCAACTCCTGCCTCCATCTGAATATTAAAACTTGTGCCATTTCCAACAACACCTAAAATGTCATAACTGTTATATACACTCTCAACAACCTGTT
>ENA-UEPN01001482-UEPN01001482.1-human-gut-metagenome-genome-assembly--contig:-NODE-1482-length-12348-cov-3.772064_pt1 | contig 12348 bp, 9 predicted proteins | sample MGYA00242897_ERZ507910 | MGnify/ENA primary metagenome ERZ507910 (study PRJEB26167, sample SAMN06115525) | human gut metagenome | host: Homo sapiens | place: China:Jiangxi | collected 2015-08-20...
CCATCTTCGCGCCGTTCGGCCTGCGGCACTATACGCCGTTCACCGTGGTGTACTGGACGTTCGTGTTCGGCGGGCTCGGCTCACTCTTCCTGCTCGACGCGGGCGAGATGCGCACGGTGTTCGCGGACGGGAGAATGGTCCTCGTCGCGCTGGGGCTGATCGTCATTTCGACGGTGCTGCCGTATCTGCTGTATACGAACGGCCTTGCCAGGGTCGAGAGCGGCAAGGCGAGCATTCTGGCGAGTCTGGAGCCGGTGGTCGCGTCGTTCGTGGGCATTCTCGCCTTCGGCGAGCCGGTGAGCTTGATGGTATTTTTAGGGCTGGGGTGCATCCTCGCCTGCGTGTATGTATTGAGGTGAAGGGATATGGCGAAGGAAAGAAAAAACAAGATGAATGTTTTGACAGGAAGCGCGGGAGAATATTTTGTCGCGGCGGAGCTTTCGCGGCGCGGTGTTGTCGCGGCCCTCACAATGGCAGGGACAGATGCTTTTGACATTTTGGCTGTGAACAAAGCGGGGAAAAGCTGCGCGATCCAAGTCAAGACAACCCAGTATGAAAAGGCATCATGGCTGCTGAGCAGTAAGGATGAGACACCGAAGGCCGATTTTTATGTGTTTGTCCGGCTGAACGGAGAGAGTCTGCCGGACTACTATATCATGCAGGCAGAGGAGGTGGCGGTAACCATTCGGGAGTCGCATGCAAAATGGTTGGCAACACCCAAAAAGGATGGCACGCCGCATACGCCAATCAGTATGCGGGAAATACAAATAAAGTATCACGACGAAAATGCCTATAACCGCTGGGAGCTTATTACGGGAGAAGAGGACGATGGCAAAGAATAAGGAAGAAAAGACAAATGTGATGCGTGTGCTGGAGCAGAAGAAGATCGCCTATACCGCGCACAGCTATCCGCACGAGGAGGGCGTGGCGGTGGACGGCGTGACCGTCGCGAAAAGCATGGGCTTTGATCCCGCGCAGGTCTTTAAGACGCTGGTGGCGCGGGGCGCGAGCGGGCAATATTATGTGTTCGACGTGCCCGTGGCGGAGAGCCTTGATCTCAAGAAGGCGGCGAAGGCCGTGGGCGAGAAGAGCATCGAGATGCTCCACCAGAAGGAGCTGCTGCCGCTCACGGGCTATGTCCACGGCGGCTGCTCGCCGGTGGGCATGAAGAAGCTGTTTCCGACGGTTTTCCACAGCTCGGTGGAAAACCTGCCGACGGTCATCGTGTCCGCGGGGAAGATCGGTTATCAGGTGGAGGTCAAGCCCGCCGACCTGATGGGACTGGTGCGCGCGGAGACGGCGGACATTATCGTGGAAAACTGACTACAAATCGTATTATTTTGGAGCAATATTACATGTTGGATCAAATTTTTGTCAAGGGTGCGCGGGAGAACAACCTCAAGAACATTGATGTGAGCATCCCGCGCGACAAGCTGACCGTCATCACGGGACTGTCCGGCAGCGGAAAAAGCTCGCTGGCGTTTGACACCATCTATGCCGAGGGACAGCGGCGGTATGTGGAGAGCCTGTCGTCCTACGCGCGGATGTTTCTCGGGCAGAAGGAAAAGCCCGACGTGGACTACATCGACGGCCTCTCCCCCGCCATCTCCATCGACCAGAAAACGACCTCGCAGAATCCGCGCTCGACGGTGGGCACGGTGACGGAGATCTACGACTATCTGCGCCTTCTCTGGGCGCGGGTCGGCACGCCGCACTGCCCGAACTGCGGAAAAGAGATCAAGCAGCAGACCATCGACCAGATCGTGGATCAGGTGATGGCGCTGGGCGAGGGCACGCGCATTCAGGTGATGGCGCCGGTCATCCGCGGAAAGAAGGGCGAGTACGCCAAAATTTTCGAGGATGCGCGCAAGTCCGGCTATGTCCGCGTGCGTGTGGACGGGAGTATGTACGATCTGAGCGAGGAGATCAAGCTCGAAAAGAACATCAAGCACAGCATCGAGGTCGTGGTGGACCGCCTCATTCTAAAGCCCGATGTGGTGCATCGCCTGAGCGACTCGGCGGAGACCGCCGCGGCGCTCTCGGGCGGACTGGTGCTCATCAACGTGCTCAATCCCGAGCAGGATATTCTGTTCTCGCAGAACTATGCCTGCGAGGACTGCGGCGTGTCCATCGAGGAGCTGACGCCGCGGATGTTCTCGTTCAACAATCCCTTCGGCGCGTGCCCGGCCTGTACGGGCCTCGGCAGCCAGCTCAAGGTCGATCCGGAGCTGGTCATTCCGAATAAGACGCTCTCCATCCTCGACGGGGCTATCTGCGCGTCGGGGTGGAACAATGTGCGCGGCGACGGCATCTCGAGGATGTACTTCGACGCGCTGTCGAAGAAATATCATTTCTCGCTGCGCGAGCCGGTGGAAAAACTCTCGCCGGAGGTCATGGACGTGATCCTCTACGGCACGAAGGGCGAAAAGCTGGAGCTGCACTACGACCAGCCGCGCGGCAAGGGCGTGCTCTACCAGCCGTTTGAGGGCATCGTCAACAACCTCGAACGCCGCTATCAGGAGACGCAGAGCGAGAGTGTGCGCGCGGAGCTGGAGGAGTGCATGAGCGAGTGCCCCTGCCCCGCGTGTCAGGGCCGCAGGCTGCGGCGCGAGTCGCTGGCGGTGACGGTCGGCGGCATGGACATTGACACGTTCACGCGCATGAGCGTGACGGAGGAGATCGCGTTTGTCGATTCCCTCGCGCTTACCGAGCAGCAGCTGCGTATCGGCGAGCGCATTTTGAAGGAGATCAAAAACCGCCTCGGCTTTTTGCAGTCGGTCGGTCTGGACTATCTGACGCTTTCGCGCGCGAGCGCGACGCTCTCCGGCGGCGAGAGCCAGCGCATCCGGCTTGCCACGCAGATCGGCAGCAGCCTGATGGGTGTGCTGTATATCCTCGACGAGCCGTCCATCGGACTGCACCAGCGCGACAACGACAAGCTGCTCGCGACGCTCAAGCGTCTGCGCGACCTCGGCAATACGCTGATCGTGGTCGAGCACGACGAGGATACGATGCGCGCGGCGGACTATATCGTGGACATCGGCCCGGGGGCGGGCGTCCATGGCGGGCGCGTCGTCGCGGCGGGCACGCCGACGGAGGTCATGGCGAACGAAGCGAGCCTGACCGGTCAGTATCTGAGCGGGAAAAAGAAGATCGAAACGCCGAAAACGCGCCGCGCGGGGAACGGCAAGCTCCTCACCGTGCGCGGGGCGCAGGAAAATAACCTCAAGAACATCGACGTGAGCGTTCCGCTCGGAACGTTTACCTGCGTGACGGGCGTCTCCGGCAGCGGCAAAAGCTCGCTCGTCAACGAGATCATCTACAAAAAGCTGGGCGCGGACCTCAACCGCATGAAGGCGCACGCGGGAAAGCACCGCGCCATCGAGGGCGAGGAGAATCTGGACAAGGTCATCTGCATCGACCAGAGCCCCATCGGGCGCACGCCGCGCTCAAACCCAGCGACATATACCAATCTCTTTAATGACATCCGCGACCTGTTCGCCTCCACGCCGGACGCGAAGGCGAGGGGCTACAACGCGGGGCGCTTCAGCTTCAACGTGCGCGGCGGACGCTGCGAGGCCTGCGGCGGCGACGGTCAGCTCAAGATCGAGATGCACTTCCTACCGGATATTTACGTTCCCTGCGAGGTGTGCAAGGGCAAACGCTACAACCGCGAGACGCTGGAGGTCCACTATAAGGGCAGGAGCATCGCGGATGTGCTGGAGATGACGGTGGAGGAGGCGCTGGAGTTCTTCCGCGACCTGCCGAAGCTGGCGAACAAGCTCGAGACGCTGCGCGATGTGGGACTGGGGTATATCAAGCTCGGACAGTCCTCCACCACGCTCTCGGGCGGCGAGGCGCAGCGCGTGAAGCTTGCGACCGAGCTATCGAAGCGCGCGACGGGACGCACCATCTATATCCTCGACGAGCCGACCACCGGCCTGCACACGGACGATGTGCGAAAGCTCTTAGAGGTCTTGCAGAAGCTGACCGACGCGGGCAACACGGTGCTCGTCATCGAGCACAATCTGGACGTCATCAAATCGGCGGACTATCTCATCGACCTCGGCCCCGAGGGCGGCAGCGGCGGCGGCACGCTCGTCGCCTGCGGCACGCCGGAGGAGGTCGCGGCGTGTGAGGCGTCCTACACGGGACAGTATTTGAAGAAGGTTTTATAAGCAGTTTCGCACCCTTTTCGGCGGTTTTTCATAAGCTGGCGCGAGAGGGGTGGAGAAATGCAGCTTTTGCAGGACGGCGTGATCGCGGCGCTTGCCGCGGTGGGGCTGGCGACGATCGTATGGTTCACCGTTACGGCGCTGACGCATCCGCGCGAGCGGGTGCGCAGCGAGACGGCGGTGATCGTGCCCGCGCGGGGCGCGGCGGAGGCGCTGGAGCACACGGTGCGGACGCTCGAGAGCGAGCGCTACGCCTCGGGCGGCTTTTCGCGCATCATCATCGCGGACTGCGGCATGGACGAGGACGCGCAGCGCGTGGCGCAGCTGCTGTGCCGCGAGAGCTTCGATGTGACGGTCTGCCCACAGGGGGATCTCGCGCGGCAATTCGACTGAACGAAAGAGAATGGAGAGAGGGACATGGGAGAGCGCACGACGGTCATCGGTACGATCCTGGCGGTCGTTTTCCAGAATGAGGAGAACGGCTATACGGTCGCGCGCATCGTCACGGACGACGGCGAGCCGGTGACGGTGGTGGGCTGCATCCCCTGCGCCGCGCCCGGCGAGGAGCTGATCCTGACCGGACGCTACACGACGCATCCACAGCACGGCGAGCAGTTTGCCGCCGATGAGGTGGAGCGGCATATGCCGACGGGCGAGACGGAGATCCTGAACTATCTCGCCTCCGGCGTGGTGCGCGGCATCGGGCCGGCGACGGCGCAGAAGCTGGTGGATCGCTTCGGCGCGGACACGCTCGACGTGCTCGACGGCGAGCCGGAGAAGCTCAAGACCATCAAGGGCATCACCGACAAGCGCGCGCGGGAGATCGCGGAGAGCTGGCGCGAGCTTGCGGGTCTGCGGCGCGTGCTGGACTTCCTGACGAAGTACGACCTGCCGGTGGGGCTTGCGATGCAGCTTTTCCGGCGCTACGGCGCGGACGCGATGGACGCGCTGCGGCGCAACCCGTATCTCCTCAGCGGCGAGGCGTTCGGCGTGGATTTTTCCGTGTCGGACGAGATCGCGCTGTCGATGGGCTTCTTGGGCGATTCCTCCTGCCGCACGGAGGCGGGAGTGCTCTTTGAGCTGAGCCACAACGAGCAGAGCGGCGGGCACGTGTTTCTGCCGCGGGAAAAGCTCGTGGCGGCGACGGCGCAGCTGCTCGACGGGGATACGGATACGGTGGAAAAGGCGCTCGACGATCTGCTCGAACGCGGAAGCGTCGTGCAGGAGCAGGTCGCGAACGTAGAGGGCTGCTATCTGCGGCGCTGTCACGAGGCGGAGACCTATGTGTGTACGCGCGTGCGCGCCATGCTTGCCGACAAGCCGGACAAGCTGCGCGGGGCGAAGAAGATCATCGACGAGATCGAGCGCGGGCAGGGCATCGAGTATGCGCCATTGCAGCGGCAGGCCGTGGAGCTGGCCGCGCAGGAGGAACTTTTGATCCTGACCGGCGGGCCGGGCACGGGCAAGACGACGAGCGTGCGCGGCATCGTAGCGCTCTTTGAGCGCATGGGGCTGGACGTGCTGCTCTGCGCGCCGACGGGGCGCGCCGCCAAGCGCATGGGCGAGCTGTGCGGCAAGGAGGCGCAGACCATCCACCGCCTGCTCGGCATGAGCTGGAACGAGCAGACGGGCGATGTGACCTTTACAAAAAACGAAAAGGAGCCTTTGGAGGCGGACGCGGTGATCGTGGACGAGACCTCGATGGTCGATCTGGCGCTGATGCGCGCGCTGCTCGCGGCGCTGCGGCCCGGCTGCCGGCTGGTGCTGGTGGGCGACCCCGACCAGCTGCCGAGCGTCGGCGCGGGGAACGTGTTCGGCGATCTCATCCGCTCGGAGCGCGTCGCGACCGTGGCGCTCAAGGATATTTTCCGTCAGGCGGAGCAAAGCGCCATCGTGCGCAGCGCGCATCTGGTGAATGAGGGGCGGCTGCCGGAGCTGCAGAATACCGCCGCGAGCGATTTCTTCTTCCTCCCCCGCCGCGACAGCGTGCGTCTGGTGGACACGGTGGTGGGGCTGTGCAGAACGAGGCTGCCCGAAAAGATGCACATTCCCGCTGAGAGCATTCAGGTGCTCACGGCGACGCGCAAGGGCGACACCGGCACGGCGGCGCTCAACCGCGCCCTGCAGGCGGCGCTGAATCCCGCAGGCGCGGGACGGCGCGAAAAGCGCTTCGGCGACCTCGTGTTCCGCGAGGGCGACCGCGTGATGCAGACGCGCAACGACTATGATGTTTTATGGGAACGCGAGGACGGCACGGCGGGCGCGGGCATCTTCAACGGCGACGTGGGAAAGATTTTGCAGATCGACCCGAGCGGCGAGCTGATCTCCATCGCCTTTGACGACCGCGTGGCGACCTACACGGCGGATATGCTCGCGGAGCTGGACATGGCCTACGCTATGACCGTACATAAGGCGCAGGGCAGCGAGTACCGCGCGGTGATCTTCGTCAGCGCGCCGGCGGCGCCGGGGCTGATGGTGCGCGGGGTGCTCTACACCGCCATCACGCGGGCGCGGGAGCTGCTGATCCTCGTCGGGGACGACGTGAGCCTTGGGAAAATGGCGGCGAACGACCGCCGCACGCGCCGCTACAGCGGTCTGCGCTGGCGGCTCGGGAACGGAGGGACGGCATGAGTCTGAAGGAAAAGCTGCTCGACCTGTTTTTCCCGCCGCGGTGCGCGTTCTGCCGCCGGACGGGCGTGCATGGCGTGTGCGCGGACTGCGAGAGGACGCTCCCCTACGCGAAGGTGCAGCTGTGCGAGGGCGCGGGCTTCGGGAGCTGCGCCTCTCCCCTGCTCTATGAGGATGCGGTGCGCGAGAGCCTGCTGCGCTTCAAGTTCCACGGTGCGCAGAGCGCCGCCGAGGGCTACGGCGAGCTGCTCGCCCGCTGCGCGGCAGAGGAGCTGGGCGGCCAGTTCGACACGGTGACGTGGGTGCCGGTGAGTAAAAAGCGCGAACACGAGCGCGGCTACGATCAGGCGTACCTGCTGGCGAAGGAAACGGCAAGGCATTGGGGTATCGAGCCGGTGCGGCTGCTGCGGAAAATGAGAAACAACGCCGCGCAGTCCGGGCTGTCCTCCGCCGCCGAGCGGCGGGGCAATGTGCTGGGCGTGTACGAGGCGGAAAACACGGACAGGATCCGCGGCGCGAAAATTCTGCTCATCGACGATATTCTGACCACCGGAGCGACGCTGGGCGAATGTGTGCGCGTGCTCAGTGAGGCCGGCGCGGCGGATGTGGTGTGCGCGACGCTCGCCCGCGCCGTGACGGAAAAGGAAAAGGACGGTGCAAGGCGCGGGACACCGGTGTGATTTGGCACACGCCCTGCGGCACATAGATGCGGCAAAATCACACACAATGCTATTGCAAAACCGTTTTTCAGCCGCTATAATAGAAAAGTAAGCGAGATAAAATGCGGATATTTCCGCCGGAATACAAAGGAAAATGAGAGAGGTAGCATTATGTGTTCACTGGCAAAGGACATCGGTATCGACCTCGGTACCGCGTCGGTTCTGATCTATGTAAAGGACAAGGGCATCGTGCTCAATGAGCCGAGCGTGGTGGCCATTGATAAGGATACGGGCAAGCTGCTGAAGGTCGGCGCGGACGCGCAGGCCATGCTGGGCCGCACGCCCGGCAACATCGTTGCGATCCGCCCCCTGCGCGAGGGCGTTATCTCCGACTACGAGGTGACCGAGCGGATGCTCAAGGAGTTCATCCACAAGGTCATGGGCTTCCAGTTCTTCAAGCCGCGCATCATCATCTGCGTGCCCTCCGGCATCACCGAGGTCGAGGAGCGCGCGGTCATCGACGCGGGCATTCAGGCGGGCGCGCGCCGCGTGTACCTCATTGAGGAGCCGGTCGCGGCAGCCATCGGCGCGGGCATCGACATCACCCAGCCCGACGGTCACTTCATCATCGACATCGGCGGCGGCACGAGCGATATTGCGGTCATCTCCCTCTCCGGCGTGGTCGAGAGCGCGTCCATCAAGGTCGCGGGCGACCAGTTCAACGAGGCGGTCGTGAAGTATATGCGCCGCAAGCACAACCTGCTCATCGGCGAGCGCACGGCGGAGGAAATGAAGATGAGCATCGGCTGCGTCTTCCCGCCCGAGGAGGAAATGACGATGGAGATCAAGGGCCGCTGCCTGCTCACGGGTCTGCCCAAGCTCATCACCGTGACCTCCACCGAGATGATGGACGCCTTTGAGGAGCCGGTCGAGCGCATCATGGAGGCGGTGCATCAGGTCCTCGAACGCACGCCGCCCGAGCTGGTGGCTGACATTTCCAGCAACGGTATCGTGATGACCGGCGGCGGCAGCCTGATCCGCGGCTTTGATAAGCTGGTCACGGCGCGCACGGGTATCCACACGGTCGTGGCAGAAAATGCCATCCAGTGCGTCGCCGAGGGTACGGGCAAGAGTCTCGAAAGCGTCGGCGAGATGAAGGACGGCACGATGAACCTGAGCCGCCGCAAGCAGATCAACTGAACAGAGAGCAAAAGGGGCTTCGACCGGCTGGTCGAAGCCCCTTTCCCTTTTACAGAGGAAGAGCGCGGCCATTTGGCTGCGCCCTTCTGCCTTATTTCTTTTCGATGACCTTGAGGACCTTTTCGTAGCTCTCCTCGGCGAGCGGAATGGCGTGGGCCAGCATGGCCTCGCCCTTGTGGCAGCACTCGTCCGCGTACTCCTTGTCCTTGAGGGACGAGAGGTTGATGAGGACGTTGAGCCACGCGCTCTGCATGGCAGTCTTGAGCGTCAGCGCCGCAATGCCGAGGTCGCTCACGACATTCGGATTGGTCGTGCCGACGAGCGTTGCGAGCAGGTCAATGGATTCCAGACAGACCTCCATCATCGTCAGGGGGACCTCCGTGCAGTTGCGGAAGCTCGCCTGCACCGCGCCGCGGCGAATGGCCTTCTGGGCGTCATTCTCCTTGGGCAGGGCGAGGGATTCGATGAGCACGTCGAACACCTCGCTGTCGCGGTTCATCACGTCCACAAAGCGCTCCTTCAACTCGTTGCCCTTGGCGATGGCGTCGAGAATGCGCTCGCGGTCGTCCTCAAAGCCCTTTTTGGAGAGCGTGAGGCCGTTGACCATCATGGTCAGCGCGACGCCGATGCCGCCCGCCAGACCCGCGACCGCGCCGCCGCCGGGGGCGGGCGCGTCGGAGCCGACCGCGTTGATGAGCTCTGTGACCTTCATATCCGCAATTTTCATGGAAAGTCCCTCCTTAGGGGTGTGTAAATTTTAGAACAGGCCCGTGATGCGGCCGTTTTCGTCCACGTCGATCTTCTCGGCGGACGGGACCTTGGGCAGACCCGGCATGGTCATAATGTCGCCGGTCTTGGCGACGAGGAAGCCCGCGCCGGCGTTGACCTTGAGGTCGCGCACGGTGATCTTGAAGCCGCGGGGCGCGCCGAGCTTGCCCGCGTCGTCGGAGAAGGAGAACTGGGTCTTGGCCATGCAGATGGGCAGATTATCAAAGCCGAGGTCGGTGAGCTGCTTGAGCTGCTTCTTCGCGGGGGCGGAGATGATGACGCCGTCAGCGTGATAGACCTTGGTGGCGATGGCGTTGAGCTTGGCCTCGATGCTGTCGTTCACGTCGTAGACATACCGGAAGTGGTCGGGCTCCTCGCAGAGGCGGACGACCTCCTCGGCGAGCGCCTTGCCGCCCTCGCCGCCCTTGGCCCAAACCTCGCTCAGACGGACGTTGACGCCCAGCTCGCGGCACTTGCTCTCGACGAGCGCAAGCTCGGCGGCGGTGTCGGTCGGGAAGGCGTTGACGGCGACGACGCAGGGCAGGCCGTAGACGTTCTTGACGTTGTCAACGTGCTGGAGGAGGTTCGGCAGACCCTTTTCAAGGGCTTCGAGGTTCTCATTGTTCAGCTCGGCCTTAGGCACGCCGCCGTGGTACTTGAGGGCGCGGACGGTGGCGACGATGACGACGGCGTTGGGATGGAAGCCGGCGGCGCGGCACTTGATGTCGAGGAACTTCTCGGCGCCGAGGTCGGCGGCGAAGCCTGCCTCGGTGACGGTGTAGTCGCTCAGGCGCATGGCCGTTTCCGTGGCTTGCAGGGAGTTGCAGCCGTGGGCAATGTTGGCGAACGGGCCGCCGTGGATGAAGGCGGGCGTGCCCTCGAGGGTCTGAACAAGGTTGGGCTTGATGGCGTCCTTCAGGAGCGCAGCCATCGCGCCCTCGGCCTTGAGGTCGTGCGCGGTGACGGGCTGATCGTCATAGGTGTAGGCGACGACCATCTTCGCAAGGCGCGCCTTGAGGTCGGCGAGGTCGGAGGACAGGCACAGCACCGCCATGATCTCGCTGGCGACGGTGATCTCAAAGCCGTCCTCGCGCGGCACGCCGCTGGCCTTGCCGCCGAGACCGTCGATGATGTGGCGGAGCTGACGGTCATTCATATCGACCGCGCGCTTCCAGACGATGCGGCGGGGGTCGATGTTCAGGGCGTTGCCCTGCTGGATGTGGTTGTCGAGCATGGCGGCGAGCAGGTTGTTCGCCGCGCCGATGGCGTGGAAGTCGCCGGTGAAGTGGAGGTTGATGTCCTCCATCGGGACGACCTGGGCGTAGCCGCCGCCCGCCGCGCCGCCCTTGACGCCGAACACAGGGCCGAGGGAGGGCTCACGCAGGCAGACCATGGTCTTCTTGCCGATCTTGTTGAGCGCGTCGGCCAGGCCGACGGAGGTGGTGGTCTTGCCCTCGCCCGCGGGCGTGGGGCTGATGGCGGTGACGAGGATCAGCTTCGCCTTGCGGGGCAGCTTGCGGATCTCGGTAAGGTCGAGCTTGGCCTTGTACTTGCCGTAAAGCTCGAGGTGCTGCTCGTCGATGCCGGCGGCAGCGGCGATCTCAGTGATGGGCTTCATTTCGTGCGCCTGGGCGATCTCAATATCGGTCATGTGAAGGTACCTCCTGATACAATATGTTGAAGAGTGCGGTTTTCCCGGCCGGATAACTTGTGAGTATTGTACCAAAATGCAGGAGGAAGGTAAACAACTTTCACGAGCCACTTTTTCGGTATCGGTTAAAAATTTTAAGCGTTCGGTCGGCGAGGGCTTACAGCGTGATGCACACGGGCTCGTCGAGGGTGACGGGGCCGCCGATGGCGGCGGAAACAACCGCGCCGCCGCGGCGCTCGATGCTCGCGCGGACGACGCCCGCGGGCTGGAAATAGTCCTGCTCAAAGAGGCCGTCCGCGAGCCCTGCACTCTCGGCGACGGCGCAGGCGATGGTGCCGCTGCCGCAGCTCCCCTCCCAGATGAGGGTGCCGGTATCCACGACCTTGACGAGCGGCGTCATGCGGTGGCTCGTGCGGTCGAGGAAAATGACGCCGTAGGCGTCCAGCCCCTCGATGGCGGAAAACAGCGGCTCGGCGGCGCGGAAGAAGTCCTCGCTCGGCGCGACGCCCTCGATCACGAGGTGGGCAATGCCGGCGAGGTCGACCAGCGTGCCCGCATGACCCTCGACCTCCGCCGCGCGCACGGCGCGCGGGAGCGGCATTTCGGCGCGGGCGGCGCCCCGCGCAAGATCGACCGCGGCGGTGACGACGTGATCGCAGCCGCTGACGCGGAGCCTTACTTCGGAGAGACCGCCCCGCTGCCGCGCGACGTACATCGCATAGGCGCGGGTGGCGTTGCCGCAGAACTCGCCGCCCATCATCTCCATGCGGCCGTCGGTGTCCGCGTCCGCGGGGCAGGCAAAGCCGACCTGATCGATCTCGGCGGCGAGCGCCGCGCGGCGCTCCCTTTCGATGGGGTCGAGGACAAAAAGCGTGATGTTTCCGGCGGGATCGGCGCACAGGACGTTGAGCTTCATAGAGATGCCTCCTTGCTTTTTTCGTATGCCGCTTAAAAAAAGAAGGTGTAAAGTCTTGGAAAGACTTTACACCTTCTCGGGGAATGTGTCAACTCGGAAAATTACTCAAAGTCGGGGATATACTCCTTGACGATGTCGAGCAGCTCGCCGGAGCGGATCATCTTCTCCACCGCGCGGATGTCGGGCCAGATCTCGCGGTCCACTTCGTAGAACGCGACTTCCTTGCGGACGTGCTGGTAGATGGCTTCGTGCAGCGGGGTGAGGCCCTGACCGTGGGTGTTCAGGCGGCGGCGGATGTCGATGGCCTGGCAGGCGGTCAGCAGCTCGTCGGCGAGGACGTCCTGCGTGTTC
>ENA-UEPN01001493-UEPN01001493.1-human-gut-metagenome-genome-assembly--contig:-NODE-1493-length-12262-cov-3.186459_pt1 | contig 12262 bp, 10 predicted proteins | sample MGYA00242897_ERZ507910 | MGnify/ENA primary metagenome ERZ507910 (study PRJEB26167, sample SAMN06115525) | human gut metagenome | host: Homo sapiens | place: China:Jiangxi | collected 2015-08-20...
TGATGGATGAGTTCGGCGTACTTGCCGGAGGCGACGGTGAATTCCGTGCCGATCAGGCCGACGCTGGAGAGCTTCTCGCGGATGACGTACTTGGCGGCCTCCTCCACGATGCTGATGATGCGGAAGTCGAAGCAGGGACGAAGGCGCTCGGCCATCGTGGAGATGGTGTTGCACGCCACGGCGGTGCACTTCACACCGTTGGAGCCGAGGAACTGGAGCATATGGCAGCTCAGCTCAAAGATCTGATCTGCGGTCTTGTTGCCGTAGGGGCAGTTGGCGCTGTCGCCGAAGTAGATGATATCCTCACCGGGCAGGATGCGCTGCAGCTCGCGCACGACGGTCAGTCCGCCGATGCCGCTGTCCATCACGCCGATGGGATTGGACTTGTTGAGCATGGTAAAACCTCCTCAAAATGCAGTGGCATTTTCTTCCGTTATTGTACCACAGGAAAGACAAATTGCAAGCGGAAAGATATGGACGGAAATTATATGGGACTTTTCTGCGAAAATCCTTGCAATTCTGTAAATTTCTGCTACCATAATATTTGGTGGAGTTTGGCGCAGTATGCCATCTCTGCCACGGGAACTGTAAAATACGGATCGGGAACACACAGAAGATTGGTGACGGTATGACGATTTTTAACTTTATTTCGCTCTTCGGCGGGCTGGCACTGTTTCTCTACGGTATGCAGCTCATGGGCGACGGCCTGAAGAAGGGCTCGTCCGGCGCGCTCAAGGCGGCGGTGGAGAAGGTGACGAACAATCCGCTCGTCGGCTTCCTGCTCGGCCTTGCGGTCACGGCGGTCATTCAGAGCTCGACGGCGACCATCGTGCTCACCTCGGGCCTTGTCGGCGCGGGCGTGCTGACGCTGCACCAGTCAATCGGCATCATCCTCGGCGCGAACGTCGGCACGACCATCACGGGTCAGATCATCCGTCTGCTCGACCTCAACGCCGACGGCGGCGCGTGGCTCAATCTGTTCAAGCCCTCCACGCTCGCGCCCCTCGCCGCCATCGCGGGCATCCTCTTCATCATGGCCATCAAGACGCCGCACAGCGACACCGTCGGCAGCATCACGATGGGCTTCGGCATCCTCTTTACCGGCCTTCTGAACATGACCGCAGCGGTCAGTCCGCTGGGTGAGTCGCCCGCGTTTGCGCAGATGTTCTCCGGCCTTGCCGACGCGCCGGTGCTCGGCTTCCTCGCTGGTACGGGCGTAGCCTTCCTCATTCAAAGCTCGTCGGCGACCATCGGCATCCTGCAGGCGCTCTCCATGACGGGCGTGCTGACGTTCGGCTCGGTCTACGCCATCATCATCGGCGTGAACATCGGCGACTGCGTGACCACCGCCATCGTCTGCTCCATCGGCTCGAAGGCGGACGCCAAGCGCACGGGCGTCGTCCACATTATCTTCAACCTCTGCGCCTCCGTCATCATCATCACGGCGCTGACCGTCCTGCATCATGCGGGCGCGCTCGACGGCCTGTGGGGGCAGACGATGACCTCCGGCGCCATCGCGAACGTCCACACGATCTTCCGCCTTTCCACCGCGGTTCTGCTCCTGCCGGTGTGCGGGCAGTTTGAAAAGCTCTCCCGCGTCCTCGTCAAGGACGATCAGCAGATCGGCGAGAACGTCGACCACGAGCTCTCCCAGCTCGACGAAAAATTCTTTGCCTCGCCCGCGCTGGCGCTCTCCGCCGCGTCGGACGCCATCAGCGCCATGGCGCGCCTTGCGCGCACAGGCGTGATGAGCGCGCTGGACGTTCTGCATCATTTCGACCGGCATACCATCGACGTGATCGACCGCAACGAGGACCACATCGACGCATTGGCCGACAGCGTGGACAATTATCTCATCAAGCTCTCCAGCCATGTCCCGCCGGGACACGGCAACGACCTGCTGAACTACTACATCCAGTGCTTTTCCGAGTTTGAGCGCATCGGCGACTATGCCGTGAATCTCACGGAGAATGCCGAGGAGCTGCGCGGCAAGGGCATTGAATTTTCCGAGACCGCGCAGCAGGAGCTGCAGGTGCTCGGCGAGGCTCTGCGCGAGATCATGGACTATGCCTACCGCAGCTTCACCGCCGTGGACGCGCAGACCGCCCGCCGCATCGAGCCGGTGGAGGAGGTCGTGGACGACATGGTGGCAACGCTCCGCACCAACCACATCCGCCGTCTGCGCGACGGGCAATGTACGGTCTACGCGGGACTCGTGTTCCTCGATATTCTCATCAACGCCGAGCGTATCGCCGACCAGTGCTCCAACCTCGGCGTCTACACCATCTCGCAGTTCGATCCATCGGTCATGAACAGCCATCACGAATACATCCACCGCCTGCATCAGGGCAACGATCCGGTGTTCAACCGCGAGTATCAGGAAAAGCACGAAAAATACTTCGGAATGCTCAGCGCCATCAACGACTGAGAACAAAGGACAGAGAAAAAAGCGCCGCGGCTGCGGCGCTTTTTTGCGTCCTTATTTCAGCGTATCGCTGTTGTTGAGCACCGGCACGCTGTAGAGGAACAGTACGTCCGTGTCGGTGAAGTCCAGCAGCTTGCCCATCTGGGAGGAGGGAAGATAGCGGATATCCGCCAGCGTGATCTTTGCGTAGCCCTCGGCGAGCAGGGGAGCAAGGGAGCTGCCGAAGGAGTCGCGGAAGACGATCAGCTCGCGGTCGGTTTCGGCGTTCGGATTTTCGATCGACAGGAGGGAGATCGAGCCGGAGAGGAACAGCTCATAGGGATCGTTCCCCGCGCCCTTTTCCATGTCGTACACCGCGCCGGGCTTGCCGGTCTCGTAGTTGTAGACCGTGCAGTCCTCCAGCGTTTCACTCGTGAGATAGCGCAGCTCGTCGGGCTGCATGGGCAGCGCCGCGTAGCCGTAGTACACGCCGTAGTAGGGGCGGTCGAGCACCTGCTCCGTGTACTCGTCCGTGAGCGTCACGCCCATCTCACGCGCGAGGTACGCTGCCACGGCTGGCAGTCTTTCCTGCCGCCAGTGGGAGTCCGTGCGGTAGTAATCGTCCAGTGTCAGCTGACCGAAGAGGTCGATATACTGCGCGAAGTCCGTCTGCTTCCGCAGGGCCTCGACGAAGGCTTCGTAGTCAATGGCGGGATAGCCGTTCGTCTCCGCGAGAAAGTAGTTCTTGTCGGGGATGACGGAGAGGTAGACCCTTGCGCCAACGTCCGCCATGAAATTCTCGTAGAGGTAGCGGAAGCGCTCGGCGGCGTGGTCGATGGAGCTTTCGTTCATCGGATATTCGAGCTTTGCGGCATAGCCGTCCTTGATATAAACGCCGTTGTTGTCCTTCTGCCGGTAGACGTAGAGCTGGTTGAGCGCCTTGAGTGTGCGCCACTCGTCGCGCAGAGGGAACTGGTCGAGCGCATAGCCCTCAAAGTCGGACATGAATTTGCCGCTGAGCACGGCGTCCATGCGGACGGCGGGAAGCTGCTTGAGCCTGCGCCGCTCGCTGAGCGAGAGACTGTCGGCGGGCTTGAGTGCCGCCCACGCCCCGAAGCCGAAAAGAAACGCGGCAAGGAGCACGACGGTCACGATATTTTTGATGCGTTTGTTCATCCTCGCACCCCCTTAGAAGCGGAAATACAGGAACGGATTGAATGAGCCGTCCACAAGGTAGCCGGTCGAGACCGCGAGCACAGAGACGAGCACGAGCGGCTCGAGCACATCGACGACCATTGCTCCGGCTCTGGTCGAGCCAAGCTGCTCCACGGCCCGCTTCGGCAGCGGCGTCGCGCCGACGATGCCGATGAGAAACACCACGGCAAAGCTCCGGAGGTAGTACCGGCTGATCGGGTCGATCGCGCTCACGCCCGCCGCGCCGAACAGTCCGCCGATGGCCGCGGCAGCCTCGCCGACGCTGTTCGCGTCGAAGAGCACGAAGCTCACAACCACGAGCAGCAGGACATAGATGTGCTTGAAAACGCGCGTTTTCGCAAGCGCCCTGCCGTACCAGAGCTTTTCCGCCGTCAGAAACACGGCGAAGAACAGCCCCCACAGCACAAAGTTCCACGCCGCGCCGTGCCAGAGACCGGTCAGCAGCCAGACGACCAGAATATTGCGCAGCCACTTTGTTTTGCTCACGCGGTTGCCGCCGAGCGGGATATAGACATAGTCGCGGAACCATGAGCCAAGGCTCATGTGCCAGCGCCGCCAGAACTCCGTGATGCTCGCGGAGATGTAGGGATAGTCGAAGTTCTCAAGATAGCGGAAGCCGAAGATGCGCCCAAGGCCGATGGCCATGTCGCTGTAGCCGGAGAAATCGAAATAGATGTTCAGCACGCAGGCGGCGGCGTAGAGCCAGTAAAAGAGTACGGAGCGGTCGCCGCTCGCCTTGAACGTCGTGATAAGCTCGTAAAAGACGTTCGCCAGCAGGACCTTTTTGCCCAGCCCCAGTACGAAGCGCCGCGCGCCGGCGGCGACGTCCGCGAGGGAATGGGTGCGATGCTCCAGCTGAGAGGCAATGTCGGAGTAGCGCACGATGGGGCCCGCGATGAGCTGCGGGAACATGGCGATATAGGCGGCAAGGTCGATGAAATTACGCTGCGCCTTCACGTCGCCGCGGTAGACGTCCACCACATAGCTGAGGATCTGAAACGTATAAAAGCTGATGCCGATGGGCAGCGCCACGCGGAGCAGCGGAATATGCAGCCCCGTGAGCGCGTTAAAGCCGGAGAGGAAGAAGTCCGCGTACTTGCAGTAGCCCAGAAGTCCCAGACTGAACACGAGCGAGAGCGTCAGAAAGAGCTTCGCGCGCCCGCGGTCCGCCCGGTATTTCTCCACCAGACGGGCAAGCACATAGCCCTGTACGATGGACGCGAGCATGAAAACAACGAATTTCGGCTCGCCCCAGGCGTAGAAGAACAGGCTTGCGAGCAGCAGCACGGTATTTTTCCAACGCATCGGTACAAGGAAATAGAGCACGAACACGCAGGGCAGGAAATAGAAAAGGAAGGGAATACTGGAAAACAGCATACGGTTGGCTCCTCATTTGAAATGGACAGCGCCCGCACCAAAGCGGTTCGGGCGCTGCTGTATTATTGCGCGCTTAGGCGACAGGCGCTTCAAGGGCGGTGTCTTCGCCGTCGGAGAACTCACCTTCGCCGATCATCTCGTCATAGGCGATGGCAGCGTCGGAATACGCCGCCTGAAGCTTATCGCGGAAGGTGTTCACCAGCTCCTCGTCACCGTAGACGGAGACGACATAATTGCCCAGCGTGGCGATGACCAGCTTGTCGGGGAAGCCGCACATCCACTGCTTGTTCTGGATGGCGTCGCGCAGGTCCTCGGCGAGCTTCGCCGCGTCGTCGCCGTTCTTCACGCGCAGCGCGCCGCAGGTGAAGGTGTTGGCGTTCATCATGTGCATGAGGGAGGCGGCGTCGTCGATGAGAGAGGCATCCTCAGTCGGCACGGTGAGCAGGAAGTTAAGGTTGTCCGCGTTGGAGGGGTCGAACGCGCCGGGGGCATCGTCAACGCTGGTTTCATAGTCGCCGCCGGCAGCGGGGAACTTCTCGTCGTCGGTGTAGCTGTCCCAAACCTTGGTGAGCAGGGCAAGGGAGTCGGCGGGAGCGTCGGCGTTGTTCTTGCCGTCGTCCTTTTTGCCGCAGGCCATCAGCGAAACGGCCATGACAAGCGCGAGCATGAGGGAAAGTGTTCTTTTCATGTGGTTGGTTCTCCTTGAAAAATGTATTTTGCCGGTCACAAAAGTGACTTCGGGATGTATAGACGCAGAAAAACCGAAAAGGTTCCCACATTTTACAGGAAATTTTTGCTTTTGTCAAAGCCACCGCACGCAGACGCTTGCATTGACGGGGAATCGTTGCTATAATACCCAAAAACCATTCTTTATAAAGGATAACGCAATGAAAGAGATTTTAAACACAATGCTTTCCGCTTTGACGCGCGGTGAGGGCGTGATGCTCTGCAGCATCCTGAAGGCCGACGGCTCCTCCCCGCGCGGCGCGGGCGCACACATGGCGGTCTTTTCCGACGGCACAGCGCTCGGCACGGTCGGCGGCGGCGCGGTGGAGCGGCAGTCCATTCTCCTCGCGCGCGAGCTGCTGAAGGGGAAACGGAACGCCCTGCGGGACTTTGCACTCCACCCTGAGGCGGCGAACAGCACGGGCATGGTCTGCGGCGGCGACGTGACGGTTTGGTTCCAGTATATTCCGCCTGAGAACGCCGCGCAGATCGGAGTGCTGCGCGCCTGGCGCGACGCGCTCGGCAGCGGCAGAAACGTATGGCTCTGCCTCGTGCTCGACGGCGAGACGCTGCGCGAATTTCGCCTCCTTACGGCGGACGAGCTGCGCCACGGCACGGAGGGCTTCTTTACCTCCCGACCCTACTGGGACGGCAGCACCTTTGTCGAGCCCATCGTCCGCGCGGGGCGCGTCTACCTCTTCGGCGCGGGCCATGTCGGCCGCGCCCTCGCCCCGGTGCTGCACTATATCGGCTTTGAGGTCACGGTGTACGATAACCGCGCGGAGCTGGCAAGCCCCGCACATTTCCCCACGGCGCATGAGATCATCGTCGGCGATTTCCGCCGTATTTTTGACAAGGTCTCGCTGACCGCCGACGACTACGCCGTGGTCATGACGCCGGGCCATCAGGCGGACTATGAGATCTTAGAGCAGGTGCTTCGCACGCCGGCGACCTACATCGGCTGCATCGGCAGCCGGAAGAAGGTCGCGCTCACGCGCGAAAGGCTCGCCGCGGCGGGCTTCTCGCAGCAGGACATCGACCGCGTTCACGCGCCCATCGGTCTGCCGATCCTGGCCGAAACGCCGGAGGAGATCGCCATCAGCGTTGCGGCCGAGATGATCCGCCACCGCGCGGAGCATCTGTAAAGGAGTATTGCTATGCAGATCGCGCCATTGCTGAATATCGGCCGCGGCGTCACCGCGCTCATCGGCGGCGGCGGAAAAACGACGCTGCTCTATACGCTCACGGAGGAGCTGCGGAAAAAGGGCACGGTCCTTCTCTGCACCTCGACCCACATCATGCGCCCGACGCAGTACGAGGTGCTGGAGCGGGCGGGCGAAGCGGAGATCTCCGCCGCGCTCAGCGCGCACGGCGCGGTCTGCGTCGGGGAGCCGTCCGCCGAGGGAAAGCTCGGCCCGCCGTCGCTCTCCTTTGACGCGCTCGCGCGGCTCGCCGACTATGTGCTCGTTGAGGCTGACGGCTCCAGGCGTCTGCCGCTCAAGGCGCACGCGCCGCATGAGCCGGTCATTCCGGCAAATGCCCAGCGCGTCGTGCTGGTCGTCGGTGCGGACGGCTTCGGCAAGCCCATCCGCGATGTCTGCCATCGGAGCGAGCGTTATGCCGCACTGTGCGGCGTCAGTGAGAACGCGCTTGTCACACCGGAGCTGGAAGCAGCGCTCATTCTCGCCGAGGGTCTCGGCGACCGCGTTTACATCAATAAGGTCGAGACGGCGGAGGACTACGACCGCGCCGCCGCGCTCGCGAACCGGCTCACCTGTCCGGTCACGGCGGGGAGCCTGCACAAGGGGGTATATCTATGCTTGCGCTGATCCGCGGGGCGGGCGATCTCGCCACCGGCATCGCGCTGCGCCTTTGGCGCAGCGGCATCCGGGTCGTGCTGACCGATCTGGAGCGCCCGACGGCCATCGTCTACGGCGAAACGACGGTCGAGGATGTGACCGCCCGTCTGGCCGCAAACGCGGACGAGGCGCGCGCCCTGCTCGCGCAGGGCATTGTCCCTGTGCTCGCCGACCCCGGCTGCGCCTGTCGTGAAGCGCTCGCGCCCGACGCGCTGGTGGACGCCATCCTTGCCAAGCGCAACCTTGGCACAAGGATCACCGACGCGCCGGTCGTCGTCGGCGTCGGCCCCGGCTTCACGGCGGGGGAGGACTGCCACGCGGTCATCGAGACCATGCGCGGCCACACGCTCGGCCGCGTCATCTACTCCGGCAGCGCCATTCCGAACACAAACGTCCCCGGGCTTATCGGCGGCTTTGCCGGCGAGCGTGTGCTCCGCGCGCCTGCGGACGGCGCGTTTCGCTCCGTGCACAGGATCGGCGACCTTGTGAAGGCCGGCGACGTTGCGGGCTATGTGTCCGGCGAGCCGATGGTCTGCACCATCGACGGCGTGCTCCGCGGCCTGATCGCCGACGGCATCCCCGTCCGCAAGGGCATGAAGTCCGGCGACGTGGACCCGCGCGGCAATGTGGAAAACTGCTATACGGTCTCGGACAAGGCGACCGCCGTCGGCGGCGGCGTGCTCGAGGCGATCCTGCACCTGTCCGGTGCGCTTCTGGAGGACTGACATGAGAGAGCTGCTGCTCATCAACAACGAGCCGACGCCCGAAGACCGCGGCCGGATCGTTCGCGCGGGAGAGCTCGGTCTTACCGACCCGCTTTATAACATCGACGCGCTCTCCGCGAAGCTCTCTGAGTTCGGAACGGTCACCGTGCGGCACTATACACAGCTCAGGACGCTCGACTCTGCGCCGGATGCCATCTTTCTCTCCGGCTGCTTCACCGACTGGGACCGCGAGCGTCTGCGCGAGACCTTTGCCGATGAGCTTGCGCTCATTCGTGAAACAATGGCCCCACTCTTCGGCATCTGCGCGGGCCTACAGCTCATCGGCATCGCCTTCGGTGCGCCGCTCGTCTATCCGGGCGAGGGGTACGAGGAGTTCGGCTTTCTGCCGCAGACCGTCCTCGCGCAGCATCTGCTGCTCACCGGCCTGAGCGGTACGCTCCATTGCTTCGAGCACCATCGCGGCCAGCTCAGCGCTGTGCCGAGGGGCTTTCGCCTGCTCGCTTCCCGGGAAAATTGCCGTGTGCAGATGCTTGCGCACGAGTCGTGCCCCATCTTCGGCACGCAGTTCCACCCGGAGCTGCAGAATGACGCGCACCGGGACGGACAGCGTATTTTGGAAAATTTCTTTGCCCACTATGTCAAATGACTGCAAGAGCCGCCGCGGGCGGCTCTTTTTCTGCGCGCGGGCATAAGCGGCGATGCCGCGGCATAGACTGTCCCAAAACGAAAGCCAAGGGAGGAAGAGCCTATGACCGTAAGAATGCGTCTGCGCCGCTGGGCGCGCACACAGGGGAAACGCCGTGCCGCCGCGCGGACAAAGCGAAGCGCCGCTGCCGGAAGCCGCCGCAAGGAACAGCAGCCCTCCGGCGTGTCGCAGCTTCGCTTTTTGCGTCTGACCGTCTGCGGCGTGCTGTTTGTCTCGCTCGTGCTGCTCAAGCTCGTGCTGCCGGGGAATCTTTCGGCCTTCCGCGGTACGCTTGCCCAATGGCTCGTGCGCGACGCGGACTTTACCGAGGCGTTCTCCGCCATCGGCCACGCGGTCGCCGCGCCCGAACGATTCGCGGAGTCCCTCGGCAATGCCTACGTCCCCGTGTTCGGCGGCAGCGGCGCGCAGGACGCCGCGGAGGTCGGCGGCGGGGCGGAGATCGCGCATCCGGACGGAGCAAACGCGGAGGACGCCGCGGCCAAGCCCATGCCGGATTATGTGCTCGACGCGCAGCCGACACTGCCCTTTTCCTATGTGTCACCGCTCGACGGCGCGCTGACCTCGGGCTTCGGCTGGCGCGAGGACCCGAACACAGGCGCGGAGGCCTTTCATACCGGCCTTGACCTTGCCGCCGATGAGGGCACGCCCTTTGCCTGCTTTGCCGACGGTACGGTCGGCGTGGTGGGGGAGAGCACCGTGCTCGGCAAATATCTGACTGTCCGCCACGCGGACGGCTATGAGACGCTTTACGCCCATTGCAGCAAAATAGCGGTTTCCTCCGGACAGAGCGTTCTGCGCGGCGACACGCTCGGCGCGGTCGGCGCGACCGGAAACGCCACGGGCGCGCACCTGCATTTCGAGCTGCTCAGCGGCTCAAAATACCTCAATCCCATTGCCTATGCCGCAAAGACCGTTTAGCGCCGCCGTGCGCGTGAACGCGAGCTTCTGGCTGCTCGTGCTGCTCGCCGTCATCGTTTCTCCGCTCACGGTCGTTGCGGCGATCCTGACCGCCGCGGCGCTGCACGAGCTGGGGCATCTCGCCGTCATGCGCTACTACGGTGTATCCGTCAAGCGCTTCCGCCTTACAGCGCTCGGCGCGGAGCTGGACGCTCCCGCCCTCGCGCGGCTCTCCTATGGGCGCGAGCTGATCGTCACGCTCGCGGGGGTGACAGTCAACCTTTTCTGCGCCGTTCTCCTCGCGCTCCTCGGCCTGCGGACGTGGCGGGAGTGGTGCTTTGTCTTTGCCGGAGCGCACCTTGTGCTCGCGGCCTACAACCTCCTGCCGGTCGTTCCGCTCGACGGCGCGCGGGCGCTCTGCCTTGCCCTGTCCTTCTTCCTCGGGCCGGCCATGGGGGAGCGTATCACCGCGGCGGTCAGCCTTGCCTGCTCGCTCGCGCTGTGCGCGCTGGGACTCAAGCTCTCGCTGGGACTGCACAGCGGATGGCTCTTTGCTTTTGCTGCCTTCGGCCTTCTCTGGGGAACGCTGCGCCAACTGGGGCTTGCGCGCGGCGCAAAAAGCGTGTAAAATACGGTCAATGTCTCTTGATAGAAAAGGAGCTTGCCTGTGGACAAACGATTGGAACGCATCCTGCCCCGCGTGCAGAAGCCGGCGCGCTATGTGGGCGGCGAGTACAACGCGGTGATGAAGGACCTCTCGCAGGTCGATACCCGCGTGGCCTTCTGCTTCCCGGACACCTATGAGATCGGTATGTCGAACCTCGGCATGCGGATCCTCTACGGCATTATGAACAACATGGAAGGCGTCTGGTGCGAGCGTGTTTTCGCCCCCTGGGGCGACATGGAGGAGGAGATGCGCCGTGCCGGCCTGCCGCTCTATGCGCTCGAGTCTGGCGATCCCATCCGCGATTTTGACATCATCGCCTTTTCCGTCGGCTACGAGATGGCGTTTCCCGCCATGCTGAATATGCTCGATCTGGCGGGCGTGCCGCTCCACGCGAGCGAGCGCACGGAGCTGACCCCGCTCGTCATCGCGGGCGGCACGGCGATGTTCAACTGCGAGCCGATCGCGGATTTTATTGACATTGCCGAGATCGGCGAGGGCGAGGAGATGAACGCCGAGCTGATCGAGCTGCACCGCAGGGCGCGGCGCGAGGGCTGGACGAAGCAGCAGTTTCTCCGTGCCGCCGCGCAGCTGGACGGTATTTATGTTCCCAGTCTCTACGAGGTGGACTACAACGCCGACGGCACGGTGAAGTCGATCACGCCGAAGGACGGCGCGCCGAAGGTCGTCACCAAGCGCATCATGCGCGACATGGACAAGGCATGGTATCCCGCCAAGACCATCGTGCCCTCCACCGAGATCGTGCAGGACCGCACCACACTCGAGCTTTTCCGCGGCTGTATCCGCGGCTGCCGCTTCTGTCAGGCGGGCTATGTCTACCGACCGGTCCGCAACCGCTCGGAAAAGCTGCTGGTCGAATACGCCAAGGAGGCCATCGAGGATTCCGGCTACGAGGAGATGACGCTCTCCTCGCTCTCGACCTCGGATTTCCGCCCGCTTGTACAGCTCTGCGACGATCTGGAGGAGTTCTGCGCGCAGCGTCATGTGAATCTTTCGCTCCCGAGCCTGCGCGCCGACAACTTTTCCATGGCGCTCATGGAGCGACTGCAAAAGGGAAGAAAGACCGGCCTGACCTTTGCGCCCGAGGCCGGCACGCAGCGCCTGCGCGACGCCATCAACAAGAATCTCACCGAGGAGGACCTGCTGGCCTCCTGCCGCCGCGCCTTTGCCGGCGGCTACAGCGCGGTCAAGCTCTACTTCATGCTGGGACTTCCGACCGAGACGGACGAGGATGTGCTCGGCATTGCCGAGGTCGCGTCCCACGTCATGCACGCCTGGCGCGAGAGCGCAAGCAACAAGAACCGCGGCGTGCGCATCACGGTCTCGACCTCGTGGTTCGTGCCCAAGGCGCACACGGCGTTTCAGTGGGAGCCGCAGATCCCCAAGGAGGAATACGAGCGCCGCGTGAAGCTGCTGCGTGAGAATATGCTGACGAAATCCGTTACCTACAACTGGCACGATTCCGACACGAGCTATATGGAGGCCGTCATTTCCCGCGGCGACCGGCGCCTTTGCAGAGTGATCGAAACGGCGTGGCGCAAGGGCGAGCACCTCTCCGCGTGGGAGGAGTATTTCTCCCTCGACCGCTGGCTCGAGGCCTTCGAGGAGTGCGGTCTTGACCCGCACTTTTATGCCAACCGCAAGCGCGAAAAGGACGAGCTGATGCCC
>ENA-UEPN01001496-UEPN01001496.1-human-gut-metagenome-genome-assembly--contig:-NODE-1496-length-12246-cov-23.261977_pt1 | contig 12246 bp, 9 predicted proteins | sample MGYA00242897_ERZ507910 | MGnify/ENA primary metagenome ERZ507910 (study PRJEB26167, sample SAMN06115525) | human gut metagenome | host: Homo sapiens | place: China:Jiangxi | collected 2015-08-20...
AGGGTGATTTCGGCCTCGACGCGCACGACGGGATAAACCGCCGTGTAAAATGCGTCGGAATCGTCTCCGCAGGCGGCCGCCAGCAACAGCAGGCAGGCCGTGCCGTATTTCAGTTGTTTCATCATAATCCGGAATCTTCGTCGATCAGTATTACCAACACCCGTTTGTCGGGCCAGCATCGCAGCATTTCCATCCGGGTGTTGCAGATGCGGTCCTGCGAGTTGCAGTCCGCGCAGACGCCCGTTTTGGCGCAGGGGGTGCGGAATCCGGGGTGTCGCGCTACGTTCTGCGGGGCGGCGATCCGGCGGATGCGCTCCTCGGCCTCGTCGCGGTCGGCCACGATCTTGTTGCGTCCCGCCACGATGATCACCTTTCGGGGACCGAATGCCACCGGTGCGATGCGGTTGCCCACCTTGTCCAGCCAGTGCAGTGTTCCCTGCTCCGTCACGGCGTTCACGCCCGTGATGAAAAGGTCCGACAACAGCGCGCGGCGGCGGATTTCCAGCCGCTCCTCGTAGGGCTTCGAGGCGTCGAACCCGTCGAGCAGCGTCAGCCGCCCGTTGCTCCGCAGCCACTCGACGATGCCCGTTCCGCGCATCGTCATGGAGTCGCCGAACGACACGAGTTGCGGGTTTTCGGCCTCCACGACGGCCTTCATCAGGGCGAAGGCCGCTTCGGCGTCCTTCACCACCTCGGCCTCGAAACGGTGTCTCCGCAGCGCCGCGGCGCAGGCTTCCGTTTTTTCCGCAGTTCGGTTTGTCATCGGCTCCGCATTTATTTGATAAAGAACCGGTAAATGTCGTTGCCGTTGGCGTAGAGCAGCAGGAACAGAATGATGATCAGTCCGACATACTGCGCCGCTTCGAGCACCTTGTCGCTCACCTTGCGGCCCGAGATCATCTCCCAGAAAGTGAAGATCGCGTGCCCGCCGTCGAGTCCCGGGATCGGCAGAATGTTCATCACCGCGAGGATGATCGACAGGAAGGCGGTCTTCATCCAGAAGTCCTGCCAGTCCCACGTGGAGGGGAAGATGCTGCCGATGGAGATGAATCCGCCCAGCTCCTCGTACATCTTGGTTTTGGGCTGCACGATCATCTTCAGCTGGTCCCAGTAGGAGGAGATCACCTTGCCCGTCCTTTGAATACCGGCCGGAATCGCCTCCAGGAACGTATATTTCTGCGTGCGCAGCGCGAGGCCCTTGCGGATGACTCCGAGCGTGCCGTTCTCCGAGACGGGCGCTTTGAATTCAAAGAGCATGTCCCCTTCCCGCAGGACTGTCAGCAGCACCGAATCTCCGGCGTGCGCCTTCAGGTATTGGCCGTAGCCCGCAAAGTCGAGACCCGAAACGTTGTCGATGGCTACGATCTCGTCTCCCTTCCGCAACTGTGCGACGGTCGGGTTTACGACGCTGTCGATCAGAAAGGGGATGCGGGGCAGGAGAAAATTTTCGTATCCCTTCTGCTGGCGCATCGAGATCAGCTCGTCGAGCGGGAGGATCAGTTCCACCTGCCGTCCGTTGCGTTCGACCACGACGCTGCGGTCGCTTTCGGTGATGATCAGCGAGTTTACGACCTTGTTGATGTCGTCCGCCTCTTCGCCGTCGATGCTCACCAGCCGGTCTCCGTCGTGGAATCCGAGTTTGTGCCCGGCCTCGTTGAAGTTGTAGCCCCACTTGGCGTCGGCGTTCGAGAAATAGGTGTCGCCCCACGTGTAGCAGATGCCGATGTAGATGGCCACGGCCAGCACGACGTTCATCACCACGCCGGCGATCATCACCAGAAAACGCTGCCAGGCGGGTTTGGCGCGGAACTCGTCCTGTTTGACGGGCTGTTTCATCTGTTCCGTGTCCATCGACTCGTCGATCATGCCGGCGATCTTGACATATCCGCCCAGCGGCAGCCATCCCAGACCGTACTCGGTGTTTCCGCGTTTGAATTTGAACAGCGAGAACCACGGGTCGAAGAAGATGTAGAATTTCTCGACGCGGATTTTGAACACCCGCGCCATGATGAAGTGACCCATCTCGTGAATGCCTATCAGGATGGTGAAACAGAGGAAGAACTGAATGATTTTTACAAGAATGTCCACAAGCTTTAATTTTTAATTTTTTAATTGTAGGAACTCCGCCGCCAGCGCGCGGGCTTCGGCGTTCGCCTCGGCGTAATCGGCCAGGGTGGGCGAGGGGACGAATGCGGCGTGCTCCAGCGCGTAGCGGATGGCGCGCACGATGTCGAGCCATGCGCATTTGCGGGCGAGGAACGCCGCCACGGCCACCTCGTTGGCGCCGTTCATCGTGCAGGCCGCCGTGCCGCCGCGCCGCAGACAGTCGTAGGCGATGTCGAGCGCCGGGTATTTCGCGCGGTCCACTTCGGCGAAGGTCAGCTGCGGATGGTTCAGGAAGTTGAACCGCTCGCCGGGACGGTTCGCCCGGTCGGGGTACAGCAGCGCGAAGCTGATCGGCAGGCGCATGTCGGGCGTTCCGAGCTGGGCCTTGATCGCGCCGTCCTCGAATTCGACCATCGAATGGATGATCGACTGCGGGTGGAGCAACACCGAAATCCGTTCCGCCGGGGTTCCGAACAGCCAGTGGGCCTCGATCACCTCGAAACCCTTGTTCACGAGCGTCGACGAGTCGATCGTGATCTTCGCGCCCATGTCCCACTGGGGGTGGCGCAGGGCCTGCTCCACCGTGACGTTCGCCAGCTCTTCGGCCCGGAAGTCGCGGAATGCGCCGCCGCTGCACGTGACGATCAGCCTTCTGACCGGGGCGCGCTCGCCCACGAGACACTGGAAGATGGCCGAATGTTCCGAGTCGATCGGAATCACCGGGGCTTTCCGCTTCCGGGCCAGCGGCATCACGCAGGCGCCGCCCACCACGAGCGACTCCTTGTTGGCCAGCGCGAGCTTCTTGCCCGCCTCGATGGCCGCCACCGTGGGAGCGAGTCCGGCGTAGCCCACCAGGGCGTTCACCACCACGTCCGTGCCGCCTCCGGCCGCGACCTGCGCCACGGCCTCCTCTCCGGCATATACTTTGGTGTCGGTTCCCGCGAGTGCGTCGCGCAGCTGCGCGTAGTGCTGTTTGTCGGCGATCACCGCCGCGTCGGCGTCGAATTCCCGGGCCTGCCGGGCCAGTCGTTCCCAGTTGCGGTTGGCCGTGAGGACGCGGACCTCGAAGCGGCCGGGGTTTTCGCGGGCGATGTCGAGCGTCTGCACGCCGATCGAGCCGGTCGAACCCAGTATTGCGAGTCTTTGTTTCATGCGTTTGTCAGAAGACGATGTACCCCTCGGGGTCCACGGGTTTGCCGTTGTTCCAGAGTTCGAATTCGAAGAGCCGGACCTCTCCGTCCTGCACTTCGGCGTTGTAGCCGATCAGTTCGCCCGAACGGATGGTCTGGCCGGTCGTTACGAGCGACTGCGAGAGGTTCTTGTAGACCGAGATCAGGTTCCCGGCGTGTTGCAGGACCACGATGTAACCCGTCTCCGGGGTCCAGAGGCTCTGAACCACCGTGCCGTTGTCGATGGCCGTGATGCGGTCGGCGGCGGTCGCGGCGATCTTCACGCCGAAATTTCCCTGCCGGATGTCGAATTTTCCGGTTATGATTCCCTCGACGGGCGTCGCCAGCTCGATGGCCTCGCGCACCTTGCGCCGCGAGCCGCCCTGTCCGGCGATGGCGTATTCGCCGTCGCCCTCCATCTGGGCCCGCAGGAGCGAGTCTTCGTGCGAGGGCATCACCAGCACCTTGCTGATGCGCGACGAGTCCGACGAGGCGAGCACGCGCGCCACGGGCGTGCGCCCCTCCATGATCAGGGCTATGTTCTCGTTGTAGGTCAGCATGTCGTTCATCATGCGCTCCATCGAGTCGAGCCGGATGATGTTCTGCACGAGGCTTTCGCGCGAACGGTCGGCCTCGGTGCGGTATCCGGGCAGGAATTCCAGGATGGGGGAGTACGCCACCAGCGACAGCGTGAGGATGAAGAGCATCAGCATGAACGCCACCAGTCCCGCGAGGATACTCGCCGGCGAGAGGTGCATGTGCCACTCTTCGGTGTTGTCCGTGGCGTTGAGCATGTTGAACCGGCGTTTGCGGAACAGGCCGCGCCACCATGCCCGTATGGTTTTCAGAAATTTCATCTCTCCGGGTACGATTTCTCTTTGTTAACCCTACAAAGATAGGCAAATTTGCATAAATCCTTTGCGGGGCGCGCTTAATTTTTTACCTTTGTGGATGTTTTGAACCAATGTCATAAACAGATAAAATAACATGGTAAAACCCACATTACTGGTACTCGCCGCGGGCATGGGCTCCCGCTACGGGTCGCTCAAACAGATGGACGGTGTCGGTCCCAACAACGAGGCCATCATCGACTATTCGGTCTACGACGCCATCCGCGCCGGTTTCGGCAAGGTCGTCTTCGTCATCCGCCACTCCTTCGAGAAGGAGTTCCGCGAGGTCTTCTCGGCCGACCGTTTCGGCGGGCGCATCGCCGTGGATTTCGTTTTCCAGGAACTCGACTACCTGCCCGAAGGTCTTGCCGTTCCCGAAGGCCGTGTCAAGCCGTGGGGTACGAACCACGCCGTGATGATGGCAGCCGATGCGGTTCACGAACCCTTCGCCGTGATCAACGCCGACGATTTCTACGGCGCCGAGGCCTATAAGACCATCGGGGACTACCTGGCGCAGCTCGGCGAGAGCCGCAACAGCTATTGCATGGTCGCTTACGACCTGAACAAGACGCTTTCGGAGAACGGTACGGTCTCGCGCGGCGTCTGCGGCGTCGATCCGAAAGGCGACCTCACGTCGATGGTCGAGCGGACGCAGATCGAGCGGATGCCCGACGGACAGATCGTCTTCCACGACAACGGCGCCGACGAGCCTCTCTCCGAGGACACTCCCGTTTCGATGAACCTCTTCGGCTTCACGCCCGACTTCTTCACCTACTCGAAGGAGTACTTCAAAGTCTGGTTCGAGGCCAACAAGGACAATATCAAGTCGGAGTTCTACATCCCGACGATGGTTAACAAGCTGATCGGCGACGGCACGGCTACGCTCCGCGTGCTGCGTTCGGCCGCCCAGTGGCACGGCGTCACCTACAAGGAGGACAAACCCGCGCTGATGGCCGCCATCGAGAAGATGATTGCCGAGGGTAAATATCCCCGGAATCTCTGGGCGTAGTTTTCGATTCTCACGGGCATCTTTCGCCCTGCCTTGTCCGGCCCGAACGGGAAATACTTCGGTATGTCCCGTCCGGGCCGAACTGCGTTATGGCAAAATCTGCTCCGCGATAATCAAAAACCGGTTCCGCTTCAGATGCAGTCATTTCCGTAATTCCCTCGAACGGGACGAATGGGACGTACTCGAGTACTACCCATCCGTCCCGTTCTTCGCGATGCCCGGAACTTGCCAGCTCCTATTGTCTCTGTCATTATAGGCCTACCTCTGCCTGTTTTTGCCACCGCCTGTATACTTCTGCCCGCCGCTCTGCCGCTCTGCCGCTCCAGCCCGCCTGCAAAAAAAGCGAGACTTTCCAAAGTCTCGCTTTTTTATTATCCGGTTTGGGCCTTCGTCAGCCCCCCCCCGACTTTCTGCGCGTCAGTCCAGAAAACCTTCCCGGACGAGCTGCTCGCGGATCTTGGCCCAATCGGCCACGGGATGTTTCTCTCCGTCGACGAACCGCAGCGGACAGCCCAGATTGCAGTCGTCGATGTAAAGGTCTGCATGAATCTTCGGCGACGAGGTCCAGCGCTTCTGCGACGGATTTTCGTTCACGGCGTAGAGCGGAATGCCCCGGACGCGGAACCATTCCACCGCGCGGTCCAGCAGTTTTCCATGCCGCATCGAGTAGAGGATCAGTCGGCAACCGTTGTCCGTCAGCTCTTTCAGCACGGGCGCCGCTCCCGCATCCTCACCGATCTCCGGGTAGGCATGCGTTACGACCGTACCGTCGAAGTCGATGGCTATTGTTGCGTCGTGAATGGCCATCGTTACCGTTTTACTTTATGTGCCAGCGACCGGAAGAAGTGCTTGATGCGTTTGCGGTAGCTTACTTCCTTGTAATCGTCTCCGTAGCCATATCCGTATCCATAACCGTAGCCGTAGCCATACCCGTATCCATATCCGTGACGGCGGGCGCGGGTGCTGTTTAGAACGATGCACATGTTGTGGAGCTTCTTCTCGCGGTAGAGCCGCTCGATGTCGGGCAGCTGGCGCCGGTCGAGCACACCCTCGCGTACGATGTATATACAGAGGTCCGCAAGCCGGTCGGTGATAATTGCGTCGGCCACCGACATGGCGGGCGTACTGTCGAGGAAGACATAATCGTATCTGCCGCGCATTTCGGCGATGAGCTTGTCGAGTTTGTCCGAAAGGAGCATCTCCGCCGGGTTGGGCGGCTGCACTCCTGCGTAAATCACGTCGAGATTCTGGTGGAATCCGGAGTTCTGGATCATGCTCTCCACATCGGAAACCGTTCCTGCGAGATAGCTCGTGATGCCGGTTTTGCTGTTGCTGTGGCCCAGCTGGGACGACAGGGCATGGCGGCGCAGGTCGAGGTCGATCAGCAGCACGCGCTTGCCGGCCATGGCGAGGGTCATGGCCAGATTCGTCGCCACGAAGGTCTTGCCTGCGTGCGGGTCCGACGAGGTGAAGAGAATGGTGCGGATGTCGGTTCCGGCCGAGACGCTCATAAACGTCATGTTCGAGCGCAGAATGCGGAAAGCCTCCGACAGGGCGTCGCGGCCCGTTTCGCGCACCACGATCCCGGCCTTGCCGCCGCCCTCGTGGTAGGGGATGTCGCCCAGGAACGGGGCGTTGACGTTGTCCTCGATGTCCTTGCGACCGCGGATGGTCGTGTCGAGCATGCCGATCAGGTAGAGCAGACCGAAGGGAATGGCCAGACCCACGATCAGGGCGATGCCCAGAATCATCATCGGTCGGGGCGATACGGGAGCGTTGCTGCCGTAGGCGTAGTCGATCGACCGTGAGTTGCTCTCTGCTACGGCGTAGTTGAGCTGGTTCTCCTCCTGCTTGTTCAGCAGGTAGAGGAACAGTTCTTCCTTGATCTTCTGCTGGCGCGTGATGCCCAGGATGACCTTCTCCTGCGAAGGCATGGTCGAGATGCGGATGTTGGCCTGCGTCTCCTCCTTGCGCATGGCGTCGCGCTGGATTTCGAGCGTCGAGATGTTGGAGTCGAGCGACGAGATGATCGAACGCCGCACGGCGGCCAGCAGGTTGTCGAGGTCCTGAATGACGGGGCTGCGCTCCGAACTGTTCTCCAGCAGTTTCTCGCGGCGCAGGATCGCCGAGTTGTAATCTTCGATTTGCTTGGCGATGGCCGTGTTGGTTCCCGCGGCCGCCATCGCCGGAATCAGTTCACCGACGTTTTTCGGGTCGTTCAGGTAGGTGCGAATGTACTCCGCCACGTTGATCTGGTTTTCGAGCGAAAGACCTTCCGTCTTGTAGCGCGAACTTTCCGACACGCTGCGCGCGGCCTCCGAGGTGATGTCCACCATCCGGTTGTCCTTCTTGATGTCCTCGATATTGCGGTCCACGTCGCCCAGCTCGCGTCCGATAACGTCCAGACGGGCCTTGATGAACTTGCCCGTGGCGACCGACACGCGGCGCTTGTCCTCGATGGCGTCTTCGTTGTAGGCCTCGATCAGCGTGTTGATCACGTCTTCGGCGCGCCGGGGGACGGTGTTGTTCATCGAGATGGTCACCACCGAAGCCTGCTTGTTGGCCACGTCGCTTTTCACGGCTGCGCGGTAGGCGTTAGTGGTCCGTCCCAGCGAACTCTTGGTCACGCGGATCGGAACCCCGATGTAGTCGGGGGCCATGTAGAGCGACTTCTGCACCACGACCTGACCCACGGGAGTCGGGATCGTGTCACCGTAAGCCGCCGTGATGACGCTGCGGCTCTCGTGCTTGGTGACGAACTGGTCTTTGAACTCGCTCAACCGGATTTTGTCGTCGTCGATCGGCGTGATCTCCATTGCGAGCGACTGGTTGTCGTTGTCGTTGATGAACTTCACGTCGATCGGGGCCTGGCCGTAGAGGTCGCGCCGGCGGAGCCCGTCGCTCACCGAATAGTTGACCGTCAGGTTGAGCTGCTTGACCACGTTGGTCATCAGACGCCGCGACTGGAGGATGAATACTTCGTTGTCGACGTTGCGGCGGTTCTGGAATCCCGCCAGATCGCTGAATGCCGTGAGATCCACGTCTCCGCCCTTGCGGCTGTCCTTGACCAGAATGGTCGCCGTGCGGCTGTAAATCTTCGGGGTGCTGGCCAGATAGTAGTAGGCCGCGCAGAGACAGCATACGGTCGAAAGCACGAACCAATACCAGTTGGCGATCACCATGCGGATGATGTCGTGCAGGGTGATCGTGTTCGTCAGTTCTTCGTTGTTGGTCTGTATCTGTGAATTGATCTGTTGTTCTGCCATGGAGCCTTGCTATTTGGTGAGGGTTACGATGAGTGTCGCCACCGAAATCGCCGTTCCCACCAGCGAAAGGTAGAAATTGCGGTTCTGGCTGATCTCGCCCGTCTGCGCCTTGTACTTGTTGGGTTTCACGTATACCACGTCGTTCTGCTGGAGGTAGAAAGCCGGGGAGTTGAAGATGTCGGTCGATGTGAGGTCGAGGTATTCGATCGTGCGCACGCCGTCCACCTCGCGCGTCACGGCCACCTCCGAACGCACGCCGTATACGGTCATGTCGCCGGCCATCGCCAGAGCGTCGAAAATCGAAACCTTGTCGCGCGTGACATCGTAGAATCCGGGGCGGGCCACTTCGCCGATGACCGAAATCTTCATGTCGGCGAACTGTACGTTGACCGTGGGGTCGTTGATATATCCGCCGTCGATGATCTTTTCGGCGATGGCCTGGGCCAGTTCGCTGCGGGTCTTGCCCTTGCATTCGATCTTGCCGATCACGGGCATTTCGAGCATGCCGTTCTCGTCGACGGTGCGCATCTGGAGCGCCTGCGAGTTTGCTGCGCCGGAGATGTTGGTTCCCGTGAGCGAATTGTAGGAGGTCGCCGAGTTGAACGGCACTGCCAGTTCGGGGTCCTTGCTGTTGACGACGATCGTCAGCCGGTCGAGCGGCTTGATGCGGATCTGTCCGTTTTCGGCGATTTGTTCGGGTGTGAAGGGCTGGGCGTCCTGCAGGTACCATACGCGCTTCTGTGCGGAGCACGAAACGAGCAGTATGCCGAGGACCGCTGTCCCGATGAGAAGGCAGAGTTGCTTCATTTTTAATAAGGCGTTGATTGTAATTACGTGCGCAAAGATATAAATTAATTCTGAAAAACAGCCGCTTTTCGAAGGTGATATTTTACAAGTATGTAGGTAATGCGTTGCCGGATACGTGTTTTTTTGCAAAAAAATCGTATCTTTGGTATCCGAAATTCAAAAAATGATAGACTGCTGCATATTCGATTTGGACGGAGTTGTCGTCGATACGGCCCGCTACCACTATCTGGCGTGGGCCGCGCTGGCTCGTGAACTGGGCTTTGAATTCACGCCCGTGCAGGGCGAAGCGACCAAGGGTGTGAGCCGCATGGCGTCGCTGGAGATCGTCCTGCGCGCCGGAGGACTTGAGGGGCGTTTTTCCGCCGCCGAGAGGGAGCGTCTCGCCGCCGAAAAGAATGCGCGTTACCTGCGTTTTGTTTCGCAAATGACACCCGCCGAGGTGCTTCCGGGCGTGGCGGCGTTTTTGCACGACGTGCGCAGCCGCGGCGTGCGGACGGTGCTCGGTTCGGCGTCGAAGAACGCGGGGACGATCCTTGACCGGTGCGGCCTTCGGCCGCTGTTCGACGCCGTGGTCGACGGCAACGAGGTTTCGCGGGCCAAACCCGATCCCGAGGTTTTCCTGAAGGGTGCCGCCGCCGTGGACGCCGCGCCTTCCGTGTGCGTGGTCTTCGAGGACGCCGCCGCGGGTATCGAGGCCGCTTCGCGTGCGGGCATGCGTTCGGTGGGCGTCGGGGGCGGTGCGTCGCTTTCGGCCGCCACGATGCGGCTGGAAACCTTCGCGGGGTTTACGTTTGAACAATTGGCGATGAAGATCGACCGGGACTGATTGCAACCCCGGCGCAACGCCGCGGAAGGCTGCGGCCGGGGCGGTGAAACGAGCGATAAAGAGTATAGATTATGAACGACGGATATGTAAAAACCGATCCCTGGCGCCTCGTCGAGGATCGCTTCGACCCTTCGCGGGCGCTCTCTTCCGAGTCGCTCTTCGCGCTGGGCAACGGCGTGATGGGCGGCCGGGCCAATTTCGAGGAGCGTTACTCGGGCGAGACGCTTCAGGGCAATTATATCGGCGGGGTCTATTATCCCGACAAGACCCGCGTGGGGTGGTGGAAGAACGGCTACCCGGAGTATTTCGCCAAGGTCCCGAACGCCGCGTTCTGGATCGGGGTCGATGTCGCGGTCGACGGCGAGCCGCTCGACCTGGCGACCGTCGCGGAGGTGAAGAGCTTTTACCGCGAGACGGACATGCGCCGCTCGGTGCTGACGCGCCGCATGAGGGTCGTGCTGAAAAACGGCGTCGAGGTGGCCGTCGAGACGGTTCGTTTCCTCTCGCTGGCGCGCCGCGAACTGGGCGTCGTGAAATACGCCGTCACGCCGCTCAACCGGGCGGCCCGGATCACCTTCTCGCCCTATGTCGACGCCGACGTGCGCAATGCCGACGCCAACTACGACGAAAAGTTCTGGGAGGAGGTCTCGACCGAGGCCGACGCCACGCAGAGCCGTACCAAAAAGAGCGGTTTCGAGGCGGCCTGGGCGCAGGCCGTCGAGCTGGACGGCGCCGAGTGGCATTGCGAAACCCGCCCCGAGAAGGTCCGGGCCACCGCAGCGGTCAGCCGTGAAAAGGGCTGCGCCGCCGTCTTAAATATGCGGGCATCTGCTCGTCGCTCAACCACGCTCCGGCGGACCTTATCGCCGCGGCGCGCTGCGTCGCGGCTTCGGGACAGGAGGCGGGCTTCGAGGCCCTGCTCGAAGAGCAGACGGCCGCCTGGGCTGCCCGCTGGCACGGCTGCGACATCGAAATCGGGGGCGACGCCCGGGCGCAGCAGGGCATCCGCTTCTGCATCTTCATGTTGCTGCAAACCTATACCGGGGTGGACACCCGTCTGAATATCGGTCCGAAGGGCTTCACGGGCGAGAAATACGGCGGCGTGACCTACTGGGACACCGAGGCCTACTGCCTGCCGTTCTACCTGGCCACCGCCGGGCGGGCCGTCGCCCGCGAACTGCTCGTCTACCGCTACAACCAGCTCGACAAGGCCATCGAAAACGCTGCGAAGCTGGGCTTCCGCGACGGTGCGGCGCTCTACCCGATGGTCACCGTCAACGGCGAGGAGTGCCACAACGAGTGGGAGATCACCTTCGAGGAGATCCACCGCAACGGCGCCGTCGCCTACGCGATTTTCAACTACATCCGCTATACCGGCGACACGGCGTATTTGGCCGACTGCGGGCTGGAGGTGCTGCTGTCCGTGGCGCGCTTCTGGGCGCAGCGCATCACGTGGTCCGGGGCGCGGCGAAAATATGTCATGCTGGGCGTCACGGGTCCCAACGAGTACGAGAACAACGTCGACAACAACTGGTATACCTCCTACATCGCCTGCTGGTCGATGCGCTATGCCGCCGAGTCGGCGGCGTGGGTGCGTGAAAACCGGCCTGCGGACTACGCGCGCATCTGCGCGAAGCGACGTTTCGACGAGACGGCCGAGACGAAGCGGTGGCTCGAAATCGCCGACGGCATGTACTTCGGCGAGGACCGCGAACTGGGCATCTTCCTCCAGCAGGACGGCTATCTGGACAAGGAGCAGACGTTGGCCAAAGACCTCGACCCTGCGGATCGCCCCATCAACCAGCGCTGGTCGTGGGACCGCATCCTGCGCTCGTGCCTGATCAAGCAGGCCGACGTGTTGCAGGGGCTTTATTTCTTCGGCGACGATTTCGACCTCGACACCGTCCGCCGCAACTTCCGCTTCTACGAGGCGCGCACGGTCCACGAATCGTCGCTCTCGCCCTGCGTCCACGCCATCCTCGCCGCGCGTATCGGCGATCTGGACAAGGCCTACGAACTCTACCTGCGCACGGCGCGCCTGGACCTCGACGACTACAACCGCGAGGTCCGCGAGGGCTGCCATGTCACTTCGATGGCGGGTTCGTGGCTCTCGGTGGTCGAGGGTTTCGGGGGCATGCGCGTCCGCGACGGCGTGCTGTCGTTCGACCCGCAG
>ENA-UEPN01001509-UEPN01001509.1-human-gut-metagenome-genome-assembly--contig:-NODE-1509-length-12210-cov-2.835820_pt1 | contig 12210 bp, 10 predicted proteins | sample MGYA00242897_ERZ507910 | MGnify/ENA primary metagenome ERZ507910 (study PRJEB26167, sample SAMN06115525) | human gut metagenome | host: Homo sapiens | place: China:Jiangxi | collected 2015-08-20...
GGCATCCTTTTCGATATACTTGCGGTACTCGTCGAGCGTCGTCGCGCCGATGCAGTGCAGCTCGCCGCGGGCGAGCAGGGGCTTCAAAAGATTGCCTGCGTCCATGCTGCCCTCGGTCTTGCCCGCGCCGACGATGGTGTGCAGCTCGTCGATGAAGAGGATGATCTTCCCCTCAGACTTCTTGACCTCGTTCAGAACGGCCTTCAGGCGTTCCTCGAACTCGCCGCGGTACTTCGCACCCGCGATGAGCGCGCCCATGTCGAGCGAGAAGATGGTGCGGTCCTTCAGCCCCTCGGGCACGTCGCCGCGCACGATACGCTGGGCAAGGCCCTCGGCGATGGCGGTTTTGCCGACGCCCGGCTCGCCGATGAGCACAGGGTTGTTCTTGGTTTTACGCGACAGGATGCGGATGACGTTGCGGATCTCCGCGTCGCGGCCGATGACGGGGTCAAGCTCCTTGCTGCGGGCGCGCTCGACAAGGTCGGTGCCGTATTTCTTGAGCGCGTCGTAGGTCTCCTCGGGATTGTCCGAGGTCACGGGAGCGGTTTTGACCTTGCTCAGCTCGTCGGTAAAGCGGCTGCGCGTGATGCCATGGCTCTGGAGCAGCTGCTTGACGTCGCTCGTTCCCTCGGAGAAGATAGCGAGCATCAGGTGCTCGACGGAGATATAATCGTCGTGCAGCTTCTCGGCGGTCTTTTCGGCAAGGTTCAGAATTTTGCCGGTCTCCGGTGAGGCGTACACCTCACCGCTGCCGCCGGAGACCTTCGGCAGACGCCGGATCAGCGTGTCCAGCTCGGAGAGCAGGCCGTCGCAGTCCACGCCCATCTTGCCGAAGAGCGACGCGATGAGTCCGCCGTCCTGATCGACAAGGGCATAGAGCAGATGCTCGGGGGTCAGATATTGGTTGCCGTTTTCCTGCGCCATGCTCTGCGCGGTCTTGACGGCGTCCAGCGTTTTCTGGGTATATTTTTCAGCGTTCATATAAATTCACCTCTATTGACAAAACTGCGAATCGCTTAAATCAGAAGCCCGCGGCCCCGCAGGTCGCCGCGGTAGGCCAGCTCCACGTCCTTGGCGCTCAGATCGCCGCTCAGATAGCCCTTGAGCAGGCGGTCGAAGAGCTGCACATAGGCGCTGATGGCGCCGGCGATGTCCTCCGCCGAGCGGGCGTGTCCGCGCGGCATGGCGAGCGGACGGACGAAGCGCCCGTCGTAGAGCGAACAGGCGATCGTGCCGCCGAGCGCCGGCGCGAGACAGACATTCTCGATACGCGCCCACAGACGGAAGAAGTCCGTCAGCGCGGCGATCAGCTCCGCCGACTGCGTGCGGAACACGACGTTGAGCGTGCCCAGCGTATCTTCGCCGCCGTCGAGATCGACCTCATACTTGACCGTCGGACGGTACTTGTAGGCGAGGCTCGATTTGAGCGACATGGACTGCGAGTTCGGTGCGAAAAACGGCACCAGCTCGCGCGAGGGGGAAACGAGCGCCTCGATGGCCTCGAAAATATCGTTGATGCGCCGCTCCGGCGTAGGGACAGAGACGTACTCGGACAGAATGCGGTTCACCAGCGCCGAGCGGTTCGTGCCCAGCCGGTGCGCCAGCGCGTCGACCTCCCGCACCACCTCGTCCGAGAGCGTCAGGCTGTATAGATTCTTTTTCATCATGCACCTCCTTACCGGGGTTTTCCTTGCTGTACCGTATCATAGCACAGCAAAAACTTTTGTCAATAGATTTATATAAATATTTTAGCGGATTATAGAAATGTTTACACGGAGTTCATTTTCTGCCCTTGTATTTCCAGTCGCGGAAATACAGCAGCGCCTCCAGAATGGACAGCGCCGAGCGAAGCCGTCCAAGGTCGATGCCGGGGTAATGGATGACCAGCGTGTGCTGCGGCGCGGAGCCGGGACGCAGGGCAAAATCCGAGAGGAAGGAGAGCCGCACGCCGCGCCCCTCGGCGTCGGCACGCAGCACATGGTCGGTGCATTTCGTGTCGATCGTCAGAAGGAAGTGCAGCCCCGCGTCCTCACCGGACACCCGGCAGTGCTCGCCGAGCGGGCTTTGCAGAATGGTGTCGATAACCGCGTCGCGCTGCGCGCGGTAGGACTTGCGCATCCGGTTGATGTGCGCTTCAAAATACTCCTCGTCCAAAAAACGCGCGAGCGTATACTGCTCCATCGCCGGCACGGTGGAGGAGTAGAAGCCGAGCTGCGCGCGGTAGCGCTCGGTCAGGCTCTTGGGCAGGACCATATAGCTGATGCGCAGCGAGGGCGCGAGCGTGCGCGAGAAGGTGTTGACATAGATCACGCGCCCCGCGCGGTCGATGCTTTGCAGCGTGGGGATGGGGCGCAGCGTGAAGCGGAACTCGCTGTCGTAATCGTCCTCGATGATATAGCGGCCCTCCCGCGCCTCCGCCCAGCGCAGCAGGCTCTGGCGGCGGCCGATGGGCGTCACCGCGCCGGTGGGAAATTGGTGGTTCGGCGAGGTGTGCAGGATCTGTGCGTCGCTCATTTCCAGAGATCTCAGGCTCACGCCGCCCTCATCCACAAGCACGGGCGCAGTCCTTGCGCCGCCGAGCGCGTAGATGCGCGCGGCCTTGGAGTAGCCGGGGTCCTCCACGCCGTAGACGGCCTCGCGTCCGAGCAGCTGGACGATGAGGTTATAGAGGTACTCCGTTCCCGCGCCGACGACGATCTGCTCCGGCGCGGCGGAGATGCCGCGGAAGCGGTAGAGATGCTGCGCGATGGCCCTGCGCAGCGCGTCCGCGCCGTTCGGCGGCGTGGCGCGCAGCAGCGCCTCGCCCTCCTCGCTCAGCACGCGGCGCATGAGCTTTGCCCACACGGAAAAGGGAAAGTCCTCCGTCCCGCTGCCGCCGGAGCTGAGATCGAGCAGCCACGAGCGCTGCGGCTGCGGCGCGCTTCGGGCCGGGGCGCGCCCGGGCGCGGCGGGGTGCCGCTCACCGTCGGCGACGTAGTAGCGCTTCTCGCGCGTGTAGAGATAGCCCTCCGCCTCGAGCTGGGCATAGGCGTTCTGCACCGTGATGACCGCCGTTTGCAGATGGCTTGCAAGTGAGCGCTTGCTCGGCAGCTTTTCGCCCGCCGTCAGGCGGCCCGCGAGAATGTCCTCACGGATGCAGCGGTAAAGATAATCGTAGCGCGCGAGCTTGCCGCGCCGGTCAAGATCGTAGGTGAGCATGGGCATCTCCAATCTGATTCTATGAAAATATATTGATTTGATGCTTTTATTAAGTCCAATTCTGATTAAAATACAGACCAAGCAGAAATGCAAGACTTTTTTGGAGATGATTTTCATGACGGATATGAAATTGCGTAAGCTGGTCCTCGCGGCGCTGTTCGCCGCCCTCTGCACCGTGATGACGATGGTCATCCAGGTGCCCTCGCCCATGCAGGGCTACGTCAACCTCGGCGACTGCGCCGTGCTGCTCTCGGCGTGGGTGCTGGGGCCGTGGTACGGCGGCGCGGCGGCGGGCCTCGGCTCGATGCTCGCCGACCTGCTGAGCTATCCGCACTATGCCCCCGGCACGCTCGTCATCAAGTTCACGATGGCGGTCGCCGCGGCGTATATTTTTGAGGCCATGCGGGAGCGCAGCGGTAAGCTGGCGGCGCAGCTCATCGGCGGCGCGGCGGCGGAGATCATCATGGTCCTCGGCTACTTCGGCTATGCGAGCCTGTGGCTCGGCAAGGGTCTGGCCGCGGCGGCGTCCATCCCCGGCAACCTCGTGCAGGGCGTGTTCGGCATTGCCGCCGGCATCGCGGTCTACGCGGTGCTCGACCGCAGCCACGTTCTCGCCCGCGCCTGATTTTGGATTGCATTGCGCCCTTGTTCATGGTATCCTGTTGAGGAAATATAAATCCCCTTGCAGGAGGTCCGCCATGAAGATCAAGGTCGTGGATATGCCCTACGAGCAGGCGCTTGCGCAGCCGAGAGAAAAGCACACGCCGCCGCGCCGTCCGTCCATGCTGTTCCGCACGCTCCTGCGCGCGCTGTCCGCGCCTGACCTGCGCGCGACGCATTTTCGCTGTGACCGCGTGGGCATGGAGCGGCTCGGCCCTGACGAGCCCTGTCTCGTTCTGATGAATCACTCCTGCTTTTTGGACCTGAAGATCACTGCGGCGGTGCTCTACCCGCGCCCCTTCAACATCGTCTGCACGTCGGACGGCTTTGTGGGCAAGGCGGGACTGATGCGCGCGCTTGGCTGCATCCCCACGCGGAAGTTTCAGCCGGACACCGCACTCGTGCGCGATATGCTCTACGCGGTGAAGAAGCTCAAAAGCTCCATCCTCCTCTATCCCGAGGCGAGCTACAGCTTCGACGGCACGGCCACGCCGCTGCCGGAGAGCCTCGGCAAGTGCGTCAAGGCGCTCGGCGTGCCGATCGTGCTGCTGCGTACCTGCGGCGCGTTCGCGCGCGACCCGCTCTACAACGGACTGCAGAACCGCAGGGTCAATGTCTCCGCGGAACTGCGCTATCTGCTCTCGCCCGAGGAGGCCGCGGAGAAGAGCGCGGACGAGATCAACGCGCTGCTCGCGGATGAATTTTCCTTTGATAACTTCCGCTGGCAGCAGGAAAATGGCATCGTCGTGAACGAGCCGTTCCGCGCCGACGGTCTCAACCGCGTGCTCTACAAATGCCCGCACTGCGGCACCGAGGGCGAAACGGAGGGCCGCGGCACGGAGCTTATCTGCCGCGACTGCGGCGTGCGCTACCGCCTGACGGAGCTGGGCGCGCTCGAATGTGAGAACGCTGAGACGAAATTCACCCATGTTCCCGACTGGTATGCGTGGGAACGCGCGTGCGTGCGCGAGGAGCTGGAGCAGGGCAGCTATCTGCTCGACGCTCCGGTGAGCATCTGCGTGATGGTCAACTTCCGGCAGATCTGCCGCGTCGGCGAGGGCCGCCTGCGCCACGATGTGAACGGCTTCCGCCTCACGGGCTGCGGCGGAAAATTGGACTTCACGCAGAAGCCCGAGACCAGCTACAGTCTCTACGCTGACTACTTCTGGTATGAGCTGGGCGACATGATCTGCATCGGCGACCGCGACGTGCTCTACTACTGCTTCCCGCAGGGGAAGGGCGATGTGGTCGCCAAGACGCGGCTCGCTGCCGAGGAGCTCTACAAGCTCAAACGCGCCGAAAGGGCCGCGAAAAACGGCTGATGCAACCGTCCGTTGCGCAAATCCCGAGAGCTTTTCTTGCCTGCCACCGCAGAATGCGCTACGATGGGGACAGAAAACAGAAAGGAGAGCGGCGGTGAGCTTTCAGGAAAATCTGATCCGTGCGCGCAAGGCGCGCGGTATGACGCAGGAGGAGCTGGCGGCAAGGCTGAGCATCTCGCGGCAGGCGGTGAGCAAGTGGGAGACAGGGGAATCGCTCCCCGACCTCTATAAGCTCGCGGCGCTCGCCGACGAGCTGGGCGTGAGCACGGACGAGCTGTGCGGCCGCGAAGCGGCTTTATGCGGCGAGGTACCCGCAACGGCTTTCGCGGGGGATGCTGCCGAGAGAGAAGCCTTTGCGGAGGAGATCCGGAGGATCGCAAAGCAGAACAGATCTCTGCGCTGCGTCGTAGGCATACTGGTGCTGATTTGCGGCGTGCTGACCATGCTGTCGGGATACCGTTCACTCCAAAACAGCAAGGCACCGAGCAATGAAATAACGACGCCCGCACCCCTGCCGGACACGATCACCATCAGCGGGCTGACGCTCGACATCGATGGTATTGCGTTGGTATTCCGCTTTGTCCCCAGCGTCAGCGGCGAGGGCTACGAGTGGTCGGCGAGCTGCGCGCCGGACAACAACGGTCTGACCTCCGTTGAAATGACAACGGACGGCGGCATCTGCACCGTGCGGCTTTTGAATGTTTCGCAGTACGACGGCGTTACGCTTTCCGCCACCGTGACGAACGGGACGGAGAGCCGCAGCATCTGTCTTGCCACAGACATCCGCGTCGGGGAAAACAGCATCTCCTGGGACCCTCAGGTGTAGTGCCCCGACAGACAATCAAACAGACCATGCCGGACGGCTGCCCTTCGGGGCAGCTGTTTTTTGGCTCCGCACCACCGCACGGCCTCGCGCATACCCTGACAAAGGGAGAGGAAGTGGCCCCGATGCGGATGACACTTGACGCGCTGCCGGTCGGCGCGAGCGCCGTAGTGACGGCGCTGCGCTCCACCGGTGCACAGCGCCGCCGGATGCTCGACCTCGGCTTCGTGCCGGGCTCGTGCGTCCGCGCTCTGCACGTTTCCCCGTGGAGCGACCCGGTCGCCTACGGTGTGCGCGGCGCGGTCATCGCGCTGCGGCGCGAGGACGCGGGCGGCGTGCAGATCGAAATGCTTTGATTTTTCAGGAGGGATCGCCCCATGCCGAACGAGGCGCACATCATTGCTCTGGCGGGAAACCCGAACGTGGGAAAATCCACCGTGTTCAACACCCTCACCGGGCTGCGGCAGCACACGGGCAACTGGCCGGGGAAAACCGTCGCCGCGGCGCGCGGCGATCTTACATACGGCGGCGAGCGTTTCACGCTCGTCGATCTGCCGGGGACGTACTCGCTGTTCCCCAACTCCGCCGAGGAGGAGATCGCGCGGGACTATCTCTGCTCTGGCGAGGCGGAGGCCGTGCTCATTTTGGCGGATGCGACCTGTCTGGAGCGCAGCCTGAACCTCGTGCTGCAAACCCTCGAGGCGGCGGATGTTCCTGCGGTCGTGTGCGTGAATCTGTTGGACGAAGCGGCGAAGAAGGGCATCGTGCTCGACCTGCCCGCGCTCTCCCACGCGCTCGGCGCGCCGGTCGTCGGCACAGCAGCGAGCTGCGGAGAGGGACTGGATAAACTGCGCGCGGCGCTGGCCGCCGCCGTCCGCGAAAAGCCGCGGCAGAGAGAGACGGCGGTCGAATATCCCCGCGCGGTCGAGCGCGCGGTGCGCGTGCTGGAGCCGGCGCTCGCGCCGTTCGCGCGGGAGCAGAGCCGCTTCTACGCGCTGCGGCTGCTGGAGGACGACGCTCTGTTCTTCGCCCGCTTCGGCGCTGATCTGCCTGCCCTGGCGGCGGAGCGTATCGGGGAGGTCTGCGTCCGCGCCCGCGCCGAGCTGGGGGAGCTGACCGGCGACGCCCTGCGCGACGCGCTGGTGGGTGCGCTCTCCGCCCACGCTACGGCGCTGGTGCGGCTGTGCGAGCGGCGGGACGAGACCGCCGCGCAGCGGCGTGACCGGCGGCTCGACCGCCTGCTTACCTCCCGCGCGACGGGCATCCCCGTGATGCTCGCGCTCTTCGGGGCGATCTTATGGCTGACGGTCGAGGGTGCGAATGTGCCGTCACAGCTGCTCTCACGGGCGCTGTTTTCGGCGCAGGAGCCGCTGCGGGAGCTTCTCGCCTTCCTGCCGCCGTTCTGGCGCGGCGCGCTGGTGGACGGAATGTACCGCACGCTTGCGTGGGTTGTATCAGTGATGCTGCCGCCGATGGCGATCTTCTTCCCGCTCTTTACGCTGCTCGAGGACGTGGGCTATCTGCCGCGCGTGGCGTTCGTGCTCGACCGCTGCTTCGCCCGCGCCGGGGCGCACGGGCGGCAGAGCCTGACGATGTGCATGGGTCTCGGCTGCAACGCCTGCGGCGTGACGGGCTGCCGCATCATCGACTCGCCGCGCGAGCGGCTCATCGCGATGCTGACGAACAGCCTTGTGCCGTGCAACGGGCGCTTTCCGCTGCTCATCACGCTTTTGACCGCGTTCCTTTCCGGAGAAGCCATGCTCGGTGCAAGCGCAGGACTGCTCGCGTCGCTGGTGCTCTCCGTGTGCGTGACGCTGCTCGTCTCGCGCCTTCTGTCCGCCACGCTGCTGCGCGGCGAAAGCTCCGCCTTTTCCCTCGAGCTGCCGCCCTACCGCCGTCCGCGCGTGGGGCAGGTGCTGGTGCGCTCGCTTCTGGATCGGACGGTATTCGTCCTCGGCCGCGCGGTGACGGTCGCCGCGCCCGCGGGCCTGCTCATCTATCTGCTGGGGAACTGCACCGTGGGCGGCACGACGCTGCTCGCGCACGGCGCGGCAGCGCTCGATCCGCTGGGGCGCGCGCTGGGGCTGGACGGCATGATCCTGCTCGCCTTTCTGCTCGGCTTTCCCGCGAACGAGATCGTGCTGCCGATCCTGCTCATGGGCTACTCCTCGGCGGGAACGCTGGTGGACGGCGCGTCGCTCGCGGAGCTCAAGACCATGCTACAGGCGAACGGCTGGACGGGAACGACCGCGCTGTGTATGCTGCTCTTCTCGCTGTTCCACTTCCCCTGCGGCACGACCACGCTCACGCTCGCGCGGGAATCGAAGAGCCTGAAATGGACGCTCGTCGGCGTCGCGCTGCCGACAGCGGTGGGCATGACGGTCTGCTTTGCCGTGCATCTGGCGGCGACGTGGCTGAAAATATGAATACAAAATGTATTATCGCCTATGAATTATACGATTTGTCGCCGAAAATCGACAAAAAGAGGCGCGAGCCGTCGGCTCGCGCCTCTTTTCTCTTATGCTGTCACGGCTCGCGGACGGCGCCGCCGGAGATGGTGACCTTGCCGTTTTCGGCGGTCAGACCCGCTTCTCCGCCGGGAACGATGACGGTGCCGCCGGTGATGACGATGTCGCCCTCACCGAGCCACAGCCCGTGCTCAAACGAGACGGTGCCGCCGGAGATATGCACCTCGCCGCGGTCGATGCTCGCGTCGCCCGCAAGCGTCAGCTCGCCGCCGGTGACGGTGAGCGCGGCATTTTGCAGCCAGAATTCACCGCCCACCGTTAGGCTGCCGCTCTCCACGAGCAGCGTGCCCTTCTCCTCGGCATTGCTGCCCATGTGCAGCGCGCCGCAGCGGACGTTCGTGCCGTCCTGCACGGCGAGGAGGGGCGCGCGGACGCTGCCCAAGCTCCACACGCTCAGCTCGCCTGCGGCGAGCGAACCGCCGCCCGTGAAGAGCAGGCCCGTGCCGCCGAGAGTCCCGCCAACTGTGTTTTCACCGAGGACACGCAGGTGCGCTCCGCCCCACGGCAGCAGCTCGGGCGCGTGAGTGTTCTCCAGCGTCAGCGTACCGGCGAACCAGTCGTTTTCATAAGGGTTTTCGGCGTTCAGCGCATCCCACACCGCGCTGGGGACCGTACCCGCCCAATCCGGACTGTAGTCCGTCGGGTAATAGCCCGCGCCATAAACGCCGCGATAGGCGGAGCCATCCGCGCCGTCCCACAGGACGGCGCCATAGTCGTTGACCGCCGCGCCGGAAAAGCTCTGTGCGGAAAAAACGCCCGCGCCGCCCTCGACGGTCGAGCCCTCGGCAAGACCGTCCGCAAGGTGCGCCGTGCCGCCGGAGAGGATGAATTCCGCCTTCTGCTCGGCCGCGCCGAGGAGCGTCGTGCCGCCGCGGAACACCGCGCGCTTCAGCTCCTGCACGGAGCCCTGCACGCTGAGCGTGCCGCCGGCGTTGACGAGCATACCGTTGCTGAGCCAAAGCATATCGGTGCAGAGCGTGCCGCCGAGCACGGCGAGCGCGGGCACGTCGACTGTATTCGGAGCGGCGAGGCGAATGTCGTCGCAGCGCAGCGTCACATCGCCGTCAAGCACCAGCGAGGGGATGGGGAGATCCCCTACCGCCGCAGTCGAGGGCGGCGGCATTTAAGACCGTCAGCGTACCGTCGCCGGTGACGAGCAAGCAGTCAAAGCCCTCGAAGCAGGCGTACTCCGCCGCCGTCCACGGTGCAGTCGCCGGAGATGTTCAGACGGAGGATGCCGCCGTCCGGCACGGTGAGGTTCGGGAGGGTGCAGTCCGCCGCGGAGACGGTGAAGGCGTGGTACAGCTCGCCGTTCCACGCGAGCTGACCGTAGGAGCCCTCCTGCTTCGCCCTGCCGCCGGAGAAATCGGCAAGCGTGACGCCCTCATCGGCAAGCTTGCCCTCCTGAATGAGATCGGTGTACGTTCCGCCCGGCAGGCGGACGGCGAGGTAATTGCACGCGCCCTCGTCGGCACGGGAGGCAAGCGGAAGCTTGCTGTTCTTGTCCGCCGCACCGGAGGTCTCGGCAAGGTCGAACCACAGGCGGCAGACCTCGGGCAGATCCTCGGCGTGCAGCCCCTCCTCGACCAGGATCTCGTCGTTCGGCGTCGGCAGTGTCACGGCGTCGCCCGGCGTAGCGGGCGTGCCGCAGGCGGTGAGCAGGAGCAGCAGGGACAGGAGCAGCGCGGACAGCTTTTTCATAGCGGCGTCCTCCAAAATGCGTTTTCGGGGCGATCCTTATTTCATCAGCTCTGCGACCAGATCGGTGTATTCGCTCGGGTCCTCAAGCGGCAGGCCCGCGATGAGCAGCGCCTGATCATAGAGGATCTTCGCGTACAGCTCCGCCTTGGCGCGGTCGGAGGTCATGGCGGCCTCCATCGCCTGCACAGCGGGATGGTCGGTGTTCAGCTCCAGAATGCGGTCGGCCTTGACGGGCGTGGGCATCTGGAAGTTTTTGAAGTATTTCTCCATCTCGAAGCTCAGACCCTCGCCCGCGGTCATGCACACGGGATGCGTCTTGAGACGGCGGGAAGCGCGGGCCTCCTTGATCTTATCGCCGAGTGTTTCTTTGACGAACTGCATCAGCTCCGGCTTTTCGTCTAGGACCTTTTCCTCCTCGTCGCCGAGGTCCAGCTCGCCGTCGACAATGGAGCGGAACTCCTTGTCGGCATACTTGCCCAGCATTTGCAGAACAAATTCGTCCGTTTCACCGGTGAGGTAGAGGATCTCGTAGTTCTTGTCCTTCAGCAGCTCGGTCTGCGGCAGGTGGTCGATGGCCGCCGCGCTCTCGCCCGCGGCGTAGTAGATGTACTTCTGGCTCTCCGGCATCCGGTCGACGTACTCGCGCAGGGTGACGAGCTTCTTCTCCGTCGAGGAGTAGAAGAGCAGCAGATCCTGCAGCGCCTCCTTGCGGCTCAGCCCGTCCGGCCCGGCAATGCCGAAGCCGATGGCGCGGCCGAAGTTCTCGTAGAATTTTTCGTAGCCCTCGCGGTCGTCGCGCAGCAGCTTTTCGAGGTCGGCGCGGAGCTTCTTCTCCAGGCTGTTCCCGATGACCTTGAGCTGACGGTCGTGCTGCAGCAGCTCGCGCGAGATGTTCAGGCTCAGGTCGGGGGAGTCCACCACGCCGCGCACGAAGCGCAGATAATCCGGCAGCAGCGCGTCGCAGTGATCCATGATCATCACGCCCGCGGAGTAGAGCTGCAGACCCTTTTCATAGCCCTCGCTGTAGAAGTCCATCGGCCGCTGCGAGGGAATGAACAGCAGCGCCTTATAGGTCACGGCGCCCTCGACGCTCGCGGTGATGACGCGCTGCGGCTTGTCGAAGGCATGGGCGATGGACTGGTAGAACTTCTCGTACTCCTCGTCCGTCACCTCGCCGCGCGGACGCTGCCAGAGCGGCACCATGGAGTTGACCGTCGTCATCTCGTCCACATACTCGTACTCGGGCTTTTCGGGGTCGCTGCCATCCTTGACCCTGCGCGTCGGGCGCAGCATACGGATGGGGTAGCGGATGTAGTCGGAATACTTCTTCACCAGCTCATAGAGCCGGTAGCCGTCGAGGTACTCGGAATATTTCTCCTCGTCCGTGTCCGCCTTGAGGTGCATGATGACGTCGGTGCCGACGCTCGCCTTTTCACATTCGCTGACGGTGTAGCCGTCCGCACCGGAGGACTGCCAGCGGTAGGCGGTCTCCGCGCCGTATTTCTTCGTGACGACCGTGATCTCGTCCGCGACCATGAACGCGGAGTAGAAGCCCACGCCGAACTGACCGATGATGTCGATGTCCTCTTTCTGCTCGGCCTCCTGACGGAATTTGTACGAGCCGGACGAGGCGATGACGCCGAGGTTGTTCTCCAGCTCGTCCTTGTCCATGCCGATGCCGTTATCGCTCACGGTCAGCGTGCGCGCGTCCTTATCCACGGTGATCTCGATTTTGAAATCGCCGCGGTCAAGGCCGACCTTATCGTCGGTCAGCGAGAGGTAGCAGAGCTTGTCGATGGCGTCGCTCGCGTTGGAGATGATCTCGCGCAGGAAGATCTCCTTGTGGGTGTAGATGGAGTTGATCATCAGGTCGAGCAGACGCTTGGATTCTGCCTTGAATTGTTTCTTTGCCATAAAGCGGCATCTCCTTTGGTGATATATTTGTGCTGATTATAGCACAGAACCGCAAGGGTTTGTT
>ENA-UEPN01001513-UEPN01001513.1-human-gut-metagenome-genome-assembly--contig:-NODE-1513-length-12193-cov-26.936118_pt1 | contig 12193 bp, 8 predicted proteins | sample MGYA00242897_ERZ507910 | MGnify/ENA primary metagenome ERZ507910 (study PRJEB26167, sample SAMN06115525) | human gut metagenome | host: Homo sapiens | place: China:Jiangxi | collected 2015-08-20...
ACCCTCGTCTTCAAGGGACGGACTCTTGCAAGCCGCGCACAGGTGCTCATCACGCAGAACGGAGACAAATACCGCGATGTGAAGGAGTACACGGCAGGTGAACTCGCCGCCCTGGCGGACGAAACGGTCATTTCCGTACCGTCGGCGATCGTCGTGGCCGTGACGACCAAAGGCTTCGTCATCAGCGACGACAAAAACACGGACAATATCTTCGTCTCGGACGCCACGACGGTTGCCGTCGGCGACAAGATTTCGCTCTTGGGCACCAAGTCGTCCGACTCGCAGAAACTCGCTACGGTAATCGACTGCGACGAGGTGACGGTTCTGTCCGACGGAGCGGTGAACTACCCCGAACCGGAGGACATCAGCGCAAAGATCGACGACTACACCTCCTCCAAACGGGGCTACGTCACCGTCAAGGGCGTTTTCAACGGCAGCACCCTCACCGTTTCGGAGAACGCCAAGTACTCGGTCAGCGTCGTGGACGCACCGGCAAGCCTGGGCCTTTCCGCCCTGACCGGCCATATCGTAACCGTCACCGGCTACTACGCCGGTTTGGCCGAGCCTGTACAGCGCATCATGGCCACCGATGTCGAGGACAACGGCCTGAACGAGATCGTCTATTTCCTGGAGAACTTCGAATGGCTCGAACCGTGGTCCGTAGCAAGCGGTGTCGGCCAAACGGTCGAGACGGATAACCTCGATGCAAAAGCGACAGCGCTTACCTCCATAACTGTCGATGGAGTGACTGCATTCGACGCTGTCGAAAAACTCGGTTACAAGTTTATCTACGACAAGAACGACAACAAACGCATCTACCTCCAGCAGAACTACCTCAAATTCGGCAAGACCGGCAATCACGCAGGTATCATTCTTCCTCCGATAGACGGGGTTCCCGAAGCAAAGGACAATGTGACACTCTCGTTCGACTGGTGCGGAATGCGCCAGGGGTCCGGCAAGATCGACCCCGTCAATCTGATCGTCATCTTCGAGAACGGCAGCGACAAAGTGCAGATCGACATACCCGAACTGGGATGGGAGGATGGTCACAAGCTCGAATGGGTTCGCGCCGAAGTCAGCCTGAAGGGCATTACGGTCAACAAGGATACGAAGATCACCATTACGCAGACGCAGTGGGAAGTCGGGACAGCCAACCGCTGGTTCCTCGACAATATCAAAATATCCGAACCGATCAAACTCTGATAACAGGAACCCTGTAAAACGAAATCAGCCGTTGACCCGTGAGTCAACGGCTGATTTTTTTCAGCGGAGGCGCAAAAAAAACCGAAGTTTTCGCTCCGTTCCGCCGGCTACCGGCCCGCTCGCCGGAGGAAACACTCGATCGTGTTCTCCATCAGGCAGCAGATCGTCATAGGCCCGACGCCGCCCGGCACGGGCGTGATCACCGAGGCCTTGGGTTCGATGGCCGCGAAATCGACGTCGCCGCACAGTTTGCCCGTCTCCGGGTCGCGGTTCACCCCCACGTCGATCACCACGGCGCCCGGCGACACCATCTCCGCCGTGACGAACTTCGGCCGACCGATGGCCACCACCAGAATCTCCGCCCCGCGCGTCACTTCGGCGAGGTTGCGCGTACGACTGTGGGCCATCGTCACCGTAGCGTTCGCGTCCAAGAGCAGTTTCGACACGGGAAGCCCCACGATATTGCTGCGGCCGATCACCACGGCGCGCTTGCCGGCGATCTCCACGCCTGCGGCCCGCAGCATCTTGAGAATGCCTTTCGGGGTGCAGGGGAGCGTGCAGGGCTGTTTCTGCCACAGCGCCGCAACGTTCAGGGGATGGAAGCCGTCGACATCCTTCTGTTTGTCGATGGCGGCGATCACCTTGTCCTCGTCGATATGTTTCGGAAGGGGCAGCTGGACCAGAATGCCGTCCACCTCGTCGTCGAGGTTCAGGGCCGTGATGATGTCCAGCAGTTCGGCCTCGGAAACGGACTCGGGCTTTCGGATCGTGGTATTGCGGATGCCCACCTCGGCCGAAGCCTTGGCCTTGCCCGTCACATAGCTCACGCTGCCGGGGTCCTCGCCCACGAGGATGACAACCAGATGGGGCACACGGCCGTATTTCGCGGGGAAGGTCTTCACCTCGTCCGCCATTTCAAGTTTCAGTTTCGCTGAAAGTTCTTTTCCGCTGATTATTTTTGCCATATATCGCTCGTATTATCTTTCCAAATCGTCGAAAGCCCGGTGGCCGATGTCGGTGCGGTGGAACAGATTGTCGCAGTCGATGCGGGCCACGTCGGCCAGCGCATTCCTCCGCGCTTCGGCCAGGTCCCTGCCCTTGCCCACCACGAACAGCACGCGGCCTCCGTTGGTGAGAATCCGCCCGCCGTCGGCCCGGGTTCCCATGTGATAAACAGCCCCTTCGACGCGGTCCAGGCCCTTGATCTCGTGTCCTTTTTCGTAGTCGCCCGGATAGCCCTTCGAGGCCAGCACGATGCCCAGCGCAGCGAAATCGTGCCACTCCAGCTGCGTATCGCGTCCCTCGGCCACGGCACAGAAGATGTCGACGATGTCGCTCTTCAGGCGCGGCAGCACCACCTCGGTCTCGGGATCGCCGAAACGGGCGTTGAACTCGATGACCTCGATACCCCGCGCAGTCTTCATCAGTCCGCCGTAGAGCACGCCCTCGAAGGGACACCCCTCGGCGATCATCGCGTCGGCCACGGGCTGCATGATCTTCTCCAGGGCATAGCGTTCGTCCTCCGCCGTCACGAACGGCAGGGGCGAATAGGCGCCCATACCGCCCGTATTGGGACCCTCATCGCCGTCGTAGGCGCGCTTGTGGTCCTGCGCCAGCGCCATCGGCCACACCTTGTGTCCCGAAACGAAGCACATGAACGAAAACTCGGGACCTTCGAGGTAATCCTCGACGACCACCTTGCCCTCGCCGAACTTGTCGTCGAGCAACATATCCCGCAACGCCGCTTCGGCCTCGGCCATCGTCCGGGCGATCACCACGCCTTTTCCGGCGGCCAGTCCGTCGTATTTCAGCACTGCGGGCAGAGGACGCCCCTGCACATAGGCCAGCGCCCCGGCATAGTCGTTGAATGCGCGGAATCCGGCTGTCGGGATGGCATATTTAGCCATCAGCCGTTTGGCGAACTCCTTCGACGACTCGATGCGCGCCGCAGCCTTCGTCGGACCAAAGATGCGCAGCCCCGCGGCCCTGAAGCAGTCGACGACACCCGCCGCCAGCGCCACTTCGGGACCCACGACCGTGAGGCCGATGCCCCGCTCCGCGGCAAAGTCACGCAGGCGTTCCACCTCGGTTTCACGAATGGCCACGCACTCGGCCTGCCGGGCGATGCCCGCATTCCCGGGTGCGCAGTAAATTTTTTCAACCTGCGGCGAACGCGACAGCGCGTCGACAATGGCGTGTTCGCGGCCTCCGCCGCCGATAACCAGTACCTTCATAAACAAAATTCCTTTTTATCGCAGAATAAACTCCGCAGATTCCGGCACTTTTTTCCGCAAAAAGTGCCACAAAAACTCTCCGACGATACCTCCGCCTGCCCGAAACGGTCTAACGCTGGCTCCGGGCGACTATTCGCGGGTTTGTAAACAAACCGTCCCCTCCGCTCGCGCTTTTAGCCCGTCCCTTGCCAACGGCTCCGGTATCCGGTCGGATTTCTGTACTACCCAAAAATAGTAACGCCGGTGATACTAATGCTTGAAGTGCCTCTCACCGGTGAATACCATGGCGATGCCCTTCTCGTCGGCCTTCCGGATCGAATCCTCGTCGCGGACCGAACCGCCGGGCTGCACGATCGCCGTCACGCCGTATTCGGCGGCCAGCGTCACACAGTCGTCGAAAGGGAAGAAACCGTCCGACGCCAGCACGAGACCCTCGGTGACGCCTGCGGCATGCGCCTGCTTCAGGGCGATCTCCGCCGAGCCGATGCGGTTCATCTGTCCGGCGCCGACGCCCAGCGTCCGGCCGTCCTTCACCGCCACGATGGCGTTCGACTTCACGTGTTTGACGATATGCCAGCCGAAATTGAGGTCCTCCATCTGCTCCGCAGCGGGCTTCGCCTTCGTGACGCACATATCGGCCGTAACGGCCTTCGTCGCCACGTCGAGGTCCTGCACCAGCAGGCCGCCGTTGACGCTCACATACTGTTTCGGGTCCACGTCGCCCTTGTCCATGCTGACCTCGAGCAGGCGCAGGTTCTTCTTCGCCGAGAGCACTTCGAGCGCCCCCTCGTCGAATTTCGGGGCCATGATGATTTCGAGGAAGATCGGCTTCATCAGCTCGGCCGCTTCGCGCGTCACCGTGCAGTTCGTCGCCACGATGCCGCCAAAGATCGACACCTTGTCGGCCTCGTAGGCCTTCGTCCATGCCTCGACGACATCCTTGCCCGTCGCGGCGCCGCAGGGATTCATGTGTTTGAGGCCCACGCAGAACGGCTTGTCGAACTCGCGCACGATGCACAGCGCGGCGTTGGCGTCCTGGATATTGTTGTACGACAACTCCTTGCCGTTGAGCTGTCTGGCGAATGCCAGCGAATAGGGCACCTCCTTCCCCTCGCGGTAGAATTTGGCCGACTGGTGGGGGTTTTCGCCGTAGCGCAGCGACTGCACGAGGTCGAACTCGAGGAAAAGCTTCTCGTTCAGACCCGCCTGCGCGCGCATATAGGCGGCGATCATCGCGTCGTACTCGGCGGTATGCGTATAGGCTTTGGCCGAGAGCTTCAGGCGCGTGGCCTTTTCGGTATTGCCGCCGGCGCGAATCTCGTCCAGAATCGCGTCATAGTCCGCGGGGTCGCACACCACCGTCACGTCGGCCCAGTTCTTGGCCGCCGAGCGAAGCATCGAAGGTCCGCCAATGTCGATGTTCTCGATGGCGTCCTCCATCTTCACGCCGGGTTTCGAAATCGTCTCCCGGAACGGATAAAGGTTCACGCAGACCATGTCGATGAACTCGATATGATTATCCTTCAGGGCTTTCAGGTGCTCCGGATCGTCGCGGCGGGCCAGCAGTCCGCCGTGCACGTTGGGATGCAGGGTCTTCACGCGGCCGTCGCAGATCTCGGGGAATCCCGTCACGTCGCTGATGTTGATTACCTCCACGCCGCTGTCGGCCAGGAGCTTCATCGTACCGCCCGTGGCGATCACCTCCCAGCCCAGAGTCCGCAGCCCTTTGGCAAACTCCACGACACCGGTCTTGTCACTTACACTAATTAATGCGCGCATTATTCGATCAGTTTTTTAATAGTTTCAATGTATAACGGATATTCCACGGCATGAATCATCGCTTCCAGTTCCCCGATGTCATCGCCCTCGTAGGGAAAGGCCCGCTGGGCGATGATGCGTCCGCCGTCCAGCTCGGCGTCGACGTAATGGATCGTCACGCCGAAGACCTTGACGCCGTATTCCAGCGCTTGCTCGATGGCATGCGCCCCGCGGAAGGCCGGCAGCAGCGAGGGGTGGATGTTGATGATCCGCCCGCCGTAGGCCCCCAGCAGCACGTCGCCCACAATGCGCATATAGCCCGCCAGGCAGACCAGCTCCACGCCCGCGGCATCCAGCCGCGCGACGATCTCCCGCTCGTAGTCGGCCTTCGAGGCATATTGCTTCGGCGCGAAGACGAACGCCCCGACCCCGTGAGCGGCAGCCCTTTCGACCACCTTCGCACCGGGTTTGTCGCAGACCATCAGCACCACTTCGGCATCCAGCACGCCCCGCTCGCAGACCGTGACGATGGCTTCGAAGTTCGTGCCGCTGCCGCTGGCGAAAACCGCAAGGCGCCGCATCCCTCTATCGGATGACGACACCCTCGGTGTCGGTTACGCGTCCGATGACCGTGGCACGCTCGCCCTGCTCCGTGAGGATGCCGATGGCCTTCTGCGCCTCGGCGGCATCGAGGGCGATGACCATGCCGATGCCCATGTTGAAGATGTTGAACATCTCGCGGTGGGCCACCTTGCCGTACTTTTCGAGGAAGCGGAACACGGGCAGAATCTCCCACGACCCTTCGTCGATCTCAAGCCCCTGCCCCTCGTGGAGGATGCGGGGAATATTTTCGTCGAAACCGCCGCCCGTGATGTGGCTGATGCCGTGCACGTCGCAGTTGCGAACCACCTCCAGCACCTGCTTCACATAGATTTTCGTCGGCGTGAGCAGCACCTCGCCAAGCTGTTTGTTCGACAGTTCGGGATAGGACTCGCGCAGGTTCAGGCAGTTGTCCGCGACGATCTTGCGCACGAGGCTGAAGCCGTTGGAGTGCACGCCGCTCGACGCAACGCCCACCAGCACGTCGCCCGCCCTGACCTTCGAACCGTCGATCAGCTGCGACTTCTCCACGACGCCCACCGTGAATCCGGCGATGTCGTATTCGCCCTCGGCGTACATGCCCGGCATCTCGGCGGTCTCGCCGCCCACCAGCGCACAGCCGGCCTGACGGCAGCCGTCGGCGACACCCGCGACGATGGCCTCGATCTTCTGGGGTTCGTTGCGCCCCACGGCCACGTAGTCGAGGAACACCAGCGGTTCGGCGCCCTGCGCCAGCACATCGTTGACGCACATGGCCACGGCATCAATGCCGATCGTGTCGTGCTTGTCCATCTCGAAGGCCAGCTTGAGTTTGGTTCCCACGCCGTCGGTCCCGCTCACGAGCACCGGTTCCTTCACCTTGAGGGCCGAAAGATCGAACATACCGCCGAAGGCGCCGATGTTGCCCATCACACCCAGACGCGAGGTCGAGGCCACATGCTTTTTGATGCGCCGCACCACTTCGTATCCGGCTTCGAGATTCACGCCGGCCTTTTCATAACTTTGAGCCATAGCAATATATGGTTTAAATAATTTAAATTCCCTGTTTTTATCCCCATTCTCCGGGCCCGTCATTGGGAGGCATCGCCAGATGCCGTGGCAATCCGGGAAAAATGCCGTAACGTCACAACACCGGTTCAGATTGCCGCGTCGGACCTGCGTCCTCCTCGCAATGACCGCTTCGCGTCCGCTAACATTTTACGTCCTTGTTGGCCTCCTCGGGCGACTGGTAGAGCGCCGTGGGATACTGCCCCGTGAAGCAGGCCATGCAAAGTTCCTTGCGGCTGCCCGCCTTCAACAGCGACTCGGGCGAGAGGAACACCAGCGAATCGGCGCCGATCTCCTCGCAGACCCCCGCCGTGTTCTTGCGGGCCGAGATCAGCTCCTCGCGTGTCGAGGTGTCCACGCCGTAGAAGCAGGGATCGGTCATCGGGGGACTGGCGATGCGCACGTGCACTTCGGTGGCTCCCGCCTCCTTGAGCATCGTGACGATGCGCCGCGAGGTCGTGCCGCGCACGATCGAGTCGTCGACCAGCACCACGCGCTTGCCCCTGACAATCGAACGCACGGCCGAAAGTTTCATCCTCACGCCCTTCTCGCGCAGCTCCTGCGAGGGCTGGATGAAGGTGCGGCCGATATACTTGTTCTTGATAAGTCCCATTTCATACGGCAGTCCGCTCGCCTCGGCGTAACCCATCGCGGCGCTGAGGCTCGAATCGGGCACGCCGACCACGATGTCCGCCTCGGCGGGAGCCTCCTTCCAGAGCAGGCGTCCCGACTCCTTGCGGTAGGCGTGGACGTTGCAGCCGTCGATGTCGCTGTCCGGGCGTGCGAAGTAGATGTACTCCATCGAACACATTTCGTGACGCTTGTACATCGAGTAGTCGCGGCTGCGGATGCCCTGCCTGTCAATCGTCACGATCTCGCCCGGCTCGACGTCGCGCACGAACTCCGCGCCCAGCACGTCGAACGCGCACGTTTCGCTCGACACCACCCATCCGTCGCCCAGCTTGCCGATCGACAGCGGACGCAGGCCGTACTTGTCGCGGCAGGCGTAGATGCGGTTGGCCGTCATAATCAGGAAGGCGAAAGCGCCTTCGAGCATGTTCAGCGCGTCGATGATCGAGAAGATGCGCGGCCGGTCGTGGTAGCGCGTCTCCTTCTTGATCAGGTGGGCCAGGATCTCGCTGTCGGAAGTCGACTGAAACAGGCTGCCCTTGTTTTCGAGGTGGCGGCGCAGCAACTCCGAATTGACGATATTGCCGTTATGCGCCAGCGCGAAGTCGCCCGTGTTGTGGCGGAAGAGGAACGGCTGGACATTCTCCATGCCGCCGCCTCCGGCCGTGGTGTAACGCACATGGCCGATGGCCGTGGAACCTTTCAGCGTGGCGAGTTTCGCCTCGTCGAAAACCTCCGTCACCAGCCCTCCGCCCTTGATGCGGCGGAACGTGCCGCTCTCGTCCACCGAGACGATGCCGGCCCCCTCCTGCCCGCGGTGCTGCAAGGCGTGGAGACCGTAATAGGTCAGCGACGCGGCGTTCGGCACTCCGTAGATGCCGAACACCCCGCACTCCTCGTGCAATTCACGGTCGCGGATCACTTCCATCATACTACCCGACGATTTTTTGCAGGCGCGCCAGAATCTCCTCGTAAGCCTCGCGGACCTTGCCCAGGTCGCGGCGGAAACGGTCCTTGTCGAGTTTCTCGTTGGTCGTGGCATCCCACAGACGGCAGGTGTCGGGCGACACCTCGTCGGCCAGCACGATCTCGCCGTCCGACGTCTTGCCGAACTCGATCTTGAAGTCCACCAACTTGATGTTCATCTTCAGGAACAGCTCCTTGAGCACCTCGTTGATCTTGGCCGTCATGGCGTACATCTCGTTCAGCTCCTCGTACGTAGCGGCGCCCAGCGCAACGGCGTGATGGTCGTTGATCAGCGGGTCGCCCAGCTCGTCCTTCTTGTAGCAAATGTCGAAAATGACGTTCGAGGGCTGCGTGCCCTCCTCGATGCCGAGACGCTGGGCCATCGAACCGGCGATGACGTTGCGCACGATCACCTCCAGCGGAATGATCGTCACCCGGCGGCAGACCTGATCGCGGTCGTTGATCGTCTCGATATAGTGGGTCTTCACGCCGGCCTTATGCAGCTCCTTGAAGATCAGGGTCGAAATGGCGTTGTTCAGCACGCCCTTGTTCTCGATCGTAGCTTTCTTGATGTTGTTGAAAGCCGTAGCGGCATCCTTGTAGTGGATGATGATCTTATCGGGATCGTCCGTGCGAAAAACCTGTTTTGCCTTGCCCTCGTAGAGCATTTCGAGCTGTTTCATGTTGTTTGGGTGTTTTTTGATTATTTGATTCGTTGTCTCATTTCATATTGAAGTCCACCACGATCGGACGGTGGTCCGAGGGGTGCCAGAAATTCGAAAGTTTGGCCGGATCGCGGACCGGCTCGGTGTAGGCGTCGGTCACCACGTCGGCATGCGTGATGCGCTCGTAGAGCGGCGGCGTGCAGTAAACGAAGTCGATGCGCGACTTGCCGCCCGTCGTGGTCTTGAACTCCCCGGGATATTTCCCGGCGATCACGTCCACATAAGGCGTGTGCCGGAGAATGTAGTCGTGCACCAGGAAACGCGTGTCGCCCGCCGGATATTTGTAGAACCAGTTGTCGCGCGACGAACGCGCGTTGAAGTCGCCCATCATCATCCAGAACTGCTTTTCGGCGCCCGGAACCGAATGGATCGTATGGTTGCAGATGTATTCCATCTCCATGCGGCGGTATTTGTCGCCGCCGTTCTCGGCACGGCTCGCATCGCGGTCCTTAGCCTGGAAGGCATACCCCTGCGGCCAGGTGTGAAGCGTTACGATGTTGACCGTCTTGCCGTTCTTCTCGATGCGCGCCCAGCCCGCTCCGTGCGTCACCACGCTGTCGGGTTTCGAGCCGACGATACGTTCGACGTTCTCGATCGGGTATTTCGACGTGATCACCTGCGGGTAATTGTCGCGGTGTCCGCCCACATACCAGTATTTGTGGCCGTAACGGGCGGCCAGTTCGCCCCAGTTCCCGACCAGATAACGGTCGGCGACATCCATCTTGTCGGCCGTGCCGGTCTTGTAGATCGACTGCGCCTCGCACCAGACGCAGACGTCCGGATCGTACGCCCTGACCCACTCCACGAACTTGTCGTAGTTGTCGCCCTGCCCGGACCACATTCCGTTCTGAATGTTCCAGTACAGCAGGCGCATGTTGTTTTTCGGGTTCTTCGGGTTTTTCCGGGCATGAACGCAGACCGGAGCGAGCATCGCCGCAAGAAGCAGCACGCCGCAAAATCGGAACAGGGAGGTTTTCATCGGTTATCGTTTTTTTAAGGTTATTGCACTTTGCGGAAATAGGCCACGGCATTGGCGAACAACGACTGCTGCTTGTTGCCGGCGATGTTCTTGAACAGGTTGTTTTCGTAACGCTCCGTGTGGCCCATTTTTCCAAGAATCAACCCGTTCTGCGAGATGATGCCCTCGATGGCGTACGACGATCCGTTGGGGTTCCAGGGAGCCTCTGCCGTGGGGTTCCCTGCGGCATCGGCGTACTGGAAGGCCACCTGCCCGTTGGCGAACAGCTCGCGGGCAAGCTCCTCGCTCACCACGAACTTACCCTCGCCGTGGCTGACGGCAATCGAATGCAGTTCACCCGGACGGAAGCCGCGGAGCCACGGGGAAGCGGTCGTCGCGACGCGCGTCGAGACGATCTGCGAAATATGACGGTTGACGTCGTTGCGGAACAGCGTCGGCGACTCCTTGGTGACCATGCCCAGACGTCCGTAAGGCAAAAGGCCCGACTTGACCAACGCCTGGAAACCGTTGCAGATGCCCAGGATCAGGCCTCCGCGGTCGGTCAAAGCGTGGATTTCGTCGCGAATATCCTTATTGTTCAACACATTGACAATGAATTTGGCGCTTCCGTCGGGTTCGTCGCCCGCCGAGAAGCCGCCTGCGAGCACGAAGATGTGCGCCCGGCGGATATGCTCCTTCATTTCGGCGATCGAGCGCAGAACGTCGTCGCCGGCGATGTTGCACAAGACGCTCGTCCGGACCTCGGCCCCCGCCGCGCGGAACGCCTTGGCGGTGTCGTAGTCGCAGTTCGTGCCGGGGAACACCGGAATATAGACCACCGGGGTCTCGACCGCCTCGCCGGGATAAACGAACGTTTTCGGGGCGGGTGCGGAAGTCATCACCTCCGCCGAGTTCCGGCCCTTGTCGGGGTAAACGGCCGCAAATTTCTCCGTATTGGCCTTGTAAAGCTCTTCGAGCGGCATCTTCACCCCGTTGACCGTCAGCGCCTCCTCGGCGACGGTGAAGCCCAGCAGTTCGGCATGCGGATATTCCAACGTGCCCTCGCACTCGACGAGGATCGAGCCGTAGGCGTATTCATACAATTTCGGCTCGTCGAGGGTGATCTCCGCGCCGACGCCGTTGCCGAAAGCCATCTTGGCAAGGCCCTCTCCGACGCCGCCGAAGCCCACGGACCACGCCGAGAGGATTTTCCCGGACTCGATCCGCCCGCTGACGAACGCAAAGTTCTCCTTCAGCTGCGCCGTGTCGGGCATCCGGTTCTCCAGCGGAGTATGGCGGACGAGGTAAATGCGATGTCCTGCGCCTTTGAGGTCGGTGGAAATGACCTTCGAAGCGTCGACCGTCGTGATGCCGAAGGCCATCAGCATCGGCGGAACGTTGATGTCCTGGAACGTGCCCGACATCGAGTCCTTGCCGCCGATCGAAGGCAGGCCCAGTTCGACCTGCATCTTCAGCGCACCGAGCAGCGCGCCGAGCGGCTTGCCCCACGACTCGGGATTCCGGGTCATACGCTCGAAATACTCCTGATAGGAGTAGCGCATCCTCTCGTAACGCGCACCCGCGGCCACGACCTTCGCCGCAGCTTCCACGACGGCATAGGCCGCGCCGTGGTAGGGACTCCACGAAGCCACGTAGGGGTTGTAGCCGAAGGCCATGATGCTGGCCGTGTCGGTATAGCCGTCCGTGGGGAGTTTCTGCACCGAGACCTGCGTCTCGCTGCGCTGCATGCGGCCGCCGAAGGGCATCAGCACCGTCGAGCGGCCGATCGTCGCGTCGAACATCTCCACGAGGCCCCGCTGCGAGACGACATTGTTATCCTTGAGGTTGTTCGTAAAACGCTCGGCGAGGGTCTCCCCCGCCACTTCACGGGCAAAGGGATCGCGGTTTTCCACCGCGCCGATCCGCGCCTCGGCATAATGCTTCGCCCCGGCGCTGTCGATGAATTCGCGCTTGAGGTCCACGACCTTCCTGTCCCCGTTGAACATCCGCATGCGCGCCGTGTCCGTCACGTCGGCCACGTGCACCGCCTCGATGTTCTCCTCGCGGCAGTA
>ENA-UEPN01001529-UEPN01001529.1-human-gut-metagenome-genome-assembly--contig:-NODE-1529-length-12056-cov-4.822105_pt1 | contig 12056 bp, 8 predicted proteins | sample MGYA00242897_ERZ507910 | MGnify/ENA primary metagenome ERZ507910 (study PRJEB26167, sample SAMN06115525) | human gut metagenome | host: Homo sapiens | place: China:Jiangxi | collected 2015-08-20...
ATTTTGTTAATTGAAAAAACATATATAGCTTTGCCGAAACTTTTATTATAATGAGTTGTAACTTCTACACTAAAACAACTTATTGATATTACAGTAAATCTAAAAATAAAAGTGGAAAGACAAACGTACACCTATGACGAAGCTTTTGAAGCATCTTTACAATACTTCAAAGGTGATGAACTTGCTGCAAGGGTTTGGGTAAACAAATATGCAGTAAAAGATTCTTTCGGGAACATTTTCGAAAAGTCTCCCGAAGATATGCATTGGCGCATTGCAAATGAAGTAGCCCGCATTGAAGCTAAATATCAGAACGGGTTAAACGCACAGCAGCTTTACGAATTATTGGATCACTTTAAATACATTGTTCCGCAAGGTAGCCCTATGACAGGTATCGGGAACGACTTTCAAGTGGCTTCCTTATCAAACTGCTTTGTCATTGGAATTGATGGAGCAGCCGACTCATACGGAGGTATAATCCGCATTGATGAGGAACAAGTACAATTAATGAAACGTCGTGGTGGCGTAGGACATGATTTATCTCATATACGACCAAAAGGTTCTCCGGTTAAAAATTCAGCACTGACTTCCACCGGACTGGTGCCCTTCATGGAACGTTATTCCAATTCAACACGTGAAGTAGCGCAAGACGGACGTCGTGGTGCTTTAATGTTAAGCGTATCCATCAAGCATCCAGATTCAGAAGCATTTATTGATGCCAAAATGACCGAAGGCAAAGTAACCGGTGCTAATGTATCCGTGAAACTAGATGATGCATTTATGCAGGCAGCTGTAAATGGCACTCCTTACAAACAACAATACCCGGTAGATTCCGATCAACCTGTTTTCACGAAAGACATTGATGCATCTGCGTTATGGAAAAAGATTGTCCATAACGCATGGAAGTCTGCTGAACCCGGTGTATTATTTTGGGACACCATCATCCGTGAATCCGTACCAGACTGTTATGCCGATTTAGGATATCGTACTGTTTCTACCAATCCTTGTGGTGAAATACCCCTGTGTCCCTACGATTCTTGTCGCTTATTAGCTATCAACTTATACTCATACGTAGTAAACCCTTATACAAAGGAGGCTTACTTTGATTTCGACTTATTCAAAAAGCATGTGGCATTGGCCCAGCGCATTATGGATGACATCATTGACTTGGAATTGGAAAAAATCGAGAAAATCATAGCTAAAATCGATTCCGATCCCGAAAGTGAGGAAGTAAAAGAAGCAGAGAAACATTTATGGGAAAAAATTTATAAAAAGAGCGGACAGGGAAGACGTACAGGCGTAGGTATCACAGCTGAAGGGGATATGCTTGCCGCTATGGGGTTACGCTACGGAACAGAAGAAGCAACAGAGTTTTCTGAACAAGTACATAAAACAATCGCTCTGGAAGCCTATCGTTCATCTGTTAACATGGCAAAAGAACGTGGAGCATTCGCTATCTATGACAGTGAACGAGAAAAAAACAATCCGTTCATCAACCGCTTAAAAGAAGCTGATCCAGAATTATATGAGGAGATGAAAAAATACGGACGACGTAATATCGCCTGCCTGACCATAGCTCCCACCGGAACTACCAGCCTAATGACCCAAACTACTTCCGGCATAGAGCCGGTGTTTATGCCGGTGTATAAACGTAGAAGAAAAGTCAATCCGAATGATCCTCAGACACACGTAGATTTTGTAGATGAAACAGGAGATGCATTTGAGGAATATATTGTATTCCACCATAAATTTGTGGAATGGATGACAGTAAACGGTTACGATCCCACCAAGCGTTATACACAAGAAGAAATTGACAAATTGGTAGAAAAGTCACCTTATTATAAAGCCACATCAAATGATGTAGACTGGCTGATGAAAGTAAAAATGCAAGGACGTATCCAAAAATGGGTTGACCATTCAATCAGCGTAACTATCAATTTGCCCAATGACGTAGATGAAGCATTGGTAAACCGCTTGTATGTAGAGGCATGGCGTTCAGGATGCAAAGGATGTACCGTTTATCGTGATGGCTCCCGCTCCGGAGTTTTACTTTCTACCCAAAAGGACAAGAAAGACAAAAAAGAAGAACTTCCCCCTTGCAAACCACCTACGGTAGTAGAAGTGCGCCCCAAAGTACTGGAAGCGGAAGTAGTACGTTTCCAAAACAACAAAGAAAAATGGGTTGCATTTGTAGGCTTGTTGGATGGACATCCATACGAAATCTTTACCGGTCTGCAAGATGATGAAGAAGGTATTTCATTGCCCAAATCGGTCACTACCGGACGCATCATCAAAAACATTGATGAAGAAGGCAACAAACGATATGATTTCCAGTTTGAAAACAAACGTGGATACAAAACAACCATTGAAGGTTTGTCTGAAAAGTTCAACAAAGAATATTGGAACTATGCTAAATTGATTTCGGGTGTACTTCGTTGGAGAATGCCTATTGATCGTGTTATCAAACTGGTAGATTCTCTGCAACTTGACAGTGAAAACATTAACACATGGAAAAATGGTGTAGAACGAGCACTGAAAAAATATGTAACAGATGGTACTAGTGCCGAAGGACAAAAATGTCCCAATTGCGGAAATGAAACTCTCGTATATCAAGAAGGATGCTTGATCTGCAAGACTTGTGGCACATCGAGATGTGGATAATGGTTTATTATATAATGTAACAACACAAAGGAAAAGCTCCTTCATGACTTTCGTGAAGGAGCTTTTTTATATAAACAAAATAAATCCCTTTTCTATCTTACCCCTACAATACGATGAAACCGTTCCACAATACGCCTTCCTAAATCCATACGCGTACTATCTACTTTATGAATGGCAGCAGGAGTCACATCATCTTTATATTTGGCTTTACCTACACGTATTTTCATCTTATCCAGATTACCGGAAATATTCACTCCAGCCTTAAAAGGCAAAGGCGATTTCAAAATGGATATATGATATTTAAAATTCATATCCAGTCCTTGCTCTCCCCCTATAGCAGCTTTATAACGATCTATAGACACTTGAAATGGATAAACAAGAACACTACCGTCATTAACAACTACATTAACCGAAATACTATCAAATACATTCTTCTTTTTATTTTTAAACATCAACATCTTTGAAATTTCGGCAAAGGTCTCACCATCCATCAACACCAAACTGTCCCCTTTTATATACATGGCCGAACGCAAAGTAGGTATACGAATATTCATATTTGAATCCAGACGTGCCTCTGCAGCCACATCAAACTGAACCCTTCCTTCAAAAGATCTCAGCATAGGTACAATGGTATCCATTGAAGGTATAAAATCTACCAGCTTAGCTATATTTATATCCCTAATTTTAAAGTCAAAGCCTGTATATCCTCCTCTGACTGAATCCGCACGATATACCATAACCGCCTTCATATCAGCATCCAATGCACGCATTTCCAAATTTCTTAAATATAATGTACGATTTTTCAAATCTACCTTTCCACACACATCTTCAAATTCCACCTTTCCAAACACTACTTTTTTCAAATCTGTCTGTAATTCAAAATCCAAATTACCCGGTAACACAAACAACTTCATTTCTGTTGGAGACACTGTGTCTGTCACCGCCACAGATACTGAATCTTCAGATAAAGAGAATGAATTTATCAATTGATTACAATCAATCATCTCAGAAGAGATTGCTAAACGCGCTTTTAAAGTTTCATTTTTAGTCATCGCACGATATAATCCCATTACCTCACCGGTAGCAACCATATCTGAATGCCCTATTTTCAAAGAGGCATTTCTTAATGTTATTTTCGGACCATCTACTGTTACAGCTGTCTTACGTACTCGTAAAGGTAAACCAAATTCAGGAGTATGTACCAACAACCTATCAAAACCAACAATTCCCCGAGGTATCCATAACGAATCATTTTTCTTTTCCAATTTCGCCTTAATACCTGCCACGCCTAACGCCAACTTCGTTTCATTGGCATTAAAGAAAAGAGAATCCGTACGCATGGAAAAGCTAATCATCGGCATTGCCGAATTTTGTTCCTTCGGAGCAAGTTCGCCAGTTCCAGTAGTCTTGCCACTATATATTTTAAGCGAATCTCCTATATTCGCACGCAATTTATTCATTTCCAATTCACATTGCAAAGTGACAATCTTTGTGGTATCTTGAGGATTGGTTGAAACAACCTTCGCTTTCATCCGATCTATCTCTGAAACAAATTTCCTACTATTCAATATTATTTCTCTGATATCCAATTCAGCCTGCAAAGTTTCACTATCACTGAATTTTAAATCGGCATTACCTAAAAAATTAAAATCTTTAGCAGTGTCTTTTAACTCAAAATCCTTTAAAGCCAATCTTCCCCCTAACCTGATACGTCCAATATCCTGCTTTTTCAAAGAAGAAAGACGACATTTTAAATTTAAACCCGCATCTAATTTACCACGGATGGTTACATTTTCCTGCAAAGGGAAAGTTTTAGCTAAAGCATCCAAGTCAACTGTAGATTCAGTATGAAGTGTTATAAGTGGATCTATCAATAAATCCTCCACTTTGGCATCTGCTAGAATCTTGGTATGTGCTCCCTCAAAATGAAGAATTTTCAAGTTCAAAAATGAAGGATTGCGACGCATCAAATCAATATACGATTCAAAATCAGCCGTAAAATTATCAATACCATAAGGAAGTCCTTCATATCGGGCGGATGCATCATTAATCTTTATATTCAATGATACCGCCGGAAGCTGTTTGTTTCCATAATTACCTTCCAATGTTCCATCAACCTTAACCTCACCTTTTGCCGAAATTTGTCCACGTTTCACATAAGCCTCGGGAATCATATTCATGACTGTTTCCATGGAAGGTGCATGTAGTCCATATTTCAAGTTCACACCCACCATCTTGGTAACTGTATCACGTTTTAATTCACCGTTTACATCCAGCCGGATACCATTTATAGTCAATCCTGTATTTTTCAATGTCCACAATGCCGTAGACCTGTCTATCTCAATATCAGTCTGCAAGGAAGCCGCTACTTTATTAATCAATAATTCACCTTGCTGCCAAAAAAGAATATTTTTATTTTCAAATTCTACTCCCAATGAAGAAACTCCTTTTGTCAACGCCAGCTTTAGGCGCAAATCAACATCATCTATACGTGAATAAACCTCTGTATTACGATCATCAAAAATCAAATTGGCATGTTCTAGCTCAACCTGACGGATATCTATCTCGCTATCAAATTTATTTTGTGAAATTGTATCTTTTTCCACAGCCAATGTATCCGAAGAAGTTTTCACTATCTCCCAATTCGCCTTACCTGTTTTATTTCGATAAGCATAAACAGCAACATTTTTCAAAGACAAATTATAGACACTGATCTTATTTTTCAAAAAATAATCCAAAGGATTCACTATCAACACACATTCTTTAAACGCCAATAAAGAATCGGTCTTTTGTGGAAGACTATCATTCAATACTTTAGAAACCAAGAAACCTTCGTCAACTTTTAACCCAAATTGAGGAAAGGTAGAAAAGAAAGTCAATTCTACACTTTCTACCTTCAAATCAGCATCCAGTGAACGATTAGCAACATTCAACACTATCGGAGTTAATTTATCTGGTGTAAATACATAGTTAATCACAAAAGCCACTACCACAAACCCAGTAAGCAGCAAGGCTCCCACTGTAATGGCACTTACCCTTATTAATTTACGAATTCTTCTTTCCATATTATGCAAAATTAATGAAAACACCCATGCCATCAACTTTATTTCGTGTTAATACTATAAAATAGACCAATAAAACAGATAAAAAAGAAAACAAGAACAATGATTTTTAATTTTGAGATATGAAGCGAAAGTTCTACTTTTGTTTCTCAAACTGAAAAAATATGAAAGCAACATCTATGTATATTTATCTGGAAGGTGCCAGGTTTTTCGCTCACCACGGAGTCGATCCACAAGAAACAATAGTAGGAGCTAATTTTATAATTGATTTAAGACTAAGAACCGATTTCACCCATGCAGCACAAACTGACGAACTGAAAGGCACCGTAAGTTATGCTGATATATATGCAGTCGTCAAAAAAGAGATGAAAACTCCATCCAAACTTTTAGAGCATGTCTGTGAACGCATAGGGCAAAGACTGTTTAATGATTTTCCAACTATTCAGGAAATAATCATCCGGTTGTCAAAAGAAAATCCGCCTATGGGCAGTGATTGCAGAAATGTTGGAGTAGAAGTACATTATACACGATGAAAAAAATTATCTGACAAACATCCAGTCATTTAATTAAGTTCACCCTATTACATGCCCTCCTCTTAAAAACGTAAATATGCTATCGTGCAAATAACAACACAAACCAATAATAATGAATATACAGACCATGTTCATGACCCTACTTATTAAAATAAAGAAAGTTGTTTTCTTCCTTCAGAATGATAAAATTTCATGGTAGCACTGATTCCTAATGTTTCTATTCTGCGATAAAAAACCTCATTCAAATAGGGAGCATTAGGAGAAATGCATTCAGAACGGTCTTCAAAATAAGTTTGATATCGCTTGGCCATCTTTGGAAAAATCCGCTCTACCTTATCATAAAAATAATCACGGGAGCCCCGTCTTAAAGTTACCCCGAACAAAGGAAGCACATAGGACGCTCCTGCTTCGGCAGCCTTCTCTACTATTTCCTCAATATCTTCTATAGAATCGTTTATAAAAGGCAAAACAGGCATCAATGCCACTCCTGTATATATACCCCGATCGGACAATATCTTCATCGCCTTAAAACGCTCGGAAGATGCCGGTGCATTAGGCTCCAGTTTGCGCGCCATCTCGTCATCCGCTGTAGTGATAGTAAAACTAACGGCAGCATAAGTGCGCCCTATATCCTGCAATACATCGGCATCACGAGTCACAAGACTACTCTTTGTTATCACATGAACAGGAAAACGATGTTTGGCAATAATTTCCAACGCACCTCCAGTCAGCTTCATCTGTTTTTCCAACGGCATATAAGGATCATTCATTGAACCTGTGCCAATGGTTGCTTTTCCACGTTTCGTTCCCAGTTCATGATCCAGTAATTCCAAAGCATTCTTCTTTACAGAGATATGAGAAATATCACCAACACCATAGCAAGAACTACGTGTATCACAATAAATGCAACCATGTTGGCACCCTCTATACAAGTTCATGTTATAAGCAATTCCCCAATAATTATCTTTACTTTTCAAACGTGACAGAATAGACTTTGTTTCAATAGATTTTACCTCATGAACATTCATTTTACAGCTCCTTTTCTTTTTTGATCAAATTTCATCAAACAAAGATACAGGAATAATGCTATAAAAAGAAATATAAAGAGAAGCAATTTAAAAAAGTTTCAACTGGGAAAAATGTTTTTTGCCCAACAAATAATATTTCATAACAATGCTAAAATGAGTCCGTTCCGGAATTATCTCATCTGTAGACTTCATCATATTTTCTATACGAGAAGCGGCAAAAGAATATCTTATATCCTCAAATTCTCTCCGCGCCTGCATTACAGCACGCGCATTCGCTCTATCCTTTTTCAGATAAAAAACAAGGGCAGCCACTCTATCCAGTATACCACGTATAAAAAGTACATGTTCCAATTCCTTATCCGGCAAATTCTTATAAAGCATCAACAGATTATTTCTGAAATTCAAAAAAGTCTTTCTCGGATTCTCTTTTTTCAACGTAGCCCCTCCTACATGATATACCACACTTTGCGGAATACAGACAAGCTTTTTTCCCCTACTGCGCAAACGCCAGCACAGGTCAATTTCTTCCATGTGGGCAAAAAAATGACCATCCAAACCTCCAACTTCACGATAATCAGCCAACCGGATAAAAAGAGCAGCTCCTGTAACCCACATCACCTCCGTTACCGTATCATATTGTCCGCAATCCTTCTCAACAACATCAAAAATACGTCCTCTGCAAAAAGGATATCCATACCGGTCGATAAATCCCCCCGACGCTCCGGCATATTCAAAATATTCCTTATTATGCCAACTTAATAATTTAGGTTGGCAGGCAACTGTTCCGGAATGGGTGTCCATATAATCCAGCAAAGGTTCCAACCAATGCGGAGTAACCTCCACATCACTATTCAGTAAAACTACATATTCTGCATCAACTTGCTCCAAAGCCCGGTTATATCCTTCGGCAAAACCATAATTCTGATCCAGCTCAATCAAACGGACTACAGGAAATTCAGAACGAAGCATTTCAAGCGACCCATCAGAGGACGCATTATCAGCCACACATATTTCAATCCCCTCTCCTACTGAATTATCCATAACAGAAGGTATAAACTTACGGAGCATATCCACCCCATTCCAATTCAATATAACAACAGACACCCTTTTCATTTCTTTTCAGACTAATACCAAATGTATGGAATAATTCAGACTAAAACACCCTTCAACGCTGTACCCTCTTCATTAAAGCCTCCCATTCTTACACGAATCAACTGATTATCCAATTGATCATCGTGATCCATCTCCACCCGGATGTAATTATCAGTAAATCCATGCATAGGAGTTCCAGCCTTAGATTTTTCCATTAATACCCAAGCTTCCCTTCCTATATGAGAGGTATAGAACGCCTTTGTCTTCGCATCAGATAAAGCCAACAATCTCTGGCTACGGCGATGCTTCTCCTCAGGACTCACCACATACTCTATTTTCAAGGCCTGCGTACCGGGACGTTCCGAATAACTGAAAACATGTAACTGCGTCACATCAAGCCCTTCAATAAAACGATAAGCATCTTCAAAATATTCCTCTGTTTCACCACGTGTTCCCACAATTACATCCACGCCAATAAACGCATCCGGCATGATTTCCTTAATTTTGCGTATCTTGGAAGCAAACAATGCAGTATCATATCGACGTCTCATCAATTTCAACACATCATCGCTTCCCGACTGCAAAGGAATATGAAAATGCGGCATGAATGCACGTGAACGTGACACATATTCTATTATTTCATCCGTCAGCAAGTTGGGTTCAATAGACGAGATACGATAACGTTCAATCCCTGCCACCTGATCTAAAGCCTTTACCAGATCAAAGAAACTTTCACCGGTTGTCTTCCCGAAGTCTCCAATATTCACCCCGGTAATTACAATTTCCTTCCCTCCTTCAGCTGCGGCCTGCCGCGCCTGTTCCACAATCTCTTCAATACGTCCGTTCCGGCTACGCCCACGAGCAAACGGAATTGTACAATAAGAACAGAAATAATCGCAACCATCCTGCACTTTCAGAAAATAACGAGTGCGGTCACCCCTAGAACACGAAGGTGAAAAACTACGTATGTCTTTTGCAGCTGTCGTAATCGCCTCACCTTGAGGATGCTTTTCCAAATTTCCGAGATAATTCATCAACTCTCCCTTTTGTTCAGCTCCTAAAACAACATCCACCCCTTCTATATTAGCCACCTGGTCAGGTTTTAACTGGGCATAACATCCCGTCACTACTACATAGGCACCCGGATGCTGTTTAACCAAACGATGGATGGCCTGACGGCATTTCTTATCCGCAACCTCGGTTACAGAGCAAGTATTAATAACACAAATATCAGCTTTCTCACCCTTACGTGCTGTACGTATACCTGCTTCTTTCAGTGTTTTACCGATGGTTGAAGTTTCTGAAAAGTTTAATTTGCAGCCTAATGTATAATAAACAGCCGTTTTATCCTGGAAAATTGTCGTATCAATCATACCTTTTTATCTAATTAGCGAGCAAAGGTACATATTATTCTGCTTAAATTTTTTAGAATACCAATAATTATGCTTATTTTTGCACATTACATCAAAAATTGTGCAATGATAAAAGAGAACTTTATTAAGCTATACGAGAATAGCTTTAAGGAGAACTGGGATTTACCGTGTTACACAGATTATGGTGAAGACAACGCTTTTACGTATGGACAAGTGGCAGAAGAAATAGCCAAGTTACACCTGCTGTTTCAACATTGCAGTCTCCGACGCGGTGATAAAATTTCAATCATAGGTAAGAATACTTCTCGCTGGTGCATAGCATATATGGCAACAATTACCTATGGCGCCATCGTTGTACCTATTCTTCAAGACTTTAAGCCGAATGACGTTCATCATATCGTCAATCATTCCGAATCCACATTCCTGTTTGTCAGCGATAATATCTGGGAAAACCTGGAAGAAGAAGCATTGGGCAACTTACGTGCTGTCTTTTCTTTGACAGATTACCGTTGTCTGCACCAGCGTGATGGAGAGACTATTCAGAAATTCATGCGCAACATAGATACGGCCATGAAAAAAGCCTATCCCAAAGGTTTCCAAAAGGAGAACATCATCTATACCGAATTGTCTAATGATAAAGTGATGTTGTTTAACTATACCTCGGGCACCACCGGCTTCAGCAAAGGAGTGATGCTGACAGGCAACAATCTGGCAGGCAATGTCACCTTCGGTATCCGAACAGGACTGTTGAAAAAAGGAGAAAAAGTACTTTCTTTCCTACCCTTGGCCCATGCTTATGGTTGTGCTTTCGATTTTCTGACCGCAACAGCCGTGGGAACCCATGTCACGCTGTTAGGCAAGACACCTTCTCCAAAAATTCTGATGAAAGCCTTCGAAGAAGTGAAGCCCAACCTGATTATCACAGTCCCCCTGGTAATAGAAAAGATATACAAGAATGTCATTCAGCCACTTATCAATAAGAGAAGCATGAAATGGGCATTGAATATCCCTTTACTGGACAATCAGATATATGCGCAAATCCGTAAAAAACTGATTGACGCTCTGGGCGGACGGTTTAAGGAAGTCATTATTGGCGGTGCAGCCATGAACCCGGAAGTAACAGATTTCTTCTACAAAATAAAATTCCCCTTTACCATCGGATACGGTATGACAGAATGCGGCCCGCTCATCAGTTATGCCCCCTGGAATACCTTCATCCCCGGTTCTGCAGGAAAAATTCTCGACATCATGGAAGTGCGTATCGACTCGGATGACCCCTACAATACGACAGGCGAAATTCAGGTGCGCGGAGAAAACGTAATGAAAGGATATTATAAAAATGAAGAAGCAACCCGCGAAGTATTTACCGAAGACGGTTGGCTGAAGACCGGTGACCTGGGAACCATTGACGCAAACGGCTTCATATATATCCGCGGCCGCAGCAAAACCATGCTGTTAAGCTCCAACGGACAAAATATCTTTCCGGAGGAAATTGAAGCGAAGTTAAATAATATGCCCTTCGTTCTGGAAAGTCTGATTATAGAACGCAATAAAAAACTTGTGGCGTTGGTTTATCCCGATTACGACAGTCTTGACTCTCTGGGATTGAACACCCCCGACAATATAAAAACGGTAATGGACGAGAATCTGAAAAATCTGAATAAACTGGTAGGCAATTACGAACAAGTAAGTACTATTCAGCTTTATCCTACCGAATTTGAAAAGACTCCCAAAAAGAGTATAAAACGCTTCCTCTACAACAGCATTGCAGAGGAATAACAATATGTTTTAAAACATACTATAAATCAGTAAATTAGGTTGCACAACATAAAAATGTGGAAAAAAAGTCGGTTTCAGGAGTACAACATATTGAAAAAGTGTATACCTTTGCAACGTTTTAATAAAGCAACTATTTAGTATTACAGATTTAAAAAGCAAAGAAAATGAAAAAATTAGTAACAACGGAGCTGAAAACGCAGATTCTACTACAGTTGAAACAGTTGAAACAGCTGTTGTTGAAACAGTTGAAACAGTTGACACTGTAGCTGCTGTTGATAGCACAGCTGCTGACTCTGCAGCCGTAGCTGAATAATATTCAGAACGAACATTAGAGAGAATTGAAAGTCTGCCGTGCGAAAGCATAACAGACTTTTTTTTATTTATACACCTCGTCAATGGCAGCCAACGTCTCGTCTATCTGTTCCATATACCGTCCATACATTTTTCTTGGATAACTATGTATATAAGAAATTTGCTGCACAGCCTGTACCCCTTCCGGGATAGTGAAATAAAAGTTCCATTCTTGCATGT
>ENA-UEPN01001544-UEPN01001544.1-human-gut-metagenome-genome-assembly--contig:-NODE-1544-length-11972-cov-2.285582_pt1 | contig 11972 bp, 5 predicted proteins | sample MGYA00242897_ERZ507910 | MGnify/ENA primary metagenome ERZ507910 (study PRJEB26167, sample SAMN06115525) | human gut metagenome | host: Homo sapiens | place: China:Jiangxi | collected 2015-08-20...
ACCTCATATAACTCTTCATACCGCCGCTTGTACTCGGCCCAGCGGCCTTCGCGAATGGCGGCGCGGGCCCCGCGGACGGTGTCGAGGAAGTAGGTCAGGTTGTGGATGGAGTTGAGCCGGAAGGAGAGCAGTTCCTGCGAAACGTACAAATGCCGCAAATAGGCGCGGGAGAACGTGCGGCAGGTGTAGCAGCTGCAGGCGGGATCGAGCGGGCCGTCGTCCTCGGCAAATTCGCGGCGCTTGATGTTGAGCTTGCCGAGCGAGGTGTACAGCGTGCCGTTGCGGGCGTTGCGCGTGGGCAGGACGCAGTCGAACATGTCCACGCCCGCGTCGATGCCTTTGATGATGTCCAGCGGCGTGCCCACGCCCATGAGATAGCGGGGCTTTTCGGAAGGCAGTATGGGAGCCGTATGGTACAGCATCTCCATCATGACGTCCTTGCTCTCGCCTACGGAGAGCCCGCCGATGGCATAGCCCTCGAAGTCCAGATCGATAAGCTGGCGCGCCGACTCCGAACGCAGATCCTTGAACATGCCGCCCTGCACGATGCCGAACAGCAGGTTCCCCGCCGTCCCCTTGGGATAGGCGTCACGGCAGCGTTTGGCCCAGCGGGTGGTCATGGTCAGTGAGCGGGCGGTGTAGGTGTGATCCGCCCCGGCGGGCACGCACTCGTCAAGCACCATCATGATGTCCGAATTCAGGTTGCGCTGGATGCTTACCACTTTTTCCGGCGTGAACAGATGCTTCGAGCCGTCGAGGTGGGAACGGAAGGTGACCCCTTCCTCCTTGATGGTCCGCAGGGTGGAAAGGCTGAAGACCTGAAAGCCGCCGCTGTCCGTGAGGATGGGCTTGTCCCACGCGTTGAAGCCGTGCAGGCCGCCGCGCCGCGCCACGAGCTCGTCGCCGGGCCGCAGGTACAGGTGATAGGTGTTGCCGAGGATGATTTCCGCGCCTATGGCGTTGAGATCGTCGGGAGCGATGGCCTTCACGCTGCCAACCGTGCCGACGGGCATGAAGATGGGCGTGTTTACCGGGCCGTGGGCCGTCTGGAGAACGCCGGTACGGGCCGCGCCGTCCGTGGCGTGTATCTGAAAAGTTCCGGGTGTGTTCATTCCGCCAGTTTACAGGCTATGAAGGCAGTTGAAAAGGGCTACAGCCGGGATGCTGCCCTTTTCCACTGCTCGTGCAGATATGGCGGGTCATTTGCGAAAGCGTACAAAAAAATTCCGCAACCGGCGGACCGGCTACGGAATCTTTTTTGTACGGCTTCGGTACTGGGTGTCTCTCCCTGTACCGAAGCCGGTTGTCTTTCTTTAGTCCAGATCGGCGATGATCGGGTTGCCGCTGAGCTCGTCAAGGAAGCGGTCGGGGCGTTCCTTCTGATCCGGGACCGTGATGTCCTGATCCACGTATTCGCGGTAGCCCGTCCCGGCGGGGATAAGGCGGCCGACGATGACGTTTTCCTTGAGGCCGCGCAGGTAGTCCATCTTGCCCTTGAGGGCCGCCTCGGTGAGCACCTTGGTGGTTTCTTGGAAGGAGGCCGCCGAGATGAAGGACGAGGTGGTCAGGGACGCCTGCGTGATGCCGAGGACCAGCGGTTCGGCGGTGGCGGGGGAACGTCCCTCGGCCATGGCCTTCTGGTTTTCGGCCTTGAACTCGGCCTTGTCGACCTGTTCGCCCACGAGGAAGCTCGTTCCGCCCGGCTCGGTGACGGTCACCTTGCGGAGCATCTGGCGCACGATGACTTCGATGTGCTTGTCGTCGATGCCCACGCCCTGGAAGCGGTACACTTCCTGGATTTCGTCCACCAGGTAGGCGGCGAGGTACTTCTCGCCCTTGGTGCGCAGGATGTCGTGCAGCTCGGGGTTGCCTTCGGTCAGCAGGTCGCCGCACTCGACGAAGTCGCCGTCGGACACGGTGATGTGCTTGCCCTTGGGCACCAGGTATTCCTTGGATTCGCCCACTTCCGGCGTGACGATGAGCTTGCGCTTGCCCTTGGCTTCGCCCGCGAAGGAAACGGTGCCCGCGATTTCGGAAACCACGGCCATATCCTTGGGCTTGCGGACTTCGAACAGCTCGGCGACTCGCGGAAGACCACCCACGATGTCGCGGGTCTTGGAGGTTTCACGAGGCTTACGGGCGATGATGTCGCCCGCGAGCACCTGCTCTCCGTCTTTGACCATGATGATCGCGCCGACGGGGAGGCTGTAGACCGCGGGGAGCTGGCCCGCGCCGCGCAGCTTGGGATCGCCGTTTTCATCGCAGACGGATACGGACGGGCGGAAGCTCGTCGTACGGTATTCGATGATGGTCATGGACGCCTGGTGCGTGGCTTCGTCCAGCTTTTCCTGATAGGTCTTGCCGTCCACGAGGTCCGTGAACTTGATGAAGCCGTCCACTTCCGAGACGAAGGGTTCGTTGAACGGGTCCCATTCGGCAAGGAGCTGGCCGTTGCTGACGGACTGCCCATCCGTAACGTGCAGGCGCGCGCCGTTGGGGAGCGTGTAGCGTTCCACTTCGCGGCCCTGTTCGTCGATGATGGCGATCTGCCCGCTCTTGCCGAGCACCTGAGCCACACCTTCGCGGTTCCTGATTTCCTTCACGCGGGTGAGGACCACGCGGCCGTCATGCTGCGCCTCGAAGTTCGAACGTTCGATTTCCTTGGACGCCGTACCGCCGATGTGGAAGGTACGCATGGTGAGCTGCGTGCCGGGTTCGCCGATGGACTGCGCCGCGATGATGCCGACCGTCTCGCCTATATTGACGAGGTGGCGGCGGGCAAGGTCGCGTCCGTAGCACAGCGAGCAGATGCCGCGCTCGGACTGGCAGGTCAGCGCGGAGCGGATCATCACGGAGTTGATGCCCTTGTCGTCCAACGTCTTGGCGACGGGTTCGTCGATCAAAGTGTTTTCGGGGTAGAGCAGGTCGCCCGTTGCGGGATCATACACGGGATAGAGCAGCACGCGGCCGAGCGCGCGCTCGGACAGCTTCTGCTTGACCTCGCCGCCGTCCTTGATGGCGCGGATTTCGATGCCGTCGACGGTGCCGCAGTCGTGTTCGGAGACGATGACGTCCTGCACCACGTCCACGAGACGGCGGGTCAGGTAACCGGAGTTCGCCGTCTTGAGGGCGGTGTCCGCGAGACCCTTACGAGCGCCGTGCGTGGAGGTAAAGTACTGGAGCACCGTCAGGCCTTCACGGAAACTCGCGGTGATCGGGGTTTCGATGATTTCGCCGGAGGGCTTGGCCATCAGGCCGCGCATACCGGCGAGCTGACGCATCTGGTCGGCGTTGCCTCGGGCACCCGAGTTGGACATCATGAAGATCGGGTTGAAGCTGAGGTTGGCCTCCTGCTTGCCGGTCTTCGGGTCGGTCAGGATATCCGTGGAGATTTCCTTGTTCATTTCCGCGGACACGTCCTGCGTGGCCTTGGTCCAAACGTCGACGACCTTATTGTATTTTTCCGTACGGGTGATGATACCGTCGCGGTACTGGCTTTCGATGTTGTCCACTTCGGCGGAAGCGGCATCAATGATGCGCTTCTTGGAATCGGGGATCAGCATATCCTTCACGCCGATACTGATGCCGGAGCGGGTCGCGTATTCGTACCCGATGGCCTTGATGCGGTCGCAGAGGATGACGCACGCCTTGACCCCGGCGTCGCGGTAGGCGCTGTCCACCAGCTTGGCAATGTTCTTTTTGGTCAATTCTTTGTTGACGTTCTCGAACTTGATGCCGGCGGGCAGGCCGCGCCATACGAGGATACGGCCGGGCGTGGTGTTGGCGAGCTTGCCGTCTTCCATGCGTACCTTGATGCGGGCGTGCATACTGACCTGATCGGCGTCAAGGGCGGCTTCCACTTCCCACGGGGCGCAGAAGACCATGCCTTCGCCCTTTTCGAAGGAACGTTCCACGGTCATGTAATACAGGCCGAGGACCATGTCCTGAGAAGGCACGATGACGGGCGTTCCGTTGGCGGGCGACAGGATGTTGTTGGTGCTCATCATGAGCACGCGGCATTCGATCTGCGCTTCCACGGAGAGCGGGATGTGTACGGCCATCTGGTCGCCGTCGAAGTCCGCGTTGTAGGCGGAGCAGACGAGCGGGTGCAGCTGGATGGCCTTGCCTTCGACGAGCAGCGGCTCGAAGGCCTGGATGCCGAGGCGGTGCAGCGTAGGGGCGCGGTTCAGCAGAACCGGGTATTCCTTGACCACGTCGGCCAGGATATCCCATACGACCAGCTCTTCGCGCTCCACCATCTTTTTCGCGCTCTTGATGGTGGAGGCATGGCCTCTCTTCTCAAGTTCGGAATAGATGAAGGGCTTGAAAAGTTCGAGCGCCATCTTCTTGGGCAGGCCGCACTGATGGAGTTTCAGGTACGGGCCCACGACGATGACGGAACGGCCGGAGTAGTCGACGCGCTTGCCGAGCAGGTTCTGACGGAAGCGGCCCTGCTTGCCCTTGATCATGTCGGACAAGGACTTCAGGGGGCGTCCGTTGGTGCCGGCGATGGCGCGTCCGCGGCGGCCGTTGTCGAACAGCGCGTCCACGGCTTCCTGCAACATACGCTTTTCGTTACGGATGATGATGTCGGGAGCCCCGAGTTCCATCAGGCGTTTCAAGCGGTTGTTACGGTTGATCACGCGGCGGTACAGGTCGTTCAGGTCGGAGGTGGCAAAACGGCCGCCGTCGAGCGGAACGAGAGGGCGCAGTTCCGGCGGAATGACCGGGATGACTTCGAGGATCATCCATTCGGGGCGGTTGCCGGATTCGAGGAACGCTTCCACGACCTTGAGGCGCTTGGTGAGCTTCTTCTTTTTGGTCTGGGACTTGGTGGTCTGCGATTCTTCGCGCAGGAGCACCTTGATTTCCTCAAGGTTCAGTTCTTCGAGCAGGCCGCGGATGGATTCCGCGCCCATGCCCACGGTAAGGGCGTCCTCGCCGAAATGGTCGATGATCTGGAGGTACTGGTCCTCGGAGATGACCTGCATCTTCTGGAGGTTGGTGCTGCCGGGATCGAGCACGATGTACGAGTCGAAATAGAGCACCTTTTCCAGATCGGCCATGGTCATGTCGAGCAGGGTGCCGATCTTGGAGGGCAGGGTCTTGAGGAACCAGATATGGGCGACGGGCGCGGCCAGTTCGATATGGCCCATGCGTTCGCGGCGCACCTTGGAGGCAATGACTTCAACGCCGCACTTTTCGCAGACGATGCCGCGGTGCTTCATGCGTTTGTACTTGCCGCAGTTGCATTCGTAGTCCTTCACCGGGCCGAAGATCTTCGCGCAGAACAGGCCGTCGCGTTCGGGCTTGAACGCACGGTAGTTGATGGTCTCCGGCTTCTTGACTTCGCCGTAGGACCATTCGCGGATGTTCTCCGGCGAGGCGATGGAAATCTGAATCGCCTTCAGATTGCGGATTTGGCTCGCATTGGCGTTGGCCGAGCTGCGAACCGAGAAGAGATCGTCAAGACTCATATATATGTACTCCCTTTTGCGGGTCAGGCGCCGGAGAGGCAACGGCCCGTAAAGGACCTCCGTCTCCGAACCCTACCCCCATCCCCTCAAAACCGCTGTCTTGAGGGTTGGACGTAATGAAGGGTCTCTTAACTGGGAGGGCCTCCGCTTTCTTCCTTCTTCCGTTCCGGGGGCTGGCCCGGCACAAAAAATTCAGGAGAGAAAGGGGAGGGGTGCGGGGAAAGGAAAGGCTTTCCTAATGAAAGGGCTCTCCCTTCCCCGCGATGGTATCTATTCGTCAGCCATGTCCTGCTGCTGTTGCAGGTACTGCTGGTGTTCCTCTTCGGCGAAGCCGACGCGCTTGGGCCTCTTCTTGCCTTCCTCCTGATGGAGGGTGACGTTGAGGCCGAGGGACATGAGTTCCTTGACCAGAACGTTGAAGGACTCGGGGAGCCCGGCTTCGAGGAAGTTGTCGCCCTTGACGATCTTCTCGTACATCTTCACGCGTCCCGTCACGTCGTCCGACTTGACGGTGAGGAATTCCTGCAACAGGTAGGAAGCGCCGTAGGCTTCGAGGGCCCACACTTCCATTTCCCCGAGACGCTGGCCGCCGAACTGCGCCTTGCCGCCCAGCGGCTGCTGGGTGACGAGGGAGTAGGGGCCGGTGGAACGGGCGTGGATCTTTTCGTCAACGAGGTGGTGCAGCTTGAGGTAGTACATGACGCCGGTGGTCACGCGGTTCTCCAGCTTCTCACCCGTGCGCCCGTCATAGAGGACGGACTTGCCGTCGTCGTCGAGGCCGGCGCGGGACAGCCAGTTCCAGATTTCCGATTCTTCGGCACCGTCGAACACCGGGGTGTACGTGATGATGCCGTTGCGCAGCTTCAGGACGGACTTGCGGAATTCCTCGTCGTCCATCGCATCCACTTCGGCGGAGATTTCCGGCGAAGCGAAGATGTCCTTCACTTCGTCGCGCACGGACTGGAGGGCGGTGCCCTTGTCGACCATTTCCGCGAGCTGGCGGCCCAGTTCGCGGGCGGCCCAGCCGAGGTGCACTTCCATGATCTGGCCGATGTTCATACGGGAAGGCACGCCCAGGGGGTTCAGCACGATGTCCACGGGGCGGCCGTCGGCGAAGAAGGGCATGTCCTCTTCCGGCAGAATGCGGGAGACGACACCCTTGTTCCCGTGACGGCCGGCCATCTTGTCGCCCACGGACAGCTTACGCTTGATGGCGATGTGAACCTTGACCATCTTGATCACGCCTGGGGGCAGATCGTCCCCTTCCGTGACCTTTTCGCGCTTGGAGTCGTAGATCGACTTGATGTACTCGATCTGGTGATCGTACTGCACAAGCAGTTCGCCGACGTTTTCGTTGACTTCCTTGCTCTGGAACAGATCGGCCAGCTTCTTGACCGGCAGGGCCATGAGCAGCTCTTCGGTCATGGCGGCACCGGCTTCGGCCAGCACTTCGCCCTTCTTGTCGCCGAGCAGGGTCGTGGCGATCTGCTTGCCGTCGACGATGGGGAGCAGGCGTTCACGCATCCGGCGCGTGATGGCGCGGATGTGATCCTGTTCCTTGGCGTCGAGGCGGCTGATTTCGTAGTCCTCGATGTTCCTGGTGCGCTCGTCCTTTTCGCCGGAGCGACGGTTGAACACCTTCACATCGATGACCGTGCCTTCAACTCCCGGCGGGACCTTGAGGGACGTGTTCTTTACGTCGCGGGCCTTGTCGCCGAAGATGGCGCGCAGGAGCTTTTCTTCCGGGGTGAGCTGCGTTTCGCCCTTGGGCGTGATCTTGCCGACGAGGATGTCCTCGGGCTTCACGGGCGCGCCGATGCGGATGATGCCGCTCTCGTCGAGGTTGCGCAGCATTTCTTCGCCCACGTTGGGAATATCGCGGGTGATTTCTTCCGGTCCGAGCTTGGTGTCACGGGCCACGACTTCGAACTCTTCGATGTGGACGGAGGTGTAGATGTCTTCCTTCACCACGCGTTCGGAGATGAGCACGGAGTCTTCGTAGTTGTAACCGCACCAGGGCATGAAGGCGATGAGCATGTTCTTGCCGAGCGCGAGGCCGCCATCATGGATGGCGGGGCCGTCGGCGAGCACGTCGCCCTTCTTCACGATCTGGCCGGGCACGCAGGTGGCCTTCTGGCTGAAGCAGGTGTTCTGGTTGGACTTGTGGAACTTGAGCAGGTCGTAGGCCTTGACGCCGCCCGTGGTTGGGAAGACATCGCCTTCGTACTCGACCACGATGCGGTCAGCATCGGCGTAGCGCACGATGCCGTCTGCGGGAGCCACGATGCAGGCGCCGGAGTCACGGGCCACGGGCACTTCCATGCCCGTGCCGACGATAGGCAGTTCGGAACGGAGCAGGGCCACATCCACTTCCATGCCGGTGCCCACAAGGGGGCGCTCGGAACGGAGCAGGGGCACGGCCTGGCGCTGCATGTTCGAACCCATGAGCGCGCGGTTGGCGTCGTCGTGTTCGAGGAACGGGATGAGCGCCGCGGAGATGGACACCATCTGGCTCGGCGAAATGTCCATGAGGGTGATTTCCTCACGGGCGGCCATGAGCACGTCGTCGCCCACACGGGCGGTGACGTAGTCGTCCACGAGACGGCGGTCGGCGTCGACGGCGGCGTTGGCCTGCGCGATGACGTGGCCCATTTCGCGGGAAGCGTCGAGGTGCACGAACTCGTCGGTCATATAGCCGTCGCGGATGACGCGGTACGGCGTCTCGATGAAGCCGTAGTCGTTCACCTTGGCGTAGGTCGTCAGGGAAACGATCAGACCGATGTTCGGGCCTTCAGGCGTTTCGATGGGGCAGATACGGCCATAGTGCGACACATGGACGTCTCGGACTTCGAAACCGGCGCGTTCGCGGGTCAGACCGCCGGGGCCCAGAGCGGAAAGACGGCGCTTGTGCGTGACTTCCGAGAGGGAGTTGGTCTGGTCCATGAACTGCGACAGCTGCGAGGTGCCGAAGAATTCCTTGAGCACGGCGGCCACGGGCTTCGGATTGATCAGGTCGTGGGGCATGAGCGTCGCCACTTCCTGAATGCTCATCCGTTCCTTGATGGCGCGTTCCATGCGCACGAGGCCGATGCGGTACTGGTTTTCCACCAGTTCGCCCACGAGGCGCACGCGACGGTTGCCGAGGTGGTCGATGTCGTCGGCGGGGCCGTGGCTGTCCTTCAACTGGACAAGCACCTTGATGGCGTCGAGGATGTCGTCGTCGGCAAGGGTGCGCAGATCGGCGTGATCGGTCTTGTTCAGGCGCTGGTTGAGCTTGTAGCGGCCCACGGGCGACAAATCGTAGTAGTCGCCGTTGCGGAACAGGTTGTCGAAGAACGACGCAGCGATTTCCGGGGTCGGCGGGGAGCTCGGACGCAGGCGGCGATAGATTTCTTCCTGCGCTTTTTCCATGGTGGGCGTCTTGTCCTGCACCAGGGTGTCGCGGATGGAGGAAGAGGTATCGGTACCGCGGGTGTGCAGCGCGGAAATGGTCGTGATCCCGGCTTCGCGGCACGCGTCGAAGAGGCCGGCGGTGATTTCGTCGGCGGCTTCGGCGAGGATTTCACCGGTGGTGTTGTCGACCAGATCTTCGGCAAGGAACAGGCCGAGGGGCGTTTCGGGGGCCACTTCGATCTTTTCGACGCCGGCGGCTTCCATCTGGCGCCACGCGCGCTTGGTGATGGGCTTGCCGGCCTTCACCAACACGTTGCCTTCCTTGTCGACGATGTCGGCAAAGGCGGCTTCCTTGCGGTGCAGCTCGGGATTGAAGTGCCAGGAGACGCGGCCGTCGTCCTCAAGCTCGTAGATTTCTTTCTTGTAGAAGCAGTCCAGGATTTCGGTCTTGCTCATGCCCATGGCTTTGAGCAGGATCGTGGCGGGCATCTTGCGGCGGCGGTCGATGCGCACGTAGAGGATGTCCTTGTGGTCGAAGTCAAAGTCGAGCCACGAACCGCGCATGGGGATGACACGGCAGGAGTAGAGCACCTTGCGGCTGGTATGCGTCTTGCCGCCGTCGTGCTCGAAGATGATGCCGGGGGAACGCTGCAACTGGTTGACGATGACGCGCTCGGTCCCGTTGATGATGAAGGTTCCCTTTTCGGTCATCAGGGGCAGGGTGCCGAAATAGATGTCCTGTTCCTTGATATCGCGGACAGTACGCGCCTCGGTCTCATCGTCTACATCATAGACGACAAGGCGGACCTTGATGCGTACCGGGGATTCGTAGGTAAGACCCTTGGAGATGCATTCCGCCTGATCGTACTTGGGCTCGCCGACTTCGTAGCTGACGAATTCGAGGCTGGCGGTACGGTTGAAGTCTTCGATTGGGAAGACAGAACGGAAGACCCCTTCCAGACCTTCATCAGGGAGACGTTCCGTACGTCCCTCCTGCATGAACTTCCGGTAGGAGTCCACCTGCAGGTTGAGCAGGTGGGGAATCTCCACCTCAACCTTGATCTTGCCAAATTGTTTGGTAAGCTGACCCATCATTTCACCTCTGAGAAGGTTGGTCGGCAAAAGCCGGAACGTGCTCGGGTTGCGCGCTCTCGGAATCAATCATGTATAAAAAACGCAACAAGGTCGACAACATAGTTACCCTCCAGAAGATCCGGAGGGCTGTTGTCGACTGATGATACCCGTGTTAGTTCAAAAAATTGGAACAGATACCACCTCTGGTTCGTGTCGCGTGAATTCGAAAAGATAAGAAGGAATCGTCATAAAGGCAAGCTTTTTTTCCTCACGAAGCGAAATATCTTCATTTGGGGCATGGTTTTTGAATAGTGGAAAGGCTGTTAGCCTAGGGAAAGGGAGAAGGGGATTCCTTGCCGGGAGTCTGTCCCTCCCTTTCTTCGAGGCTTCTCCGTTCATCCTGTAAGGACTTTGAAACGGGCGACAGGCCGCTTCCGTCCGGCGACTGAGTCCCTAAAAGCGGCATACCGCACCTCCCCTCAGCTTTGCCAAGAGGGGACTTTCGTCATAGAAGGAAAGAGAACCTTGGTATAGGTGCGGGGGCGCTCGGCGTGGGGCACCAAGATATGAACGGGAGATACCGGGCAGGAGGCTTCCTTTCCTTTTTCCCTCGAATGTTCTGGAACGACCAGAGAGGTACGCATGGACGGTCCGTTTATCGTTTTTTTCCTCGCACTGGGGGTGCCGCTTGTTTTCGGAGCCTCTATCGGTACCGCATTCAGAGGACGTTCCGGCAGGAGATTTGGGGGCGTCACTCTTGCGCTCGGGCTTGCCGGTCTGCTTTGCGGAGGTTTGGCCTTCACGATATGCCGTGACGGTTACGGGCTGTTCGCCTGGGTGCTGCTGATGCTGATGACCGGAGGTGTTGCCTGTTTCGGAGGCGGCTGCTGGCTGGCTGCGCGTCGGAAGAGGCAGAGTGGGGAGGAGCCTCCGTGGGACTGGCGGAAACGCTGAACAGAGCGCCGTTTTCCCTTTGTTTCCCCGACCTCTGTAACCCTTCCCATGAGCTCCGAAGTGTGTTTTCCTACCCCTTTTCCGGAATGCCGGTGCCTGTGAGCAAGCCTTGGCCTCTTGTCCCGTTTCCCTGCATTCACCGCCGCTCTCTTGCGGTCCCACTCCATAAAGGAGAACGAGGCACCCTGCTTCATCTTTCAATGAGAGGTACGCATGGACAGTGTTTTCGGCATGTTCTTTTGGGCCTTGGCCATCATCGCTTTTGGGGCTTGCATCGGTGCAGGGCTCAGAGGGCGGCCCGGGAGGCTGTTTGGCCTGACCATCCTGAAAATCGGGCTTGCCGGCCTCTTCGTCATGTTGCTGTTCGTGGACAGTTTTCCCCACAATGAAATAATCTTGTGGCTGTTGCTGATGCTTATGGCCGGTGCCCTCATCTGTTTCGGCGGCGCGTGCTGGCTGGCAGCGCGTTCTATGGGGAAGGATGATGAGCCGCCGGGGCAGGATTGACGGCAATGCTGAGCCCGCCTTTCCCCTTTGTTTTTCCGGCCCTTTCCCACATGCTCTTTGCGGCGAGGGCGCCCAAGATCCCTTCTTTTTCCTTTCCGGCAGGAGGGGAGGCCGGGCGTCGGCTATCGACAGGATATCCCGTTTTTCTCCAATGACTCTGGGCAAGTTCTCTTTCCGATACGCTTCGGAATCACCGGAGCCCTCCTTTGGGAGCCGGAAACGCTGCGGACAGGGATTCGATGGGGCGAAAGTCTAGAAAGAATGGAGAATTGGAGGGTGAGGGTGAAGCCTTTCTTCTGAAAGGTTCTCCTTCCAATTCGTGCAATAAAAAAGGCGGCGCGGGGAAAACCCGCACCGCCTTTGAAAGCGCGTATAAAGTGAACTTACTTCACTTCAACTTCAGCGCCGGCTTCAACCAGCTGCTTCTTGGCTTCTTCGGCTTCTTCCTTGGACACGGCTTCCTTCAGAGTGGAGGGAGCGCCGTCAACCTTGTCCTTGGCTTCCTTCAGGCCGAGGCCGGTCAGAGCGCGGACAACCTTGATGACGCCGATCTTGTTGGCGCCGGCG
>ENA-UEPN01001556-UEPN01001556.1-human-gut-metagenome-genome-assembly--contig:-NODE-1556-length-11869-cov-17.648999_pt1 | contig 11869 bp, 9 predicted proteins | sample MGYA00242897_ERZ507910 | MGnify/ENA primary metagenome ERZ507910 (study PRJEB26167, sample SAMN06115525) | human gut metagenome | host: Homo sapiens | place: China:Jiangxi | collected 2015-08-20...
GATATATTGTAAACGCAAAATTGAATATTAGTTTATCGGTCCAGTCAAGTTCTTCTCTGGCATAAGAGACCCATTTATACTGAAATACATCAACGAAATCGCATAACGATTCATCATTACTTGCGTTTTTTTCAAAAATCTCTTTATTCTGTTCTATAAAATCGAGCAATAATTTTATGTGTATTTTCTCTTTTTGACTCCAATCCATTGCTAAAACATCCCTAACTTTGCTAGCCCATATTTCTTGTTTTTGTTCGGGTGTAGAAGCTAGATAAGCTGCTCTGGCATAAGAAATATCAATATTTAACCATTCAGAACGCGTCATTGTTCTAATCTCGGTTAAATTCGTTTTTGCCCATTGATCAATCTTTGGGTCACAACTATAATAATCTTCATTTTTTTGGCAAGAAGAGGTTATGGTACAATACACAGTAATAGTAAATAGTAATAATCTTTTCATACAATTAAATTTAAAGTTAAACAATGTGTTATTTCCTTATTTCTCCACTAATTCGAATAAGTTCAACATCGTTTTGGGCATTGCTTTTAATGAATATTACTTTATTGAAACTATTTATTTGTAATTTCGTGTTAATATTTACAATCAGTTCGGCATTCTCTCCAGGTAGGATTGGGGCTTTAGGATAGTTGACAGACATACAACTGCAGGCCACATCAACTTTTAAAATTACTAAAGGAACGGTTCCTAAATTTTCTATTTTAAATTTTATTGGTATGATTGGTGTTTTACTCTTCTGGACTTTGCCAAAATTATGTCTGTTTCTATCTATTTTTAAGTAAGCACCATTATTATTCTCAATGGCTACAGTATGATTATTTTTTGTAGTACGTTGATTATTTTTTTTACTATCTCCGCATGCTTGGAGTAACAATATAATATATATAATACAAATATATTTCATCTTTCCCTGTTCTTAATAGCAAAGATAATTAATTTAATAGGATAATCTATTAAATATGATATATTTTTTATTATATTCTGCATTATTTTTGCATATTTCTTTCTGCTTGTTTCTGCTTGCTTTGTATTTAGTAAAGCGGCAGCGTATTTAAGCGGCAGATATTTTTGTATTGCTAATATCTCAATTGTTGATTTTGTTAATAAGTAGTTGTGTAACAGTAATTGCATCTATTTTAACGTTTATTTTTGGTTCTAAATCTGTCGAATGATTTGGCATAGTTGTGTAAAATCAAGAACTGATCAACATTACGAGAAGGCGTTTTGATCTGTTTCCGATAACGTCTGAATATAGGATGTTGCGGGCGATAATCGGATTGATTCCGCAGCATAGGTACTTCCAATATAATGTAGTTCCGCGAATTAATGGAACTAATCACAGCCAAACAGGACGCGGAGGATCAATAGAGCCGTTCGATCTATTGGATTTCGACGCTTACGACGAGTTTTTACAAACGTTTGCGAAAACGGGCGTGCCCCAACTTCTTATAATCAATAAATTAGACGATTTTACGATTCCCTGAGCCGGGATCTAATTGATTTTTCTTTATTTAGCTACGTGATGGAAGATATAGATAAAATAAAACACCCATTTTACATTTTCGGGTGTAAAATGGGGTGTTCATAGTATAAAAGATTGATTTTCAATCTTTATTGCGGTGCGTAGGGGACTCGAACCCCTGACCCCGTGCGTGACAGGCACGTATTCTAACCAGCTGAACTAACGCACCATTCCGGTTATTGCGAATGCAAAGATAGTGTATTTTTTTTAATCGGCAAATGGTTTTACGGCTTTTTGAAGAAAGAAAATTGCACGCTTCCGTAACTTCTTAATTGCCAGAACTCATCGAGATCCGAAAAATCCATTTTTTTCGAATGTTCGAAGATCAGGATGCCGCCCGGACGGAGCAGCCCGCGTTCCAGGACCAGCTTCACGACCTGCTCGCTGCCCTCCAGGTCGTAGGGGGCGTCGGAGAAGATCACGTCGAACTGCTTGGCGCAGCTTTTCAGGTAGAGGAAAACGTTGGCCTTGACAGGGTAGAAGTTTTCGATCCCCAGCAGTGCGGCCGTCCGGCGGATGAAATCGTGATGCACGGCGTTGATCTCGACCGCCGTGACGCTCCGTGCGCCGCGCGAGGCGAATTCGTAGCTGATCGACCCCGTGCCGGCAAAGAGGTCGAGCACGTCGCACTCCTCGAAATCGAGCAGGTTGCCCAGCACGTTGAAGAGGTTCTCCTTGGCGAAGTCGGTCGTGGGCCGCGCACGCAGGTTTTTGGGCGGGTTGATCGCCCGGCCCCGGTATTTTCCGCTGACTATTCGCATGTCGTCTGTCTGAATCGTTTGCCGAGCAGTTTGCGCGCCGCTTTCGGGTTGTCGCCCGCAATGCGGAGTTCGTATTCCTTTAACGGGAAACAGCCGTCGAGCCGTTCGAAAAAGTAGGCGGCATCGGTGTCCGTCGCCGCGGGAATCGCTTCGGCCAGCTGCAATTCGCCGCCGTCGTATACCTTAATATATAGAAGTCCCGCCCTGCGGCTCATCCACACGGTTTTGGCCGTATTCGCGGGGGTGTGCAGCAGCGGGGTGGTGAACCGCGCCCTGTCGCCCAGCTTCTCCTCCACCTGCCGCAGCGCCTCGCGGTTTATCGCAGTGACGGCGACGAATTCCGCCTCCGGGGCGCTGGAGACGACGCACTCCTCCGCCGTCGGCGGCATGCCGTTGGCCGCGAGCATCTCGGCGCCCCGCTCCGCGTCGAAGAGTTCGCCCGGCACGAGCATCGTGCGGGGCAGCAGCAGCTCGACCGTCACCGGGGCCTCTCCGGCAGGCAGTTCCGAGAGTGCAGGGACCGAAAAAGAGTGTCCATCCAACGAGAGCTGAATGGACACCTTATTGCCTGACTGCGGCGTGTTACTCCCAGTTGCCTGCCTCATTGTTACCGGAATCCATTGATCCGAACTTGACGCCGGGATAGCGGTTGAAGTTGTTCTGCTCTTCGTCGATCAGGTTGATCACCTCCTGACGGTAAGCCACCGTGTCGAGGAACGCCTTGTAGGGTGCGCGGCACTCCACGACGGGAATCACGACCTTCGACTCGGTGGTGATGATGCCGGCCTCCATGATGAACTGGGCCTTGTTGCCGGTTCCAGGGATGAAACGGAAGTTCTCGACATCCTGACGCGTCACTTTCTTGGGGGCGAAAATGGTGTCGATCACAGCGATTTTGAACTTTTCAATATTCTTTTTGCCCGACTTCTTCAGCATGGCCATGGCCGCCGAGTCGTCTTCGTCGACGATCTTGCGCTCCAGTTCGAGCGTGTCGGTCAGCACGAAAGCCGACAGCGAGTCGAAGCTGGCCGTGAAATGCTGGTACTTGGATTTGAAGGCGCGCTGTGCCGTACGGATATCCTTGATGCGATCGATAACCTGGGCTTTCTTCGCCTTCGTTTCTTTGTCGAACCGGATCGGAGTTGAGATCTGGACGTAGATGACGTAGACCAAACCCACGATTGCTACGGCAAGAATGATTTGAAAGAGTTTTTTCATTTTAAATAAATATTTGTTATTAATTTTGCATCAATTAAAAACCGACGCATGTTCAGCACACGTATCGCGACCCAAATTTACGCTAAAATTTGTTTCGAAACAACTCCCGGACAAAAAAAAATTATAGAAAAGTTGTCCGAATACCTTGCAGACGACGATTTTTCGAGGATTTTCGTGCTGAACGGTTATGCCGGAACCGGAAAAACGACGCTTATCGCCGGACTTGTCGGCGCGCTTAAAGACCTGGGAATCAAACCCGTGCTGCTGGCTCCCACGGGGCGTGCCGCCAAAGTGCTGGCCCAATACGCTCAAGAGAAGGCACTTACCATCCACAAACGCATTTACCGCCAGCGCACGAATGCCGATTACGAATCGAAATTCTCGCTCAACATCAACCCCGAACGCGGGGCGGTGTTCATCGTCGACGAGGCTTCGATGCTTTCGGACAACACGCAGGGCGGAGCCGTTTTCGGCAGCGGATCGCTGCTTTCGGACCTCGTGGAGTATGTCCGCAGCGGCCGCGGATGCCGTCTGGTGCTGGTCGGCGACAGCGCGCAGCTGCCGCCCGTCGGGGCCGATTTCAGCCCGGCGCTCGACCCGGTGTCGATGGATGCCTACGGCGGCATCGTCTACGGCACGATGGACGAGGTGGTGCGGCAGGAGGCGCAGTCGGGCATCCTCTTCAACGCCACGCTGGTGCGCTGCATGCTCGAAAACGGCCTTTACGAGATTCCCCGCTTCGAGATGGATTTTCCCGACATCGAGGCGGTCGTGGGCGGCGAGTTCCTCGAAAAACTTCAGGATTGCTATGCCAGATACGGCCGCGACGAGACGATCGTCATCACGCGCTCGAACAAGCGGGCCAACCGCTACAACGAGGGCATCCGCCGCAACGTGCTCTATGCCGAGGAGGAGATCGAGAGCGGCGACATGCTGATGGTCGTCAAGAACAACTACTACTTCCCCGAGCATACCGAAGACTGCCCGATGAACTTCATCGCCAACGGCGACATCGCGCGGCTGAAACGCCTCAGGCGGTTCGAGGATTTCTATGGTTTCCGCTTCGCCGACGCCGTGCTCGAATTTCCCGACTACAACGATGCGGAGATCGAGTGCAAGATTCTGTTGGATACGATCGCCTCGGAGTCGCCGTCGCTCACCCGGGAGGAGTCGACGCGCCTTTTCTACGAGGTGGAGAAGGACTACACGGACATCAAAAGCAAGTTGAAACGCTTTAAGGAAATTCGTGAGAATCCGCATTTTAACGCCGTTCAGGTGAAGTTTTCCTACGCCGTCACGTGCCACAAGGCGCAGGGCGGCCAGTGGCGGGCGGTCTTCGTCGACCGCTGCCTGTTCGGCGACGAGCCGATGTCGCGCGACATGCTCCGCTGGCTCTATACGGCCCTGACGCGCGCCACCGATAAATTATATCTTGTAAATTTCGATGAAAAATTCTATGAATAGCGAACGGCATCCCCTTGAACCTTTCCTGCCCGAAAACGCCCGCCTGCTGATGCTGGGCAGCTTTCCGCCCAAACGCATCCGCTGGTCGATGGAGTTCTTCTATCCCAACCTGCAAAACGACATGTGGCGGATCGTGGGCTACCTTGCTACGGGCGACAAGATGCACTTCCTGGAACCGGGCGGACGGCGGTTCGACCGGGAGCGAATCGAGGCCTTCTGCCGTGAGCGGGGGATTGCGCTCTACGATACGGCTGTGGAGGTCATCCGGCTGAAGGACAATGCGTCGGACGCGTCACTTCAAGTGGTGCGCGAAGTAGATCTCGAAACCCTGCTGGCCCGCATTCCCGCCTGCCGGGCCGTCGTCACGACGGGACAGAAGGCCACCGACACGCTGCGCGCCATCACGGGCTGCGGCGAACCGGCCGTGGGGGAGTGCGTGCCGATGCCCTTTGCGGGGCGCGACCTGACGCTGTGGCGCATGCCCTCCTCGTCGCGGGCCTTCCCGCGTCCCGTGGAGTGGAAGGCGGAGTTTTACCGCAAAGTGTTCTCCGAGAACGGGATTCTCTGACGCTTGGGCGGAAAGAACTGGCCGGACAGACGAAAAAAATTGGATGTCGGCTTTGCACGGCATTCAAAAAAGGCCTATCTTTGTTGTATAAATTATACAATATTCTATTTTGACTTCCGAAAAGAAAATCGACAAAAAATATGTCGAGACGCCCCTGATGAAGCAATATTACTCCATCAAGGCAGTACATCCCGACGCCATTCTGCTGTTCCGCGTGGGCGATTTCTACGAGACCTTCGGCGACGACGCGATCAAGGCCAGCGGCATTCTGGGCATCACGCTCACGCGCCGCGCCAACGGATCGGCGACGTACGTCGAACTGGCGGGATTTCCCTACCATGCCATCGACACCTACCTGCCGAAGCTGGTGCGGGCGGGCGAGCGTGTGGCCATCTGCGAGCAGCTGGAGGACCCCAAGCTGGTGAAGGGACTCGTCAAGCGCGGCGTGATCGAACTGGTGACTCCGGGCATCGTGCTGGGCGACAACATCCTGGCCAACAAGGAGAACAACTTCATCGCGTCGGTCTATTTCGGCCGGCAGACGACGGGCGTGGCTTTTCTGGACATCTCCACGGGCGAGTTCTATGTGGCCGAGGGAGCGGACAGCTATGTAGACAAGCTGATCTCGAACCTCCAGCCCAAGGAGGTCGTCTACCAGCGCGGCTACGAGGACCGTTTTTCCGGTTCGTTCGGGTCGAAACTCTACACCTACCGTCTCGACGAGTGGGTCTTTTCGGAGGACGTCAACCGCGAGAAACTCTGCAAGCAGTTCGGGACCAAATCCCTCAAGGGCTTCGGCGTGGACCACTTCACCAGCGGCATTTCGGCCGCCGGGGCCATTCTCTACTACCTCGAATTCACCGAGCACCGCGAAACGGGCCATATCGCCTCCATTGCGCGTATCGACCAGGACGACTACGTGTGGGTCGACAAGTTCACGATCCGCAACCTCGAACTCTTTTCGTCGAACGGCGCGCGCGAGAAGTGCAGTTTCGCCGACGTGATCGACCGCACGCTGACGCCGATGGGCGGCCGCCTGCTGAAACGCTGGATCGCCATGCCGATCAAGGACCCCGCGAAGATCAACGAGCGCCTCGATGTGGTGGAACGGCTGATCAAAGACGCCGATCTGGCGGATGTCATCCGCGAGCAGGTGTCGCTGGTGGGCGATCTGGAGCGTATCGCGGGGCGTATCGCCGCCCAGAGGGTCACGCCCCGCGAACTGGTGCAGCTCAAGAACTCGCTCGGAGCCATCGAGACGCTCAAGGCTGCGCTGGAGTCCACCGACGACGACCGCCTGCATGCGCTGGCAGAGCAGATCGACCCTCTGGCGGAGGTTCGCGAGCGTATCGCCCGCGAAATCTACCCCGACCCGCAGAACAACCAGATACAGAAGGGCGGCGTGATCGCCGACGGCGTCGATCCCGAACTGGACGACCTGCGCCGCATCGCGCTCCACGGCAAGGACTACCTCGCGCGCATCCAGCAGCGCGAGAGCGAGGCCACGGGCATCCCGTCGCTCAAGATCAGCTACAACAACGTTTTCGGCTACTATATCGAGGTCCGCAACGCCCACAAGGACAAGGTCCCCGAGACGTGGATACGCAAGCAGACCCTCGCCAACGCCGAGCGTTACATTACGGGCGAACTGAAAGAGTACGAGGAGAAGATTCTCGGCGCCGAGGAGAAGATGCTCATCCTGGAGCAGCGCATCTACGCCGGGATCATGGCCTATATCTGCGGTTCGCTGGCGCCGATGCTGCGCGACGCCGCCGCGGTGGCGCGCATCGACTGCCTCCAGTCCTTCGCACGCATCGCCTGCGAACGCCGCTACGTGCGTCCCGTGCTGGACGACGGCAAGCGCATCGACATCCGTCAGGGCCGCCATCCGGTGATCGAGACGCTGATGCCCGTGGGGGAGGAGTACATCCCCAACGACGTGATGCTCGACGACAAGCAGCAGCAGATTATGATGATCACCGGACCCAACATGTCGGGTAAGTCGGCGCTGCTGCGCCAGACCGCGCTGATCATCCTGATGGCCCAGATGGGTTCGTACGTACCCGCGAAGTCGGCCCATATCGGCTATGTGGACAAGATTTTCACGCGCGTCGGGGCTTCGGACAACATTTCGCAGGGCGAGTCGACCTTCATGGTCGAGATGCTCGAATCGGCCAGCATCCTCAATAACATTTCGGACCGCAGCATCGTGCTGCTCGACGAAATCGGCCGCGGCACGTCGACCTACGACGGCATTTCGATCGCCTGGGCGATGGTCGAATACCTTCACAACCACCCCTCGGCCCGCGCCAAGACGCTTTTCGCCACGCATTACCACGAGCTGAACGAGATGGAGCAGATGTGCTCCCGGGTGAAGAACTACCACGTCTCGGTCAAGGAGATGGGCAACCAGATCGTCTTCCTGCGCAAGCTCGAGCGCGGCGGCACGGAGCATTCGTTCGGTATCCACGTGGCCCGCATGGCCGGCATGCCGGTGTCGATCGTCTCGCGGGCGGACGAGATTCTGCGCAACCTCGAACTGGTCTACGGCAACAACGAGATCGTGCCGAGCCGCAGCCTCAAGGAGCGGGGCCGCAAATCCGCGGCGCAGGCTGTGAAGGAGGCCGCCGAGAGCGCCGGGCCGCAGAACATGCAGCTGTCGATGTTCCAGCTCGACGATCCCGTGCTGGTGCAGATCCGCGACCAGATCAAGGGCCTCGACATCAACTCGCTGACCCCGATCGAGGCATTGAACAAACTCAACGAAATCAAGAAGATAACTGGTATCTGATAAAGCGATACTGGAAGTCGAATATACCAAAGCCCCGAACCTCTTTTCGAGAAGTCCGGGGCTTGTGTTATTATTTGATTAGTGTTATTCTAATTATACACGCCTTCTTTTTCTCTTATTATGCCTTTCTCATATTTGTTGGCACGCTTACCTGAATAAATTACAAGTTGACTGAATTTGGGCCTTCCAATCTGAATTTGTCCATCTGAAAAAACATATAGATAGGCGTTCTTCATAGTCTTATTCCATACTGTTTTGCCGTTAGAGTCTGTTACTTTTACTTTAACCCTGTATTTGTCGCTAAAAAGCCATCTGGGCTAATGGATTTGATTGCAACTACTACATCGGTATATACTTCACCTTCTATATCAAGAAAACAAACTTTACGAATTAATTCCGCATTTTGCATTGGTGATGCTTTTTCAGTTTCATCGTTGTTGTTTTGAGCAAAGACAAACCAACCAAATGAAAGCGAGAAAATTAAAAGAACAATAAGTTTTTTCATGGTTTCATCATTTTAAGGCTACTATTTAGATTCCCTATTTGCTGCTCTGGATCAGCGAACGGATGTTCTGGATCAGCATCGCTACGGCCACCGAGTTGAAGCCGCCTTCGGGAATGATCACGTCGGCGTATTTCTTCGACGGCTCGACGAACTCCTCATGCATCGGCTTCACCGTCGAGGTGTACTGCGTGATGACCGACTGCATCGTGCGTCCGCGCTCGCAGACGTCGCGCAGGATACGCCGCGCCAGCCGGATGTCGGCGTCGGTGTCGACGTAAACCTTGATGTCCATCAGGTCGCGCAGCTCCTTGTTCTCGAAGATCAGGATGCCGTCGACGATGATCACCTTCGAAGGTTTCACGCTCACGCTCTCCGACGTGCGGTCGTGGTCGACGAACGAGTAGACCGGGTGTTCGATGGGCACGTTGTTCTTCAGCGCCTTGATATGCTCCACGAGCATCTCCGTGTCGAAGGCCTGCGGATGGTCGTAGTTGAGTTTCGTACGCTCCTCGTAGGTGAGTTCGGGATGCGCCTTGTAGTAGTAGTCGTGGCAGAGCGTCACCACGTCGTCGCCGACGAACGCTTCCTGCAAACGCTTGACGAGCGTCGATTTTCCCGAGCCGGTTCCCCCGGCGACTCCGATTACCGTTACGTTCATAAGATCAGTATGTTTTTGATATTATAGACCGTTTCATCGCATCTGATCGTCTTTATTCGCCGCCTCCAGCGTCGTTTGCAAATCCGACCCTCCTCTAAATTCCCTCCTCGGAGGGGACTTTATGGCATCCGTCGTCCGGATTATTCTCAACAATGCGATTTGCGGTGGTTATTAAAAAAAAAGGATCACCCTCCTGAAGAGGGCAATCCTTTTTCTGTCTGTCGTTTTATGCGTCGATATTCGCGTAATGCGCATTTCGCTCGATGAACTCGCGGCGGGGCGGAACCTCGTCGCCCATCAGCATCGAGAAGATGCGGTCGGCTTCGGCGGCGTTCTCGATGTTCACCTGGCGCAGGATGCGCGTGTCGGGGTTCATCGTCGTCTCCCACAGCTGGTGGGCGTTCATCTCGCCGAGACCTTTGTAACGCTGGATGTGCACGCCCTTGCCGAACTCGGCCGAGATCTCGTCGCGCTCCTTCTCGGTCCAGCAGTAACGCTCCTGCTTGCCCTTCTTCACGAGGTAGAGGGGCGGGGTGGCGATATAGACGTGGCCGTTTTCGATCAGTTCCTTCATCTTGCGGAAGAAGAACGTCAGCATCAGCGTGGCGATGTGGCTTCCGTCGACGTCGGCATCGGTCATAATGATGATCTTGTCGTAGCGCAGTTTTTCGAGGTTCAGGGCCTTGGAGTCCTCCTCGGTTCCGATCGTGACGCCGAGGGCCGTGAACATGTTCTTGATCTCCTCGTTCTCCCACATGCGGTGCTCCTGGGCCTTCTCGATGTTCAGGATCTTACCGCGCAGCGGCATGATGGCCTGGAAATTCCGGTCGCGGCCCGATTTGGCCGTACCGCCTGCCGAGTCACCCTCGACGAAGAAGATCTCGGCGATCGAACGGTCGCGGCTCGAACAGTCGGCGAGTTTTCCGGGAAGCCCGGCGCCCGACAGCACGGTTTTGCGCTGCACCAGTTCGCGGGCGTGGCGCGCCGCGTGGCGGGCCGTAGCCGCGAGGATCACCTTCTGCACGATGGCCTTGGCGTCCTTGGGGTTCTCCTCCAGATAGTCGCCCAGCGCCGAGGCCAAGGCCTGGTCGACGGCGGCCGCAACCTCGTCGTTGCCCAGTTTGGTCTTGGTCTGTCCCTCGAACTGCGGCTCCTGCACCTTCACCGATACGACAGCCGTAAGACCCTCGCGGAAGTCGTCGCCGTTGATGTCGAACTTCAGCTTGGCGAGCATGCCCGAATCCTCGGCGTATTTCTTGAGCGTACGGGTCAGCGCACGGCGGAAGCCCGTCAGGTGCGTACCGCCCTCGATGGTGTTGATGTTATTTACATAGGAGTGTACGTTCTCCGAGAACGAATCGTTGTATTGCATGGCCACCTCCACCGGGACGCCGTTCTTCTCGGTGTCGAGGTAGATGATCTGCTCGACGATCGGCGTGCCGCGCGTGGCGTCGAGGTACTTGACGAACTCCTTGAGTCCCTCCTCCGAGTAGAAGTGGTCCTCGCGGGTCTTGCCCTCCTCGTCGGGACGCTTGTCGTAGAGGTTCAGGCTGATGCCCTTGTTCAGGAACGCCAGCTCGCGCAGGCGGTTGGCCAGGATGTCGTATTTGTATTCGGTGGTATGCGTGAAGATCGAGCCGTCGGGCTTGAAGGTGATGATCGTACCGCGGTCCGTACATTCGCCGACCACCTCGACCTGCGAGGTCGGGGTGCCCTTGCTGTAGGTCTGGCGGTAGATCTTGCCGTCGCGGCTGTGGATCTCGGCGATCAGCAGCGTCGAAAGCGCGTTGACGCACGAGACGCCGACGCCGTGCAGACCTCCCGAGACCTTGTAGCTGCCCTTGTCGAACTTACCGCCGGCGTGGAGCACCGTCAGCACCACTTCGAGCGCCGATTTGCCCTCCTTCTCGTGGTAGTCGGTCGGAATGCCTCGGCCGTTGTCCCTGACGGTGATGGAGTTGTCCTCGTTGATCGTCACGTCGATGTCGGTGCAGTAGCCCGCCAGCGCCTCGTCGATCGAGTTGTCCACGACCTCGTAAACCAGGTGGTGGAGACCCTTCTCGCCGATGTCGCCGATGTACATGGCGGGACGCTTGCGCACCGCTTCGAGACCTTCAAGGACCTGAATGTTCGACGCGGAGTATTCTTCTTCTTGTTTTTTAACGTTTTCTAATTCGGTACTCATCGTAGTCTTTAAATATCGTACAAATATACGGAAATTTTCCGTATAAAACAAGAAAGATGCGGTATTGGATTTGGTTAAAATGTAATGGATTCACTTTTGTAAAAAAATGCCGTATATATGAAATTTATTCGTATTTTACACTCGGGTAGTTAAAAAAAATGGAAAATTATGAAAAATT
>ENA-UEPN01001559-UEPN01001559.1-human-gut-metagenome-genome-assembly--contig:-NODE-1559-length-11864-cov-7.716891_pt1 | contig 11864 bp, 10 predicted proteins | sample MGYA00242897_ERZ507910 | MGnify/ENA primary metagenome ERZ507910 (study PRJEB26167, sample SAMN06115525) | human gut metagenome | host: Homo sapiens | place: China:Jiangxi | collected 2015-08-20...
TCTTCATTTTGTATACCTGTATTGAGCTTAATTTTTTAATTCTTAATTTTTAATTCTTAATTTCCCTCGCCTCTCTCTCGGCCCGATGAGGATCGTCCGGATCGAAGAGCATTCCGGTACAGATGCAGTAACGGCGGCCGGTACGTTCGAGGATATCGTGGTTGACACAGCCTTCGCAACCTCTCCAGAAAGCCTCGTCGTCCGTCAGGTCGGCAAAGGTAACCGGCACATATCCTAATTCCGTATTCATTTTCATGACGGCAGCACCCGAAGTCAGACTAAAAATCTTGGCGTGAGGCCAGCGCATACGGGCCAGCTGGAAGGTCATCTCCTTGATTCTTTTGGCAATGCCCAATCCTCGAAAGTCGGGATGCACGATCAGGCCGGAGGTGGTCACATATTGTTTGTTACCCCAAGACTCGATATAGCTGAAACCTGCAAATTTGTTACCTTCTAAAGCAATGACGGCTTTTCCTTCCTTCATCTTTTGGGCAACGTATTCATGTGTACGCTTGGCGATACCGGTTCCGCGCACTTTGGCGGCGGCTTCGATCGTGTCGAGGATGATATCTACATATTCCTCGTGACAGGCTTCAGCGATCATCACATCAATTTTTCTTTCTTGTTCCATTTTTATGTTTGTTCTTTTATCTTCTGTTGTTAGTGGGAACAAACGATCAGTTCCCTATACATTATATATATATTATATAAAATGAGCCAATGCTTTTACGATCTTGTCCCGGCTGATCCCTTCGCGCGGGATGATCAGGATCGTGTCGTCTCCGGCAATCGTGCCCAGTATCGATATCCGAAGCAATCCCCATTGCATATCCCGGGCGGGTCTTGACAACGGCCAGATTACCCGAAAACTCGATGTTGGGATGATACTGCGTTTGCTCTTTCACTGGTTGCATAAGTGCTGAATAATCGGGCAGGCGATATACATAATTTCCGTCCCCGTCATGTACTTTGATGACTTTCAGTTGCTTTATGTCGCGTGACAGGGTCGCTTGGGTAACCTGGAATCCGCTATTTTCCAATTGTTTAAGCAGCTCTTCCTGATTTCCTATTTTCTCTGTCTGTATAATGCGGCAGATGGCATCCAATCGTTCTTTTTTTGTACTCATACTTGTATATTTATGCAACAAGGCTGCAAATATAAAGAGTATAATTGAATAATTATGCAAGTGTGCCTTCTTTTTTTGTATAAATCTTCATATTCTTTATCTCTTGAGCAAAAAGCCTTTACGAATTGTTTATTATGAAGAGAAATCATAATTTTGCAAATAGTATAAATAAAGGATAAAAAATGAAGAAGATTACAAGTTTATTCGTCGCCATGTTGCTGTTGCTAAGCAGTTGCGGGAGTGTCCCCTTGACCGGAAGAAAGCAGGTTTTGCTTGTTTCGGATCAGGAAGTGCTGTCGTCCAGCCTGACCCAATATTCTGATTATATGAAATCGGCTAAGAAATCATCATCGAAAGACGGTGCTGCTATGGTGACACGTGTTGGTAAAAAGATAGCGGCCGCTACTGAACAATATCTGAGAAACAACGGGTTGGAGAGCGAAATCAAGAATTTTGCATGGGAGTTTAACTTAGTGAACGATCCGCAGGTCAACGCGTTTTGCATGCCGGGGGGTAAAATCGTTGTCTATGAAGGACTGATGCAGTTGGTTTCGTCGGACGATGAATTGGCCGTCGTGGTCGGTCATGAAGTGGCGCATGCCGTAGCCAAACACAGCAACGAGCGTATGAGTCAGCAGTTGATGGCACAATACGGTGCGCAGATATTGGGGCAGGCGTTAAGTAATAAGTCGACTGCTGTCCAGAAGATCGGTGCTTCCGTTTATGGCTTGGGCGCTCAATACGGTGTTATGTTGCCATTCTCACGCAAACACGAATCCGAGGCGGATTATATGGGACTGGTCTTTATGGCAATGGCCGGCTATAATCCCGCAGTTGCCGTCAACTTCTGGCAAAAAATGTCAGCCGGCAAATCCGGCTCCACTCCTGAATTTATGAGCACGCACCCCAGTGATGCCACCCGTATTAATGAGATTAAGCAGCATTTACCGGAGATAGAGAAGTACAGGGTAAAGAAATGATTTGTCACCATGATATGTCTTGTCCTGATTTAGATTGGCCATGCCTCCCCGTTTTACCTCTATATATTTAAGAGAAAAACAAGGACACTACAATATTAATTAATCAACAAATACACAGGTATTAACAGCATTACTACCACTCCTTTACTTTTCGCCCTTAGTCGAAAAGGTTTTTGACCAGTGTCGAAAGGGCTTTTGACCAAGGGCGAAAAGGTTTTCGACTAAAGGCAAAAGGTCTGTGGGCTGGCTGTTTGATAACAGTAGCATGGCAATTGTCTTTTAAATAGGACCTTCCGAGGCCGACTTTATCCCTGATGAAGGCAAACGCAAACGGTGAAGCCACTTTTACTACCAACATTCATCTGTCAAAAGTCCCAATAAGGGTTATTGTCTGTTTTGGTGACATGTCTTATCATTGTCTTTGTCCTGAATGATTAGGGTGGGCCATAAAATTTCTTCGGTATAGGCATGTTATACCGTTATCCCCATCTTCTTCATCAAGAAGCAGGCATTCATATTTTGGGCTATCCCTTCTCTGAGTTGGTAGGAAAATGTCAGTTCGTTGTCTTGGATATCGGCCTCAAAACGATAATTCTTGATCTGGTTCGGGAATTCCTTTTCAAGTTCGCCTAACGCCAGATCGTGTGTGGCAATGATACCGCAAGCCTGATTCGCTACCAGCTGTTTCATCAAAGCAAGGGAACCTTTTTGTTTGTCGATCGAATTGGTCCCTTTCAGGATTTCATCTAAAATGATGAATAGCTGTTCGCCCTGTTGCAAGCGATCGATAATCATCTTCAGCCGTTTCAGTTCGGCAAAGAAATAAGACTCATTGCTTGCAAGAGAATCGGAAGTACGCAGGCTGGTCACCTTCCGGGCCGGATATAAAGTCAGAGACGCCGCACAAACCGGAGCACCGATACAGCCGAGCAGATAGTTGACGCCGATGGTACGCAGGTAAGTGCTTTTTCCTGCCATATTCGCTCCCGTAATAATCAGGAACCAGGGACTTTTCCGGATCTCGATGTCATTCTTTACGCATATGTCCCGGCGCAGTAACGGATGTCCGAGCGCTTTGCCTTCCATTTTGAAATATACGTCTGCTATCTCAGGATAAATGTATTCCGGGTGATTGAAGGCAAATCCACCCAGCGAACAGTAAGCATCGAACAAAGCCAATGCTTCGAACCAGCGTTCCGTATCCTCTCCATGCTCCATCTTCCATTTTTCCAGCTTTATCGCCATGCGGGTATCGCGCAAAGTGAAAATATTCAGTATGACGCCGATTGCACTGAAACGTTGGTTCAGCGCACCGATATGTCCGGAGAGTTTTTTGATGATTGAAGAGGCCGTTTGCCCGTCGCTTGCAAACCGGTTGTGGATATCGGCGAGCTCGGCGGATTGAAAGTTTTCACCTTCGATACATTTGATCAGCTCGGAATAAGTCTGCAATATTTGCTCCATTCTGTCCAAAGAATTGTGTACCGTAGCGATCTGCTTCGCATTGAGATAAGCGATAATGAAAGACAATCCGAAGAACATGCCGGCTATCGATACCGGGAGCAGGTTCAGTGCACATCCTATCGCGACCAATACCCAGATGGAAGGGATCAGACAGATGAGCAGTTTCCATATTTTATTGTTGATCAAGCAGGGAGCCGCTTTACTTAATAGAGAAATAAGTTGTTGGTCGTCCTTGTTTCCCGGATGCAGGATGCCTGTCACATAGAAATGTTGCCGGAGCTGCGTGAAGGATTCCAGTTCGCGGATCGCTTCCTGGCGTCTTAATATCATAGCCTTGTCGGTGAGTGGTTGCATAAACCAGCCGGCCAACTTCTCTTTTCCCATGAAAGTAACCGTGCGGTTGACGGACTGGAAAAGCGAATGGTTTCCGAACAAATCCAGATCAAGGCTGAACGAATGTTCTGCGGAACTTTTTTCCGGTGCTCCGTCGAACGCACTGAAATCGTAATCCAACCCGTTCAGTTCGTTTTTGCACAGGTTCGCCAGTGCTTCGGCGTAACATTTCCGGGCGAAGAGCTTGGTGTGCCAGACCATTAGAGCGATAAACGGGATAGTAAACAAGACGGCGATCCCGGCCAGCACTTTCCAGTTTTCGGATTTGAAGAACCAGACCATGGCGATCAGACCGGCGACCAACAACAAACGGATGCTTCCGAGCAAATGAATTTTTTTCTTCAGGTTATCGGCCCTGCGGGTGTAAGCCGTGACAATATCTTGGTAATAGTTGTATATCTTTTCCATGCCTGCAAAGATAAATAAAAATGAACTAACCATTCTGTAATTGGTTTTATTTAAAAGAATGATAACGAAATGACCAATATAGGTGCTAAAGAGGCGAATTATCATTCATTGATTCGTATATCTTTGCTAAGGTTTTTATCGACTCAATAAACTTGATGCGTTTTATGAAAAGGATCGTGATGCTTCTGTTTCTGTCTGTGATGGTCTGTACCCTCTCGGCACAGGAAAAAAAAGGAGAAACTATCGGGGAAAGGATCGTGGCGAATGCTTATAACGCCGACAGTATCCGCGGTATTTTGGACAAGATGCCGTATTTCACCCTGTTCAAGGACAATTACTTCGTGGGAGGGACAACTCTCGGACATAAACCGACTGCTGCCAATTCGGACGTGAAGTTTCAGTTGAGTATCGCCCAACGACTGACAAAAAGCAAATTGCCGTTCGATACTTATCTGTTTATCCAGTACACTCAGAAGGCTTTTTGGAATGTCTTTCAGGAATCGTTGCCCATGAAGGACCTTAATTTTAATCCCGGTATCGGTCTGGGGCATCTGATCGTCTACCATAATAAATATATAGGTAAAGGGTATCTTATGCTCGAACATGAATCGAACGGGAAAGACAGCACCGCTTCCCGCAGTTGGAATAAAGTCACTTTTGCGGTTGCGATCACCCTCTCGCCGAATTGGGAGGCACAGTTCAAGACCTGGATACCGATTGTGGATGGTGAGAATAATAAAGACCTGCTGAAATATAACGGGATCTTTCAGGTCGCCGCCAATTACCGGACCGACAACCGTCGTTTTAATTGTGGTGTGATCCTGACGAAGCGTAAGACTTGGACCAGCTTTAACACACAGGTCGAATTGAGTTACAAATTTAACAATAATGAGAATCAATATTTCTTCCTGCAATATTACAATGGTTATGGGGAAAATCTATTGGAATATAATAAGTTCAAAAGCATGATAAGGATAGGCTTCGTTATCAAGCCTTCCGATTTCAGCCTGTATTGACAGAAGACGATAAACAACCGCTCTCCTGTATTGTTATTTATATATACATTGTATAATAATGCAAAATAACAAAATGAATGTAAAGGAACAATACTGGAAATACTCTCTGGTTACGATTATCGTAGTGCTGGGGACGATTCTTTTTGTGGAATTCATCCCTTTTCTGGGAGGTATCTTGGGCGCTTGTACCATTTATATATTGGTCAGGAAACAAATGTTGTATCTGACCGAAAAGAAACATTTGCGGCGTAGCTTCGTTGCTGTAATCCTGTTGCTGGAAACGATCCTCTGTTTTTTGATACCGCTTTCGCTGGCTGTCTGGTTATTTATCAACAAACTGCAAAATTTCAATCTGGACCCGACCCAATTGGTCAAGTCGGCGGAACATATTGCGAACCTGATCGAGCAACGGACCGGATACGACGTGCTCGATACCTCCAATATCATGTCTGCTGTCTCCATTCTCCCGAAGATAGGGCAGGTCTTGATGGGAGGAATCAGCGGTTTCGCCATCAATGTGGCCGTACTGGTGCTGATACTTTATTTCATGCTGATTGGTGGTGCCAAGATGGAAAAGTATGTCTACAGCATTTTGCCTTTTAGTGACGAGAATAAGAAAAACGTCTTGAACGAGATCAATATGATCGTCACCTCCAACGCAATCGGAATTCCGTTGCTGGCCATCATCCAAGGGCTGATCGCTTTGCTCGGATATTGGATATTCGATGTGCCGAGTCCTTTCCTTTTCGGCTTTCTGACCTGTTTTGCCACGATCATTCCGGTTGTGGGTACAGCGTTGGTCTGGTTGCCGCTGGCTCTTTATATGACGTTGACAGGAGATTGGGTGAATGCTGCCGGACTGACGGCTTATGCTTTGATTATCATTACGAATGTGGATAACCTGATTCGTTTTATCTTGCAGAAAAAAATGGCGGATACTCATCCGCTCATTACCATATTCGGTGTGATCATCGGCTTGTCTCTATTCGGTTTTATGGGGATTATCTTTGGGCCGCTCCTGATTTCGATCTTTATACTTTGTTTCAATATATTCAAGGAAAAGTATCTGGATAATGCCCGATAACTGCTACTTTTGTATGGATAAATAAACAAAGCCATGCATAGCAGAAGAATAAAAAATAATTGGCACATCATCAAAGGACAGCCTCTTACCGAATTAGACAAAAAAGTGCTTTACTATCAGAATAAAGGCCACCTGGTGCCGTCACGCAAACTGATCAAGACAGCAGAACAGATCGAAGGCATCCGCCGGAGCAGTGTGGTGAATACCGGGGTGCTCGATTTGGTTGCAAGAGAGATCAAGGCCGGTATGTCTACTGCCGAGATCGATAAGTTGGTATATGATTATACCGTTTCGCACGGGGCTATTCCGGCGCCTCTGAATTATGAAGGGTTTCCGAAAAGCGTCTGCACTTCTGTCAACGAGGTGGTCTGCCACGGTATTCCCAGTGAAGATGAGATATTGGAAGAGGGGGATATTATCAATGTAGATGTTTCGACTATCTTGGACGGGTATTACTCGGATGCTTCCCGTATGTTTATCATCGGTAAAACGACATCTGAAAAGGAAAAGCTGGTGCGGGTGACGAAAGAGTGTCTTGAAATCGGTATGCAGGCGGCGAAACCGTTCGGTTTTGTCGGTGATATCGGCAATGCCATCCAACGCCATGCGGAGAAGAACGGGTATTCTGTCGTCCGTGATTTATGCGGTCATGGTGTCGGATTGGAGTTCCATGAAGAACCGGAGGTCTGCCATTTCGGACGAAAGGGGACAGGGATGCTTCTGGTTCCAGGTATGGTATTCACGATCGAACCGATGATCAACATGGGAACCTGGCAGGTCTTTATTGACGAAGAAGACGGATGGACAGTCGTTACCGAAGATGAACTGCCTTCCGCTCAATGGGAACATACGTTCCTGATGACGGAAACGGGGCTTGAGATATTATCTTATTGATTGATATAGGTTGGCGGAAGGAGATGTCGAAACAATATCCTGCTGACTAATCGACATGATTTAGGCACGGAATTTAATCCGTGCCTAAAAGAGCGTGATAAAAGGTGTTTTGATATCGTTTTATTTTTTGTCTTTCAACAAATCACGTATCTCGGTAAGCAACTGTATATCGGCTGGAGGGGGAGCCGGAGCTGCCGGTGCTTCTTCTTTTTTCTTGTTCAAGGCATTGATTCCTTTTACTAACATAAAAATAGAAAATGCGATAATGATGAAATCGAAAGTCACCTGCAAAAAGTTTCCATAGTTGATGGAAACAGCTGGCGAGACAACTTTGTCACCGTCCATTACAGCCTGTTTCAGTATGATCTTTAAGTCGGTGAAGTTTACGCCTCCGATCAGCAGGCCGATAGCAGGCATGATGATGTCACCGACGACAGATGATACGATTTTACCGAAAGCACCGCCGATAATGATACCCACAGCCATGTCGATCACGTTGCCGCGCATGGCGAATTGTTTGAACTCTTGTAGAATCTTCTTCATAATTTAACCTTTTTATGTTATAACTACAAAAGTATACGTTTGGTTGTGGATATCCAAAACAATTTGAGAATCTTATGCTATGATGAACTGTTCTATATCTTTTTCCGGAGTTTGTATGGTGTCGATCCCGAAATTTTCGACCAGGACTTTGGCTACATTCGGTGATAAGAATGCTGGCAATGTTGGTCCCAGGTGGATATTTTTGACACCCAGGCTTAACAGGGCTAACAAGACGATTACTGCTTTTTGCTCGTACCAGGCGATGTTATAGACGATCGGCAATTGGTTGATATCTTCCAACCCGAATACATCCTGTAGTTTCATGGCGATCAATGCTAGTGAATAGCTGTCGTTGCATTGTCCGGCATCCAGTACGCGGGGAATGCCGTTGATATCTCCTAACGGCAGTTTGTTGTACCGGTACTTGGCGCAACCTGCTGTCAGAATCACGCAGTCATCCGGCAATTGTTCGGCAAATTCGGTATAGTAGTTACGGTTTTTTATGCGCCCGTCGCATCCGGCCATGACGACAAACTTACGGATTGCCCCGCTTTTCACGGCATCGACGACTTTATCAGCTAATGCTAACACCTGATTGTGTGCGAATCCTCCGATAATTTCGCCATGCTCGATTTCATTAGGAGCGGCACAGTGTTTGGCATGGGCGATGATTTCGGAAAAATCTTTCGTTTTGCCGTCTTCGTGCGCCGGAATATGTTTCCAACCGGGGAATCCGGTAGAGTTGGTGGTGTAGACACGGTCTCGGTAGTTGGCTCCTTCAAGAGGAGGCACGATACAGTTGGTTGTGAACAGGATCGGTCCGTTGAAATTCTCAAACTCTTCCCGCTGTTTCCACCAGGCGTTGCCGTAATTACCTACAAAATGTTTGTATTTTTTGAATGCTGGATAGTAGTTGGCCGGCAACATCTCGCTATGTGTGTAGACATCGACCCCGGTCCCTTCGGTCTGGGCAAGCAATTCTTCCATGTCTTTCAGGTCGTGTCCGCTGATCAGGATGGCTGGATTGTTGCGTACGCCGATGTTGACGTGCGTTATTTCCGGGTTGCCGTAGCTGCAGGTGTTGGCTTTATCGAGCAGTGCCATAGCTTTGACTCCGAAACTCCCGGTTTCCAGAACAAGAGCGATGAGTTGTTCGGCAGTAAGGTCTTTGCGTAATGTATCGGCGAGTGCACGCTGGATGAACCGATATAATTCGGGTTCTTCGTAGCCGAGGTTGGCGGCATGTTCAACATAGGCAGCCATGCCTTTCAGACCGTAAATGATCAGTTCTTTCAGCGAGCGGATGTCTTCGTTTGCTTCCCGGAGCACGCCTACTGTCTGCGATTTTCCTTCAAATGAGTTTTCCTCGCCGTTCCATATCAGTTCGTCGATGATGGGAAGTACGATATCTCTTTTTTTTGCGATGGCGATCAATTCGTTGCGTAACTTAAGCCCCTTGATGATTCGTCCGGTTATGCTTTCGATATCAAAGTTGGCATTTGTGATCGTGGAGAATAGGGCGTCTGTCGTAAAATGGTTTACCTTCATGGAGCTTTCGATCCCTGCGTTGTGGAGCAAGGTGGCGACAGTCGCGATACCTTTTGTTACGAATAACAGTAAATCCATCCGGTTTGCAGTTTTGTCGTCTTTTCCACAGACTCCTTTGTGAGTACATCCTGTACCTTTTGCCGCTTCTTGGCATTGAAAACAAAACATTTTAGTTTCCATATCTTTATTGGTTTTAATGTGATTACTGAATCTTTTTTATCTCGTTCGACAGGCAAATGTAGGGATACTACATTTCTCGAATTGTACCAAATGTTACAAGCGTCGGATTTTTTCGTATTTTTGTAAAAAGTAGTAAGATACGGTATGATAGAGATATTAATGAAAGCTCCGTTATTCGAGCATGTGTCTTCCGATGCAATTTTCGGCTTTCTGGAAAAAATCCCGTATCGGGTTGAAAGCTATCGGGTACATGATGTTGTGGCTCTTCAGGGCACTCCCTGCAATCATTTGATGGTTGTTCTGAAAGGACTTTTACAGGGACAAATGGTGAATGATGCGGGAAAGTTGGTTGTGATAGAAGAACTTATTCCTTCCCGTTTGTTAGCTCCGGCTTTTTTGTTCGCTCCTAGACATGAGTTGCCTGTCAATATCATAGCAGTCGAGCCTTCTGAAGTCTTGTTCATATCCAGAGCTGATTTTACAGAGTGGATGCAATTGGATAAGCAGGTTTTGCAAAACTTCCTGATGCTGATCTCCGGACGTAGCAGCTTCCTGACGGATAAGATTATGTTTCTGTCGCTCAAGAATATTAAGAATAAAATTGCCGATTATTTATTGCATCATCTTTCTTCTCCGGATACCTCGACGGTCAAACTGTCCGATACTCAGCAGGAAATTGCCGATCGGTTCGGGGTTACGCGTCCTTCGTTGGCACGTGCATTTGCCGAAATGGAACAGGAGGGGATTATTTCGATCAATCGGAAGACGATCACGATCAATCGTATGCAACAGTTGAGGCAAATGGCAAAATAACTCAGCTGTTTATTTCCTTTTTTATCATGATAATATCCCAATATTTTTTCTTGCGTACCTTAGAATAGAGTATTATGTATCCAGAGCGTAACGAAAAAAAAGTTTTCAAAACATTTGGAAGTTAGTATTAGAAGGATTACTTTTGCACCCGCATTCGAGCGAGAAGGGCGGCAGTTAACATGATGATGGGGTAGTTTCAGTGATAGCGAGGATGAGGTTAGCTAGGCTAAGCGAATATCCGACCATCCGGGGGCTTTGAAAAAAAAACTTTCAAAATTTTCCTTGAAAAGTTTGTCAGTTAGAAAAAAGTTTTTACCTTTGCAGCCGCAATCGAAACGATAGCATAAGTTCTTTGAAAGCATTACATATCAACAAGTAGTACAAGAGACGTAGTAGGAATACTGACATACCGTCAAGAGCTACAATAAAGAGACGAGATACTGAGCAAAAGGTATAAACAAAATCAACAACGAAGAGTTTGATCCTGGCTCAGGATGAACGCTAGCGACAGGCTTAACACATGCAAGTCGAGGGGCAGCACAGGGTAGCAATACTTGGGTGGCGACCGGCGCACGGGTGAGTAACGCGTATGCAACTTACCTATCAGAGGGGGATAGCCCGGCGAAAGTCGGATTAATACCCCATGAAACAGGGGTCCCGCATGGGAATATTTGTTAAAGATTCATCGCTGATAGATAGGCATGCGTTCCATTAGGCAGTTGGCGGGGTAACGGCCCACCAAACCGACGATGGATAGGGGTTCTGAGAGGAAGGTCCCCCACATTGGTACTGAGACACGGACCAAACTCCTACGGGAGGCAGCAGTGAGGAATATTGGTCAATGGCCGAGAGGCTGAACCAGCCAAGTCGCGTGAAGGAAGAAGGATCTATGGTTTGTAAACTTCTTTTATAGGGGAATAAAGTGGAGGACGTGTCCTTTTTTGTATGTACCCTATGAATAAGCATCGGCTAACTCCGTGCCAGCAGCCGCGGTAATACGGAGGATGCGAGCGTTATCCGGATTTATTGGGTTTAAAGGGTGCGTAGGTGGTGATTTAAGTCAGCGGTGAAAGTTTGTGGCTCAACCATAAAATTGCCGTTGAAACTGGGTTACTTGAGTGTGTTTGAGGTAGGCGGAATGCGTGGTGTAGCGGTGAAATGCATAGATATCACGCAGAACTCCGATTGCGAAGGCAGCTTACTAAACCATAACTGACACTGAAGCACGAAAGCGTGGGGATCAAACAGGATTAGATACCCTGGTAGTCCACGCAGTAAACGATGATTACTAGGAGTTTGCGATACAATGTAAGCTCTACAGCGAAAGCGTTAAGTAATCCACCTGGGGAGTACGCCGGCAACGGTGAAACTCAAAGGAATTGACGGGGGCCCGCACAAGCGGAGGAACATGTGG
>ENA-UEPN01001579-UEPN01001579.1-human-gut-metagenome-genome-assembly--contig:-NODE-1579-length-11709-cov-3.300378_pt1 | contig 11709 bp, 9 predicted proteins | sample MGYA00242897_ERZ507910 | MGnify/ENA primary metagenome ERZ507910 (study PRJEB26167, sample SAMN06115525) | human gut metagenome | host: Homo sapiens | place: China:Jiangxi | collected 2015-08-20...
CACAGAAAACACCGCACGAAAGTGCGGTGTTTTCATATATTTATCATCTTTTTCACCGCAAAAAGTTTTAAAAACAGTTTTTCCCCGCGACAGGCGACATTTTCGAGATGCAGCCGGTTGATTTTATGAACTGATGCGACTCGAACGCCGAAGCATGGGTGCTTCACTCTTGCTGCTACCTGGCGCATCTCACTTCTCTCTCACATTTGGGCAAAGAAAAACCAGAGGAAGCGAATGCACGCCTCTGGCGTGCGTCCGCTTCCTCTGGCACCGTGGCCCCGCTGGGCTGCGTGGTCTTATTATTCGTCTGCCAACATTGCGCTCCCTTGGCATTGTTCGTCGCTTTGGCAGGGTATCAGTCCCTTTCACCAACGAACAATGCCGTATTCAGGAAAGAAAGGTGGAGAATCGCAAGAGTCCCTATCTTGAAGTGATCAGCAGCTTACAATGACACTTTATAAATTCAGGGAATATTTAAAAATCAATTCAGCGCTGGATGCGGCCGGAACCATCGCCGTCGGCCAACTTTTCCACCTCGGCCGCTGTAACCATGTTATAATCGCCCTCGACGGTATGCTTGAGCGCGGAGGCCGCCACGGCAAATTCCACAGCCCGCTGATTGCCCTTACCGGTGAGCAGTGCGTAAATCAGACCGCCGCCGAAGCTGTCGCCGCCACCCACGCGGTCAACGATATGCAAGTCATATTTTTTGGAGAAATGGTATTCATCGCCGACAGCGTCAAACAGCATGGCGCTCCAACCGTTGTCGGACGCCGAGCGGGACTCGCGCAGCGTGATAGCGACCTTTTCAAAGCCAAACCGATCAGCAAGCTGTCTTGCAACGGACTTGTAGCCCTCGCGGTTGATCTCGCCGGCATAGATATCGGTCGCCTCCGCCTCAATGCCGAACACATCCTTGGCATCCTCCTCGTTGGAAATGCATACGTCCACGTACTGACACAGATCAGTCATGGCCTCCCGTGCCTGCTGACGGCTCCACAGCTTGCCGCGGTAGTTGAGATCACAGCTGATTCTGACCCCATGTGCCTTCGCCGCCTTGCAGGCGTCACGGCAGGCATCCACCATGTTGGGGCCGAGCGCAGGCGTGATGCCGGTAAAGTGGAACCAGTCCGCGCCTTTAAAAATCACATCCCAGTCGAAGTCGGAGGGAGTGGACTCCTGAATGGCAGAATGCGCCCGGTCATAAATGCAAACGGAACCGCGCTGAGACGCGCCTTTCTCATTATAGGAGATACCGATACGGTCGCCTCCACGCACGATCATAGAGGTATCCACGCTGTAGCGGCGCAGAGAGTTGACCGCAGCCTGTCCGATGGCATGCGCGGGCAGTTTGGTGACGTAGACGGCGTCAAGGCCGTAGTTAGCCAGCGAAACAGCTACGTTAGCTTCCCCGCCACCGAAAGAAAACTCCAAGTGGTCCGCCTGAACAAAGCGCTCGTAATTGTATGGCTGGAGACGAACCATTCAACCGCGCAATATCCGACCGCCATACAGCTTTCCACCTTGATAAAAAGGGGGCCTGAGGAAATCTTCCTCAGGCCCCAAAACAGGCGCTTACAGCTTATCCTCACGCATAAAATGAGCATTGGTCCCATCAATGGAGAAGAACTCATCTGCTGCACGCCGACCGATGTCATCTGGGTACTTAGATATCTCATTTAAGTACTCTTTTTCATCTACATAGGTAAACGCGCCGTCTCGCATTATGACCTTGCCGTCCACTGCAACCAGCGAAACCTCGGATCCCCTGGCACTGTAAACCAGATTAGGTACCATGTTGCGCATTGGGTAGGTGTACACCGGCAACATGGAGGGACAACTGAGATCTATAGCAATATAGTCCGCGCATTTTCCAGGCTCAAGAGAGCCTACGGTATCGCCCAAGCCAATCGCTTGGGCACCCTCAATGGTGGCCATACGCAGGGCTTTCCAGGCGGGCATAACTTCCGGATTCTGATACTTGATCTTGTTGAAGAGGCAAACATTTTTCATCTCATTGATGATGTTATGGCAGTTGTTGCCCGGAGCCTGATCGGAACCCAAGGCCACCACACCGCCCGCCTGCTGGAAAACAACACTTGGGCAGACAATGCCATCAATGATGCCGATCGAACCCGGATTAACGATCATTGAGGCACCTCGTTTGGCAATAAGGGCAGCTTCCTCATCTGTACAGTCAGTAAGATGGACTGCAATAAGAGATTCATCCAGATAGCCCAACTCATCCAGAAAGGCTGTAGGACGCTTGCCATAGCGCTGGACGATCTGATAGGTCTCTCGATCTCCTTGCTGCACATGCATATGGATTTTGGTACCCCGCTCCTTGACCGCCTTTTGGATACGCAACAGCATCTCCGGGCTGACAAAGTCAGCGCCCTGCGGGCCAAACAGGATCTTAATCCGTCCCCCTGCCTTGTTGTTCCATTTATTATACAGATCAATGTTTCGATTCAGGCTCTCCTCTCCCATGGCATCATCAAACTCATAGAGTTCGCCCGGTTGATAAACCCGTCGTTTAGCCGCTCGAATCGTCTGTGCAATATTCCCTCGGGCGCCCACCTTATCGATGAAAGCACACACATTTTCCATTTTGGATTCATAGTCGCCCAGTGTGGTAGTGCCTGCCCGGACGGCCTCCAGAATGGCCACTCGGCTGCCCACATCCCGTTCCTCGTCATTAACCGCGTTGTCAAAGGGCTGGAGGCCGAACATCATCCAACTGTTGGTGTCTTGGGCCAATCCGCGCATAATATTGCATGCAGTATGCATATGGCCGTCGATAAAACCAGGCAGCACCATATGATGATCCAAGGTGATCATTTCCTCAGCTGTATATTCCGCTAAAATCTCAGGCCGGTTGCCCACCTTCAAGATTTTGCCTCCGTCTACAGCCATAGCGGCATCACTATGATAGCCTACGCCGGCACCCTCCATCGTATAGAAATGCGGGGCCACCACAATGGTATCAATCTTTTTCATAAATGTCTCCTATTCCAACGGCAAAGCAGTTAGTGTACCTTCTCAGGGTAACGACGTTTGGTAAGCTGAGTCAGAGTAATCAGGCTCACTGCCAGAATAGCAGCAGTAACCGCAATACTCAAGACATACTGTCCGGTCAGTCCGCCAAAAAGGAATCCCACGAAAGCCGAAATACCAACCGTAATTCCGTAGGGCAGCTGCGTCATAACATGGACGATATGGTTGCAGGAAGCACCGGTAGAAGAGAGCACAGTCGTATCGGAGATAGGGGAGCACTGGTCGCCGAACAGACCACCGCCAATCACGGCGCCAACAACAAACGGAATGGAAATATCAAAGGCGATGGCCATCGGGAAAGCAATGGGCATCATAATAGACCACACGCCCCAAGAGGAACCGGTCGAAAACGAAATGAGTGCGCCAAACAGGAATACCAAAGCCGGAACCATGCCGGGAGTCAGGTACTGCTCCACAATATGGATCAGAAACTCGCTGGTCCCCATACCCTTGACGATAGAGCCCAAGGACCATGCGCACACCAGAATAAAGGGAACCGAGATCAGTTCGGCCATACCGTTGACAAAGGTATCGAACGCCTTGGTCACGCTGAAGAGCTTGGTGCTTACACCCATGATGCCCGCACCCATCGCGCCACCCATAAAGGCGATGCAAATAGCAAGTGTAATGTTGGCATTGCGGAAGCATCCCACCAACCCGTTGTTAACCAGATCGCCGGACCAGAAAATGGTGGCAAAGAGAGAACCAAACAGGCAAACAATAGGGATAATAAAGTTCCACATAGTGAGCTTATAATCTGCGGGCAGTTCATTTTTCACCTCTGGAACCAAGGGCTGAACCCCGTCGTCCAGCAGCTTTCCGGTCTCTCTGGCCCGCTTTTCTTCCTTGTACATAGGGCCAAAGTTCAAGCCGAAAGCAGCAACGATCAAAACAGAAATCATGGCAAATACGCCATACAGATTGAACGGAAGCATATTCAACCAGATGCCCCATTCGTTGCCCTCAACGCCGCTTGCCAACAGCTCTGCGGCAATCAGTCCCGTGATAAAGGGACCATAGCTGCTAATGGGAGAAAGCGCAGCTAAATTGCATCCCATGGAATCCAAGATATAAGCCAATTTTGCACGAGAGATGCGCACCATGTCAGTAACGGGCCGCATGATAGTACCAAGCATGAGGCAGGGCTCCGTATAGCTGAAAATGAAGGCGCTCAGGCAAGTAACGATCTGCCCCTTCTTGGCAGTATTGATAACCTTTGTCACCCTGGTAGCAAAGGCCTCTGCAGCACCAGTGGTACGGAGCATGGCGATCATACCGCCGGAGAGTGTAACCAAAATGATCAAAGATGCATTTCCGCTGAGAGAGGGGATCATATAGTCCGAGATAATTTTGACAAAACCAACCAAAGGGTTAAAGCCGTTCATCATTGTGGACCCCAACCAAACCGCGATGAATAAAGAGAAAATCGTCTGTTTGGTCCACAGGGCCATGAAACACCACACTTCATATTTATTATCCATATAACAAGCCTCCTGTTATAAATTATCTGTGGTTTTTTTTCATGGAATCTCTGCTTCCGCAACTACAGGCCCTATCCGAATCTGCAAATCACACCTCCTCACTTTCTCGATCCAGGGATGCGCAAAACGTAAGTCTTGCAAAATCAAGACACGGCATATCAGCTTTGAACAAGACTGATCATACGATATACCGTATATTTAGGATTTAACAGATCAAACGTTTTGCTCACTCCTGTTTCCAGCCTCCCACCGCTCCCAACATCTTCGGTTTTGGCAGCGCGAGTAACTACGGATCACACTTGGTTAATTTCGGTTTTCGTAACCGGATGCGTACATATTTGCAGGGATGAATTTTCCCTGGCCGTAGCGGCCCACAAACTTGGCGTTCTCCACCACAACCTGGCCTCGCAGCAGAACCGTCTCCACCCGACCAGACTGACGACGGCCCTCATAGAGGTTGTAGTCCACGCCGTTAGGGTTATCTGCCAGATGAACTGTCCCCTCATAATTGGGATCGAAAATGACAACATCTGCGTCAGAACCTACCGCCAGCGTTCCCTTTCTCGGATAGATACCGTTGATTTTTGCCGGCTGAGTGGCAATAACATCTACAAATTTCTGGCGGGTCAGCTTTCCCGTGCATACACCTTCGGTCCACACCATATGCAGTCGATCGCCGGCGCCGGGGGAACCGTTTGGAATCTGAGTAAAATCATTCCTGCCGGCCTGCTTGAGCTCTGCCACATCTATACCGCAGTGGTCGGATGAGACCGCCGTCAGCAGTCCGTCGGATAATGCCTGCCAAAGAGCCTCGCAGTCCTCACGATCCCGCAAAGCGGGGGAGCAAACGAACTTAGCCGCTTCATTGAAATCCGGATTATCCAGAACTTCCTTAGTGGTGGTCAGATAGTGAGTGCAAGTCTCGCCGGAAACCCGCTGGCCAGTTCCCTTGGCCTTTTGTAATTCGGCAATGGCTTCCCGACAGGTCATATGAGCAATATAAAGAGGCGTATCGGTCTGACCAGCCAGATAAATAGCCCGGCGCACCGCCTCCGCCTCAGTAAAAGGCGGACGGGAAACATAATGGTAATGCGGCGTCAGTTGGCCCTTCTTTACACACTCGCTGCGGAGGAAATTCAGGATCTCTCCATTCTCTGCGTGCACAAATACCGTAGCGCCAACCTGTCGGCTCTTCTCCAGAATACGGAAGAAAGTACCGTCATCTACATGAAGCGGAGAGCCGTTGTAGGCCATAAAAATCTTGATGCTGGAAATGCCTCTCCGAGGAAATTCTTCGATCTCATCAAAGATACTGTCCATAATATATGTCACCATGGAATGCAGTGCAAAATCCACACAAGACTTATCCTTCGCCCGCACATTGATTCGATAATCAATGGAATCCAGCAGTCCACGATCTGGATCCTGCGGAGCAAAGTCCACAATGGTGGTCGTGCCGCCTACAATAGCAGAGTCGGTCGTCTCATATCCGGCGGTGTCACGGTTGCCGACATTACACAGGGCGGAAAAGTGGGTGTGCTGGTCTACGCCTCCCGGAAACACATATTTACCTTTGGCGTCTATCACAAGATCTGCGGCTTCGTCCAAATGTGTCCCCATTGCGCGGATCACATCGCCCTCCACCAAGATATCCCCCACATACTCCTGTTCTGCGGTTACGATTGTGCCTCCTTTAATCAAGGTACGCATACTGTCATCTCCTAAAATATCAATTCTTGTTTGGTAAACATGGGAAAGCCTACGATATTCTTCTGCTCTGGGAAGCCCCAAGTAGACACCTTGCTGGTACGCAGCCCCATATCTACCATGGCTTCCGCAAATTTAACTGCTGGCATTACCCCATCCAACACGGGAACGCCCAGCTGGGCGGACAGGTCCTCAACAAAGTCCACGAAACCAGCGCACCCCAGCAAAATACATTCGGCGCCGTCCTGCTGCACGGCTAACTTTCCCTGATAGGCTAACGCTTCCAATCCCTTCTTGGGGTCCCTGCCAAATTCCAGCACGCTCAAACCTGTGGATCGGATAGAACGGCAAAACTTTTCCGCTCCATAGTTGGACACCACATCCTCTGTGACCTTGCGGGACCGATCCAGCACCGATACGATAGAAAAGTACGGCGCTATAAATTTGGCAGCAGCAATGGCCGACTCACAGATACCCAGCACAGGCTTGGAGGTGACCTCTCTGGCTGCCTGAAGCCCAGGGTCACCAAAGCAGGCGATGATAAATGCATCGGCGCCTTCCTCTCGGTCTCCCCGGATCACTTCTTTCAGGACCCCCGGAACAGCCAAATACTCATCCACATAACATTCGATGCTGTCCGGCCCGGATGCCGGAGTAACCGCCCAAACCTGAGTGTCGCTGCGTGCCACTCGACGTGCTAAATTTTCTATACTTTCAGTCATGGATTGCGTCGTATTGGGATTGATGATTTTGATCTTCACAATTTTCCCTCCTCTTGGTCCAAAGCCTGAACCATCTCCATCAGCAGCTCAGCTCCCTGGTACAAGTCCTCAGGAGCGCTGTATTCTCGGATAGAATGGCTAATCCCGTCTTTGCTGGGAATGAACAGTAGCATGGAGGGAACCGCTTTTCCCCAATTCATCAGATCGTGTCCTGCACCGCTGAACATTCTGCGAAAACGGATACCGCGGTTGCGGCACAGTGTCTCGCTCAGCTTTATCAGCTTAGAACTGCACTGGGTAGGCGACTGGCGAATATATTCTTCGCCTACCAGCTCCGGGTGCTCTTTCAGCACGGAGTCAATGACCTGATCCATGGGCTCCATCGTTGGGTTGCGCAGTTCCACAATAAACTCCACCTTGCCCGGAATCACATTGACCGCTCCTGGGAACACCTGAAGGGTTCCTACAGTGCAGACCATATCCGGCGAAGCGGCCTCAGTCCGTTCCATAAGCTGGGTAATGATCCGGCAGGCTTTCACCAGCGCGTCATCCCGCAGATGCATGGGTGTGCTGCCTGCATGATTGGCACAGCCGGAAACCGTCATGCGATAGCGCACGATGCCCACAATACCATCAACCACGCCTATTTGCATCCTTTCAGCTTCTAATACCCCGCCCTGCTCAATATGTAACTCCAAGTAACACTGATATTGGGTCAGATCTCTTCGGCAGGCGCCGACCTGCTCCATTGTAAGTCCGTGGAGAGCCAGATTTGGCCGCATAGCTTCATCAATCTCTCCGCCGGTAAATGCCTTACTTCCAAAAGTTCCGCCAATGACATTGCCCTCCTCCTCGGTAAATGCAATCACCTGGATGGGATGCCGATTTTGATATCCCAACTCCTTAAGGCGCTGCACACACTCGATTCCGGACAACACACCATAGGTTCCGTCGTAAATCCCGCCCCCCGGCACCGTATCGATGTGGGATCCAATGCAAATGATCTCTCCCTGACCGGGAAGCGTACCGATCAGATTCCCTACAGGATCGACGGATGTCTGAAGTCCTGCCTGTTCCATGCACTGTTGAACATAGATTCGTCCTTCGTCATAGGCAGGGGTATACGGCAATCGTGTGGTTCCTTCTTTCGGCACAAAACCGATTCGCCCAAGTCGGGTCAAATGATCATATAAGCGGGTACCGTTGATCATACTCATGCGGGGTCCCCCTCAGTCTTATGGGATCTGACAAACTCCTCCAGCTCCTGCAGCCCCTGCTCCAGGCACTGCATGGATGTCGCATAGGACAGACGGATATATCCCTCGCCAAATTCGCCAAAGGCCGTACCGGGTACCACTACCACCTGTCGTTCTTCCAGCAGCTTCATGGCAAATTCTTCACAAGGCATACCCAGTTGACTGATGTCAATAAATGCGTAGAAAGTCCCAGCCGGAGCATGGCAGGACAAACCAGGGATCTCAGATATCCGCCTCATCACATAGTCACGGCGCAGGCGGTACTGCTCCACCATATACTTCAAGTGGTCTTGCGGACCTTCCAAAGCTTCAATAGCCGCGACCTGGCAGGGAGTGGCCGCACAAGCACTGACATTTTCCTGCAGCTTGACCATATTCCGGATCACATTTTCCGGTCCGGCAGCATAACCGATACGCCAACCGGTCATCGCATAGGTTTTGGAAAGGCTATCAATAACCAGGGTCCGTTCTTTCATTCCAGGCAGAGCAGCAAAGCTTGTATAAGTCCTTCCATCAAAGAGGATGTGCTTATACACCTCATCAGCCAAGATCACCAAGTCCTGCTTCTGGGCCAATTCGGCCAGTTGGAGCAGCGTTTCAGTGCTGGCTACAGCTCCTGTGGGGTTGCATGGGCTGTTTAGAATAATGGCCTTTGTCTTATCGGTAACAGCTTCGGCAATAGCGGATACATCCAAATCAAATCCCCGTTGTGCGTTGGTTTTCACCGACACCGGCACGCCGCCGCACATCCGAATCTGTTGGACATAATTAGTCCAGCAGGGTTCGTTGACGATAACCTCATCCCCAGGATTCAGCAGCACTTTCAGCGCCAAAAACAAGGCTCCCATGGCTCCAGGCGTCACCACAATTTGGCTTGCAGGATCGTAAGAGAGTCCCTCTGTGCGATGGAGATACTCTGCAATCGCCTGGCGCAGAGCCAGCAGCCCTGCATTTTCTGAATACTTGGTCTTTCCTTCCCGAATGGCCCTGCACCCAGCCTCCACTACGTTCGACGAGGCAGTAAAATCCGGCTCTCCCAGTGTAAAACTAATTACATGATCGTACTCCAGCGCCTTATTGAACATTTTTCGAATCTTGGAGGGTTGGATCTGCTGAGTGTTATCTGAAATTTGAATCATATAGGTAACTCCTTTCTACTCTGATTCTTCCGTTCCCTTAATTTGAGAACAGTCATCAATATTCCAAATGCCAAGGAAAGCACCGCTGCAAATACGATACGATATTCTTGCGGAAGGAGAAATCCCACGGTATTGACGGGGATCCAAAAGAGAGGAATCGTTTTAAACAGAGTAAAATCGATCAATTCTCCCCAATCTACAGAGTCCACCGCTTGGCGTGGAGTGATATGCTGTCCCGCCAAAAAGCGGATTTCAGCATAATTTCCACATACTCGCATCAGAGCGGAATGAATAGGAGCAAAAAACAGATTATTGGTAACGCTGGTAAAAAAGGCTGCCATGGCTTGCCGGGTACCTTGGCTGAACACGGTAAAGGCCAGCGTGACAAGGACGCCTCCTATTCCCCAACTCAGGCTTTTGAACCAAGTCGCCCGGTTGATCTGCCAAGTTCCCTCTAACAGACGTCCGGAGAGCAACTCACCCGCCGTAGCATAGACAGCGAATTGCGCAAAACCTGCCAGATAAGGATACGCTATATTGACCTTGGCAAAGCCTCCTGTGACGCAAAAGAGTACCGTAAACACAGCCAACAACCCATAAGCAACTGCCCACCAAATATCGCTTCGTTTCATATGCATCCCCTAACTTTTGTACCCCAAATATAGCAAAATGGAACCGGCGTTAAAATTCAGCGCCAGTTCCATTTTATGTAGTCTGTATATTATTTGGACAAGCCTTCTGTGTCCCAATGTAAGACCAACGAATCTTTATATACTACCAAAGGATAATGCAGTTTAGCCAATGCAGGCGGTACATTTTTCCCGAGTTTTATTTATAGCGCATCAAAATCGATCTTGTTGGTTGATACAGGAAGACTCTGGATCATCTGTATCCGGTTACGCACATTCATTTTGGTATATATGCTGTGGAAATGTTTTTTTACCGTATGGATACTGATATTCATTTTTTGAGCGATATCTTCATTGGACAGCCCGTGTACGGCCAGATCTAACATTTCCCCTTCTCGACTGGTCAAGCCGTACTGGCTGCACAACTTTTCATGATATCCTTTTGCGTAAAAATAGCGGGTGTCTCTTCATATACTAAACGGTATGCAAAGTGCTTGTGCAACTGCTCCAATACAAACATATCCCGTTCGCTAAACGGGGGCTTATCAGCTTGCCGGTACAATTTCAATAAGCCGACCGGTTCTTCTCGAAAGGAGATGGAAAGGCCGACGGAATATGCCAAGCGATTGGGCAGATAGAAGTTCTGGTAGATTCCGCTGCTATTCACCTGTTCATCCGAAGATGCCATAGATTCCCGAAAAGCACCGCCTTCACAGGTATACAGCGCCCAGCGAAAAGCATCTGAATTCAGGCTTTCCTGCATCCAGACATCGACAGCCTGCTGAGGCAGATGAAAAGCCGCTGGGGCCTGAAACTGATAGGATCCATTCTCCGCAGTAGAGATTCGGGCAAAAATTGCGCTATCATACGAAATCAAAAAAGGAAGCCATCGGTTGAGAATTTCATGCTGCATTTCCTCTACTGTATAGATAAATGAAATATTGTATGCGATCTCATTGAGGCGTATCCATTCGTTTTCATTTAAAAATGCCATATCAATATCTCCCTTAACATTTGTATCCAGCTATAAGCAAAGCTCAAAAAGATAACAGTATCAATGAATTCCGACCACAATCGCAATTAAAGCGTTCCCATCGTAGAAAGCATTCTAACTCGGTCACGGGTGTAGATGCTCGAAATGCAGATGTGCCACATTATCTCTGACATAACATTCTCCCCACCCTTTCTTTGTCCGATCAGGTCTTGGCGTTCACATAAATACACCCGATCCTATCGATAAGCTTCTCGCGTTATGCTACCATTATTATATCAGGCAGAAGACTGAAAAGCAATTCCAAACAGAAAGCTGAAAAGCAAAGTAATAGGGCTGCATCTCCACGATCACGATGTCGGGACATTAAAAATCTCAATTTTGAAACCATTCTTGACAGCAGGCATTTTCTTCACCTTTTCAGAGGCGAACGAAGCATGAACCTCCGTGCGCAATCTACCTCTGCGCGGGCGGTATCATCGCGTTTTCGCCGCTGCTCATCCGCCTGCTTGCAGCGGAGAACTATCGTGTGATTGTATCCATACCGCCGATAAGATTTCAAATTTCATATTGCTGAATGCTCCTTGTATCTCTTTTACTATGTCCTTTGCAGTTGTGAAATAGATGTTTTTTACAAGTGTAGGGTCATCATACAACTGCCTTCTTACTAGTGTAGCTGCGATTCCAGAAGTGGCGACGCCATATATCTGATTGTCCATCATGTGTT
>ENA-UEPN01001581-UEPN01001581.1-human-gut-metagenome-genome-assembly--contig:-NODE-1581-length-11701-cov-3.391432_pt1 | contig 11701 bp, 6 predicted proteins | sample MGYA00242897_ERZ507910 | MGnify/ENA primary metagenome ERZ507910 (study PRJEB26167, sample SAMN06115525) | human gut metagenome | host: Homo sapiens | place: China:Jiangxi | collected 2015-08-20...
TGATGACCGAGCGCGGTGTGGAGAGCCGAATGGCCACGCGCCGCGAGGAAAAGCGGAAGGTGCATTACCTTTCCATGGAATTCCTGCTGGGCCGCAGCCTGGAAAAGAACGCCTACAACCTCGGCGTGAGCGGCGTGCTGCGCGAGGCGATCGGCGAGCTGGGCTTCCGCGCGGCGGATATTTTCGAGGTCGAGCCCGACGCGGGCCTCGGCAACGGCGGCCTCGGCCGCCTCGCCGCGTGCTATCTGGCCAGCGCATCGTGGATGGGCCGCAGGTCGAGCTGCCGGACAACTGGAAGGACCTCGGCGGCGCGTGGCTGCTGCCCAAGCCGCAGGAGACGGAGGAGGTGCTCTTCGGCGGCACGGTCCGCAAGTTCTGGGACAACGGACGGCTGCACGTCGTGCCCGAGGGCGCGACGAAGGTGCTCGCCGTGCCCTGCGACATGGAGATCACGGGCTACGGCACCGAGCACGTCAACCCCCTGCGCCTGTGGGACGCGAAGTCCCCGACGCCGGTGGATATGAGCCTGTTCTCGCAGGGCGAATACCTGCGCGCGAGCGAGCAGGAGGCGATGGCGGAGACCATCGCCAAGATCCTCTATCCCGAGGACAACCACTATGAGGGCAAGTCGCTGCGCCTCAAGCAGCAGTATTTCTTCGTCTCCGCCACGATGCAGTCCATCATGCGCAAGCACATCGAGGTCTACGGCACGGCGGCGAACTTCCACGAGAAGAACGTCATCCAGATCAACGACACGCACCCCGCGCTGGTCATTCCCGAGCTGATGCGTATTCTGATGGACGATGCGGGCTTCGACTGGGATACCGCGTGGAATATCACAAAAAATTCTGTCGCCTACACGAACCACACCGTGCTCGCTGAGGCGCTCGAGCGCTGGCCGCAGCAGCTCATGGAGACGCTGCTCCCGCGCGTGTGGGAGATCATCACCGAGATCGCGCACCGCTATCAAAAGCAGGTCGAGAACTTCTACCACGACCCCGCCAAGACCGCGGAGCTGGCCATCGTCTGGGACGGGCAGGTGCGTATGGCGAACCTGTGCATCGCGGGCGGCATGGCGGTCAACGGCGTTTCCGCGCTGCACTCCGACATCCTGCGCCACGACGTATTCCGCTGGCAGTACCAGATGGAGCCGGAGAAGTTCAAGAACGTCACCAACGGCATCGACCACCGCCGCTGGCTCGCGCAGATCAACCCGCGGCTCGACGGCCTGATTGCCGACGTCTGCGGCGGGCGCGGCTATCTGCTCCATCCCGAGGAGCTCAAGAAGCTCGAGGCCTTCGCCGGCGATGGCGCGGTGCTCGCGCGGCTCGACGAGATCAAGCGCGCCAACAAGCTCGACTTTGCCGCCTACGTCAAAAAGACGCAGGGCGTGGCACTCAACACCGATGCGATCTTCGACGTGCAGGTCAAGCGTCTGCATGAGTACAAGCGTCAGCTGCTCAACGCCATGCACATCATCTATCTGTACCAGAAATTGCAGGACGATCCGAGCATGGAGCTGCAGCCGCGGACCTTCCTCTTCGGCGCGAAGGCCGCACCGGGCTACGCGGTCGCCAAGCGCATCATCCACCTTATCAACTCGCTGGCGAACCAGATCAACAGCGATCCGCTGTGCAGGGGACGCCTGCAGGTTGTCTTTCTGGAGAATTACCGCGTGTCCCTCGCCGAGCATCTGATGCCCGCGAGCGAGGTCAGCCAGCAGATCTCCACCGCCGGCAAGGAGGCCAGCGGCACGGGCAACATGAAGTTCATGATGAACGGTGCGCTGACCGTCGGCACGCTCGACGGCGCGAACGTCGAGATGCACGAGGTGCTTGGCGACGAGAATATGTTCCTCTTCGGCCTGCACGCGGACGAGGTCGCGCGCTTGAAGGCGCAGGGCTACGCGCCCCAGCGGCTCTGCGAGCGCGACGACGCGCTCAAGCGCGTGGTCGATCAGCTCCGCACGGGCTTCTCCGACGGTGTGAGCTACGACGATCTCGCCCAGCGCCTGCTCCAGCGCGACGAATATATGCTCCTGCAGGACTTCGCCTCCTACTGCGCCGCCGAGCAGCGCATGGCGAAGACCTACGCCGACCGCGCGGCGTGGGACCGTATGTCGCTTCTCAACATCGCGCGCAGCGGTATCTTCGCCGCCGACCGCGCGGTCGCGCAGTACGCGGACAACATCTGGCACGTCCCGCACAAGTAAGCAAAGCGGAGGAAAGAGACGGCGGCGCCGTCTCTTTTCCGCGCTATTGACAGGCATGATATAATTTCTCTGACTGAAAATCACGAGAACAGAGGAAAACGCTATGGAATTCACACAGGGCGTGCGCTTCGACAGCCTTGGCCTGCTGCCGGAAATGACGCGCGCATTGGAAAAGAAAAACATCGAATGGTCCACCCCCGTGCAGGCGGGCTGCATCCCGCCGATGCGCGAGTGGAAGGACGTGATCGCCAAGGCCCCCACCGGCACGGGCAAGACCTTTGCCTTCGGCATTCCCATCATCGAGCACATTGACCCCGAAAGCGAGGAGGTGCAGGCGGTCATCATGGCGCCTACGCGCGAGCTTGCCATGCAGATCACGGCGGAGCTGCGCGACCTGGCCGTTTTTATGAGCGGCATCCGCGTGGTGTGCCTCTACGGCGGCGCGCCCATTGGCAAGCAGATCGACGCGCTGAAGAAAAAGCCGCAGATCGTTGTGGCGACCCCGGGCCGCCTGTCTGACCACATGAAGCGCCGCACCGTGCGGCTCGACCGGGTGCAGACCGTTGTGCTCGACGAGGCCGACCGAATGCTCGACATGGGCTTCATCCACGACGTGACCCGTATTTTGGACAAGATCCCATCCCGCCGCAACCTCGGTATGTTCTCCGCGACCATCTCGCGCGAGGTCATGGACATCAGCTGGGTCTACCAGCGCGACCCCGAGGAGATCACTGTCCGCGCGGACGAGCAGAATAAGCCCGACATCCTCCAGTACGCCGTCACGGTCGAGCAGACCGACAAGGTCGCGGCGATGGCGCGCATCATCCGGCAGGAGAAGCTGGAGCGCGTGATGGTGTTCTGCAACACCAAGGGCATGGTCGAGCGCCTGACGAAGTACCTTGAGATGGAGGGACTGGACGCCGCCTGCATCCATGGCGACATCCCGCAGAAAAAGCGTGAGCAGGTCATGGCGCGCTTCCGCCGCGGCGAGCTGCCTGTGTTCGTCGCCACCGACGTCGCCGCCCGCGGCATCGACGTGGACGACGTGGACGCGGTGTTCAACTACGACGTGCCGCAGGAGAACGAATATTACGTCCACCGTATCGGACGCACGGGCCGCGCGAAGCGTCACGGCGTCGCTTACACGCTCGTGGCGGACTACCCGAGCAAGATGCGGCTCGACGCCATCGCCAAGTTCACCGGAAACGACGTCAAGCCCGCCCACTTCGAGGGTGATACGCTGGTCGTGGACGCCAAATAATAACAATTTGTAACTTTTTGCTCCGCTCGTCTTTACAAGCGGGGCAAATTTTTATATAATCATTTAGATGTTTGCCTGTGCGGCGCGCTCCGCGCCGCGTTTTACGATAGAGAAAGAGGAGACGCTCCCGATGAAAATGCTGCGAAGATCCGTCTGTCTGCTGCTCTGTGCGGCGCTGTTTTTGACCCTGCTCGCCGGCTGCGGCAAGCAGGAGGAGCCCGCGGAGGACTTTGTGGTGAGCGCCGCGGTCTGCGGTCCGCTGGAGACGCTTGACCCGACCATGAACACCGACGTGGGGACGGAGAGCCTGCTCTCCACGCTCTTTGAGGGCCTGATGCGGATGCGCGACGACGGCGCCGGCAAGGCGGTCGCCGTGGCGGGCATCGCCAAGGAATACATCGAGGAAAAGAATTACGACGACACCGTGACCTATACGTTCACGCTGCGCTCCGCGGCCCGCTGGTCGGACGGCGAGCGCGTGACGGCGGAGGACTTCGTTTACGCCTGGCAGCGCCTGGTCGATCCCGCGACGGTGTCACCCAACGCCTCGCTTCTGAGCATGGTCGCGGGCTATGACGAGGTGCGCGAGAGCGGCGACGTGTCGCTGCTCGGCGTGAAGGCCAAGGGAGAGAGCACCTTCCTCGTGACGCTCAGCAGGCCCTGCGCCTACTTCATCACCAGCGTCTGCACGTCGCCGGCGACGGCCCCGCTGCGCCGTGATCTGGTGGAGGGGAATGCGAGTTGGGCGGCGACCGCCGACATCGTGACGAACGGCCCCTATACCGTGGGCACATGGGTAAAGGCCGCGCAGCTTCAGACGAAGAGAAACGGCGAATACTACGAGAGCAAGCTCGTCGTGCCGGACAGCATTTGCTTCCGCTTCGAGACGGACGCGCAGACGAACTACGATCAGCTTCTTGCCGGCGAGCTGGACTACACCGCGAAGCTGCCCTACGCGGCCATCGAGCAGCTGGCGGAGGATGAGACGTGGCAGCCCGCTCCGCTGGCGGAGACGGTCTGTGTGCTCTACAACCATCTGACCGACACCTTCTCCGACGCGCAGCTGCGCCGTGCCTTTGACCTTGCCATCGACCGCGCGGCGCTCGCCGAACAGCTCGGCGTGACGGCGACGGCGGCGACCGGCTGTGTGCCCGACGGCATCAGCGACGCGCCCGAGAGCGGGGAGGACTTCCGCACGGCGGGCGGCGCGCTCTGCGCGGCGAACGCCGAGGGCTATGCCGAGCGCAGCGCCGAGGCGGCGCGGCTGATGACCTCTGCCGGACACTATCAGGGCGCGGGCCTGCCGACGCTCCGCTTCCTCTTTGTGGAGGGGGAGCAGACGCGCGCGGCGGCGCTGAGTCTGTTCAATATGTGGAGGACCGCCACGGGCGTGGCGGTCGAGCTGGTGGGCGTGAGCGCCGAGGAGCTTGACGCGGCGCTCGCCGCCGGTGATTTTGACCTCGCGCTCACCACGCTCACGGCTCGCTGCGACGATCCGATGGAGTACCTGCTGCCGTTCCGCGGCACGTCGGAGAGCAACGTCTGCGGCTACCGCAACGACACCTTTGACCTGCTCGTCGGCGTGGCGGAATCGACCGGCGACCTGACCGCCCGCGCGGCCTTCCTGCACGACGCGGAGGCGATGCTGCTTGAGGACAGCGCTGTTTCGCCGCTTTGCTTCTCCGGTACAGCCTACCTCCTGCGCGAGGGGCTCGCCGGCGTGAGCCACGACTGCTTCGGTCACAGCTACTTCACCGCAGTCTCCCGCGCGGAGACGGGACCGGCTGCGTAATAGACACAACAAAAAACCGGCGTCCGCTTGAAACGGACGCCGGTTTTCTGCACTGTTTAGAGACCTTGCAGCAGGATGATGACGATCAGGATCGGCAGCACCCACTGAAAGTAGGGCTTGAGCCAGCGGGCGAACCTGAGACCCGAGCCCTTGTTGGCCTCGGCAAGATACCTGTCGAAGCCCCAGCCCCACTTCGTCACGCAGAAGAGGAGGTAGACGAGCGAGCCGATGGGCAGCAGGAGATTGCTCACGAGGAAGTCCTCGCTGTCGAGCACGTCCTTGCCGAGGATGGGACGGAAGTCGCTCCAGATGTTGTAGCCGAACACGCAGGGCAGACTGAGAGCGGCGATCAGGATGCCGTTGATGAGCACGGCCTTCCTGCGGCTGATCCCGAAGGTGTCCATGCAGATGGCGAGGATGTTTTCAAGCACAGCCAGCACCGTAGACAAACTGGCGAAGATCATGAACAGGAAGAACAGCGCGCCCCAGAAGCGCCCACCCGCCATGTTGATGAAGACCGGCGGCAGCGTCTGGAAAATCAGGGAGGGGCCGTTGTCCGGCGTCACGCCGAAGGTGAAGCAGGCTGGGAAGATGATGGTGCCCGCCATCAGCGCCACGAAGGTGTCGAGCGCGCAGATGCGCACGGCTTCGCCGGGCAGGGTGTGCGCGTCGCTCATGTAGCTGCCGAAGATCTCCATGGCGGCGATGCCGAGCGAGAGCGTGAAGAACGCCTGATTCATCGCGTCGGTGACAAGGCTGCCGAAGCCGTTTTCGCGGATGGAATCCATCGAGGGGAGCAGATAGAACTTCATGCCCTCTGCCGCGCCGGAGAGCGTCAGGCTGTGAACGGCGAGCACGAGAATGAGCGCCAGCAAGCAGAGCATCATGACCTTCGTCACGCGCTCAAGGCCCTTTTGCAGGCCGAAGGAGCAGACCAGAAAGCCCGCGACGACCACGACCTCGGCCCAGAGCGCCATTTCGCCGGGGGAGGAGAGCATCGCGCCGAAGGCGCTCGCGACCTCATCCGTGCTCATGCCGGAATGGAACGCGCCGGTGAGGAACTTGCCGAAGTAGCTGACCATCCAGCCGGAGACGGTGGTGTAGTACATCATCAGCAGGTAGCAGCCGAGCAGGCAGAACCAGCCGTGGATGTGCCATTTCTGACCGGGCTTTTCCAGCGTCTTATAGGAGAGCACGGCGCTCCTGCGGCTCGCGCGGCCGACCGCCAGTTCCATCGTCAGCACGGGCACGCCCATCACGAGCAGGCAGAGCAGGTAGAAGAGAACGAAGTAGCCGCCGCCGTTCTTGCCGGCGATGTAAGGGAAGCGCCACACGTTGCCGATGCCGATGGCGCAGCCCGCGCTCACCAGCAGGAAGCCCAGACGGGAGCGGAAGGATTCGCGTTTCATGCTTTCTGAACACCTCATTTGTTGATAAACTTGACCGCCGCCAAGGCGGCAGTTTGATTATTCTACCGCAAAGAGCCGCCCTTTGCAAGGGCGGCTCTCGAAAAAAATGCACAAAATTGCCGTTTGGCCGTTTATCCGAATTTCGCGCGGAAGCGCTCCTGCGCGGCGCGGCCCGCGTCGGTCAGGCCGTCACGGTCGCCGAGCAGATAGGCGACGATGCGGGAGAACATATCGAGGTCGTAGCTGTCGGTGAGCGAGGCGCGGTAGGCGCTCAGCCTTTCGAGCGCGCGGTCCTGCTCGGCAGCGTCGTATTGACCCAGCCAGTTGAGGAAGCTAATGCCGCTGCTCATCGCCTCTTTCAGCCTGCCGCCGTCCAGAGCGTCGGGGCGGAGGACATTGTTTTTCGCCAGCAGCGCGGTCAGATCGGAATAATAAGCGGGGCTGCCCGTGCTGCAATCGCCGCTCATGCTGCCCTCTAACATGCGCCGCGTGCCGCCGTCCATGAGGCAGACGATATAGGGACCGTCCAGGACCGTGTCGCCGTCCAGAATGGCCCAGCCGTCCTCGTCCACCTCAGTGCCGCCCGCGAGCAGGATTTTTTCCGGCTTTTGCGCGTGGTAATGCTGGCTGAAGCTGTAAACCTCCAGCGTCAGACCCTCATAGCGGGTCTCCGCACCGAGGAAGGAGACGTCTGTGTACCAGTCGTCGTACTGCGCGGCGCTGCCCGCAAGGGTGTCGTACCGCTGCCGAACAAGCTGCTTTGCCCGCGCGGCGACCTCAGCGGGAACACTCGGGTCAGCAAGCGTCGCGTCGGCGACGTGGTCGGTGTGGCTGCGGTCTGGCTTGTAGAGCAGCAGGCTTTCACCGTCGAAGTAGAGATAGCGCGTGAAGTTGACCCCATCGCCGGGAGCGTCGCCCGCAGACAAGCCGCCGAGGAGGATCGAGCGGCTGGCGGGGAACGTGTAATCCCAGTAGCTCATCTCCGGCCACGCGGCGGTGATGACGCTCTTGAGGTCGACGCCGTAGAGCTGACCGCCGCGCTTGTAGTAGATCGCGGGGAAATCGGAGCTGTTGACGATCTCACACACGCCGTCGCCGTCCATGTCCATCTGCGTGAGCCAGTCAAGGGCATCGGAGGGGATGCGGCGGTCGGCAATGCGCTGTGCCTTCCCGGCAAGGGGAATGGTCAGCCACGGCTCCCGCGCGGGCAGGATGTCCGCGAGCGGCGTCGGCGCGGCGGTCTCAAAGTCCGGCAAAGGCGCGGGCGAGGCTTCCAGACTGTCGAGGCACGCCATCAGCGCGGGACTGTCGATCCAGAGCGTCGGGCGGTCGCTGGGATAGCTGGAGGAGAGCGCTGGCTCGAAGGCGGGAGAGAGGAGGCGCACGCAGTCGAAGCCACAGAGGAAGGTGTATTGTGTGCCGTCCCGCAGATTCACCGTGAGCGTGTAGTACGTGCTGTCGCCGTAGCCGCGCTGCGTGTAAAGCTCCGCTTCGGTGAGGGCGTTGAGGGCGGGCACGAGCTGCGCCGAGAGCGCGGTCAGCTCCGCATCGACGAGGAAGCGCGAGCCGCTGCCGCTCTGAAATCGCAGGTTGAGAATGTCCTCTGCGCGCAGAGCTTGCGCCCAGTGCAGAAATTCGTCGACGACGCCGCGCTCGGCCTCCGTCAGATTGTTGGGGAACGCAGGATGGGATATTTGCTCGGGTGCCGCATCGCCGCGCAGATAGTCGAAAAGGGCGCTGAGCGCCGCGTTGTCCACGACGGCGACGGACGCTTTATAGGGGTACATTTTGTTTCCGCTCTCGACCTCTCTGGGGGCGATCAGCGTAATTCGCCCGCCCTCGTGCAGCCCAAAGCCATAGCTTGCGCGTCCGTCGTTGAAGCCGAGCGTATAAAGCGTTTTCTCGTCGGAGTCCGTGAATGGAGAAAGCTCCTCCATGCGGATGTTCCGCACCACACGAGCAAACTCCGCACGCGGCTCAAGCGCGTTCAGGCTTGCTTCCCCGTCGGCCATCCATGAAGCGCCGGTTGCATTGTCCCCGTCGAAGCCTGCCGCCCAGTCGAGGAACTCGAGACAGGCCCGCGCGTCCTCGGTCGTGAAGCCCGCGTCGTACCATTCCTGCGTGACCTCGGGCGTCGTATCCGGCGCGCCGGTGAAGCTCACCGCGCACACGAGCGCCGCGAGCACGGCGGCGGCGAACACCGCCGCGGCCTTGGCCTGCCGGTTCTCCGCGATGCGTGTGATGCGCTCCTTGAGGCTCCTTTTGCCGCTGGTCATGGTTGTCGCGCCGAGCAGCGGGTTCTGCGGCTTGTCGCACACGGGCACGAGCGTGAGCAGCGTTTTGCCGTAGGCGGCGCGCTCGTCCGCGCCGAGCGCGCGGAGCGTCCCCTCGTCGCAGGCCAGCTCGCAGTCCTCGCGCGAGAGCACCGCCGCGAGCCACACGAGCGGGTCGAACCAGTAGACGGTCAGGCACACGCCGCGCAGCAGCGACCACAGCGGGTCAAGGTGCCGCGCGTGGGTCTGCTCGTGCGCGAGCACGAAGCGCAGGGCGTCGGGGCTTTGCAGCGCCTTTTCGTTCAGGTAAACGGCGGGGCGCAGCACACCGAACAGGCACGGCGAGGGCAGCGCGGATACGAGATAGACCGGATAGCGGCAGCCCTCGACGCGGTAAGGTGTGCGCGCCTTGCGCAGCGCGCGGGCGAAGCGCAGGTTGGTGAAAAGGAACCACGCGCCCACGCCGGCCATTCCGGCGTACCAAGCATAGGTGAGCGCCTCGGCGAGCGTGACGGTTCGGTAGGTCGGTGTCACGATAGAATATTCGTCGGCGGGGGCGCTCTGCGCTGCGTCGGACGGCGGAGACTGCGGGTCACCCTGCGACTCCTTGCCGGGCAAAAGCTGTGCGGGGCGCCGCTCCGTGCCGTCCTGAACGTACAGCACGGGGGTATCCAGCCGCTCCTCCACAACGGTCTGCACCGGCGCGGCAGCCGAGAGAACGTTGTGCGCCAGTGTGCCGACGTTCACCGGCACGAGCAGGCGCACGAGCACCAGAAGCCAGAGCGCGTACTGCATCCGGCGCGAGACGGTGCGGCGGAACAGCTGCCGCAGCGCCAGCAGCGCAAGGATTAAAACAGAGGAAGTGAGCAGAATTTCTTTCATTTGGCGTTCCCTCCCGCTTGCTCCAAAATGGCGGACAGCTCGTCGATGTCCTCGCGCGTGAGCGCACGGCCCTCGACCATGGCGCTCATCATCAGCCCGAGGCTTCCGCCGTAGACCTTGCCGAGAAAGCTCTCGGTCTCTGCGCGGGCGGCGTCGCTCTGCGCGACGGCGGGATAGAACTGCTTGGCGCGCCCGCCGGCCTCGTGGCGCACCGCGCCCTTGGCCTCCAGCCGTGTGAGCATGGTGATGACGGTGTGCTTCTCCCAGCCGGTTTCCTCTCGCAGGGTGGTGGTGAGCTGCGTGATGGTCTGCGGGGACTGCTCCCAGAGACGGTGCATCAGCTTCCACTCCGCGTCGGTCAGATTGCAGGACACGGGACATTCCTCCTTTCGGTATACAGCTGTATACCTGTCTGAGTCCAGCATAGCAGAAAGGTATACGGTTGTCAACCAAAATTTGCGGAGAAAAGCCGCACCCGTGGGAGCGGCTTTGACACAGATTTATTTTTTCCGCCACACGGACGGCAGGAACAGCACGAGCAGGGGCATGATCTCCAGTCGCCCGAGGAGCATCGTAAACGAGAGCACGAGCTTTGAGAGCGGTGAGAGAAAGCCGAAGTTGCACGTCGGGCCGACAAGGCCGAGGCCGGGGCCAACATTGCTGATGCAGGTCAGGGATGCCGTGAAGGCGGAGGTGAAATCCAGCTCGTCGAGCGAGACGATCAGCGCGGAGAAAAAGAGGATGATCATATAGGCAAAGAAGAAGAGGGAAACGGAGGAGATGGTATCCTCCTCCACGCGCTGCCCGTCGAGCGTGATGGGGCGCACCTCGCGCGTGTGCAGGATGCGGCGCAGGTCGCGCTTGAGTCCCTTGAAGAGCAGCACGATGCGCGAGACCTTGATGCCGCCGGCGGTCGAGCCGGCGCAGCCGCCGGCGAACATCACAACGAGCAGCACAAGACGGCTGAACTGCGGCCAGAGGTCGAAATCCTCTGTGCAGTAGCCGGTGGTGGAAATGAGCGTTGTGACCTGAAAGGCCGCGTGCTCGATGGCGGAGCCGACGGAACGGCCCGTTTTGAGAACAAGATCGAGCGCGATGAGCGCGGACGAGCCGAACACGATGCCGGAGTAGACGCGCAGCTCGTCGCTGCGCAGGACCTCCCGCCAGCGCCGTGTACCGGCCAGAAACAGAAGCGTGAAATTGACCGACGAGACGAACATGAAGACCACGATGATCCAGTTGACCGCCGAGGACTGGTAGTAGGCGATGCTTTCGTTGCGGACGGAGAAGCCGCCGGTCGAGATGGTCGTGAGCGCGGTGGTCACCGCGTCGAACCACGGCATCCGCGCCGCGCGGAGCGCGAGCGTTTCCGCCGCCGTGAGGAGAATGTAGATGCTGTAAAGCATTTTGGCCGTGTCGTTCGTGCGCGGCAGCAGCTTGGAGGAGATGGGGCCGGGGCTTTCGGCCTTCATCAGGTTGACGCTGCCCTCGCCGAGCTTCGGCATCAGCGCGAGCAGCAGGACGAGAACGCCCATGCCGCCGAGCCATTGCGTCAGCGCGCGCCAGAGCTGGATGCCGCGCGGCAGCGAGGCCGGCGCGCCGAAGATGGAGGCGCCCGTCGTCGTGAAGCCGGAAACGGTCTCAAACAGCGCGTCCACATAGCCGCAGCAGCCGCTGAGCGCATAGGGCAGCGCGCCGAAGGCGGACAGCACGATCCAGCCGAGCGCCACGGCGACATAGCCGTCGCGGTTCTGCAGGCGTGATTTGGCCGTATGCAGCCGGCTCAGCGGCAGGCCGACCGCGAGGCAGAGCAGCGCCGTGACGCCGAAGACGGCGGTATTTTCCCGGCAGACGAGCGCGATGACGAAGGGA
>ENA-UEPN01001593-UEPN01001593.1-human-gut-metagenome-genome-assembly--contig:-NODE-1593-length-11613-cov-3.176318_pt1 | contig 11613 bp, 9 predicted proteins | sample MGYA00242897_ERZ507910 | MGnify/ENA primary metagenome ERZ507910 (study PRJEB26167, sample SAMN06115525) | human gut metagenome | host: Homo sapiens | place: China:Jiangxi | collected 2015-08-20...
AGCTATGAGGCCGTCCCGCTGGAACAGCTCCTGCCCTACGGCTTCAACGCGGCTAAATATATGTCAGCCAAGTAAAAAAATCTTGTGAATTTATGCCAAAGATCGCGCGAAACGGTTGATTTCTTTGCATGACTGTGTCATAATGGTCATGCAGCCCAAAAGGCTGCAATGTCCGCCAAGGACATACAAAAAATAATTGGAGGAACAAAAATGAAAAAGATCATTGCGCTGCTGCTGGCAGTCCTCATGGTCCTGAGCATGGTTGCATGTGCATCCAAGGCCACCGATGATACGCCCGCAGACACGACCCCGGCTGACACTACCCCGGCCGACACCACCACCGAAGATACCGAAAAGACCGACGAGCCCGCCGACACCACCACGGACGCAGAGCCTGTCGAGACCGATGGCGAATACGCCGTCGCCATGATCACCGACTACGGTGACATCACCGACCAGTCCTTCAACCAGACCACCTATGAGGCCTGCAAGGCGTTTGCCGAGGACAACAGCATCGAGTTCAGCTACTTCAAGCCCGCCGGCGATAACACCGCCGACCGTGTCGCCATGATCGAAAAGGCCGTTGACGAAGGCTTCAACGTCATCGTCATGCCCGGCTATGCCTTCGGCGGCGCCATCGTTGAGGCCGCTCCCGAGTTCCCCGATGTGAAGTTCATCGCGCTCGACGTCGCCGCCGGCGATCTGCTCGAGACCGCCGTTGCCAAGGCCGGCGAAACTTACGACTACACCCCCGAGAATTGGGACCTCAACAAGTACGTTGACATGAGCAATGTCTACTGCGCGGTCTATCAGGAAGAGCTGTGCGGCTACATGGCCGGTTACGCGGCTGTGAAGCTCGGCTATAAGAACCTCGGCTTCCTCGGCGGCATGTCCGTTCCCGCGGTCGTCCGTTACGGCTACGGCTTCGTGCAGGGCGTTGACGCCGCTGCCGCCGATCTGGGCCTCACCGATGTCAAGGTCAACTACATCTACGGCGGCCAGTTCTTCGGCGACGCCGACATCACCGCTGTGATGGATACCTGGTATCAGGGCGGCACCGAGGTCGTCTTCGCCTGCGGCGGCGGCATCTACACCTCCGCGGTTGACGCTGCCAAGAAGGTGGGCGCCAAGGTCATCGGCGTTGACGTCGATCAGGCGGGTGTCATCGCCAAGTATGCCGGCGTGGACGGCATGACCGTCACCTCCGCCATGAAGGGCCTCTATCCCGCGACCTACGACACCCTCACCGACGTTATCGTCAACGGCAACTGGGACAAGTATGTCGGCAAGATCGCAACGCTCGGCCTCGTTTCCGGCACCGATCCCGAGGCGAACTACGTCCAGATCCCCATGGGCGACGGCACCCAGTGGTCCGACAGCTTCACGCAGGACGACTATAAGGCCATGGTGAAGGATATGTTCGACGGCAAGATCACCGTCAGCAACAACACCAGCAGCGATGTTAGTGCTGCCGACTTCGCCACCGTCATCACGGTCGGCGAGCAGGGCTCCATCAAGGGCTAAGCGGTTTATCGCAAGTACATACGGAGAGACGGGCAGCCGCCCGTCTCTCTTTTTTTGCCGAAAAACGAAAAAATCATACGATTTTGCCAAATTGACTTTGCTTTATGGAAGCGGGTATAGTATACTGTAAGATATTCATGGTTTCCGTCCCCGCACATCCCCAACGCGGCGGGCCATCAAAACGGAAGGAGGGCGAAACATCTTGGGATCACCGTATGCCATTGAGATGCTCAACATCACCAAACGATTCCCAGGAATTATCGCCAACGACAACATTACGCTTCAGCTCAAAAAGGGCGAGATCCATGCCCTGCTGGGCGAAAATGGCGCGGGCAAGTCCACGCTCATGAGCGTGCTCTTCGGTCTGTACCAGCCCGAGGAGGGCGTCATCAAAAAGGATGGACAGGTCGTGTCCATCAAGGACCCGAACGATGCCAACGCGCTTGGCATCGGCATGGTCCACCAGCACTTCAAGCTGGTGGAATGCTTCACCGTGCTCGACAACATCATCATGGGCGTGGAGCCCACGAAGCACGGCTTTCTGCAAGAGGCCGAGGCCCGCGAAAAGGTCCTCGCCCTGAGCGAGAAGTACGGCCTGCACGTTGACCCCGACGCGCTCATTGAGGACATCACCGTCGGTATGCAGCAGCGCACCGAGATCCTCAAGATGCTCTACCGCGAAAACGAGATTCTGATCTTCGATGAGCCGACCGCCGTCCTCACCCCGCAGGAGATCGACGAGCTCATGCAGATCATGCGCAACCTCGCCGCCGAGGGCAAGAGCATCCTCTTCATCTCCCACAAGCTCGCCGAGATCATGGCGGTCGCGGACCGCTGCTCGGTGCTGCGCAAGGGCAAGTACATCGGCACGGTCGAAACGGCCAACACCACGATGGAGGAGCTGTCGGCGATGATGGTCGGCCGCAGCGTCAGCTTCCATGTGGACAAAAAGCCCGCCGAGCCGGGCGAGGTCGTCCTCGAGGTCGAGGGCATGACCATGGCCTCCAAGCTCCACAAGAACAATGCCGTCAAGAACGTTTCGCTCAAGGTCCGCCGCGGCGAGATCGTCTGCCTTGCCGGCATCGACGGCAACGGCCAGACGGAGTTCGTCTACGGTCTGACCGGCCTGGAGCCGCTCGTTTCCGGCTCCGTCAAGCTCTGCGGTAAGGACATCACCCATGCGTCCATCCGCCAGCGCAGCGTGATGGGCATGAGCCACATCCCTGAGGACCGTCACAAGCACGGCCTTGTGCTCGACTATTCGCTCGAGGACAACATGGTGCTCCAGCGCTACTTTGAGCCGGAGTTCACCGACAAGGCGGGCTTCCTGCGCCGCAGGAACATCCGCACCTACGCCGAAAAGCTCATCGATCAGTACGATGTCCGTTCCGGTCAGGGCCCGATCACCATTGCCCGCAGCATGTCCGGCGGCAACCAGCAGAAGGCCATCATCGCCCGCGAGATCGACAAGGATCCCGAGCTGCTCGTCGCCGTGCAGCCGACCCGCGGTCTGGACGTCGGCGCCATCGAATACATCCACCGCCAGCTCGTCGCGCAGCGCGACGAGGGCAAGGCGGTCCTGCTCGTGAGTCTGGAGCTGGACGAGGTCATGGACGTGCCCGACCGCATCCTCGTGATGTACGAGGGCGAGATCGTCGGCGAGCTCGACCCGAAAAAGACCACGCAGGAGGAGCTGGGCCTCTACATGGCAGGCGCGAAGAGAGATGAGGTGAAGGCATGAAAAAGAATATTTTCAAAAGCGGCGGCTTCCAGTCGCTGCTGGCCTCCCTCCTGTGCATCGTGCTGGGACTGTTCCTCGGCTACCTTGTGCTGCTGCTCATCAATCCCGCGGGTGCGGGCGAGGCCATTCTTACGGTCATCAAGAACTTTATGACCTACAACCGCCCCGCCTCACAGCTGAAATATTTCGGCAATACGCTCGTCAAGACCGCGCCGCTGCTGATGTGCGCGCTGGCGATCCTGTTTGCCTACAAGGTGGGCCTCTTTAACATCGGTGCAGCCGGACAGTACTGCGCCGGCGTGGCGCTGAGCCTGTACGCGGCGCTCGGCCTCGGCTGGAGCTGGCTTCCGTGTATGCTGCTCGCCATTTGCGGCGGCGCGATCCTCGGCAGCATTTCCGGCCTGCTCAAGTCCTACTGCAACGTCAACGAGGTCATTTCCGGCATCATGCTCAACTGGATCGTGCTGTATCTGACCAATATGCTCCTCACCACGGTGAAGGAGGACGCCAGCCCCTACACCAAGGTGCTCGCACACATCAACGAATCCGCCGTGCTGCCCTCGCTGGGGCTCGGCGCGCTGTTCAACAACAACCAGTACGTCGGTCTCGCGATCCCGCTGTCCGTGCTGATGGCGATCCTCGTGTGGGTCGTGCTGGAAAAGACGAAGTTCGGCTATGAGCTCAAGGCCACCGGCTACAACAAGAATGCCGCCAAATACTGCGGCATGGCGGAAAAGCGCAACGTCATTCTCAGCCTTATGATCTCCGGCGCGCTCGCCGGCATGGGCGCGGCGATGCTCTATCTCACCGGCTATGAGCAGTGGCAGTGCTCCACCTCCTCCGTCCCCGCGATGGGCTTCAACGGCATCGCCGCGGCCTTCCTCGGCGGATTGAACCCCATCGGCACCGTGCTCGCCTCGTTCTTCATCCAGCACATCACGGCGGGCGGCGCGTATGTGGATAAGTCCATGTACTGCGCGCAGATCTCCGATCTGATCTCGGCGCTCATTATCTATCTCTGCGGCTTCGTGCTGTTCATGAAGCACGCGATGAATTCCTACGCGGCCAAGCGTGAGGAGAAGGCGGCATTGAAGGCCAGGGCAGCCGAAGCGCAGGCCCGGGCCGAGGCCGGGAAAGGAGGCGATCAGTAATGGTACTGCTGCTGCAATACACCCTGATCTTTGCTTCCGTGCTGATCCTGGTCGCCCTCGGCGGCTGCTTCGCGGAGCACTCCGGCGTCATCAACCTCGGCCTTGAGGGCATTATGATCATGGGCGCCCTCGGCGGCGCGCTGGCGATGCGCTACATTTCGCCCAATGTGCCCGCCATCGTGATGATCCTCGGCGTTCTGGCTATTTCGGCGTTGGTCGGCATGATCTATTCCTGTCTGCTGGCCGTGGCCTGCATCAACTTCAAGGCGGACCAGACGCTTGTCGGCACCGCGCTGAACCTGCTCGGCACCGCGGGCGCGACGGTCATCGTCAAGGCCATCAACACCGCGGCGAATCCCGACGACGTTTCCTCCATCGTGCAGTATGCCGGTGCGAAGAAGGCGTTCACCGTCAATCTCGGCTCGTTCGAGTTCAGCTGGTTCATGCTCGTGACCGCGCTGCTGCTCGCCGCGTCCTACGTCCTGCTCTATAAGACCCGCTTCGGCCTGCGCCTGATGGCGTGCGGCGAGCATCCGCAGGCGGCGGACAGCGTGGGCATCAACGTCTACAAGATGCGCTGGGCGGGCGTGCTGATCTCCGGCTTCCTCGGCGGCATCGGCGGCATCGTGTTCATCACCGCCGGCGTTTCCGAATGGCGCTTTGAGTACGGCGTGGCAGGCTTCGGCTTCCTGTCCCTCGCGGTCATGATCTTCGGACAGTGGAAGCCCCAGCGCATCGCGCTCGCGGCGCTCCTCTTCGGCCTGTTCCGCGCGCTCTCGAATGTCTACATGGGCTTTGGCTTCCTCACGGCGATGAACATTCCCAGTCCGGTGTACAACATGATGCCTTATATCATCTCTCTCATCGTGCTGGCGTTCACCTCCAAGCGTTCCCGCGCTCCCAAGGCGGAGGGCATCCCCTACGACAAGGGCCAGCGCTGAGAATCCATCAACACAGCAAAAAAGCAGCGGCTGCGATGCAGCCGCTGCTTTTTATCCGTCGCTTCCGTTTACCATGCATGCTTGGTACGGGATTGCGCCTCGGTCATGCCGAAGAAGCTCATGTCCACGCGCGTTCCCTGATCGCCCCAGGTCGTGTCGATGTGATAGGTCTTGCCGTCGAGCTCCGCGACGGTCCAGATGTGGTCGGCGTTCATAAGCGCGGTACACTCGATGCCCTCGAGCCGCAGCAGAAGGTCGTATGCTCCCGTGTAGCCGTCGCAGACGGCTACGCCGTCCACCAGTGCGCTATAGGCCAGATGGCTCAGAGAACTGCTGGAGACGATCCCCTCGTCGTAGACACAGTTGTTGCAAAGCCAGACGTAGTAGGCCCGCGCCAGCTCATACTGCGTCATGTCGCCCGTCAGATAGCCGCTCTCCCACAGCGCGTCGTGGACGAGAATTGCGCGGGCGAGCGTCTCCTCACGGTATTTTTTGAGCTGCGCGCCGTCACAGGCTGTCGAGGAGAAGGTCAGCAGCACCTTGCCGGAGGAATAGCTGCGGCAGGAGGTGGAGTTGTACATCTGCTCGCAATGGCGCTTGACGCCGACCGTAAAGGCGCGGGTGAGCTTTGCGACCCCCTCGTTGGTCAGCGCACGGTCGTATTGCAGAGTGATGCTGTCGGCGCCGTCGTGGAGCATCTTTCGGATCAGCGCGTCGATGGCGTTGGCGTCGTCGGCTGCCGACGCGGCGGAGACCTCGGCAGGCGCCGCGATCAGGTCGCCCCAGGTCGTACCGGCGGCGGAGCGATAGGAAAGACTTTGCCACGAGAGCGTCAGGCGCGCGGACGGCTCGACCATGCGCACGACCAGCGCCGCGAGCTCGCTACGCTTGAGCGTATCATTCGGATGGAAGGAGCCGTCTTCGTCCACGCCGCCCACGATGCCCCATTTGTAGAGCCGGAGAATATCGCTCTGATAGGGCGTGTAATCGTCCACATCGGTGATGCGGCGGTGCGAGGCATAGCCGACGGTCACGGCCTCGGCGTTGCGCTCGTCGTAGCACTCCGCGCTGAGCGCGGAGGCCAGCACGCCTGCCATCTGCGCGCGTGTCGCGGCCTCCGGATAGTGGCCGTCAAGCTCGTCGCCGAGGCATTTCTCAGCCTTGAGATAGCGCACATAGGGCTGGTACCAAGCCTCGCCGGCTGCTGCCGCGGGGATCGCCGCACCGCGCTCAAGCGCGTGCAGCCGCGCGGCAAAGGTCACCAGCTCGGCAATGGTGACGCTCCCCTCCGGCGCGTAAGCGCTGCTGCTCACGCCCTCGGTCAGACCGTATTCGTACAGCGCAGCGACGGCGTCGTGATACCACGCCGAGGCGTCCACATCCGTGAAGCGCCCGTCGTAGCTTCGCGTGCGCGCAAAGGGGGAGAGCGTGTCCGCCTTCTCCGCCGAAGGAGCGGGCGCGGGGACGTCCGCTGTCACGTCCTCCGCCTGCGCGGCGGTGGAGAGCAGCAGGGTAAAGATGCAGAGGAAAAGCAAAAGCCGTTTTTTCATGGTGCTTACTCCTTATCTCGTCAGGGGACGAGGATATCCATATCCTCCAGCGTGAGCGCCTCATTGTAGGGATTGAGGGCCTCGTTGACCAGGTCGCAGGTCGCCTGCGCGTCGAGCACATAGACCGACTGCTTGTTGTAATAACCGGAGCCGTCGCCGGGGAGCGTGGCAAAGTGGATGTTTTCGGTGCCGATGTTCAGCGCCTCGTTGCCGAGCCAGACGAGGTTGCCGGTCGTGAGGTCGGTCTTGACGTAGGTGTAGAAAATATCCACCAGCGCGGGGATGTTCTTGACGTTGCCGATCTGCAGCAGCTGCTTGGCGACCGCCTTGAGGAAGGCCTGCTGGGTGCCGATGCGGCCGATGTCCTCCGTGCCGTAGCCGGTGCCGTCGTTGTTGTGGCGGAAGCGGACGACCTCCATCGCCTCTTGCCCGTTGAGATGGCGCGGGCCTTTGGTGAAGTGAATGTCCAGGTCCTGATAGGGGTCGTCATAATCCATGTTGATGGGAATGTCAAAATCCACGCCGTCGATCTGATCGACCAGCGCGATGAAGCCCTTGAGATTGACCGTGACATAGAAATCAACCGGTATGCCGAGCAGGTTTTCGATCTGCTCCATCAGCAGCTCCGTGCCGCCCTTGGCGTAGGCGAAGTTGAGCTTGTTGTTGCGGTATTCGTTGTGCAGCAGCGTATCGCGCGGGAGACTCACAAGGTCGATGCGCTTGTTCGGCACGTCGAAGCGGACGAGGATGTTCGTGTCGCTGCCGCCGTTGTCGTCGTCAAGCCCGGAGACGAGAATGTTGTAGCAGTATTTGCGGCGTGTACGGCCCAGAGCGTCGGGCTCGTCCGTGTCGGTCCGGTCGGCGTCCGCGCTTGCCGTGCCGTCCGGCGTTACAACAGGCTTGTCCGTGTCAAGCTCGGGCGCGCGAAAGACATATTTGACCGTCGCAAACACAGCGGTCGATAAAAAGAGCAGGGATAACAGTGTGACCACAAGGCGCTCGGGGCGGCGCTTCGCGGGATTTTTTTTCTGCATGGCGGGATACGGTCCTTTCCGTTATTGTCGAAAACAGGGGAATACTGCCATTATACTCATTATGTCAACAAACTACAAGAGGGAAAAAGAGCTTGCGCGGCCGGCGGAGGAAAAAGGCCGGCCGGCCGTGCGGCGTTTGATCGGTTTCTGCTTTTATTTGACGAAATTCAGAGGAAAAAGTTTCAAGCTCCCTTATATTTTTTTCTCGTGGCGATGCCGCCGCGAATGTGCCGCTGGGCTTTGTTGATCTCAAGGATCTCCTTGACCTGAAGGTAGAGGCTGTGGTTGATCTGCGGAAGCCGGTCCTGAATGTCCTTGTGGACGGTCGATTTACTGACACCGAACTTCTTGGCTGCGGCGCGCACCGTGGTGCGGTTTTCTATGATGTAAACTGCCAGATCGCAGGCCCGCTCTTCAATATTACCCTTCATGAATGAAACACTCCCTATTCGAGTTGCTTCAATCTATGCACCGCGGGGAGCGAATATGTGCAAAGACGCGCACGGCGCTTGAAAAGCGGCGCACGGTCTGCTACAATGGGCAAAATGATCGCGGGAGGGCGTGTATGGACGAAAAAAAGAGGACGCTGCGCGGCTTTTTGTGCGCGGCGCTCGGCGGCGTGTGCTGGGGCGCGTCCGGCACGGTGGGACAGTATCTCTTCACCTGTCAGGGTGTGGACAGCGGCTGGCATCAAAGCCGCAAGCCCCGTCCGTGCGGTCGGCGGCACGGTCCGCGCCGGACATCGCACATCCGGCGTGGTGCTGCTCGGCGGCGCGCTCGTAAGGCACCGCCCGCAGCTTCGAGCCATCTGGTCGGACCGGCGCGACGCGCTGCGGCTCGTGCTCTTTTCCGTCGGCGGACTGATGACCTGCCAATATACCTACCTCGCCGCCATCCGCTACTCCAACAGCGCGACCGCCACGGTGCTGCAGTATATGGGACAGGCGCTCATTTTGCTTTGGGTGTGCCTGCGTGCGCGCCGCCTGCCGACGCGGCGCGAGGGCGTCGCGCTCGTGCTCGCGCTCCTCGGCGCTTTTTTGCTTGCGACCCACGGCAGCTTGACCGCGCTCGCGCTCTCGCCGCAGGCGCTCTTCTGGGGCCTGTGCGCGGCGGTGGCGCTGATGCTCTATACGCTCCTGCCGGGCGATCTGCTTCGGCGCTATCCCGTGAGTGTCTGCACGGGCTGCGGGATGTTCATCGGCGGCGTGGTGCTGCTCGTGCTCACGCAGGCGTGGCGGATTCCGGTCGCGCTCAACGCCGCGGTGGCGCTCGGCACGCTGGAGATCTCCGTTGTCGGCACGGCGCTTGCATTCACGCTTTATCTGCAGGGCGTGAGCGACGTCGGCGGCGTGCGCGCAAGCCTGCTCGCCTGCACCGAGCCGGTCAGCGCGACGCTGTGCGCGGCGCTCTGGCTGCACACGAGCTTCGCGTGGCAGGATCTTCTCGGCTTTGCTGCCATTCTGGTGATGGCGGTGCTCATCGCGCTGCCCGAGCGCGCGTCGGAAAAATCGACGGAGAAGGCGGAGAATTGAAAAAAGAGGGAGCCGAAAACCGCGAAGCTGCGTTTCCGGCTCTCATTTTCTCGCTATGTGCAGGGCTCAAAGCAGCAGCATCAGCACCGGTGTCACCACGAAGCAGGCGAGGGTGGAGATCGCCGCGCCCTGCGCGGCCAGCTGCTCGTCCGCGCCGTATTCCGCCGCGGCGACGACCGTCTGCGTCACGACCGGCATGGCCAACTCCACGACATATACGCTGCGCACCAGACCGCCGATGCCGAGCAGCGCGCAGAGGGCAGCGCCCAGCGCCGGTGAGATGACAAAGCGGAAGACCATCATCACGCCGAGCGTGGGTGTCAGGCGCAGGCTGCGCAGCCCAATCTCGTGGATGATGCAGCCCGTCAGCAGCAGCGCCAGCGGTGTGACGGTGTTGTTGATGTATTTCGCGTAGCTCATCACAAGGCTCGGGAGATGGATGTCCAGTCCGACCAGCAGGAGACTGAGAAAGACGGAAATGACCGTCGGCGCGCGCAGGAATTTCCACACCATCTGCATGGAGAAGCCGCCGGCTTCGCCCGACCAGCGTACCAGCGGGATGCCGATGAGCTGCGTGAAGCAGCTGCTGACAAGATAGAAGAGCATGACATACGGCGTCGCCACGTCGCCGAACAGCTCCAGGCACATGGCGAGACCGATGAAAATGGTGTTGCCCATGGCAGCCATCATCACAAAAACGCCGAGCTGGCGGTGCGGCAGCCTCATCAGGCGGCCCGCCAGCAGGCTCATCACAACGCAGCTCGGGATGACGAGCAGCGGGATGAGCAGCAGACGCGGCGCGGCGAGCACGTCCGCGCGCGTGAGATTGTTCTGCATCCCGTAGATCAGCATGACGGGAATGCCGACGGTCATCAGATAGCGGCTGATGAAGGTCTTGACCTGCACGGTCATCCAGCCCTTGACCGCACAGAAGTAGCCGGTCGCCGTCAGCAGCAGGATAATGGTGACGGATGCAACGGCGTGAAGAAAGGTTTCCATCGCTCTGTACCTCAAAAAATTTTATTTACGCAGACAGTATAGCAGTTCGCCGCCAAAAAACAAGGCTTCGACGGAAAAGAAGTTGAAAACCGAGGACAAATGGGCTATGATAAAGAAAATCTCAACGCACGAGGAGGAACGGCGATGAAGGCGGCATTGGTCATTATGGCGGCGGGCATGGGCTCGCGCTACGGCGGCAGCAAGCAGGTGGACGGCATCGGTCCCGACGGCGAAATTTTGATGGAATACTCCATCTACGATGCGATCCGCGCGGGCTTTACCAAGGTGGTGTTCATCATCAAGCCCGAAATGCGTGAGCTGGTGGAGACGTGTCGCCGGCATGACGGCGGCGGACGGATCGCCGGTCGAGGTCTGCTATGCCTATCAGGACTTTTCCAGCGTGCCGGCATTCTATTCCATTCCGACGGAGCGCACCAAGCCCTTCGGCACGGGGCACGCCGTGCTCTGTGCGCGGAGCTGCGTCGGCGAGCCGTTTATCGTCATCAACGCCGACGATTACTATGGTGTGGACGCCTTCCGCGTAATCTATGAAGAGCTTGGGAGGCTCGAGGCTGAGGGCGAGGCGACCATGGTCGGCTACCGCCTGGATAAGACCGTCAGCGAACACGGCAGCGTGACGCGCGGCGTGTGCCATGTGACGGACGGAACACTCGACCGGGTTGTGGAGACCTTCAAGCTCACGGTATTTCCCGACGGCACCATCCGCGACGTGGACAAAAACCCGGAGGGCGACGTCTACGCGCCCGATACGCCGGTGTCTATGAATTTCTGGGGCTTTACGCCGTGGATCTTCACAAAGCTGGAGGAATACTTTAACGCGTTCCTCCGCGCGCTCCCCACGGGCGAGCTCAAGAAGGAATGCCTGCTGCCGAGCATGGTCGGCGAGCTGATCGAAAAGGGCCAGCTGCGCGTCAGCGTGCTGCACTCCGACGCGAAATGGTTCGGCATGACCTATCACGAGGATAAGGACGCGGTCGCCGCGGCGCTCAAGGCGCTGCATGACGTGGTGAAAGGTGGCGTGAAGGTGAAGAAGTCCATCGGGCTGGTGGCGGACATCTCGGAAATCTACGTGCGCAACTACCAGAAGATGCTCGGCGACCCGAACTACACGCCGGACGAG
>ENA-UEPN01001601-UEPN01001601.1-human-gut-metagenome-genome-assembly--contig:-NODE-1601-length-11574-cov-27.503697_pt1 | contig 11574 bp, 8 predicted proteins | sample MGYA00242897_ERZ507910 | MGnify/ENA primary metagenome ERZ507910 (study PRJEB26167, sample SAMN06115525) | human gut metagenome | host: Homo sapiens | place: China:Jiangxi | collected 2015-08-20...
GCGGCCAGACCCTTCCCCTCTTGTCCGGGGCGGTTACTTTTTCGATCCTGCGACGATCTTCAGACAGTCGTCGAGGGTGAGTTCCTCGGGCTTCGCTCCCTTCGGCAGGCGGTAGTTTTTGCCCTTGTAGGCGATGTAGGGTCCGTAGCGGCCGTTCTTGACGAGCATGTCGGCATCTTCGGGGAAACTCTTCAGCGGCGTGTTGGCCGCGGCCGCGGCCGCCTGGTGTGCGCGGACGATCTCAACGGCGCGGTCGTAGCCGATCGTGTAGGGGTCGTCGGTCTTTGCCAGCGACGCGAACGACTTTCCGTAGCGCACGTAGGGTCCGTACTTGCCGATGCCGACCATCAGCTCCTCGCCGTCCAGCTGTCCCAGGTCGCGGGGCAGGGCGAAAAGCTCCAGCGCCTCTTCGAGCGTGATCGACTCGATCAGCTGGCCCTTTTTGAGCGACGCGAAGCGTCCCTTCTCGCCTTCGTTCCCTTCGATCTCGACCATCGGGCCGTAACGGCCGATGCGCGCCTTCACGATGTGCCCCGTCTTGGGATCGTTGCCCAGAATGCGCACTTCGCGCGTCTTGGCGGTCTGCGTCGTGATGGCCGAATCGACCATCTTGTGGAAGGGACCGTAGAACTCGTCGATCATCTTGTCCCAGGTGATGTCGCCCTCGGCGATGCGGTCGAACTCCTTCTCTACGCTGGCCGTGAAGTTGTAGTCGATGATCGGGCCGAACTGCTCCTCCAGGTAATCGTTGACCACCATGCCGATGTCGGTCGGCGAAAGTCGGTTTTTCTCTTTGCCGTAGTTTTCCGAGAGGGTCTTCGAGGCGATCTTTTCGCCCGTGAGCGTCAGCTGTGCGTAGTTGCGCTTCTGCCCGTCCCTGTTCTGTTTGACGACGTAGCCGCGGTTGATGATCGTGGTGATCGTCGGGGCGTAGGTCGAAGGACGGCCGATGCCCAGCTCTTCGAGGCGTTTGACGAGCGAGGCCTCGTTATAGCGCGCCGGAGCCGAGGTGAAGCGCTCCGTGGCGGTGATCTGCGACGGGAGGACCCGGTCGCCGGCCGTGAGTTTCGGCAACAGCCCCTCGCCGCTCTCGGCAGCCTGGTCGTCGTCCGTGGATTCGGAGTAGAGGCGCAGGAAGCCGTCGAAACGGACCACCTCGCCCTGTGCGACGAACTGGTTCGAACTGCCCGACATGTCGATGGTGATGGTCGTGCGGTCCAATTCGGCGCAGACCATCTGCGAGGCGACCGTGCGCTTCCAGATCAGGTCGTAGAGCTTCTTCTCGGCGGGCGTGCCCTCGATCTCCTGACGCTCGATGTACGACGGGCGGATGGCCTCGTGGGCCTCCTGCGCACCTTTGGTCTTGGTCTTGTAGTTGAACCAGCGCGAATATTTCTCGCCGTAGAGTTTCGTGATCTCCTCCTTGCACTGGGCCAGCGCCTGCTGCGAGAGGTTCACCGAGTCGGTACGCATGTAGGTGATCAGACCCTGCTCGTAGAGGTGCTGCGCGACGGACATCGTCTGCGATACGGACATGCCCAGCTTGCGGCCCGCCTCCTGCTGGAGCGTCGAGGTGGTGAACGGCGGCGCGGGGTAGCGCTGTGCGGGTTTCTCCTCGGCCTTGGCCACCGTGAATGTGGCGCCGATGCAGCTTTGCAGGAAGGTTTCGGCCTGCGCCTCGGTTTCGAAACGCGACGAAAGTTCGGCCTTGAAGAGCGTCTTCTCCGGGTCTCCGGCGGCGTAGAACTGGGCCACGACACGGAAATAGGCTGCCGAGCGGAAGGCGATGATCTCGCGCTCGCGCTCCACGATCAGGCGCACGGCGACCGACTGCACGCGGCCTGCCGACAGCGCCGGACGTACTTTCTTCCACAGCACCGGCGACAGCTCGAAGCCGACCAGCCGGTCGAGGATGCGGCGTGCCTGCTGGGCGTTGACCAGGTCCATATTGACCGTGCGCGGCTTCTCGATGGCTTCCAGAATCGCCCGCTTGGTGATTTCGTGGAAGACGATGCGCTTGGTCCGGTCGACGGGGAGACCCAACACTTCGGTCAGGTGCCATGCGATGGCTTCTCCTTCGCGGTCCTCATCGGAGGCGAGCCAGACGGTCTTCGACTTGGCCAGTTTCGTGAGTTCGTCGACCACTTTCTTCTTGTCGCCGGGGATTTCGTATACGGGCTTGTAGCCTTCTCCGATATTGATGCCGAGATCCTTCTTCGCAAGGTCGCGGATGTGTCCGAAGCTCGATTTTACGATAAAGTCCTTGCCGAGAAACTTCTCGATGGTCTTGGCCTTGGCGGGGGACTCTACGATTACTAAATTTTCCTGCATTGCTGTTTTGATGGCTTTTTCAGAAAAGCGAAAACCTAAGCATTACACTTAGGTTCCGCAAAAGGGGTTATCTGTTGTTTACTTGATCAGGTTGTACGCCATACTGAAACGGATCGGGGCGTTGTTCGGTTCGGCAGTCCCGGCCTGTGTCGGCATGCCCTGCAACACGCCGAACGAGGTCGTGTAGAGGCCGTACGCTTCGGGTCCGATGTATACCGAGCGGTTCTTGACTTTGTCCCAGTCGATGTTCGCAACCTCGCCGCCCGCATCTGCCTTGGCTTCCATGTAACTGTTCCAGAGCTGCTGCATGTAGCCCGTGATGTCCATTACGTAGCAGCCGCGGCTGCGGTTGATCTTGCCGTTGTAGGCGAGCGTTACCGAAGAACCGTAGTTCTGCTCGTAGATGTAGGCGTAGTCCGAAATCGGCGTCAGCGTCTTGTAATTGGTGTACATGCCCAGCCGCGCCGGGTATGCGTTCATCTGGTCGGTCATGCGCAGGATGTCGCCGGCCGTTCCGTCCGCGATCTTCTCCCACTCGTAGTCGCTGTCGTTGAAGTAGATCGACATGCGTACCTGGCTGAACGCGAGTGTTTTGAAATTCTTGCCGTCGGCATTTCCCTTGGCGATCTCCGCCTCCAGCTCCGCGAAGAACTCCGGGCTGAAGGTCATCTCGGTCACCACGCCGCCCATGCCTTCGACATAGACGAGGGGATTTTCGGGCCGGTTCTCGGCCATCTCGCGGGCTTCCTCTATGTTTATCCTTCGGGCGATCGTGGCCTCCTCGTAGCCGTGCTTGACGTTGTTTACCGAGACGTTGCCGAATTCCGCGCCGTCTTCGTAGAAGTAGTAGACCATGTCGATCGTGTCCTTGATCAGCGAGGGGTCGTCCTTCACGCGGTTACGTCCGTAGACCGACAGGCCCGAATAGGTCAGTTCCGTGGCGAAGATCGTTCCCTTGCCGTACTCGGTGAGCGGCTTCTCGGGGTTCGGGGCGATGTAAAGTCCCTTGAACGCCTCGACCCAGTATTTCAGGCTGTCGGCGCTGTAAATCGAGTAGTCGCCGGCATACTCGCCCTCCTGAAGCATCAGGCGGCGGATGTATTTTTTACCCGCTTCGGTCGGCTCCAACGTCACGGCCGACGTGGTCGAGGGGTATTTGCCCTCGCCGCCGAGCGTGAAGGTGAAGAGCGGCTCGTCGGGGTTGTAGACGCCTTCCGCCACGGGGTCGAAATTGAGGTAGAAGGTCGAGTCGCGCTGCGATTTGTTGGGCGCTATGGGTTTCTCGGTGAGGTATTTGTTGCTGACGACCTCGTAGACCGCGAAGGACTGCTCGGTCACCGAGTCGCGGCCGAAGCTGGTCACCTTGAGCAAGATCTGCGCCGAGTCGAAGATCGGCATGTAGCCGAAGTATCCTGAATCGACCTTGTAATAGTTGACCATCTGCGAAAGGAATCCCGCGGAACGGTGGCCCAGCGTGTCGTTGAGCATCGAACCCATGTAGCCGTAGGTGATGTTCGAACTGACGATCGAATCGGTCTGGAACAGGCGTGTTTCGACGTATTTCTTCGGGTTCAGTTCGTCGGCCCGGGGGAGCTGAACGTATCCCGCCCTCATCTGCTGGTTGTCGGGGATGAGGTTTCCGCCCAGCGTATCGTCCACCTTGGTACAGCCCCCGAGGGTCAGTCCTATCGTGGCAGCCAGCGCTGCAACGGGGAGCAGCATGCGGCGGAAGTTATTGAATCGCTTCATAGAATCGGTTGTAATTATCGAAAAAGTCCTCTGCCTCGGGCGACTGGTATTCGAGCATGGGCTTTCCGCTCGCGCGGGCCATGTCCAATACTTTCGGGTCGACATCCGGGGATGCCGCAACCACTCCGTCGGCATATTCCATAACGAAGCGGCAGAGGTTTTCGTATGACGGAGTGTCGAGAATCGCAAGATTTTTGTCCTTGACGCCTTCGCCGGCGATCTTGGCGCCGAATCCGGGATCGAGTTCCCCGGAGAAGCCGTCGCCGTAGAGCGACACCACGACCTTGACGTCGCGGAAGATCGGGTCGTCGGCGAAGATCCGTTTCAGGTAAACGGGAACCACGGCCGTGAACCAGCCGTGGCAGTGCACCACCGTCGGGGTCCAGCGCAGTTTCTTGACCGTTTCCAGTACGCCGCGGGCGAAAAAGATGGCCCGTTCGTCGTTGTCCTGAAAGTAGTTGTCCGCGCCGTCGGTCAGCACCGCCTTGCGCGAGAAGTAGTCGTCGTTGTCGATGAAATAAATCTGTACGCGCGCCGCGGGTATCGACGCCACCTTGATAATCAGCTGGTGGTCGTTGTCGTCGATGATGAGGTTCATGCCCGACAGCCGGATAACCTCATGCAGCTGGTGCCTGCGCTCGTTGATGCAGCCGTAGCGGGGCATGAAGGTGCGGATCTCGTTCCCGCGTTCCTGCATTGCCTGCGTCAGCGCACGGCAAAGCCGGGAACCCTCCGTTTCTGGAAGATAGGGGGTGATCTCCTGACACACGTACAGAATCTTGCTTGCCATGGTTTTGAGGGTTTATATCTGCAAAGGTAGTGAAAAAAAATTAAAGAATGAGCATCGCGTCTCCGTAAGTGCCGAAACGATACCCCTCTTCCTTGGCTACCTTGTAGGCGTTCATCACGGTTTCGTAACCGCCGAAAGCCGCCACCATCATCAGCTGGGTCGAGTAGGGCAGATGGAGGTTGGTCACCATGGCGTCGGCCACGGTGAATTCGTAGGGGGCGAAAATGAACTTGTTGGTCCAGCCTTCCATGGGTTTGATCATGCCGTTGGTCGATACGGCGGTTTCGATCGTGCGCATCACCGTCGTGCCGATCGCCACGACCTTGTGCTCCTGCCGTTTGGCCGCGTTGACCGCTTCGGCGGCGGCCTCCTCGACGAAGAACTGCTCGGAGTCCATCTTGTGCTTCGAGAGGTCCTCGACGTCCACCGTGCGGAAGTTTCCCAGCCCGACGTGCAGCGTCACGAACGTCTTGTCGATGCCCTTGATCTCCATGCGCTTCATCAGGTGTTTCGAGAAGTGCATGCCGGCCGTCGGGGCAGCCACGGCGCCCTCCTTCTCGGCGAAGATGGTCTGGTAACGCTCGGCGTCCTCGGGTTCGACCTTCTCGCGTACCCACTTCGGCAGAGGCGTTTCGCCCAGCGCGAAGAGCGCATGCTTGAACTCCTCGTAGGAGCCGTCGAACAGGAAGCGCAGCGTGCGGCCGCGCGAGGTGGTGTTGTCGATCACCTCGGCCACCAGCAGGTCGTCGTCGCCGAAGTAGAGTTTGTTGCCGATACGGATTTTGCGTGCGGGGTCCACCAGCACGTCCCACAGCCGCAGTTCGCGGTTGAGTTCCCGCAGCAGGAAGATTTCGATTTCGGCGCCGGTCTTCTCCTTGTTGCCGTAGAGGCGTGCCGGGAAAACCTTCGTGTCGTTGAAGACGAACAGGTCCTTTTCGTCGAAATACTCGATGATGTCCTTGAAGATACGGTGCTCGATAGTGCCTTTGGCGCGGTTGATGACCATCAGACGCGACTCGTCGCGATTGTCGGCCGGGTATTTGGCCAGCATTTCGGGTGAAAAGTCATACCCGTACTGCGATAATTTCATAGATGAACGCTCTTTTTTACGTAATGTGGTTCGACATTTTCTGCGTTCGGCGGGGCCTGAAACGCGGTTTTGCCTCTGCCCCGCCTGCCGGAAAGGTTCCGGAAAACAAAGACAGATTATTTTTTATACGCAAAAAAGTCTATTTTGTTTCAAGTTTTTGCAGATTTTCAAGAAATTCGTCCAGCTCATAGGATTTTTCGAGCGTGAAGCCGCCGCTGCGCGTGCGGCGCAGCGAGGTGAGGTGCGCCCCGCTGCGGAGCGCCTGTCCGATCTCGTGGGCCAGCGAGCGGATGTAGGTTCCCTTGCTGCAACGCACGCGGATACGCACCCGCGGCAGGTCGTATTCCACGATCTCCATTTCGTAAATGTTGATCAGCGCCTGGCGTACGGCGACCTCCTCGCCGGCGCGGGCCAGTTCGTAGGCCCGTGTGCCGTCGATCTTCTTGGCCGAGTAGACGGGCGGGGTTTGGAGCCGCTCGCCGGTGAGCGAGGCGAGGGCTTCGGCGACCGCTTCCCGCGTGATGTGCTCCCACGGGTAGGTCCGGTCTATCTCGTGTTCCAGATCGTGGCTCGGGGTCGTGGCGCCCAGCATCACGTCGGCCACATACTCCTTCTCCTCGGCTTGCAGGGCGTCGACGAGTTTGGTGGCGCGGCCGATGCAGACCAGCAGGATGCCCGTGGCCAGCGGGTCGAGCGTCCCGGCGTGTCCGACCTTGATTTTGCGGTAACCCAGCCTGCGGAGCGCGAATTTGATTTTGCGCACCACGTCGGTCGAGGTCCAGCGCAGGGGCTTGTCCACGACGGCGATGTATCCGTCCTCGAAATTGATGCCGCGGAGGTCCAGTGCTTCTTTCATCAGCAGAAATAGCTTGTGATCGACACCAGTCCCGCAACGGTGCAGTAGACGGCGAACCAGATGAGTTTGCCCCGCTTCACGACCTCGATCATGAATTTGCAGGCCAGACATCCCGTGATGAACGATGCGAGGAATCCGGCGATGAGCGGCCCTGCGGCGATACCGGCGGTCAGATCGCCGCTTGTCGCCTGGAGCAGGGTTTCGCCCAGGATCGGAGCCAGCACCATCAGGAACGAGAACTGCGCCACGGCGGCTTTCTTGTTGCCCAGCAGCAGGCCTGTGGCGATGGTCGAACCCGACCGCGAAAGTCCCGGCATGGCGGCGCATGCCTGCGCCAGTCCGATGATCAGGGCGTCGCGGTAGGAGATCGTCTCCTTCTGCCGCGGCTTGGCGTAGTAGGCGAAGGCCAGCAGCGCGGCCGTCACGAGGAGCATCGCGCCCACGACGGCGAGGATGTAGGGTGCGTTGAGCAGGTCGTTGATCCGGTCCTTGAGCAGGAACCCGACGATGCCGATGGGGATCATCGAGAGGACGAGTTTCAGTACGTAGGCCTGCTCTTCGTTGAACCGGCGCGAGAACAGTCCTTTCAGGAGGCGCCAGACTTCGCTCCACAGCACGACGATCGTGCTCAACACCGTGGCGGCGTGGAGCGCCACGTCGAACGTGAGGTTTTCTTCGAGTTGTACGCCCAGCACCTCCTTGGCGATCTGGAGATGACCGCTGCTTGAAACGGGCAGGAATTCGGTGATGCCCTGCACGATGCCGAGCAGGATAGCTTGCAGTGTGTCCATTTATTTTTTAGAAAGGGTCTTGAGTTGTCGGCTGTTCCGGTCCGCCGGCCGTTGCCGGGCGGGTCTCCCGGCCGGGACGGCGTTCCGCAACGGGCCGGGAATTACTTGTAACGTCGCATGATCGCATAGATCTCGATGACGAAGCCGCCGATCACGAGGATCGGGGCCAGCGTGATGCGCCTCCACGAGAACATCGCGTAGTTGAATTCGTCGGGCGAGTCGCTGCCTCCGCCGGCCATCAGGACGAAGCCTAGGAGGATGACCGCGAAACCGATCGCCAGCAGGACGTAGTTGCGCCGCGTAAGGGGCATGCGGGGATTTTCCGGTACGAGGTCCTGCGCGTTCTTCTGTTCGTTTTTCATTTAATAAAGGTATATCTTGTTCGACTTCATGTTGATGAATTTGTTGAGGGCCGCAAAGGTGAAAAGCCCCGAGATGATGATGCCGCCCGCAATCATCGAGCCGAGGATGATGGCGATTTTGCCGGCTTCGGCAATGGTCATCAGTTCGGGGACCGCCTCGTTCAGTCCGTAGACGGCCAGACCGAACAAGGCCGAGGCGGCCGTGCCGGCCAGGATTCCCTGCGTGAGGCTGCTTCCGAGAAAGGGCCGCATGATGAACCACTTGGTGGCCCCGACCAGCTTCATCGTGTTGATCAGGTAGCGTTTCGAAAAGATCGCCAGCCGGATGGTGTTGCTCAGCAGGATCAGCGAAATGACCAGCAGCGCGCCGCCGAAGAGCAGCAGCACGAGGCGTATCTTGTTCACCGTGGCGTGCAGCCGCTCGGCCATCAGCGCCGGGTACGACACGCGGTCGACGCCTTCGATGCGTCCGGCGGCGGCGATGAACGAGTCGAGCAGCTCCTTGTCGGAGGATGCCGACGTGAGCGTGAGTTCGAACGAATCCAGCAGCGGGTTCTCCGGCAGGATCTCCTCGAACGAACTGCCGAACATCTTGCGGAACTCCTCCTCCTCGGCTTTCTCCTCCTTGGCGGAGTAGGCGATCGTCGCGACCATCTCCTCGGCGGTCAGGCGTTTGCTGATGGTCTCTTTCTGCGCCTCCGAAAGCCCGTTCTTCAACTCCACGGTGACGGCGATGCTCTCCTGGAGCGTGTCGGCGACCTTCAGCGCCGCGACCATCAGGTAACCCACCGATCCCAGCAGGAACAGCACGAGCGTGATGCTCACCGTCGACACGATGTAGGAGTTGCGGACCTTTCGCTTCAGTCTTTTATCGTCTTTCATGGCGTTTGTCGTGATAATGGCAAATTTCGGGCTTCCCTTGGTGCCGCGAATCGGAAATAGGCCGGCTGTGTCCGATCCGCAACCCCTGCGCGAAACCCGAAATTTTACGCACGCTGACGATAAACGGGTTTGCGCGGGTCGCCCTTTTTATTTCTCTTTTTCCGTTCTTTTTCTAAAACAATAGGCCAGCGCCGCGACGGCTCCCAGCAGGATCGCGAGCGACGCCGCGAGCGTCACGCCTTCGACGGCCGTCCAGCCCGGTGCGCGGAACCGCCATTCGACGGTGTGCGTGCCGGCGGGCAGCGTCATCGCCCGCAGGACGTAGTCGGCCCGGAAGTAGGGGCTTTCCTCGCCGTCGACATAGGCCTTCCAGCCCTGGTCGTAAAAAATCTCCGAGAACACCGCCACCGCCTCTTCGGGGAGCGTGTATTCGTATTTGAGGTAGTTCGGGCGGTACTCCGTGAGCTCGATCCGGGCGGAGGCGTAGATGCCGAGGGGCATGGGCCGCGATGCGCTCTTCGCCGGATTCTGCCCCGACACCACCGCTGTCGTGCGGAGGTCCGTCTTGCCCAGCAGGTCGATTTCCGCCTGCGCCGAGGGGGCGTAGATGACGCTGTCGACGAACCACGCCGCTCCGAAGGCCGTCGTGCGGCGCTGCGCTTCGGGCTGCCCCTCCTTGCCCGGAACGATCAGGTAGCGCGTGTTGAGCATGTCGAGCACTCCGTCGTCGGCGTTGGAAAGGTAACGGTCGATCAGATCCTGGTAGCGGGCCAGCTTCGCCCCGTGGTAACCGCCCACCGAGCGGTGGAAATAGGAGGTCGTGGCGTCGTTGAAGGGGCTGACCGTGAGGTTCAGCACCCGGTAGCCCGGGTCCTTGTCCTGCATGATCGCCTTGTCGGCCGCCGAGGCCGTCACCTGGTTGCGGCGCGGCGAGACGAAATTCTCCGACGAGAGGAACCGCAGGTCGACCGGCACGAGGTCCAGCAGCATCACGCCCGCGAGCAGGCCCGTCAGTACGTATCGGTTGATCCGGCGCAGGGCGAACAGCGCCACGCCGCCCGCCGCCAGCAGGATCATCACGAGCGAACGCCATGCGTCGGCCCGCATCATCGCCGCGCGGTCGGCGGCCATCGCGTCGGCCGTCGCTTCGGCCCATTCGATGTCCATTCCGCGGTCGATGTACGACCGCATGTTGTTGCTTTCGAAGATGTGACGGAACGTATCGGTCATATAGTCCGCGCTTTCGGCGCGTCCGAAGTCGAAGAGCGAACCTCCGGCGACGGCCAGCAGCAGGCACGCTCCCCCGGTGATTCCCGCAGCCCATGCCAGCGCGCGCAGCAGCCGTTCGCGGGGAATCTCCCCCTTCCAGAGCCGCATCAGGGCCAATGCCCCCAGCAGCGGCACGGCCCATTGCACGACGACGAGCGTCATCGAGACGGTGCGGAATTTATTGTATCCGGGCAGGTATTTGAACGCGAATTCGGTGAATCCCATCAGGTTGCGGCCCCAGGCCAGCAGAATCATCACGACGCATGCGGCGATGATCCACCATTTGTTGCGCCCCCGGGCCAGCGCGATGCCCAGCGCGGCGAGGAACACCGCCGCGGCGCCCAGATAGGTCGGGCCGCCCGTGTAGGGCTGCGTGCCCCAGTAGGCCGAGAGCTGCTGCGCCGCGCCGCGCAGACCGTAGTCGTTCAGCACGGCCGCCGTCTGTCCGTCGGCCGGGAAGGTCGTGCCCGATTCGCGGCCCATGAAGTCGGGTACGAGCAGGTTGAGGGTCTCGGCCTTGCCGTAGCTCCACGCCGTCGCATAGTCGAGTGCGAGGCCGTTTTTCGAGGTTTCGGCCGTCGCGGCAAGCTCCGATCCGCCGCGGATGGTCTCCTTCGAGTGGCGGGCCGTGTACCACAGGGGTGAGAAATTCGATCCTACGGCCAGGATGCCCGCCGCGACGAGCGCCGCGGTGCGCAGGGAAAAATCGCGCAGGCGTCCCTCCCTGAAAGAAAGGATTCCTTCGCTGATCCAGAATGCGGCCATCGCCACGAGGAAATAATAGGTGATCTGCGGGTGGTTGGCGCCGATTTCGAGCGACGCCGCAAGCCCCGTGAGCGCCGCGCCGCACCAGACGTTACCCCGCAGGGTCATCCACGCGCCGCTCATCATCAGCGGAGCGTAGACCAGCGCCCACATTTTCGTGACGTGCCCCGCGCCGATGATCAGCAGGAAGTAGGTCGAAAGCCCGTAGGCCAGCGCCGCGACGATGCCCACCCACGGGTTGATCCCGACGATCAGCAGCATGAGCCACATCGAGACCATGGCGAAAAACAGGAATCCGGCGGGCGTGTCGATGATCTTCACCACCTGTCCGACGGTCCGCTTCACCAGCTGGGCCGGATAGGCCACGTTGATCAGGTAGGCCGGCATGCCGCCGAACATGCCGCCCGTCCACTGCGGGTCTTCGCCCGTCGCGGCGCGCATGTCGCTGATATCCTTGGCCATGCCTTCGTATTGGATGACGTCGTGCTGGGGCAGCGCTTCGCCCCGGAACTGCGGGGCGAAATAGGCGGCGCTCACCACGAAAAAGAGTGCGAAGGCCGCCAGAGCCGGCAGCAGTTTTGATCTTATAGTGTTCGAAAAATCCATTCCAGCGTGTCTTAACCGATTGCCAAAGGTACGAAAAAACATTGACAGTCCGTGTCTTCATTGCGAAAAATGACTATCTTTGC
>ENA-UEPN01001611-UEPN01001611.1-human-gut-metagenome-genome-assembly--contig:-NODE-1611-length-11522-cov-5.845435_pt1 | contig 11522 bp, 10 predicted proteins | sample MGYA00242897_ERZ507910 | MGnify/ENA primary metagenome ERZ507910 (study PRJEB26167, sample SAMN06115525) | human gut metagenome | host: Homo sapiens | place: China:Jiangxi | collected 2015-08-20...
CTCGGACGCATCTCCATTATAACCATATCATATTCAAAGTCCTTTCTATTCCTACTACATACTACCAGCCCATATTTTCGAGTCCCGCAGCTTTATACCAAGCCATGGAACGGTAAGCCTCAGCAGCTTTGGAATCAACCGAAAGGGGGATATAATGCGTAATGCCGTTTGTTCCTTCCATTGAAAACATTCTTTTGAACATGGAGTAATTTTTATCTGTAGTATTCCAATAGACAATAGAAGCATCAAACACATTCTTCCAAGCAACATAAGCATCGGCATCCAGCCGCATTTCCATCATCTGCGAGAAATCATAGTAACCGACATGTCCTTCTTCCATATCCCGCTTATCATAATCAAACACCGTATTAAAAGAAGGCACGCTTTCGTTGTCCGCGCGCTCCAAGAGTTGCCCTGTCACATCCGCCAAATCATCCAACGCATCTGTCCTTACAGCGCAAATGGAAGTTCCGCCTGTCCAGTTTGCATTCGAGATACCCTCTCCTGCTTTATAATTATCCTTATAATGATTAAAGTAGGCTTCTGCCATTTGTGCAGCCGCGCCCGGTTTAAACATATAAGGAACAACCTTGTCATAAGGAGCGCCCGGACCCGGATTCTCCGTAGGCGAACCGATATAATAATCGGTATAATTACGCACCTCATAAGCCACTTCTACAGACATCATAAAGCATGCGTCAAACATTATAAAGTCAAAGTGAGGCATCCCGTCATCCAATACATCAACAAAGTCAGATATATTCATACGGTTATCCTGCCCCTCTCCTGTATCCTGCCCTATCCAGCGTGTAGAAGCCGAAGGTACCGGATAAGGAATCCAGCCGTCTGCGTGCGACCAGTAAACCAAACCGTAACTGTCTGCCGGATATTCATAGAAAGCACGGTGCATTACCTCCTTCATCACAGAGGCCTTCGTGGATACCTGCTCTGCATACTCCTTGATTATCTCCTTCTCCAAACGCCCTTTCTTGTTTCTAGAGATCCGGAACAAAACTGGTGCTACCCTGTCATCCTGATATACCAGCAAGTTACTGGATGACAAATCAACGGATTCCATGCCTGCAATCATCTCTTCCACATCTTCCTTCGCAAATGACGACAAGTTATTATCCGCTACAATGTAAACAAGCACGGTTCTACTTCCTACCTCAGGTGGCACCGGATCATCATCTTGATTACAAGCCGTAAACAAAAGGAAAAAAGATATGCACAGCAATGTATAAAGCTTCATTCTCATAGGTATCGTATAATTGTTGCAACGCACCGATTACTCTTCCGGCTTCTTAAAACTGAACTTATCCGACGTAATAGCCTGCAACACCATTGTGCTCTTCTTATACTTCGCCTTTACCTTGACAGCTTCCTTTTCCAGTTTCTTTTTATTCTCACTGAAATAGATCATACACGTATAATCGGGTTTCTTCAAATCGTATTCCAGATAGTTTTTCAATTGATAGCTGTACAAGTCACGCTTGGGCAAAAAACCGTTCTTGTCCAGTGCCGTACTGTCCAATACTTGGATTTCCGTACAATACACTACCGAATCATTGAAAGACGCCGCTACGCCAAAAGCATAAACAGGCTTATGGCTTTTCATTGTAAACGCTGTACACAAAGTAAATACGAGCATCACTGCAAATACTATTTTTATGTGCTTCATAACTTCTTTTTGATTGTTTAATGGGGCAAAGATAATAAAAAAACCGGCCATCCACTCTGGACAGACCGGTTTTCTTAATTTCTTTTATTTGTCAGAAACCGATATTCTTATTTATCCCAAATAAGATTTGAGCAATTTACTACGATTACTTTGTCTTAATCTTCTGATTGCTTTTTCCTTAATCTGGCGGACACGCTCACGTGTGAGACCGAATTTGTCGCCGATTTCCTCTAATGTCATTTCCTGCTGTCCGATACCGAAAAACATCTGTATGATTTCTTTTTCCCTATCGGTTAACGTAGAAAGAGCTCTATCAATTTCCCTCGCAAGAGACTCGTTCACCAAAGAGCGGTCGGCCATAGGGGAGTCGTCGTTGACCAGTACATCGAGCAAGCTGTTGTCCTCTCCTTCTACAAAAGGTGCGTCCACCGAAATGTGACGGCCGGACACCTTCAGCGTATCAGAGATTTTGTCAACAGGGATTTCCAGTTCATCGGCAAGCTCTTCAGGAGACGGACGACGTTCGTTTTCCTGCTCGAACTTGGAGAAGGCCTTGCTGATTTTATTCAGCGAACCTACCTGGTTCAACGGAAGACGTACAATACGCGACTGCTCTGCCAAAGCCTGCAGAATGGACTGACGTATCCACCATACTGCATAACTGATGAACTTGAAACCACGTGTTTCATCGAACTTTTCGGCAGCCTTGATCAGTCCTAAATTACCCTCGTTAATCAAGTCGGGCAAACTCAAACCTTGGTTTTGGTACTGCTTGGCCACAGATACAACGAAACGCAGATTGGCACGTGTCAATTTCTCCAGTGCAACACGGTCACCCTTGCGGATGCGCTGAGCGAGCTCCACTTCCTCTTCAACAGTAATGAGGTCTTCGCGACCGATTTCCTGCAAATACTTGTCAAGAGAAGCGCTCTCTCTGTTAGTGATACTTTTTGTAATTTTAAGTTGTCTCATTCTTATAATACAGATTTGGGTTGCAAAGGTACGACAAATTATTTTGTTACAATAATTTCATCCCAACTTTTTCACCTTATTTATATCTTATCCTATATAACAAAAAGGATGCCGGTATGTATTGTACCGACACCCCCTTTTTCGCTATTGTTAGCTAATATTACAATCTTCTTACCTAACTATCCCTATTTTTTATTCTTGAGTCAAATCAACGGCATACATTGCACGTTTTCCTGACGGGAACATACCGGTGATGAACAAACCTTGCTCAGGAGACTTTCTTGCCTCTTTCATCGCCTTTTCCAAATCGTCCACCGTCTTCATCGGCACTCCGTTGGCTTTCAGAATGATGAAGCCCTTGCGGATACCTGCATCGGCCATCTTGCCATTGGTAACCCCGGTAACTTCCAGACCGTAACCCAGGTTCAACTGCTTCTTCAGCTCGGAAGATACGGGCTTGAAGGCTGCACCCAAGATTTCCATTCCGGCATCCTTCACTACCTTCGTAGTGCCTTGCTCATTCTTCAGCGTGATTTCGAATTCCTTTTCCTTCTTGTCACGAACCACCGTTACCTTCACTTTGTCGCCCGGACGGTGTTTTGCCAGCATTTCCTGCAAATCCGAGAACTTGTGAATCTTCTTGCCGTTCAATGCTATGATTACATCATTTTCCTTCAAGATGCCGGCAGCGGAACCACCTTCAACAACTTCGGCCACATAGATACCCTCTTTCACACCAAGTTCGTCGGCCTTCTTCTTCAGTTCTTCGGTCCAGCGTTCGTCCATCTGCAGGTCTGTACTCAAATCACTACCCTTGATGCCAAGGAGCGCGCGCTGCACGGTACCAAACTGTTTCAAGTCGGCTACCACCTTTGTCATAATGCTGGTAGGGATGGCAAAACCATAGCCGGAATAAGCACCCGTGGGTGAGTAAAGCATGGCATTGATACCAACCAGCTCGCCTTTGGCATTCACCAACGCACCACCACTATTACCTTGGTTGATGGCAGCATCCGTCTGAATGAAAGACTGGATGTTTGCAGCTTGTCCATTGGAGGCAGAAGAGCCAATGGAACGGGCTTTTGCACTGACGATACCAGCTGTTACGGTAGAGTTCAGGTTGAACGGATTACCTACTGCCAATACCCATTCTCCCACCTTCAACTGGTCGGAGTCACCAACCGGAATTGTCGGGAAGTCATCCCCTTCAATCTTAATCAATGCCAAGTCCGTGCTGGGGTCAGTACCGATGATGCGTCCTTTCAGCTCACGGTCGTCATTCAGTTTCACAGTGATTTCATCAGCACCTTCCACCACGTGATTGTTCGTCACAATATATCCGTCTTTGGAGATGATGACACCCGAACCGAAACCTACACGCGGCTGGGTCTGTATCTGGCGCTGGCGTCCACGACCGTCTCCAAAGAAGAAGTCAAAAATATCCGGCTGTTCTTGCACCGTCTGGGTCTTACTCAACTGAGTGGCACGTATATGCACTACAGCATGGAGCGAACTCTCCGCTGCTTGTGTCAAATCCACAGGCTGGGCATCCGTTGCATGGAAAGCCGCCGGTAGCAGATTATTGGGGTTCTGTTGGAACAACTCGCTGAATGCGGCAGGCTTTTCCTTATTCAGCATCTTATAAGTGGTCAATCCAGCCACTCCAGAGCTCAGGAGCACGATAGCCGCAACTCCAAGGATGTTTTTTGTTGTCTGTTTCATACTATTCTTCCTATTCTTTAAATTGTTAATATTCAAGTTTCGTTTAACATTACGACGTTAAAATAACGACAAAAAACGTTCAGTTATTCCGCTTGTCACTCTTTTTTGTTCTCTTTTAACAGAGGATATTTAGGGCTTAACAGCGGTTAACGGCAAAGACTGACAAATTAGCATTTATGTACGATTGCTGACTGTTAAAGAACTGACAGATAGGGCATAAAAAGACGCATCACCCGTTGCGGCCGAAACGGATGATGCATTTGGGGTAAACAGATGATGCGTTTATACCAAACAGATGATGTGTTCGGGCTGAACGCATCATCTGTTTTTAGAGGGCAGATAGCACCTTAATAATTCAAGTAATCAATGTCCATGTGGTAGTCCCACTGCGGGAAGTAGAGGTTACCTCCCTCCCACTCCACCTCGCCACGCTGGAAGTCGACGGTCTCGCTGCGGGGATACTGCTTTTCGGGCTGTAGCGGCATGCCGTAATCAGTGTTCACAATCATGCGCCAAGAGTCTATACCACCCAGGAAGAAATATTCTTCGTCGGCATTGCGGGCAAAGGCAGGAATGCCGAATGACTGGTCGACAGGCACCCAACCCACACCCTCGAAGTAGACTTCTGCCCAATCGTGCAGATTCCATGCACGGGGATGCATCATAAAGCCGCTCTGGAAATGTGCGGGAATACCACTGATGCGGCAAAGCGTAATGAACAGCAGGCTGACTTGGCCACAGTCTCCGTGACGGTTATCCAACACATATTCCGGGATATTCTCAATGGTGGAATATTCGCGTGCAGAAGCCCACGGGAAGTTGTCATTCACCCAACGGAAGATACGTTTGGCTTTCAGGTAGGGGTTGGTTTCACCGGCTGTCAATTTGGCAGCAAGTTCGCGCAAGCGCGGGGAAAAGACGATATGCTTCTCACGCTCGGCAGTATATTCCTTATAAAGGGCGGTCGTCGTATCATAGGGCTGCACGTCTTCCGGCTTCAGATTATGCCATTCGCCGTTGGCGGTAAACTCAAAGGTTTCGGAGAATACGGTCGGTTCGCCTTCGACAGCACGTTTCTCCATGTACAATGTACTGTGACGGCACTCGGGCGACGAAAAGGTGTATTGCGGTTCGCTGGCCGAAATGAACTTGACATCCTGCTGCCGGGCCTGGTCCTGACGGGGATAGGGTAACCAGCAACGGATGATTTTCCCGGCAGGCACGGCATTGGTATCTACGGTCAACGTGTAGGTGACGCGCATGCACTTCGGCGCAACAATGGCCTTGCCCTCTTTCTTCACAGCAGAAATGATTTCGGGCAGGTTCTCCATATTCACTTTCTCGCTGCCACTCGGCGAAGTGCCTTCCTTGGCTATCTTGATGTCATAGCAAGTGGAGTCCACACGAAACAGATTAGGTCCGGCATTGCGGAAATAGCGTTTCTCTCCATCCAGCATCATGCACTCCAAAGCTTTGGAGGCTTCCCACTGGCGCATCTGCTCATCGGTCACGTCGGGAATATACTTGCGGATATAGTCCTTCACCTGGGATTCCGTCATACAGAAATCCGTAAGCAGACGTTGGTACAGGTCGTCCTCCCAATTATAGGGCTTGCTCTCGGGCTTCGTGCTGCATGCAGAAGCCATCACAAACAGAGCGACGGTATACAATAGCTTTCTCATAACTTCACCACTCCAATACCCGGCAAATCGGGCAACGTTATCTTACCTTTCACAACCTCCATACCCTTGAAACGGTCGTTCGCAATCAGCAGACTACCGTCCAAGTCGGCAAAGTCCACTGCCGGAGAGAATTGGGAGGCAGCGGTAATGGCACAAGAGGTCTCGGTCATACATCCTACCATCACTTTCATGTCCAATGCACGTGCCAAAGTCACCATCTTCCAGGCTTCGCGCATGCCGGTACACTTCATCAGCTTGATGTTGATGCCCGTAAAGGCACCCTTCAAGCCTGCCACATCCTTCAGACGCTGAATGGACTCATCGGCAAATATGGGCAACGGGCTTTGCTGGGTGACCCATGCAATATCGTCCAGTTGTTCCTTGGGCATCGGTTGCTCTATCATGACAATTCCTTTTTCGTGCAGCCAATGTATCATATCGAGCGCATGATGTTTGTCCTTCCAACCCTGGTTGGCATCAATGGCAATCGGAAGGTCCGTCACCGAACGGATGGTCTCTATCATTTCCTTGTCGTTCTCCCGCCCCAGCTTCACTTTAAGGATATTGAACTGGTCGGCACACTCTTTCGTCTTTTCACGCACCACGTCGGCCGTATCAATACCGATGGTGAAAGTTGTAGAGGGAGTCTTTTCCTTGTCCAAACCCCATATCTTATACCAAGGGGCTTGCAACAGTTTGCCCACAAGGTCGTGCAAGGCGATGTCCACAGCAGTTTTAGCAGCGGAATCCCCTGCCGAGAGGCTGTCTATATAAGCCAGTATATCTTCCAGCTGAAAGGGGTCTGAGAATTGGCCGATAACATCCTGCACCTTCTTCAGAAAAGCCAGTACACTGTCCATCGTGCCTAGTTCGTGTTGCAGGTACGGGGGCATGGAGGCTTCACCATAACCGATAATGCCATCATATTCTATCTCGACCTGAACGTCGGGAGTGGTAGTACGCGAGTAGGTGGCCACTGTAAAGACATGGCGCAATTTCAGTTCATAGGGGAAGAAACGCAGTTTCATTTTGGGGGTTACACCTGCCCTACTGTTCACGTTGAACAAGGAAGGAGCGTCATTTCCTCCGGCAAATACATGATTGATTGCCATGCCTGAGCCGAGTGCGGCAAAAGCGGCGGTTTTCAGGAAATCTCTTCTGTTTGACATAATTGTGTGTGTATTAAATGTGCCAATATGCTAATGGGCTAATGTGCCAATGGGCTGCGCTATGTATATGCTACGTTATGTTTGCACCGTCACGCCGCAGGTCATTGGCATATTGGCACATTAGCACATTATTACATTGAATAAAATGGATTCGTTTCCGTTGTATTGAGCGACGCCTCCTTATTTATATAAGGTAACACGCGCGTAGCGAACAACAGTCTACCGAGGTTGTATTCATCGAACAGCTCGTCGTCGAGGCTGAAGCTATTGACGCGCACATCGCCTTGCGAATGGATGAAACGCTTGTTGCCGATATACATGCCGACATGTACCACACGTTCCTTGCGTTCCGGCGTCGCCTTGCGCCCGAAGAAAATCAAATCGCCCGGCTGGAGGTTACTGAAATCAGGAGCGATATCGATATGCTCGCCCACGTATGCCTGCTGGGAAGCATCCCGCGGAATGATGATGTCGTGCATGAAAAGAACGGTGCGCATGAAGCCGCTACAATCCACCCCTTTGGAGGAAGTGCCAGCCCAAAGATAAGGGATGCCCATCATGCTATGCGCCGTGGCTATAATGCTGGCGGCATCCTGCTTCAAGGTGGCACGCCATTTCTTCTCAGGCATGGAGATGGATTTGGAGATATATCCCTGACGGCCGTCGGGATAAGCCACCTTATAAAAGGCACCTTTTGTCCCCTCCCACTTCAGGCGGTTTCCTGCAGCAACATCAGAGACGGTCTGCGATGCCTGGCTGGGCTGTGAGTAGACAAAGCCATAATGCGAAGTCACCACTATTTTCTCTGCATTGTTCCAAGCGGTCAGCTCTTCCCGCGTGACGGGATGTATGCCTACTCGGTGTACCCATGCAATGTAGTTGTCCGGTGTCTGGATACGGTACCAGCCGTCGCGCTGCAACACCCGCACCGGCATACCCATCAAGCCTTGCGTCATCATTTCTGAAGAGAAATCCGGGGCTACCCGAAGATTGCACACAGACACATTGACAATGCCATACGTCTTGCCTTCAAGTCCGGCCTCATCCGGAAGCACTTGCAGACAATCCATCACCGCATATCCTTTCTTTGCCAAACCATCCAGCAAAGCCGTCTTTGCCTCTGCCGAAGTGGTGACACCACGCAACATCACATTCTTTCCGGAGAAAGAGTAATCCACATCGAACAAAGCCACGCGCTTGTCCGGTGCAAACTTTTGTTTCAAACTGTCAGCGAGTTGCGCCACTTCTGCAGGTATTGTACGGTCACCCACTTCCGAAGCGACAGCAAAAAGCGGGATTAACAGAAATAAAGAAAAAAGAGAGGATAACTTTTTCATTGGCCAAAAGGATTTGGGGGTTATTACTAATAGCAAAGCTACGAATTTATTCCGAAATAGATACATGTTTTTAAGATAATTAAGAGTAAAGAATGAAGAATGAAGGATTCATCCGTACTGCATCCGCACACTGCACAACAAATTCTTCATCCTTCATTCTTCATTCTTCATTAATATTCCGTATCTTTGTACCCTATAAAGCAGTTGGTCGGTCTGTCGCTTGCGCCTCGTGCGTATGAGGAAAGTCCGGGCAACACAGAGCGTCCCACTTCCTAACAGAAAGCTGTCCGTGAGGGTAGAGTAACGTAGAAGAAAATAACCGCCGTCGCCCTTGGGCTACGGTAAGGGTGAGAAGGTGGGGTAAGAGCCTACCAGTCTTGTGGCGACACAAGGGCTGTGCGTCTTGGGAGTTGTAAGGTCATGTAAACCGACGTTATGAGAGTTGCTCGCTCCATGTCGGAGGGTAGACCGCTAAAGCTTGTATGGTGACATGCGGCTCAGATAAATGACAGACACTTCTTTAATGGAGAATGGATAATGAAGAATGGATAATTCCTAATTAGGCTTTTTCAGAAACAGAAGAACAGAACCCGGCTTACAGACTGACTGCTTTTTTATTGACAATGGATAATCGAGATAATAGCATGAACAAGCGTATTGCTGCCCTTTGGAAATTCCTCACCTACGACATCTGGCGTATTACGGAAGATGAAGTCACGCGAACGACCTTTTCCGTATACAATATCATCAAGACGATTTATCTTTGCATCAACCGCTTCACCAAAGACCGGATAGTAAACAAAGCCTCGGCGCTGACTTACAGTACGCTGCTTGCCATCGTGCCTATTCTTGCCATTTTGTTTGCCATAGCCCGCGGTTTCGGATTCGATAATCTGATGGAAAGCCAGATTGTCAACGGTTTCGGCGGTCCTACGGAAACCACGGAAGTCATCCTGCAATTCGTGAATTCGTATTTGTCTCAGACCAAGAGTGGAATATTCATCGGAGTGGGTCTGATTATGTTGCTGTGGACAGTCCTGAATCTAATCAACAATATGGAAATCACCTTCAACCGCATCTGGCAGGTGAAAAAGGCGCGCAGCATGTACCGCAAAATAACGGATTACTTCTCTATGCTTCTGCTGATGCCCATTCTGCTGGTGGTGTCCGGTGGTCTTTCCATCTTCATGAGTACGATGGTGAAGAACCTCGAAGACTTTACCCTGCTGGCTCCCGTCGGCAAGTTTATGGTGCGCCTCATCCCCTTCGTGCTGACCTGGTTCATGTTTACAGCACTGTACGTCTTTATGCCGAATACAAAGGTCAAGCTGAAACACGCACTCATATCCGGTATTCTGGCAGGTACGGCACACCAGGCATTCCAATTCCTTTACATCAGCAGCCAGTTGTGGGTTTCCCGTTACAATGCCATCTATGGTAGTTTTGCCGCCCTTCCGATGTTTCTGCTATGGTTGCAGGTATCCTGGACCATCTGCCTATTCGGTGCCGAACTGACCTACGCCGGACAGAATATCCGGAACTTCAGCTTCGACAAGGATGCGCGCAATATCAGCCGGCGCTACCGCGATTTTATCTCCATCCTGATAATGTCTCTCATAGCCAAGCGCTTTGAACAAGACGTCCAGCCCTATACAGCCGAAGAGATATCCGAAGAGTGCCAGATTCCCATCCGGCTGACACACGAAACCCTTTATGAATTGCAGGAAATCAACCTCCTACATGAAGTGGTGACCGATGAAAAGAGTGAAGACATCGCTTACCAGCCTTCCATGGATATCAACAAAATGAATGTGGCCCTCCTACTGGACAAACTGGACACGCACGGCTCAGAAGATTTCAAAATTGATAAGGAAAATGAATTCAACAACCAATGGGGAGCATTGCTGAAGGCACGGGAGGAATACTACAAGAATGCAAGCAAGGTGCTGCTGAAGGATTTGTAAGCACGCGGAAGTCTTTCCGGAAACTCCGTATCTGCTTTCTTTTTGATTATTTTTTAGACGCGGATGACGCGGATTGGAATATTAAAAAAATCCGCGTCATCTGCGTCATCTGTGTCTAAAAAGTAAATCACCGATATTTCTCAGGCTCCACGGCACGAGTCATATCATAGGCACGGTCACTCTGACGGGATGCCACTAATTGCAGGAAATCGTCCATAGTGCCGTTACCTTATTTATATTGTATCATGCGGCTGATGTACTTACCAATGATATCGAACTCCAGATTCACCACACTGCCCACTTTGAAAGCATGGAAATTGGTATGCTCAAAGGTGTAAGGAATAATGGCCACCTGGAAAGTATCGTCGGTGGGATTGCACACGGTCAGGCTGACACCATTGACCGTTACCGAGCCTTTGTCTACCGTGATGTAGCCGCGCTTTGCCATCTCCTTGTCAAAAGCATACCGGAAAGTAAAGTAATAGCTTCCTTCCGCATCCTTTATATCGATGCAAGTGGCAGTCTGGTCCACATGTCCTTGAACGATATGGCCATCCAGCCGGCCGTTCATCATCATACTACGCTCCACATTCACTTCATCTCCCACCTGCAACAAGCCAAGATTGGAACGGTCCAGCGTTTCCTTCATGGCCGTCACGGTATAGGTATCATCTGTCAGACTGACTACTGTAAGGCAAACACCGTTGTGAGACACACTTTGGTCTATTTTTAATTCACTGACGAATGAACACTTGAAAGTAAAATGTACATTCTCCTGGTCTTTGACCATCGCCACCAATGTGGCACATTCTTCTACTATTCCGGAAAACATGGTTCTATATACTTTTAGGTTATACACGATTTATTATTAATATGCGCAAAGATACAAAAAGCCCTTCGTATAGGTACAAAAAAAAGGAAGCTTTTCACAAAGCCTCCTTTTTCAGTTTTCAATAGGTATTAGTTTTTTTTTAAGGTAAAAAGATTGTTTTCAG
>ENA-UEPN01001616-UEPN01001616.1-human-gut-metagenome-genome-assembly--contig:-NODE-1616-length-11497-cov-3.241068_pt1 | contig 11497 bp, 9 predicted proteins | sample MGYA00242897_ERZ507910 | MGnify/ENA primary metagenome ERZ507910 (study PRJEB26167, sample SAMN06115525) | human gut metagenome | host: Homo sapiens | place: China:Jiangxi | collected 2015-08-20...
GCGACGAAACCGGAGCCCTGTTGATCTTCGACGAAATCCAGACCGGCACGGGCCGCACCGGCACGCTCTACTACTTCCAGCAGGCGGGAGTCACCCCAGACATCCTCTGCACCGCAAAATCCTTCGGCGGCGGCATGCCGCTGGGCGCATTCATCTCGTCGGACGGGATCATGTCTACGCTCAAGACCAACCCGGTGCTGGGGCACATCACCACCTTCGGCGGACACCCGGTCTGCTGCGCGGCGGGACTCGCGGCGCTCGAATACCTCCTCGGCGAAGGACTGATGCAGCAGGCCGATGCGAAAGGAGCCCGCTATGAACAGGCGATGCGCGCGCACCCGGCCGTAAAAGAGGTGCGCCGCGCCGGACTGCTGATGGCCGTCGAATTCGGCGACGCGGCGCTCTGCGAGCGGGTCGTACAGCGCGCCGTGGAGACGGGCCTGCTCACCGAATGGTTCCTCTTCTGGCCCACGGCGCTGCGCATCGCACCGCCGCTGACGATCACCGACGACGAGATCGACGCCTCGTGCCGCATCCTGCTCGATGCGATCGACCTGGCGCTGATCGCAAACGGATAAACGGCCCGAAAGAGACCTGCATGCGGTCCCATCCCAACCGCATCCCCATGCGTTCCGCCGACCGGACAGACGCCCGCCAAAATCTATGGGCAGACACGGCCCCCTAGTTGCAAACTAACGTCACGCGCCCTAAATTCCGTTTACGATGAAACGAACCGGTCCCTTTTCCACAACATCCTTCCGTCCGCTACGGCTGTTGTGGCCGACTGCCGTAGCGCTGCTGCTGACCGCATGTGCCAAAGAGCCGAAAGAACAGCCGGAACCCGCACCGCTGCATATCGCGGTCGCCATCACCGAAATGACGCCCTGGGAAACGCCCGGCGGTTACACCTCGCCCACGGCCTTCACCGTCATCTTTTCCATCCGGATCGACAGCCTGCCCGACGGAGAACTCCCGGAAGGCATGGGCATATGCAGTTCGTACCGCACGGTCAATCCGCAAGCTTCCGACACCACCACTGTCGTGGAATTTCCCGTCGGTCCGCACGATTTGGACGATTATATCGGCGGCACGAACGATGCTTATATCCTATGCATGTTCCAGATTCCCGGCACATCCGCCCGGTACCGCGCCTACCTGCGCACGTCGAAAGGGATCTATTACAGCGAACCGGTCACCCATGCGATCCCGGCCATCGCCACGGACGACGACGTGACCGAACTGCCGACGGTGTTCCACCTGCTGTACGCCGACGACGCGCCACTCCCGGAGAACTTCATCCGGGAGGTCGTCGAACCGGCACTCTGCTACGCGAACCTGGGGCTGCGCGACCGCCTTCAACCCGAAACGGGGCAGGGCGCCGACACGCACCTGCGTCTGGTACGCGCCGCCTCCGACCCCTCCGGACGCCCGCTCGCCGAAGCGGGCATCGACCGCGTGCGGCGCAGCGACCTGCCGCTCGACCCCGAAACGCTGATCTCGGAGCCTACCGCCGAACAGCTCGCCACGCTGCTGTGGGATCCGCGCCGCTATGTCAACGTCTGGATCTTCCCCTATCCCGACACGCCGTACCATAACGGGTTGGCCGGAATGGCCCTCTTCCCCTTTCTGCCGGAAGTCCGGCCGCTCGAAGGATTGGACGCCACCGACTACTACGCCTACAACCCCCTCAACGTACTGCCCGGCGTCACCCTCAACGCACGCTACTCCTTCAACACCAACAACATCATAACACTGGCCCACGAGCTGGGCCACGCGTTGGGGTTGTTCCACGTTTTCTCCAAAAACGGGTGCGGCACCGGCGACGACTACTGCGCCGACACGCTCGACTACGATTACACGGCATTCACCGCAGGGGGAGGGAACATGACCACGCCGCGCACCGCCTGCGACGGAAGCTCCTTCTACTCCTACAACATCATGGACTACAACGCCTGCGGACTGCACTACACCCCCGACCAGAACGCCCGCATCCAGCAGGTGCTGCAATACGGCTGGTTCATCCCCGGCAGCGAGTACGCCCGCCGACCGCTGCGCAGCGACACGAAAGCACCCGCAGGTCTCGTCCGTCCCACGCCGCAGGTGATCGCCGTACCGGTACGGAAACCGGTCCCGGAGATATCGCAACCTGCCGGGTCCGCGCACTGAGTCGCCGCAACGTCTGCCCCGATAAAGGTCAGCGTCCCGGCCCCCCTTTTAAGCTGTTTGCACTCCGGCCGTCACGGTAAATCGAACCTCCCCGCAGGCGGGATTAAACCCGTTTCACCCACTTTTACACCCGTTTGCGGTACCGCCGCAGCGACACGGCAACATTGCGTTTCACTTTTTTTTGACTACCTTTGACCTGACAAATGGTCAGAAAGCGTTTGTCATATTGCTCCCCTTGAAAACTGCGACCTTTCATGTTCCTGGAGCAATGAACGCAACGTGCTGATGGCCGGGCTCACGTCCCGGCATGAGTTATGTTGTATGGGTTCATGCCTACGGCGTGAGCCGTTGCGTTTATTCAGGACAGGGCTGTCGCAGGCCTTCATGGGGGTAAGTGACAACGGTCTCACGCTTTTTTCTTCATTCTCCCGCCGCAGGGACCGGGCCGGACAACACCTACCGCAATGTCCACCTCCAAAACCGCCTTTGACACAATCGCGGCCGAGCGCGCACCGTCCGACGCCAGCGCACCGGCACGCCATCCGGCCGCCGAACAAGCCGCATCCGCCGAAACAGGACATCCTGCGGCCGCCGAAACAGCCCCCGATTTCGAAACCTACACCGCCGTGGTGCAGGCGCTGATGAGCTGCCAGGAGCGCATCAACAACTACCGCCGCATGATCACCGAGCTGACCGAGGTGCTCGAAAAGCTCGAATCGCTGAACGGCTACTACCTTTCGTGCATCATCGCACGCGAAACGCGCCAGGCCAAGGAGTAATTTTCCAGCCTGTCCGGACGCGGAAATCCCGGCCGGAACCGGGTAGCGTCCCGCCGCTGCGCACAATGCGAACGTCCTGAGCAAAGGCAGGTTGCATTTCCGCATTTTTTCATTACTTTTGTTATGACAAACGGTCAGAAAGCGTTTGTCATATTGCTTCGTTCTGAAAACTACGACCTTTCGAACGTCATGGAGCAATGAGTGCAACGTGCTTGGCCGGGCTCACGTCCGGCATGAGTTATGCCCGTACAGGTTCATGCCATCGGCGTGAGCCGTTGCGCTTATTCATGACAGGGCTGTCGTAGGCCTTCAGGACAGGGTAAGTGGCAACGGTCTCACGCTTTTTTTCATGCATCTCCGTCACGGGACCGGACGGGACAACACCGACCCCTCATGACCCGGCACTCTTCCAAATCCGGATCGAAGGCAGCCCTCCGGCCGACCTCCCCCGGTCTTCCGGTATCGTCCAGTCCGCCCGACTTCCCGCATCCGACCCCGTCGGCCGATCCCTGTCAAGCGGAAGTTGTCCGTCCCGACAGCGGCAAGCTCGACCGGTCCGCACTGCGGGATGAAACCGGAGCAACGGCGCAAGCCCCGGCAGCGCAAACTCCTACGGCCGACCCGGTCCCCGCGAGGTCCGCAGTCCCGGCGCAGGCTTTCGCAACGGCTCCGGCCGCCGAAGCGCTCCCCGCCCAAACGGGCGCACTGATGCGCCGGGCCCAGGCCGAATGCCGGGAGCGGATCGCCACCTGCCGCAAACTGCTCGACGAACTGAACGGCATCCTCGCGACGTCCCGTTCCCATGCAAGCTACCGCACGGGCTGCGCCGCACGCGACGCGATGTCCCGCACGCTCGCCCGGCTCGAAGAGCTCGATGCCGACTATACCTCGTGGCTCGGCTCGCTAGCCCCGGACAACCCGGACCGGTAAGTCCCCGCGCCCGCGTCTGCGGACTGCAGTCCGCGCCACTTGCCCGACCTTTAGCAATCCCGCAACACCGAGGCCCCCGGAACAGATCGAATAAGAACCTCCTTACGGCGGCAACGGACAGCCCTTAACAAAAAATCCCTGCCGGCAGCGCGACAGGGATCGTGATACTTATTTACCCTACCTGTAACTCCCTGTACATCGGGGTAGATCAGAACACCGGGACGCATCGGGGAGCATCGGAATCACAAACGGGGCACCAGAGTACATCAGGGGCAACCGAAACAAATCCGGACCGAAGGCCGGTTCCCTTGGATAATCCGGCCTTCGGTCGAACCGGCTTCGGTCTTCGGAATCGGGTCACGCCCCGACCGGGATGCGCTCCGCAAAGCGGCCTCCCAGCGGTTTATTTGTTATGCCCGGGCGCATAAGGAGCGGCCGACTGGCTGCCGGTAATCTTCTTGGCCTGTCCCGGAGGAAGCGGTTTTTCCTGTCCCGGAGGAAGCGGCCGGCCGGTACGCACGCGCACGGAACAAGACCCCAGACCGAGCGCCAGTATGCAGGCTCCCAGCCAAAAACGGTTCTTCAGGTTTTTCATCTTCTCTTTTTTAATCGTTCCGAAACGGGACTACCCGGCATCACCGGACCGTTTCCACTCTGTCCTGTCTGCAGGAAACCGCATCCAAAACGCATAACTATGTATTTTTCGTGTCCCCTGCACGTGCCGTGCCGAACCGGGAAGCATGCCGGAATCGAAACACAGACAGAGGGAAACTCCGGCTACGGTTCGCGCCACTTGCCGTCGGCGCGCAGCAGCGCGACCAGCTCGTCGAGCGCTTCGGCCTGCGGGATACCCCGCCGCACCACCTCGCGGCCGCGGTAGAGCGTAATGCGTCCGGGGCCTGCGCCCACGTAACCGTAATCCGCATCGGCCATTTCACCGGGACCGTTGACGATGCAGCCCATCACGCCGATTTTCACCCCGACCAGGTGCGCCGTGCGCGCCTTGATCGCCGCGAGCGTCTCCTGCAGGTCGTAGAGCGTCCGTCCGCAGCTCGGGCAGGCGATGTATTCGGCCTTCGAGATGCGCACGCGGGCCGCCTGCAGGATCGCGAGGCTCAGCGCGTCGATCCGCTCCGGGGTAATCGTATCGTCCGCCCCGGGAACCGGCGTTCCGGGACCCGCCATCTGCGCGGCCTGCTCTTTTCCACTGCATCCGCCCGCAGCGGACATCGCATCCCCGACCCGCGCTTCGCCAGCGGCGGATATCGCTGCGGCACCATTCAGGCCGCCTGCGGCAGAGGGTCCGTCTCCTGCAGGCGTTTCGTTTTCGATCCAAAGCCCGTCGCCGTAACCGTCCAAAAACAACATGCCCGTGTCGGCGGCGGCCTTCACCTGCAACGCCTCCAGCGAGCGTTCGCGGTAACTGCGTTTGACAATGACCGGGTTGCGTTTGCCCGCCTGCTCCATGCGCAGGAAAAAGGCGCGCTGCTCGGCCACGCCGTTGCCGTTCGCGGTAGTGAGCACCACGATACGCCCGTCGGGCACCTCCCCGACGGAATGTATATCGGCGTAAAAGACCTTCCCGCGCAGCGCCTCGGGCAGCTCGCTCCAGATTACCGGGGGCCGGTCGCCTCCGACGCCCTCCACCGGCTCCGAGCGGCGGCGGCGGTATTCGTACGGCGAGTAAAACGATTCGTCCACGGCCGGAATCGGCGCGTGTCCCTCGCGGGCGGCAAAGTAATCGGCCAGCTGCCGTGCGACGGGAATTTCGCGCTCGGGCGCCTCGGTCAGCGAGACGCGGATCGTGTCGCCGAGACCGTCGGCCAGCAGCGCGCCGATGCCCACCGCCGACTTGATGCGCCCCTCCATGTCGTCGCCCGCCTCGGTGACGCCCAGGTGGAGCGGGTAGTCCCAGCCCCGTTCGCGCATCTCGGCGGCCAGCAGCCGGTAAGCCTGCACCATCACGCGCACGTTGCTCGACTTGAGCGACACCACCACCGGATCGAACCCGCGCTCGCGGCAGAGGGCGAGGTACTCGACCGCCGAAGCGACCATCCCCTCGGGCGTATCGCCGTAGCGCTCCATCACGGCGGCCGACAGCGAACCGTGGTTCACACCGATGCGCAGCGCCGTGCCGTGCTCGCGGCAGAGGGCGACCAGGCGGTCGAACTGGCTGCCCCGGTCGTTGAAATTACCGGGGTTGATGCGCACCTTCTCTACATTTTCAGCCGCCACGAGGGCCGCCTCCGGCACGAAATGGATATCGGCCACCAACGGCACGGAGCATCCCTCCTCCCGCAGCCGGGCGCGGATCGCGGCGAGGTTCGCCGCCTCGCGGCGTCCCTGCGCGGTGAGCCGCACGATCTCGCCGCCCGCCCCGGCAATGCGCCGCACCTGCGCCGCAGAGGCCTCGGTATCGTTCGTGTCGGTGTTGGTCATCGACTGGATCCGCACGGGATTCCCCCCGCCGATCACCACGCTTCCCACCGCCACCGGACGGGTGGCCGCACGCGCATAAGCGGTAAGCGAATCGCAATATTTTCTCATGGTGCTCTTTTTATCGAATCTTCATTCATTAGCGGCTCCCCTTCCGCCAAACGTTCGCCCGGAACCCTCTCCCTTCCCCGCTTCCCCGGCGCTTCCGGAAAACCGGCCGGGCCACCGGATTCCGACCACGGCCTGAAATTCGTCCGGACAGCCCGGAAGCTGTGCCCCGTCGCCGAAAACGAACCGGGCACCTCGCAAATTTAATAAATTCGCGTATCTTTACACAACAGGAGCGGATTTACCGCCGCACCGGCGAAGAGAGCGAAACACGACGACATGAGCCAGCCACTCGACAACGATATCAAGTTCCTCACGGGCGTCGGCGAGGCGCGCGCGAACCTGCTGCGCACGGAGCTGGGCATCCGCACCGTGGGCGACCTGCTGCGCCACTACCCGTACCGCTACATCGACCGCACCCGCTTCTACCGCATCGGCGAAATCCGCGACGATTCGCTCTCCTACATCCAGCTCCGGGCGCGCATCACCGGCTTCCAGCACGCGGGAGGCGGCGCGAAAAAACGTTTCGTCGCCACCGTGAGCGACGGTTCCGGCACGGCCGAACTGGTCTGGTTCAAAGGAATCGGCTGGATCGAAAAGCAGCTCGAAATGGGCCGTGAATACATCATTTTCGGCCGCCCAGCCTTCTTCAACGGCTCGCTCAGCCTCGTGCACCCCGAGGTCGAATCGACCCTCGCGCAGCAGAACCGGCCCGCCGCAGGCGTGCAGGGCGTCTACAGCACCACCGAAAAGCTCAACAACAAACGCCTCGGCACCAAAGCGATCTACAACCTCGTCTGCAACGCGTGGGCGCTCGCCGGGGAACGGATCGCCGAGACGCTGCCGCAGCGCATCCTCGAAGAGTACCGGCTCCCGTCGCTGCGCGACGCGCTGCACGACATCCACTTTCCCGCAAACGACCAGAAACTCAAAGCCGCCGAACTGCGGCTCAAGTTCGAGGAACTCTTCGGCGTGCAGCTCGTGATCCTCGCCGACCGGCAGCAGCGCATAGGCAAGAACAACGGTTTTCTCTTCACCACCGTCGGCGAAAAGTTCAACCGCTTTTACAGCGAGCGGCTCCCCTTCCCGCTCACCGGCGCGCAGAAGCGCGTGATTCGCGAAATCCGGCAGGACACCGCCACCGGCCACCAGATGAACCGCCTGCTGCAAGGCGACGTGGGCAGCGGCAAGACGCTCGTCGCGCTGATGAGCATGCTGATCGCGGTCGACAACGGCTTCCAGGCCTGCCTGATGGCCCCGACCGAAATCCTCGCCGCACAACACTTCGCCACCATTTCGCGGCTGACCGAAGGGATCGCTTCGGTACGCCTGCTGACCGGCTCGACACGCAAGAAAGAGCGCACGGAGATCGTCTCGGAATTGCTCGGCGGCACATGCGACATCCTCATCGGCACGCACGCGCTGATCGAAGAGGGCGTCCAGTTCCGGAACCTCGGCTTCGTGGTGATCGACGAGCAGCACCGCTTCGGGGTCGAGCAGCGCGCGAAGCTGTGGCTCAAAAACGACTCGCCGCCGCACGTGCTGGTAATGACCGCGACGCCGATCCCGCGCACGCTGGCGATGACCCTCTACGGCGACCTGGACGTCTCGGTGATCGACGAACTGCCGCCGGGCCGCAAACCGGTGCGCACGGTGCACTACCACGACTCGCACCGCCTGCGGGTGTTCGGCTTCATCCGCGACGAAATCAAAAAGGGCCGGCAGGTCTACATCGTCTATCCGCTGATCAAGGAGTCCGAAAAGATGGACTACAAAGACCTCGAAGACGGCTATGCGGGCATCACGCAGGCCTTCCCGCCGCCGGAGTACGTGACGGTCGTGGTACACGGCAAGATGAAGCCCGCCGACAAGGAGTACGGCATGAACCTCTTCAAGAGCGGCACGGCGCAGATCATGGTGGCCACCTCGGTGATCGAGGTGGGCGTCGACGTGCCCAACGCGTCGATCATGGTGATCGAAAGCGCTGAGCGTTTCGGCCTCTCGCAGCTGCACCAGCTCCGCGGCCGTGTGGGGCGCGGCGGGGAACAGTCCTACTGCATCCTGATGAGCGGCGACAAGCTCTCGGCGGAATCGCGCAAGCGGCTCGGCGCGATGGTGTCGACTTCCGACGGTTTCGAGCTGGCCGAACTGGACCTGCAGCTGCGCGGCCCGGGAGACATGACCGGTACGCAGCAGAGCGGACTGGCGTTCGACCTGAAGATCGCGAGCCTGGGCAAGGACGGACAGATACTCACCCTCGCGCGGGAGGCGGCCGAAAAGGTTCTCGACGACGATCCGGGACTTTCGAAGCCGGAAAACCGGCAGCTGCGCGAACTGGCCGAAAGGTACCGTCCGCAAAAAGTGATGGATTTCAGCATGATTTCATAACTTTGGGCCGGATTTTGCGTTGTATTGAAAATGAGGTTCGGGAAATCCCGGTCCTCCCGGAAATGCCGTCGGCCCCGGCCGCCGTGAAGCGAACCAGGCCGCCTTACAGGCCGGCCGTTCCAGCGGGAAGGCCGGCTTCGCAGCACACCGGGCCGCACAGGTGAAAATTAAGGGAAGAAACACCCCGCAGACCTACAAACAGACTGAAAGATGCGCATGAACAAATTGTTTACGACCTTATACCTGCTCGCCGCCTGCCTGTTCGGGACGCCGCTCTGCGGGCAGACTTCCGGCACCCCGGCGGACGCCGCCCAATCCAAAAACCCGGCCTTCACGCACGGGGAGAAACTCACCTACGTGGTCAGCTACAAGGCGGGTATCAATACCGACGTGGCCGAAGTGACCTTTGTCACGCGGGAAGGATGGCTCGACGGAACCAAAGTCTACCAGATCGACGCGAACGGCCGCGTTTACCCCTTCTTCCGCTGGTTTTTCGACCTGAACGACTCCTATTACAGCAGCCTCGACTACCGGACGCTGCGTCCGCTCGAACTGCGCGCCGAAATCCGCGAGGGCAAGTACCGCACCTCGAGCAAATACACCTACGACTGGGACGCGAAACAGGTGCACACCTCGTTCCGCAACCACAAGAACCCCACCGCGACGCTCAAGACGATGCCGCTCACCGAAGGGAGTTTCGACGCGGTCGCACTCTTTTTCAACCTGCGCTGCGAAGATGCCGCAAAGTTCCGCCCCGGCGAGAAGCATACGCTCGAAATGGTGCTCGAAGACACGATCCGCCGCATCAACTACCGCCTCGCGGGGCGCGAGGTGCGCAACATCAAGGGCGTGGGCAAGTTCCGCACGCTGAAGTTCGTCTGCGAGCTGGCCACCTCCTCGGGCGAATCGTTCAAGGACGGTTCGGAGTTCTACCTCTGGATATCGGACGACCTGAACAAGATTCCTCTCTACCTCGAATCGCCGATCCGCATCGGGTCCGTGCGCGTGCGGCTGCTCGACGCGTCGAACCTGAAATACCCGCTGACGAGCAAAAGCAAATAGGCGGTTCAGCCGGACGGTACGGTCTTCCCTGTAACGGGCCCTCCTTCCCGGCCAGGCAACGGGCCGTCTGCAGAGAAGCGGCGCCGGGAACGAAGTCCGCCCCCGCAAACGGGACAGCCCGGCAAAAATGCACGGATTTTGCGGGTAGCGGACCCGGACACCCGGACGAACGGCAAAAAAGGGACGAACCGAAGCGGAATAACGGCACCGGAACGGGAAAAGTCACACAAAACCGCCGCAAAAGGCAGCAATTTAACCGCATTCTGTTATCTTTGCACCATAATTTACCGTAGTCTTTTTGTCTTCGTACACTTTCCGAAAGCTTTGAGAGATGGACAACTACAACAACAACTACCAGCAGGATTACAATCAGGGCTATAACCAGGGGTACGACCCGGGATACGGCGGCTACCCGCCGCAGCAGACCCCGCCGCAAAAGTCGATCAAAGGGCTCAAGATCATGATCGTGATCCTGGCCGTGATCCTCGGCGCGCTGTCGGTACTCTATTTCACGCAGGTCAAACAGATGCAGGCCGACTACGCCGAAGCGCGCGACACGCTGACGGCCCGCCTGACGATGATGCTGGCCAACTACGACACGCTCAGCACCGAGAACGACACGCTCGCGCAGCACCTGACCACCGAGCGCTTCAAGGCCGACTCGCTGCTCGAAACGCTGAAGAACGAACGCGTCCTCACGCGCCGCAAAATCAAGGATTACGAGAAACGGCTCGGCTACATGCGCACCGTAATGGAGGGGTACATCCACCAGATCGACTCGCTCAACACGCTGAACCAGAAACTTGTCAACGAAAATATCACCTACCGCAAGCAGATTACCTCAGCGCGCCTGCGGGCCGACAAAGCCGAGGAAAAGGCGCAGGAGCTCTCGACCAAAGTGCAGAAGGGGGCCGTCATCCGTGCGCGCGACATCGCGCTGGTGGCCCTGAACCGAAGCGACAAGGTGGTGAGCCGCGCAGCGAGGGCCGAACGGCTCCGCGTGGACTTCGTGCTGGTGGGCAACGAACTCTCGCAGCCGGGCGAACGCAACGTTTATGCCCGCATCATCGGCCCGGACGGCTACGTGCTGGCCAACCGGAGCAACGCCGCGTTCAACTACGAGGGCGACATGATCACCTACTCGGCCACGCGCCAGGTGGACTACCAGAACGAAGACCTGAGCGTCAGCCTCTTCTACAACGGTACGGGCATCACGGGCGGCAAGTACCAGGTGATGATCTACATCGACGGCCACCTGATCGGCTCCAACGAGATCATCCTGCGCTAACGACTATTCGCTACAAAATCAAAAGCAATGCTCATTAAAAGTCAAAAACCTTTTGATGAGCATTGCTTCTCATTCCACAAGACGGGTAACATCACTTTCGATATCCGATAAATGCCGAAGACACATAACTCTACTTACTCCCTTGACGGTTTCCCGTTCGTAAAAGTTATGGCTCACCGAATCGGGATTCACAATCGAATGGGACGGCATCCCGATCTGGCCACAAACCGGAACGAAGGAAAAACCAACGAGGCAAAGCAAAAGAATAACGAATCCGTATTTTTCATGCTGGATACCTATTAAAATCAAAGCTTATCCAAAAGACTTTTAAATGGGAAAA